>Ga0209131_1000171_pt1 | contig 47067 bp, 50 predicted proteins | sample GraSoi_2013_40cm_FD_185826 | JGI IMG/M metagenome (GOLD analysis project Ga0209131, IMG submission 185826) | Grasslands soil microbial communities from the Angelo Coastal Reserve, California, USA - Sample 9_17_2013_40cm (SPAdes) (version 2) | ecosystem: Environmental > Terrestrial > Soil >...
GCCGCGCTTCCACAGCGAGCGCGTGCTGCGCGCATGCTCCGCGTGCGTGCGGCTGGTCGATTTCCCGAACGGAGGCCACGGCGCACTGCTCTCGCCTTTTCCGCCCGGGCTGTCCGGCACCCTCGCTGAGCTGCTCGACGACCCGCCGGCCTTCGACCGCTCCGCGCTCCCCGAGATGAACGGCAGGATCGCGGCGTTCTTCCGCAGGCAGCTGCTCCCTTAGCGCACGCCGAACATCCCGAGATCGATCGCCATCCCCATGGCTTGATAGCCGAAGCGGTTCGGGTGCAGCTTGTCGCCGGGGCCTCCCACGGTATTGTCGGGGACGAACTCGGCCTTCATGCCCCCGGTCTGCGGGTCCGTCGTGACGCGGTCGAAATCCGCCACGCCGTCGAATACGCCGCCCGAGCGAACGAAGTCGTTCAGCTTCCTGCGCTTCTCGTCCTGCAGCTCGAAGCCGTGCGCGGCGTTAGTGCTGCCGAGCGCGGACGTGAGCGTCGCGCCGATCACCTTGACGCCCGGAATCGCGGCGCGAATGCGCGCCACGCCTTCGCGCACTCCGGCAATCACGGCATCGGCTTCGGCGTTGCCGTTCTTGCTGAAATCGTTGATGCCTTCGAGCCAGATCACGGCCTTGACGCCCGAGAGCGTGAGCACATCGCGCTCGAGGCGCTGCAGCGCGCCGGGACCGCCGGGGAAAGGCTTCTGCGGCGAATATTCCTTCGGAGCGAGGACCTGGTTGCCGCCGATTCCGGCGTTCACCACCACCCAGCGCCCGTTCAAGCGCCGCGCCAGCACGTCGGGCCAGCGATCGTCCCCGTTGATGGTCGAAGCGGTGCCGTCGGTGATCGAATCGCCGAACGCGACGACGGCGGCCAATCCCTTTTGCGCGGTCATGTCGAGCGCATCGAGGAAATACCAGGAGGCCGTGGCAAACGGGAATGCGGCCTCGGAGTGGTCATCGCCCTTGGCGCCCGCTCCAGGCAGGGTGACGTAGGAGGACTGCAGAGCCTTGGCGTGCCAGGTCATCGGACCGCTCGCGCCGGCCACGTGGAAACTCACGGCCAGTTTGCGGCCGCGCAATTCGCTGCCCTTCCTCACGAAGGGGAGCGCCACGGCATCGCTCCACACCGACTCGCCGGGCGCGACGGTTACGCTTTTCTTGCCGCCGAAAGTGATCGCGCGGCTGGTGCCCGGCACCACCGCCGAGCCCGACCACTGCATGCCGACGAATGCGCCGTCGAACGTGACCGGCTGCGTGCCGAGCGCATTGGAAAAACGCATCCGCGCCCAGGCGCCCCAGAACTCGGGCTTGACGATGAGGCGGAACGACTGGTCGCGCGCCCCCGTTTCGGCGGAAGGAAACGCGAGCGAGAGATTGGGCTGCGCCGACGGATTGCCCACCGGATAAGGCCCCTGCACGGAAGCGGCCCAGCTCGTTACCCAATGGGTCTGCGCGGCGGCAGTCGCTGCGAACGACGCAGCCATGATCAACAGCACGCGCCTCGCAAAATACAACATGACGGTCTCCTCCTATATCGGTGATCGCCCCGGCGCGCGCTGGTTCGACTAGGCGGGCACCGGTGAAGGCGCGCCGGCGGCCTGGCGCTCGCGCGGCGGGCGCTCGTCCATCAGCCACTGCAGGGTGAAGGCGGTGACGCCGATCACGATCAGCGCGCCCCAGCCGAAGTCGTAGTTGCCGAAGCGGTCGAACACCACGCCGCCCATCCAGGCGCCGAAGAACGAGCCGACCTGGTGGGAGAGGAACACGATGCCGTAGAGCGTGTTGAAGTGCGTGAGGCCGAACACGCGGCCGATGATCCCGGTGACGAGCGGCGCGACGCCGAGCCACAGGAATCCCATCGCGGCGGCGAACACCAGGGTCGAGGCGGCGCTGATCGGCGCCAGCAGGAAGGCGACGATGATGAGCGTGCGCAGCAGGTAGATCAGCGCGAGCAGGTGCTTCTGGCTGTAGCGCGCGCCGAGCAGGCCGAACATGTAGGTGCCGAGCGCGTTGAACAGGCCGATCAGCCCGAGCGCGCTCGCCGCCACGCCCGGCGCCACCCCGCAGAGCTGCAGGTACGCCGGCAGGTGCGTGGTGATGAACACCAGCTGGAAGCCGCAGGCGAAGAACGCGAGCGTCATGAAGAGGTAGCCGCGATGCGCCATCGCCTCGCGCAGCGCCTCGCCGAGCTTCTGATTGACTTTGGACAGATTTCCGTCCGAAACCGGTTGCTCGCGGATCGGCAGCGAAAGGATCGCCATCGAGCCCGCGATCGCAGCGAACGCCAGCATCGCCGCCTGCCAGCCGAAGCCGTCGATCAGCCATCCGCCGAGCGGCGCGATCACCATGGTGCCGAGCGAGCCCGCGGCCGCCACCAGGCCCACGGTCTGGCTGCGCTTCTCGGGCGGCGTCGCGCGCGAGATGGTGCCGATCAGGACGCCGAAGCCCGCGCCGGCGGTGCCGATGCCGATGAGGAAGCCCGCGAGCTGCAGCCCTCCCGGGATTCCCTTGGAGACGATCATCAGCAGCAGCCCCGCGGCGTACAGCAAGGAGGTGACGACCAGCACCGGCCGGGGGCCGTAGCGGTCGGCGAGCGCGCCGACGAAGGGCTGCGACACGCCCCAGACGATGTTCTGCAGCGCGATCGAGAAACCGAAGGTCGCCGCCGAGATCCCGAGGTCGAGCGTCATCGGCCGCATGAACAGGCCCAGGCTCTGCCGCAGCCCCATGCACAGCGAGATGATCAGGCCGCTCAGGAGGATCAAGAGCAGCATTGCGCGTCGATTGCCCGGGGTCGCCATGGGGTTCCTTGCAGGTAGACAGGTCTGTGTACCTATGATCCAACATCCGGTATAGTGCTGTCAACATGAAGGTAGACCGATCTGTTTCCTCCCCGGCCGAAAGGATCCTCGCCGCCGCCGACAGGCTCTTCTACGCTCAGGGGATTCGCACCGTCGGCGTCGACACCGTGTCCGCCGAGGCCGGGGTGAGCAAGCGAACGCTGTACCACCACTATCCTTCCAAGGATGCGCTGATCGCCGCCTACCTGACCGCCCGCTTCAAGCAGCTCGCGCCCTCCGACGCCCCGGCGCTCGAGCAGATCCTCGGCAATTTCGACCGGCTGGAGAGCCTGATCACAGACGGCAGCTTCCGCGGCTGCCCCTACGTCAATGCCGTCACCGAGCTCGGCGACGCGAGGCACCCCGCCGGCAAGATAGCGGTGCAGTTCAAGGAGCAGCGCCGGCTCTGGTACCGCGCCCTGCTCGAGCGCCTGGCCGCGAGGAACCCCGACGCCCTCGCCACCCAGCTCCAGATCCTTTTCGAAGGCGCGCTCGCTGCCGCCCTGGTCCGCGGCGATCCCGCGCTCGCGCGCTCCGCGCGCGATGCCGCCGAGGTGCTCCTGGCCGCAGCCGGCGTCAGGCGGCCTCCCCGACCCCGGCGTCGATCTGCGCGTCGCTCGTAAGCCGCCGAGTCTTCAGCGAGCGGCGTATGTCCAGCATTTATCTATCGCGTTCCCGACCTCGCTCCTCATCTCTGCCGCGACCTTTCTCCTGCCCTTGCCCCTGACCCCGAGGCGGCTCCTGCGAGGCTGCCCTGCCTTCCGGTCTATGTTCCCGGCCTTGCGACATCGGCGCATGCTGCCCAGGCGGCGCGGACCGCGCCGCCTGCTCCCTGTAGTGCTGCCGCGCTACGGTGTCACGCGGCTCGTAACGGTACTGCTGGCTGTGAAGCGCATGCTGCTGCTCCAATCGCGGATACCGATCCCCTGAATACTGCCGCTGGTAGACCGGCAGCGGGGCGGGCCCTGGAACGGAGCCACGGTTCCACCTGTCCCATCCGGTGCGACGCTGCTCCCAGTCACGGCCCCAGTGCTCGCCCCAGCGTGGCGGCGCATCCGGCCGCCATCCGCGAAAGTACACAGGAGGCCGCCGGTAGTAGCCGACGGGAATTCGCAGGACGAATACCGGCACCACCTCCGGCCGCGCGATCCACCAGGGCCCGTTGTACCAGGAGCTCGTGTACCAGCTATCCCCTTGGTAGACCCAGTACAGGCCATCGTAAAAGAAATAGTTCGCCTCCATGCGCGGAGCGTAGTAGACCGGGTAGCCCGGCACCGGGACCAGTTCCGGGTACAGCGACAGGTTGATCCCGATGCTCACCTGAGCGACGGCCGAGCTCACCGAGCACAGCAGCATCCACAGCACGATCAGTCCACCGCGCATTTTTCAGTCCTCCAGTTCGATTACCTGGACTCCAACCGATCAGGATCCGCCGCCGGCGTTAATCGCGGCCCTTGCCCCTGCCGCGACCCTTGCCGGGGTGCTCGTAACCGGGCTCGTATTCGGCGGACTTCACGAAGTACACCGGCCGCTCACAGGCGTTGTACTTGTGGCAGTGCTTCGCCCAGTTCCTGGCATGCCCCGGGGGCACATGCATGTAGACCGGCGCCACGATCACCGGCTGGGGCTGCTTGACGATCACCACCGGCTGCGGGTACAGGAGGGGCGGCGGCGGCCGGTTGCGGATGTCGACGCGCCCGTATACCCCCGGCTGGATCTCGCCCTGGATGCTCACCCCGACGCTGACATCGGCGGCTTGCACCAGTGCCGGGCCGGCGGCAAGAAGACCCGCCGCGATCAAAGGAATAATCTTGCTCACGTCGCCGTCTCCAGAAAAAACGGCTCCATGATGCGCCCAAGGCCCCGAGGCCCGCAACCGTGCGTCTGTCGCCCACTGGCGACAGGAAGACGCAAGGCGCGCTAGGAACCCGGCTGAAGCGAGAGCTTGCCGAGCAAGACCGCGATATCCTGCGTGCGATCGAGCGCCCACAGGTCCCGAAGAACGGCGTCGGTCCGCTCGCGGGGCCAGCGCCCGCCCAGGTTGCCGCGGAACTTCCTTTCGACTTCGGCCCTGCTCATCGGCCGCCCCGGGAAGCCCGGCACGTCGTCGACCTCGCTCGAAACGCGCTTTCCGTCGGCGAGGATCGCGGTCACGCGCGTCGGAACCATCGCTCCGACTCGCGCCGTAAGGGCCGGGTCTTCCTTCACAGTAATCTTGCGCATGAAGGCGAGGATGCGCGGCTCGCGCAGCTTCTCGGGCGCGTAGCTGTCGTTCGTGATGTCGCCGTCGAACATGGCGCGCGCGGTGATATAGGGCAGGCTGTGATCGGCGGTCTCCCGGGTGTCCGGCGTCCACTTCTCGGGCTCGCTCCCGGCGCGCTGGTAGCCCCGCTTCGTCGTCGCGATTTCGATCGCGGCGATGCGATCGAGCGCGCCCAGTTTCCTCGCGACCTCGATGCCGGCCACGACCGCGGTCTGCGCGTAGACCACGGCCGGGTAAGCTTTCATCCCGCATTGGTGGATGCGAAACGGCACCCCGCGGCGGCCGAATGCTCCGACGTCGACCTCCGCCGGCCCGGAGACTTGCTTGAAGAAGCCCGAATTCCCTTCGAAGATCGGCGCCGGGCCGGTCAGGCCCGCGCGCGCGAGCAGCGCCGCAAACACGGCGTTCCTCCCGGCTTCGGCGTCGGCGAGCCCCTTCCAGTCGGACAGCGCCTGGACCCGGGTTTGCGCCATCGGGATGTGGTCGTTGATGGCGAGACTGACCGCCTGCGCGAGCTGCGCGCGGGTCAGCTTCATCAGCTTGCCGGCGGCGAGCGCCACGGCCGGCAGGCTGAACACCGGCGCGTCCCAGCCGCGCGCCGTGACGTCGAAGGCGTCGATCAAGCGGCAGTTGATCTCGTAGGCGAGCACGATCGCGGTGATGAGCTCCGCAGCGCTCGAGCGCTCGCTTTCCGCGACCGCGAGGCAGGCGGCGATATGATCGCTCGGATGGCCCGCCAGACCCCCGACGTAGGAATCGTTCAGGTCGTAGTAGCGGAAGGCGGCGCCGTTGGCGAAGGTGGCGAGATCGGGCGTGGTGCGCCGGTTCGTGCCGATGACGGTTGCGGCGCCGGCCCCGGCGGCTAGCGCGACCTCGCGGCAGATGCGGACCGGCCTCTCGTCGAATGCGGCGATTCCGCAGCCGATCGTGTCGATGAAATGCGATTTGACCCGCTCGATGGTCGCCGCGTCGAGATCGTCATGGCGCAGTCCATCGGCGTAGGCGGCGAGCCGGCCGGCGAGCGTGCCGGGCGACTTCGAAGCTGCGGATTCCGCCGCCAGGATTCTTGGCGCAAGCCCCCAAAGACCGAAGCCGGCCATGCCGGCGATGACGCGACGGCGAGGGATCGAGTGGAGCATGCGGGCCATGTTATCTGTAGAACGCCGCGGGCGTGTCGACCATGATCTTGCGGCGCATGCTGTCGTCGCTCACCCAGTCGCCGAAGGCATCGACGAGGTCCCCGTCGTTGGGGTTGGCGACGTACTTGTTCGGATGCGGCCAGTCCGATCCCCACATGATGCGCTCGGGCGCGGCCGCGATCAGCGCCTGCGCTAACGGCTTCACGTCGTCGTAAGGCGGGAGATCGGTCGCGGCGACGCGGTTCGCGCCGGAGATCTTGATCCAGGTATTGCCGCGCCGCACGAGCTCGATCAACGCCTGGAAGCCGGCCGCACCGACCCCGGCGCTCGCGCTCTGATAGGCGAAATGCGCGATCGACATCGGAACCTTCAGAGGGGTGAAGACCGGCATCAGCCCGACGATGTCCTTGCCGGGGAAAAGGAACTCGAGGTGCCAGCCGAAGGGCGCGATGCGGGCGGCGAGCTCGGGGATCTCGCCGATCCCTATCGGCATGCCGCCCTTGTTGTCGAAGTTGAGCCGCACGCCGCGCACGCCTGCCGCATCGAGCGCGGCGAGCTTTTTTTCGCTCACACCCATGTCGAGCGCGACGACGCAGCACGCCCGCCCTGGCGTCTTCGCATTGAGCGCCCCCATGGCATCGAGGATCGCCGAATTGTCGGTGCCATAGACCGAGGGCTGCGTGAACACCACGCGGTCGATGCCGAGCGTGGCGTGCAGGCGCTTGAGATCGGCGAGCGTCGAGTGCGGCGGGTTGTATCCGCGGCCCGGGGAAAATGCGTAACCCGGCTCGAACACATGGACGTGCGTGTCGACGGATCCGCGGGGCAATGCGAAGCCGGGCCGGCGCGGGTTCCGGTCGGGAGGCAGGCAATTTCTGATTTCGCTCATTGCGCGCGATCTTGCTACCGTCGAACGGCGGGTCGGCCCGTTGCCGCGGAACTGGCTTTATCCCATCTAGCGAGACCTGGCCGCGCGTTTGCTGTACGCGGTAATCGCTTTCTCGAGGTCTTCGTATTCTTCGCAGGGAATGAGGCAGATCCGCCGCAGGGCGGCGAGCTGCTCCTGCGCTTTCTGCACGTCGTTCGCAAGGAGATAAGCCTCGCCCAGGTATTCGTGCGCGCCGCGATGGCGCGGGTTGAGCTCGAGCGCGCGACGGTAGTGCCTGAAAGCGGAATCGAGCTGACCGGCATTGCGATAGGCGTAGCCGAGGAGATTCTGGATGTCCGGGTTGCGATCGTCCTGCAAGAGCGCCTTGTTCAGGCGCTCGATGGCGCTCTTCCAGTCCTTCGCTTCGACCGCCTTCTTTCCCGCGGCATAGTCCGATCCGGCGGTCGATGCCGCAGGGTCCTGCTCGCCCGGGTCCGCCTCCGATCTCGGGACCGCGACGAAGACGCTTGCGAGAACAAACGCCGCGAATCCGCTCGCCGCAACGCGGCGAGCGGAGCGCTCAGCGCTGCGCAAGCAGGAACGCTTTCGCCTCGCGCAGCTCGGCTCGATCGGTGTCGGCGTTCTTGGCGAGTGCGGCGAGCTTCTCGAAATACGCGCGCGCCTTCGCCTGGTCGCCGGCAGCGCGTGCCGCCTTGGCCGCGCCGTAGAAGCCGCGCAGCCGGTTTTGCGCGGCGTGCAAAGAAGCCTCGTACGCCTGCAATGCCACGGCCGGCTGGCCCTGCTCCATGAGCAGGTCGCCGAGCATCTCGCGCATCGGATAGAGGCGGTTTTCCATCGAAACGTGCTTCTCGGTGGAATCTTCGAGGTCCGCTGCACCGCGCATGAATTTGAGCGCATCATCCTTGCGCCCTTCCGCGTGCGCCCGCCAGGCGCTCGCGGCCAGGACCAGCACCTGGATCTGCTCGCCCCAGTAGCCGTTCTCGGCAGACTTGCTCAGGCCCTGCAGCCGGTCGATTTCTTCCTTCGCCGCCGCGGGGCTTCCCGTCTTTGCGGCACCGACCGCGCGGGTGAATCGCGGCATGGCCTCCGCGTACGTGTACAGGTTGGACGGGACTTCCAGCGCCGCGGCCTCGGCCCAGGCGCCGCGCTCGAGGACATAGCGCGAAGCCGGCGCCATTCTCCCGGTATCCGCCCCGTAGCTTCGCGCGCCGCTGAGCTTGGTGACGGCGCGCAATTCGTCGATCACGCGCATGGCTTCGCGGTCCTGGCCGAGCTGGAGATAGGCGTAGGCCATGAAGTCCTGGGCGTGCGGCTCCTGCGCGAAGGTCGTTCCGGGAGCGTTTTTCGCTGCGTAGTCGCGCGAAGCCTTGACTGCGGATGTATTGGACCGGATCGAATCCTCCCATCGGCCCAGGATCGAGTAGATGTGCGAGGGCATGTGCTGCGCGTGCGGAGCGGCCGGGGCGACCTTGGCGTATTTGTCCGCTGCAGCGACCCCGCGCACGGCGAGCGGCTCGAAGTCATAGGTGTGGATGATGTAGTGCGCAAGCCCGGGATGCGCGGGCTGCTGCCTATCGATGGGCTCGAGGATTCCGCCCGCCTTGAGCTGCCGCGCGTAGGTCTTGTCGGCGTGGTCCACGGCTTCGAGGAGAGCGAGCGCGTAGAAGATCGATGCCTCCTTGTCGTCCGGATACCTGCGCGCGAGCTCTTCCATCGCCCGCTCGTAGCGTTTGCTGCGCTCCGAAACCGCGACCTTGTCGTAGTCCTTGTAGACGACCTCCAGCGCGCTCAGCCAATCGCGCTCGCGCTCGGTCTTCGCGACCGCCTTGCCCTGCTGGATCGCCTCGAGCGCGCGCTTGAGATTCTCCTCAGGCCAGGGCGGCACCAGGGGGTTCCCCCGCTGGCTGATCGCAAGACCCCAGTACGCCATCGCGCATTGCGGATCGGCCTTGATCACGGCCTGGAACGCCTTGATGTGCTCGGGGAAGAAAAACGAGTGCAGCATCGCCACCGCGCGCTCGAACTGCGGCTGCACGGCCGCGCTGCACGAAGTCGGGAAATTCACCTTGCCGAACTGGCTCTGTCCGGCTGCTGCATCGTCTTCGTGAGCGAGAAGCGGCTTGGCGAAGAGAGCGGCGATAACCGCCGCGGGTAGGAGCATTCTGTTCATCGTCCACCTCCCCTTGATGATTGCTTGCCTGAAGCCAGTCTGCGCCGCAGCGATCCCGAAAGCAATACGACCGGCGATCTATGGCGCGCGATCAACCCCCTCGACCCGGGAGGACGCAACGAAGCGACTGTCCACAATCGCTTTTTTTCGCCGGCTTGCACCCTCGAACCGCGGGTTGACGCGCTGTCGCGGAAAATCGGCCCGTCCTGTCTTATACTATGCGCGCCGCCACACTGTGATGGCGCGCATCGACATTCAGGGGGAACACAATATGATGAAGACGACTCAATTGGCGCTCGCCGGCGCGATCATCGCCGTATCGTGCGCGGCAGCCACGGCGCAGACCCTGCGTGTGCGCGGGACCATCGAGAAAGCCGACGGCAAGGTGCTTACGCTGAAATCGACCGACGGCGCCGAGCTCAAGCTGAAGCTCACCGACGATGCGAGGATCGTCGCGGTGGTGAAAGCCTCGATGGCGGACATCAAAGAAGGCACCTTCCTCGGCAGCGCGGCGATGCCGCAGGCGGACGGCAGCCAGAAGGCCCTGGAAGTGCACATATTCCCCGAAGAGATGCGCGGCACCGGCGAGGGTCATCGTCCCTATGACCCCGTGCCGAACAGCACCATGACCAACGGCGCGGCATCCGCGGCGACGGTCACCGGCGTCGACGGCTCGACGATGATGGTCAAATACAAGGGCGGCGAGAAGAAGATCGTCGTTCCGCCGAGCGCGCCGATCGTCCGCTACGAGATCGGCGGCCAGGGCGATCTCAAGCCGGGCGCGCGGTTCACCGTGCTCGCAGCGACCAAGAAGCCGGACGGCACGTTCGAGGCAAGCCGCATCAACGTCGGCCGCGACGGCGTCGTGCCGCAGTAGAATGAAAACCGCAGCTATCGTCGCCGCGGCGAGCGCATTGCTGCTCTCGGGCATGGCTGACGCCGCAGAAATCAAGGTGCTGTCAACGCAGGCCACCCAGGGGGCCTTTCTCGAGCTGGTGGCGCAATTCGAGAAGGCGACGGGACACAAGGTCGCGACGGTCTTCACGGGAACGCTCAACGTCCAGAAGCGTCTCGCGGACGGCGAGGCCTACGATCTCATCGTCATGGCGGGCCCGGCGATCGACGAGCAGATCGGGCTGGGCAAGGCCGCCGCCGGCAGCCGCGTCGATTTCGCGAAATCCGGCACCGGCGTCGCGGTGCGCAAGGGCGCGACGAAGCCCGACATCGGCTCGGCCGGCGCATTGAAGAAGACGCTGCTCGCGGCGAAATCGATCGGCTATTCCACCGGTCCGAGCGGGATCTATATGCTCGGCGTGTTCGAGAAACTGGGCATCGCCGGCGAGATCAAGGGCAGGCTCAAGCAGACTCCGTCCGGCGTGTTCGTCGGCACCCTGATCGCGAGCGGCGAGGCGGAGATCGGCTTCCAGCAGATCAGCGAGCTGGTGCATTTCGCCGGCATCGATTACGTCGGCCCGCTTCCGGGCGAGCTCCAGCGCATGACCGTGTTCTCGGCAGGCATCCACGCCGGCGCGAAGCAGGCCGACGCGGCCAGGGCGCTGGTCAAATTCATCACCGCGCCGGCCGCCGCAGCGGTCATCAGGAAGCACGGCCTGGAGCCCGCCTGACGGGCCTGACTTAGGGGAACCGAAATGAAACACGGAGTCTCGGCACTGCTGCTCGCGCTCGCCGCGGCCGCCGCCCATGCGCAGCCAGGCGCTCTCAACGAAACGCAGCTGCTCGGCCGCCAAGTGTTCGCGCAGTCGTGCGGCATCTGCCACCTGCAGCCCTCGCTCGGCGTCAAGACCTACGGGCCGATGCTGAACAAGGCCGCGACCGCCGGCAACGACGAGGTGATGCGCGCCTTCATCGTCAACGGCACCGACCGCATGCCCGCGTTCAAGTATTACCTCAAGCCGGCGGAGATCGACGCGATCATCGCCTACCTGAGAACCGTTCCCGTGCCGGCCGCACCGAACGAACCGCAAAAATAGGAGAGTCCCGATGAGCAAAGCACTGGCCCTACTCCTCGCGTGCGCAACGACCCTGCTCATGGCGGCGCCAGGCCGCGCCGCTGATCAGCTGCTCTCCGGCGCGATCACCTCGCGTTCCGGCCAGAAGCTCGAAGGCGTGACGGTATCGGCCAAGCCGGAGGGCTCGACCATCACCACCAGCGTGTATACGGACGCCGCGGGCACGTATGTGTTCCCGCCGCTGGCCGCGGGCAAATACCGCGTGTGGGCGCAGGCGCTCGGCTTCGAAAGGAGCAACGGCGCTGTCGACCTGTCCTCGGCGCGGCACCACGATTTGACCCTGCAGGAGATCGCCGACCCCGAGCGGCGCTTCCGTCAGTTGCCCGGCGAGATGATGGTCGCGGCATTGCCCGAGGCGAGCGCGGAGGACGCCCGCGCCAAAAAGATTTTCATGAACAACTGCACCGGCTGCCACTCGACCAGCTACGCGCTGCAGTTCCGCTTCGACGAGGCCGGCTGGAGCAAGATCATCGACCTGATGAAGGTCGTGCCGGTCACCGGCGTCTATCCCGGGCCGAACGCAAAGTCCAACCAGATCATGGAGCGCCATCAGAAGCAGCTTGCCGCCTACCTCGCGCGCGCGCGCGGCCCGGGCGAATCGTCGATGAAGATCGCCGTTCGCCCGCGCCCCGCGGGCGAAGCGGCACGCGTTGTTTGGACGCTTTACGACCTGCCCCTCAATCCCGACGCGGGCATCGGCACCCGATACAACCCGAACGACGGCACCGACTGGGCGCTCGGCACCACGTCGAAAATGGGCCAGCTGCCGCACGACGGGGCCCTCGGCCTGGACGGCACCATTTACTTCACGTGCAACAACCCCAATCTCGGCGTGACGATCGGCAAGGTCGATCCCGTGACGGGCGCGGTCAAATACCTGAAGGCCGATGCGGCCAAGGGCCTGGCTGCCACCTCGCACGGGCTTGCGCGCGACCGCGCGGGCAACCTCTGGTTCGACATCAACCCGGGCCGCCGCGCGCTCGGCAAGCTCGACACCAGAACCGAGAAGATCACGATTTACCAGACTCCGGAGAGCATGGCTCCGGTGGGCGGCGCGGTCACCATAGACGTCGACGGCAAGGGCATGATCTGGGCGTCCACGCCCAGCGGCGCCGTGCGCTTCGATCCGGTGGCCGAGAAGTTCACGGAATTCAAATCGACGATCCCCGAGAAGAATCCGAGAGGTTCGGGCGCGACCTACGGAGCGGCCGGCGATCGCGAGGGCAACGGCTGGTGGGCGCAGATGGCGATGGATACCGTGTACAGGGGGGACATCGCGAGCGGCAAGGCGACGGCAATCAAGATGCCCGACGTCAAGGTGGAACGCCTCTTCGGCGATGATCGCGGCTTCTACGAAACCGTCAGCGACCTGGGCTTCAACGTTCCCCTGCCGTGGTCGCAGGGTCCGCGCCGCATGGGCACCGACAAGAACGCCGACCTCTTGTGGGTGGGCAATTCATTCGGGTCGTCGTGGGCGAAGATCAACACCAAGACCTTGGAGACGACGATCGTCCCGCTGCCCGATCCCGCGATGCAGGCGTATCACATCGCGGTCGACAGCAAGCACCACGTCTGGGGCAACCTGTGGACCGCGGACCGCATCGTCAGACTCGATCCTGCCACGTCCGTGTGGACCATCTTCGATCTGCCGGTGCGCGGCACGGAAATCCGCCACATCGCGCTCCTCGAGCGCGGCGACAAGGTAACCGTGGTGGTGCCCGTCTACCGCACGAGCCAGATGGGCGTCATGACCGTGCGCAGCGAGGCGGAGCTCGCGGCTCTCAAGACGAAGGCACAGTAAGCGGAAAAAAGAAGCCCCTCCGAAGAGGGGCTTGAGCGGTTCGCGCCTGGGACGCGCGTGCTGGTTTCCGTCAGTTCGCGACGAAACAATAGAGCAGGCCGGCGCCCCCGGAGGCTTTCAGTTGGTCCTGGCTGCAGCCGCGCGAGCCATGCGAGGAGTTCCAGGACTTCATGTGCCGGGTCTCCTTCAATCCCTGCAGGTCATGGTGGCCGACGATCGCCGAGCCCTCGCCGCTCTTGGTCCAGTTGCCGCAGGTCGTATCGCCGCCGGCGGTCGAGAAGCGCCCGTCCGGATCCGAGCCGGTGAGGATGTCGTGCTCGTTCGGCGTATCGCCGCGGCCCTTGACCATCTCGCCCTTCTCGGTCAAGGCCGTTTGCTTGTTGACGTTGTTGTGCTCGGAGTGGAGGTCGCTCACGCTCTTCGCCACCACCACGCCCTTGGCGTTCTGCCACGGACCTTTGCCGATGCGGCTGCGCGCGTCTGCGCCCGCGTCGCCTCCCGGAAAAGTCGTGCTCAGGTACGCGCGCCAGTTCGTCGCCTTCGCGCCCGCCGCCTTGGCGAGCGCCGCGCAATGCGCATCCGCGCCCTCCAGACCGCCGAGGTCGGCACCGTTGCCTTTGCCGGTGCTCGTCACGAAGAACGTCGTGTTTGCCTGCTGAGCCTGCACGGTCGATGCCATACCCGTTCCGGCCAGGACCAGCGAAACGAAAACGTTTGCTGCCGAAATTCTCGAAAAGCTCATTTGACCTCCGTTTGGATATATTGATTCGAACTACGGTGGGAAAGGGCGATTTTACGCCAACCGCATTCTCCCTAGCGAGCGCCCAGCTCGTTGCGCACGACCAGGCCGCCTTTCATCACGAACCTGACCCGCTCCATTTCGGCGACGTCCTCGAGCGGGTTTCCGGAAACGGCGATGATGTCCGCGAACTTGCCCTTTTCTATCGACCCGACGTGGTTTTCCCAGCCGTAGTTCAGCATCCGGGCGGCGGGAAGATAGGCGGTCTGCAGGGCCTGCGCGGGGCTCATTCCCCATTTCACGAAGTACTTGAACTGGTCGGCCTGCCTGCCGTGGGGGATGGTGGCGGAAGTCGCGCCGCTTCCGAACACGATCGTCACGCCGGCGGCGAGCGCCTTCTTGAAGGCCTGCTCCATCAAGCGCAGCCGCGAGTTCCTGCCGCCCGTTTCGCGCAGGTCGGCTTTCTCGAGGGAGATCAGATCGTCGATGGTCGGGACGAAGTAGAGTTTCTTCTGCAGAAGGACCCGGACCCCCGCATCGTCGAGCTCGAGCAGATGGTTGGGCGAATCGACCCCGGCGCTCAAGCAGCTGCGCATACCTTCTCCGCCGTAGGTGTGGCAGGCCACCTTCAGGCCCAGGCGGTGCGCCTCGTCGACGATCGCCTCGACTTCCTCGAGCGTGAGTGACGGGCTGTTGACCAGCGTCGCGTCCGGACGCCACATGTGAACCGGGCCGACGAAATCCTGGGTCGTGTAGATCTTGATCCAGTCGACGCCGTGCAGCTTGGCCTCGCGCACGGCGGCGCGCGCGAGCCACGGGGAATTGGTGTTCTTGTTTTCCGTGAATCCCTCGAAGTAGCGCAGCGACTGCGTGTCCGCGTAGTAGTTGGTGGCGCGCTGGTTGATCGACTGGCCGACGACCTGCATTCGCGGCCCGAGGAACTGGCCTGAATTGATCGCGTCGCGGATCTCGACGGTATTGAATCCGCCGCGCGAATCCATGTCGAGAACGGTGGTGAAACCGGCGTCGAGATCGACTTGCGCGTTCGCGAGCGCGATCAGCGCGCGCTTGGCGGGCGTGTTGGGCGCATTGAGATTCAGGTGGACGTGGCCGTCGATCATGCCCGGAAGCACGGTCGCCGAGCCGAGGTCGAGCACCGTCGCGCCGGCGGGAACCTGCACCCCCGCGCCGACCTCGGCGATGCGCTCGCCCCTGACGACGATCACTTGGCTGGCGAGCATCTTCCCCGAGCGGGCATCGAACAGCCGCCCGGCCCGGATCGCGACGAGCTGGTTCGGCGGAGCGAGGAATTTCCTGGCCTCCGGAGACGCCGAAGGGGTTCTAGCCGTTGCTGTCGCTCCCTCCCCTTCCTGGGACCGCGCGGCGGAACTTGCCACTCCCGCAATCGCGGCGACCAACACAAGAACGAGCTTGTTTTGACTTCGCATGGGCCTCCCTTATCGAGCTGAGCTGATCGGAACGACGCCTTATGTTACTTGGAAACTGCAAGAATCAGGCGGACAATAACCGCCAGTTCTCGAGCCTGGGAGAGGAGACAGATGAACACCTTTATTTTCCGCACCGTAACCGGCGCCTATTTCGCTCTTTTCATGGCGGCCGTGCAGGCCCAAGCGACCGTAGCGCTGGCCGGCCAGGTCAGCTCCGCCGAGGAAGGGGCGATGGAAGGCGTCGTCGTCAGCGCCAAGAAAGACGGCTCGACGATCAGCATCAGCGTGGTTACCGACGCTGGCGGGCGCTTCGCTTTTCCGGCCGCGAGACTCGAGGCCGGGCACTACACCTTGAAGGCGCGCGCAGCGGGCTTCGAGCTCGACGGAGCCAAGGCGGCGGACGTCGCCGCCGGCAGCGAAGCGAAGGCCGACATCAAGCTCAAGAAAGTGAAAAATCTCTCCGCGCACCTGACCAACGCCGAATGGATGTCGAGCATGCCGGGCACGGACGCGCAGAAACGGTTCCTGCTCAACTGCAACGGCTGCCACACGATAGAGCGCATCATGAAGTCGGCGTACGACGCCGACGGCTTCATGCAGATTTTCCAGCGCATGGCCGGCTATTATCCCGGCAGCACGCCGCTGAAGCCGCAGCGGCTCGCCGGCACTGCGATTCGCGACGTCCAGCGCGGCGGCGACGGCAGGAAGACCGCGGAATGGCTCGCCAGCGTCAACCTGAGCCAGCAGCAGACATGGTCCTTCCCGTTGAAGACCGAGCCGCGGCTCACGGGAAAATCGACGCGCGTGATCATCACGGAGTACGACCTGCCGAATCCCCTGATCCAGCCTCACGACGTGGTGCTCGATCGCGAGGGCAGTGTCTGGTACTCGGACTTCGGCCAGATGTTCCTCGGCAAGATGGACCCGAAGACCGGCAAGGTGACGCAATATCCGATCCCCGTGGTCAAGCCGGGATGGTCGGAAGGCACGCTCGATCTCGAATTCGACCGCGACGACAACCCCTGGGTCGGCGTGATGTACCAGAGCGCCATCGCGAAGTTCGACAGGAAGAGCGAGAAGTTCCGGATGTGGTCGACGCCCAGGGAATGGGACACCGACGGCGGCCAGCTCGGCCACATCGCCATCGAAGGCACTCATAGCGACAACAAGGTGTGGATCAAGAACTCGGACGGCGGCCATATCTACCGTCTCGATCTCGTCTCCGACAGGATGGAGAACCTCGGCGCCTTCAAGGATCCGAAGAGCGGCAAGCGCATCGGCACCTACGGGATTCACTCGGACGCGCAGAACAACGCCTATCTGCTCGACTTCGCGGCCGGCAACATCGTGAGAATCGACGCCAAGACCAAGAACGCGGTCGTCTACCCGACCCCGACTCCGGACTCCCGCCCGCGGCGCGGCCGCGTCGATCACGAAGGCCGGTTATGGTTTGCCGAGTATCAGGGCAACGCCATCGGCATGTTCGATCCCAAGAACGAGCGCATCACGGAGTGGAAGGTGCCGACGCCGTGGAGCGCGCCCTACGACGCCGTGGCCGGCAAGAACGGCGAGGCGTGGACGGGGTCGATGCTGACCGACCGCGTGTCGCGCCTCGACATCCAGAGCGGACAATATACGGAGTACATGCTGCCGCGCCCGACCAACATCCGCCGCGTCTATCTCGACGATTCGAAGAGCCCCGGCACGCTCTGGATCGGCAGCAACCACGGCGCGTCCATCGTCAAGGTCGAGCCGCTCGAGTAGCGCCGCGCGCTCAATCTACCGTCGCTCCCGAGGCGACGAGCTCGCTCGCTCAGCTCTTCGCCAGCCTGACCTTGCCCAGGGCCGCCTTCAGGCTCCTGGCGAGCTTCCCGGCGTCATCGTTGGCCCAGAAATGCATGAAGAACAGCCGCGGTTGTTCGGTAAGCATGTGGCTGTGCAGTGCCGTCACCTCGATCCCGCCCTCGCGCAAGGTCTTGAGCACAGGATTGACCTCCTGTGCGATGAGCACGAAGTCACCGGTGATCGCCGCCTTGCCGCCCCCGGTCGGCTGGAAGTTGATGACGATGCCCGAACCCATGCCGACGGGAATCGGCATTCCATCCTCCATTATGGTTTCGGCCCGGGGGATGTTGAACGCATAGACACCCGCGTTGACCGACCCCTTGGCGCCAAGCGTCTGATCGATCGCGGCGGTGTCCATGTCGAGCGGCGGCGGCGGAGAACCGGCCGGTGCCGGCGCCGACAACGGGGTCTTGCTTTCGGCCAGCCCGGCGCGCAGCGCGGCGGCGAGCTTGGCGGGGTCGCCGCGGCCGAAGAAATGCATGTACATGGTTGCGGGCGAGGAGCGCAGCAAATGGTTGTGCAGCGCCGTGATCTCGATGCCGCCGTCGACGAGCTTCTTCATCACGGGGTTGACCTCATCGTGCAGCAGCACGAGATCGCCCATCACCATGGCCTCGCTTCCCATTTTCTGGAACGCGAGATAGGAACCCAAAGCAAGCGTCGGCCTGATCTGGACCCCGTCGAGCGTGACCTTCAGGTCGCTCCGCCCGAGACCGACGCGATACACCCCGCCAGGCAACTGTGCGCCGGACCGGCCAAGCGCCTGAGCTACGGGAGCCCAGTCGTCGTCGGCCGCGAGGGCGGCGGTGGACAGTCCGACCGCGAACCCGATGCTTGCGAGAATTGGATTGAAGCGCTTCATGACATGACCTCCTGGAGAGTGGTTCGGGGGCGGATGCTGCCGCAGTGCAGTGAAATGCCGATATCTTGAACACCGAACGCTTGCAGGAGGCTGACTATACTCTGGCTCGTTGCGGTTGTATCCGTGCCATTGCCTTTACAATCCACACTCGGCCTTTGAGCGAACCCGGAGGACATCCATGAATCGTGCTGCCGCAGCCCTCACCGCAGCTCTCGCCGCGAGCCTGCTCGCCGCTCTTCCGGCTCGAGGCCAGCAGTACCCGAACAAGCCGATTCGCATCATCGTGCCCTTCGCCGCGGGCGGCACCTCGGACATCCTGGCGCGCGCGATCGGACCGCACCTCACCACGGCCTGGGGCCAGCCGGTCGTCGTGGAGAACCGCACCGGCGCCAACGGCAACGTCGGCGCGGACTACGTCGCCAAGTCCGCTCCTGACGGCTACACCATGCTGCTCTCGGACGTCGGCGCGCTGTCGATCAACCCGAGCGTATATCCCGACATGCCCTTCGACCCGGCCAGGGATTTCTCGCCGATCGTGATGGTGTCGTATTCGCCGCACGTGCTGGCGGTGCATCCCTCGGTGCCGGTGAGCGACGTGAAGGAGCTGATCGCCTACGCCAAGACCAATCCGGGCAAGCTCAATTTCGCCAACTCCGGCACCGGCGGCGCGCCGCACCTCGCGGGCGTAGAATTCGCGGCGCGCACCGGCGTGCAGTGGACCTACATCCCCTACAAGGGCGGCTCGGCGGCGGTCATGGACGTGGTCGCGGGCAACGCCAACGTGCTGTTCAACGGCATGCTCGCCACCTATCCGTCCGTGAAAAGCGGCCGCTTGAAGGGGCTCGCCGTGTCCAGCGCGCAGCGCGTGCCTTCTGCGCCCGAGCTGCCCACGGTGGCCGAGACTCTTCCGGGCTTCGAAACCGGCTCCTATCAGGGCCTGCTCGCCGCGGCCGGCACGCCGCGCCAGATCGTGACCAAGCTGAACGCCGAACTGACCCGGATCCTGAATACCGCCGACATGAAAGAGTTCCTGGCGAAACAGGGCACCGAGGTGCGCGCCGGCCCGCCCGAAGCGCTCGGCACGTTCATCGCCAATGAAAAAGCGCGCTGGGCGAAAGTGGTCAAGGACGCCGGCGTGAAGGCCGACTGAGGAAAACGGTGTTTTGAAAAGGAGCTTGAACCATGAAAAATCCATCCTCAACCGCGATGGCAGGAGCATCCCTCGCCGTGATTCTCGCGGGCTGTGCGGCTTCAAGCGTCGGAACGAATCCCTTGGTTCCCGAGAATCTCAAGGTCCCGGCCGGTCAAACCTTGTCGCTCGTGTCGCCCGCCACGGGCGTACAGATTTACGAGTGCGGCGCAAGCAGGACCGACCCGACAAAGTTCGAGTGGGTCTTCAAGGCCCCTGAAGCCGACTTGTTCGATCTTTCCGGCAAGAGGATAGGCAAACACTATGCTGGTCCGACCTGGGAATCGAACGACGGAAGCAAAGTGGTCGGCGAAGTCAAAGCGCGGGATGACGGTCCGAGCGCCAGCGCGATCCCGTGGTTGTTGCTGAGCGCAAAATCAACTTCGGGGAGCGGCGCCTTCAGCCGGACGCAGGCAATTCAGCGGCTGTACACCGTCGGCGGGAAAGCTCCCGCGGCAGCTTGCAGCAAGGGGCAGCTCGGCAAGGAGGCCCGGGTGCCCTACAAGGCGACGTACTACTTCTATTCCGCGAGGCCCTGAGTCAGCTCGCCGGCCGCCCGAGCCGGGCGCGCAAGCGCTGCACCTGAAGCGCGGCTCCGATCAGGAACGCGACGCCCATCACCGCCGTCGCAGCCTGCAAGGCGGGTGCTTCGGCATTGGGCAACAGCGGCGCTCCCAGAGGCAACCGGGTCGTGGTCTCGGTGATGCCGGGAATCAGGTGGAAAAGGAAACTCGCCGAGTAGCTCACCGTCTCGATATAGGGCGACAGCCGCCCGTACAGCTTGGTGTATCCCGCCACGTACGCGACCCCCAGCACGACGAGCGTGATGATGCCCAGCGCATGGGGCTTGCCGAAGCCGCCATGCTGAAAGATCCCGAAGCCGGTCAGGCAAGTGAGGACGGTCGCGATGATGTAGATTTTCCCGACCCCATTCCTCGCGGAAATCTCCTTGTCACGGAAAAGGGCGATAAGCCCAGTGGCCACGGCGATCAGGCTGATCGCGGTATGAATCACGCCCAGCGGCGTCAATCCGAACATTTTGATCTCCCCTTCTTGGGTGGTTGAGATGCGGGCGGACAGCAGGGCACGAGGATGCTAGTCCAGCGGACTTCGATGGGGCTCATCCAAGCTCCAGGTCGATCTCGTCGACGTAGCACCAACTCCAGCCCTCCCCCGGCTCGAGCGAGGTGATGATCGGGTGCCCGGTCTTCTTGAAATGCTTGGTGGCGTGCTTGTTCTTCGAGTTGTCGCAGCAGCCGACGTGCCCGCACGCCCGGCACAGGCGCAGATGCACCCAGGTGTCCCCCGTCGCGAGGCATTCCTCGCAGCCGTCGGTGTTGGGCGCGTCCGTTTTTACAAACTTCAAATGCGCGCATCCGGCAGGCATCGCTGTGTCCTCCGATTCATCGATGAAGAAATCCGATTTACTGGGCATGCTAGCACCGCTGGCCCGCTTGCACCGCGGGCGAGCCCGGCACATACTCCGCGGCTATTAACTCGAGGCGCGACGCATGACAAAGGGACGGCTGGAAGCGTTCAGCGACGGAGTGATCGCGGTCATCATCACGATCATGGTGCTGGAGTTGAAGGTCCCTCACGACACCGACCCGAAAGCCCTCATGCCGCTCATTCCGGTGTTCCTGAGCTACGTGCTGAGCTTCGTATTCGTCGGCATTTACTGGAACAACCATCACCACATGTTCCATGCGGTCCATCACGTGAACGGCGCAACGCTGTGGGCGAATCTGCATCTGCTGTTCTGGCTGTCGCTCGTGCCGTTCGTCACGGGGTGGATGGATGAAAATCACTTCGAAGCGCCGCAGGTTGCCGCGTACGGGATCGTGCTGCTCGGTGCGGCGTGCGCGTACACCATCCTGACGCGTGCGCTCCTGGCGATTCACGCCAAGGATTCGCCGCTCGCCAAGGCGCTCGGGAAGGACTTCAAGGGAAAGATCTCGCTCGTCATCTACATCGCCGCGCTTCCGCTCGCCTTCGTGCACCCCTGGATCGCGTGCGGCCTGTACGTGCTGGTGGCCGCGATCTGGCTGTGCCCCGACCGGCGCTTCGAGAGGCTGCTCGACGAGGCGAAGGCGTAGCCCGATGGAACCGGAGAAGATCAAGGTACGCGTAACGGAAACCGGGCAGATCCTGGACGTCGTCGTATACAGCAAGCGGGCCGACCGGATAGAGATCGTCCTCGGCGAAGGCATCCACAACGTCAAGTGCGAGCTGACCCCGACGCGAATGGGCCTGTCGTACGCGGGAAGCGTGAGGGGGCGGGAATTGATCTACGAACGCAGCCGCGACCAGGTTCAAGCCGATATCGACAAGCTCAACCCGGCGTTGCGCGAGCCCAGGCGGCGTTGATATGCGCCGACATCCTAAAAGCATAAGGGGGCAGCTGTTGGCGATGTCACTCCTGGCGGTTGCGGCGGCATTCAGCGGATGCGCGTCGTCTTCCGAATTGAATGACTTCACCACCGACGGCTGCAGCCTGTTTCCCGACGGAACCTGGAGAGATCGGGATCGCTGGTTCGGTTGCTGCTATGTCCACGACGTGCGCTACTGGGAAGGCGGCACCCAGGAGGCGCGAAAGCGCGCCGACAGCGCCCTGAGAGCGTGCGTGCTCGAGGCCACGGGAGATGAAGTTCTTGCGAGCCTCATGTACGACGCTGTTCGCGTCGGTGGACATCCGGTGTTTCCCACCTGGTATCGATGGGGATTCGGCTGGCCTTATGAAAGAGGCTACGCACCGCTTACTATCGAGGAACAAGATCAAGTGTCCCGGAAGAAGCGACAACTGTGCGCGCAGCTCAAGGCGAGCTTCGCAGCCAGCAGAACGATCCGGGTGGCCCGGAACAAGGAGATCAGCGTCAAATTGGCCAAGCAAATTTGCCCTGATCTGCTTATCCCGGGTTCGGAGTTGACCCACTAGAGTTCACCGAGCAAACAGACTTGCGCATTCCAGCTCATCGATCCAGGAATCGCGTTCCCGGTTGCGCTGAAATAGGGTTGCCCTTCGCGGTCGCAATCCTGTCGGCTGCATTTGCAATTCAGGCTCTTCCCGCCGAAACCGGGCGGCCCGCAGCTTGGGCGAAGCCGATACAAAACCTGCCTGGGCTGCCCAATCTCAATGAAGTGACGCCGAATCTATTCCGCTCGGCACAACCCTCCACGGACGGGCTCGCGCATCTGGAAGGCCGGCATCCGCTCAGGCCGGGTGCCCGCCCCATCAAGACCGTGCTTTCTCTTCGCGCTTTCCACGAGGACGAGAGCGGCTTCGCGACGCCCGCCTCGGTCCGGTATGAACGGATACGGTTCAAGACCTGGCACCCGGAAGACGAGGATATCGTCAAGTTTCTGCGCATAGTCACCACGCCCGCGCTCCAACCCGTCCTCGTGCATTGTCAACACGGTTCAGACCGCACCGGCACCATGATCGCCGTGTACCGCATCGCGATCCAGGGTTGGAGCAAGGAAGCGGCGATTCTCGAAATGACGCAGGGCGGTTATGGATTTCACCCTTTGTGGAAAAACCTGACCGATTACTTGATGAATCTGCGCGTTGATTCGATCAAGACAGAGCTGCAAAGGCAGGGGCCGTGGCGATAGCAGCGCAAGCTAGCGCGCACCGGTATGGCGAAGCGTAAGCCGTGCTGGAATCTGCCGCTACTCGACCTCGTCGATCCACGCCATCTGGATCGCCTCGAGGATCTTCTCGCCGCAGTGCTTCGGGTCGTCGTCGAAGCCGTCCAGCTCGCTCACCCACTTGAACAGGTCGGTGAAACGCACGGTCAACGGGTCTATGTCCGGATGCTTTTCCGAGAGGGCGATGGCGATTTCGAGGGTGTCGGTCCATTTCATGGCAGCCGTTTCCTTCACTTGATCTCTTTGACCATGTTGATCGTGTATTTCGGAATCTCGATGGTGAGGTCGCTGTCCTTGACGATCGCCTGGCAGGAGAGCCTGGAGTTCGGCTCCAGCCCCCAGGCCTTGTCGAGCAGGTCGTCCTCCTTTTCTTCCGAAGGGTCCAGCGTCTCGAAGCCTTCGCGCACGACCACGTGACAGGTGGTGCAGGCGCAGGATTTCTCGCAGGCGTGCTCGATCTCGACGCCGTTCTGCAATAGGTTGTCGCAGATGGACATGCCCGGCTTTGCGTCTATCACCGTGCCTTCGGGACAAAGCTCTTCGTGAGGGAGGACGATGAGTTGCGGCATGCTGCTCAGAGGCTCTCGACTTTTCTGCCCGCGAGCGCCCGCCTGATGGAGCGGTCCATGCGCCGGCCGGCAAAGGCTTCGGACGCGCGGTTGACTCGCTCGATACCCGACTTGATGGTGCGATGGTCGGTGCAGGAAAGGGTCTTGCGCAGCGCGTCGAGCTCCGATCGCAGCGCGGCCGACTCTTCCGCGGAAAGCAGATCGGCGTCCTCGCGCAGCGCGGCTTCCGTCGCCTCGAGCATGCGCCCGCCCTCGACCTGCTGTTCCTTCAGGGCGCGCAGATGGACGTCTTCTTTCGCGTGATCGAAGGACTCTCTGAGCATCTGGGTGATCTGCTCGTCGGTGAGTCCGTAGGAAGGCTTGACCGCGATTGCGGCCTCGACGCCCGTCGAGGATTCCCGCGCCGAAACCGACAGCAGGCCGTCGGCGTCCACCTGGAAAGTGACGCGGATGCGGGCGGCACCCGCGACCATCGGCGGAATGCCGCGCAATTCGAACCTTGCCAGGGAGCGGCAGTCGGACACGAGCTCGCGCTCCCCCTGCACCACGTGGAGGCTCATCGCGGTTTGGCCGTCCTTGTAGGTGGTGAATTCCTGCGCCCGCGCCACGGGGATCGTGGAATTGCGCGGGATAACCCTTTCCGCGAGGCCGCCCATGGTCTCGATGCCGAGCGAAAGCGGGATGACGTCAAGCAGCAGCCAATCGTCGGCGGATGCCTTGTTGCCGGCGAGGACATTCGCCTGGACCGCGGCCCCGAGCGCGACCACCTTGTCCGGATCGAGATTATTGAGCGGAGCCCGGCCGAAAAGCTCGGCGACCGTCTGCTGCACGTGCGGCATGCGCGTTGCGCCGCCGACCATCACCACGCCCTTCACCTCGCTCCATTCCAGTTGCGCGTCGCGCAGCGCCTTGCGCGTCGGGCCCAGGGTCTTCGCGACGAGGGGCCGGGTCATGTCCTGGAATTCCCTCTGCGTGACGGTCACATCCACGGTCTCGCCGCTGACTAGCGCGGCGCAGATGCGTGCCTCGGCGTTCACCGTGAGGAACTCCTTGGCGGCGCGCGACTTCGTGAGCAGCAGCCGCGTATCCTCGGCGGAAAGCGGCGCGAGCCTTGCGCGCTCCACGATCCAGCAGAACAGCCGCTGGTCGAAATCGTCGCCGCCGAGAGCGGCGTCGCCGTTGGTCGCCATCACCTCGAACACGCCTTTCGACAGCTTCAGGATCGAGATGTCGAAGGTGCCGCCGCCGAGATCGTAGACGGCATAGATGCCTTCGGCCGCGTTTTCGAGCCCGTAGGCGATCGCCGCCGCGGTCGGTTCGTTCAAAAGCCGCAGCACGTTCAGGCCCGCGAGCTTGCCGGCATCCTTGGTCGCCTGTCGTTGCGCATCGTCGAAATACGCGGGAACGGTGATGACCGCGCCGGCGAGCTCGCCCCCTGCAGTCCCGAGAAGGCTCTCCTCGGCCTGCGCGCGCAGCACCTTGAGAATTTCCGCCGAGACCTCGACCGGGCTCTTCACGCCGGCCACGGTGCGGATCTGAACCATGCCGGGCGAATCGAGGAAATCGTAGGGGCTGTTCTCGACGTGGGTGACGTCCTTCAGGCCACGCCCCATGAAGCGCTTCACCGATACGATGGTGTTCCTCGGGTCGCGCGCCAGCTTCTCCTCGGCCTCCCGGCCGACGACCACTCTTCCATCCCGCAGATAGCGAACGATAGACGGCAGGAGCGCGTGGCCGTCGCGGTCGTTGAGCACGACCGCGATGCCGTTTCTCACCGCGGCCACCAGCGAATTGGTGGTGCCGAGGTCGATGCCCACCGCGAGCCGATGCCGGTGCGGTTCGGGCGACTGGCCGGGCTCGGAAATCTGCAGCAGCGCCATGTCAGGCCTCGAGCCTCATGTCTCCAGCTCCGCCAGCTTGTCGTCGATCTCTTCGGCCAGCTTTTCGTAGAACATCAGCACGCGGGTGGTTTCCGAGGCGGCTTCGTCATCGCGGCGTCCGTCCAGTTCACCGTGCAGTTTTTCATAGATTTTCCCGCTCTCGTCGCGCAAGCCGGCTCGCAATCGAAGCAAGGCTTCGGGTTTTTCGGAGCCGGCCTCGATGCGCTCGCGCCAACTCATCTGTTCCACCAGGAACCCAGGCGGCATCGCCGTATTCGTCTCGAATCCCGGATCGACGCCGCGCAATTTCAGGATATAGACGGCCCGCTTGAGCGGCGACTTCAGGGTCTGGTAGGCTTCGTTCACCCGCGTTGCCAGCTGCATGGACACGCGCCGCTCGGCGTCGGGCGCCGCGGCAAAGCGGTCCGGATGCACCTCGCGCTGCAGCTCGTGATAGCGCGACTCGAGCGCCGCGGCATCGACGGCAAAGCGCGCGGGCAGGCCGAACAGGTCGAAGTGGTTCTGATTCAGGTTCATTCGGATCCGGGATAGAAAAAAAGGGGCGTTCGCCCCTTTCTCGGCACCGCGAGGTCGGGCCTCGCTAAACGTTGAAGGACTCGCCGCAGCCGCACTCATCCTTCACGTTGGGATTGTTGAACTTGAAGCCCTCGTTCAAGCCCTCGCGGGTGAAGTCGAGCTCGGTGCCTTCCAGGAATTGCAGGCTCTTCGGATCGACGACCACTTTCACGCCGTGGCTCTCGAAGGTCTGGTCATCCGGGTTGACGGCGTCGGCGTATTCGATCCTGTAGGCGAGCCCCGAGCAGCCCGAGGTGCGCACGCCCAAGCGCAAACCCACTCCCTTCCCTCGTTTGGAGAGGAAATTGGAGACGTGAGTCGCAGCGCGTTCGGTCAGGGTGATCATGCCGCCTTGGCTTCCTTTTCAGCGGGCTGCCCGAGCCCGTGCTTCTTGCGGTAATCGACGATTGCCGCCTTGATCGCGTCCTCGGCGAGGATCGAGCAGTGGATCTTCACCGGCGGCAGTGCCAGCTCCTCGGCGATCTGGGTGTTCCTGATCGTCTCCGCCTGGGCCAGCGTCTTGCCCTTCACCCACTCGGTGACGAGCGAGGACGAAGCGATCGCCGAGCCGCACCCGTAGGTCTTGAAGCGCGCGTCCTCGATGACGCCTTGCTCGTTGACCCGGATCTGCAGCTTCATCACGTCGCCGCAGGCCGGCGCACCGACCATGCCGGTGCCGATGTGCTCATCGCCCTTGTCGAACGAGCCGACGTTGCGCGGGTTCTCGTAATGGTCCAGTACCTTGTCGCTGTAAGCCATGCTCTACTCCTTCACTTCAATGTGCTGCCCATTGCACGGTATTCAAGTCCACGCCCTCTTTGTACATTTCCCACAAGGGCGAAAGCTCGCGCAGCTTGCCGATTTTGGCCCGCAGGAGCTTGACGGCGTAGTCGATCTCCTCTTCGGTGGTGAAGCGGCCGATCGTGAAACGGATCGAGCTGTGCGCGAGCTCGTCCGAGCGTCCGAGCGCCCTCAGCACGTACGAGGGCTCCAGGCTCGCCGAGGTGCAGGCCGAGCCCGAGGATACCGCCACGTCCTTGATTCCCATGATCAGGGACTCGCCCTCGACGAAGTTGAAGCTGATGTTGAGGTTTCCCGGAATGCGCCGCTGCATGTCGCCGTTGACGTACACCTCTTCCATGTCCTTGAAGCCGGCGAGCAGCTTGTCGCGCAAGGCGCGAATGCGCTCGCTCTCGGCCGCCATCTCGAGCTTCGCCAGCCGGAACGCTTCGCCCATGCCGACGATCTGGTGCGTGGCGAGCGTCCCCGAGCGGAACCCGCGCTCGTGGCCGCCGCCGTGGATCTGCGGCTCGATGCGCACGCGCGGCTTCCTGCGGACGTACTGCGCGCCGATGCCCTTCGGGCCGTAGACCTTGTGCGCGGTCACGGTCAGCAGATCCACCTTCAGCTTCTGCAGATCGATCGGGATCTTCCCCGCGGCCTGCACCGCGTCGCAGTGGAAGATGATGCCTTTCGAGCGGCAGATCTCGCCGATCTCGGCGATCGGCTGGATCACGCCGATCTCGTTGTTCACCATCATCACCGAAACGAGGACGGTATCGGGACGGATCGCCGCCTTGAATTTTTCCAGGTCTAGCAGGCCGTTCTGCTCCGGATCGAGGTAGGTCGCCTCGAATCCCTGGCGCTCGAGCTCGCGCACGGTGTCGAGCACCGCCTTGTGCTCGGTCTTCATCGTCACGATGTGCCTGCCCTTGCCCTTGTAGAAATTCGCCGCGCCCTTGATCGCGAGGTTGTCGCCCTCGGTCGCGCCCGAGGTCCAGATGATCTCTTTCGGGTCGGCGTTGAGCAGCGCAGCGACGTGGCCGCGCGCCTCCTCGACCGCCTTCTCCGCCTCCCAGCCGAAGGCGTGCGAGCGGCTCGCCGGGTTGCCGAACTGCTCGGTGAGGAAGGGAATCATCTTCTGCGCCACGCGCGGGTCGACCGGCGTGGTCGCAGAATAGTCGAGGTAGATCGGAAATTTCATGTTGTGCGCACCCCGTTCAGGCCGACACCGCGGCTTCCTTGCCGCGTTTGTCCTGAAGCACGCTCACCGACTCCTTGCGTGTCGCCTGCTGCGCGACGAGGTCGGAGAGCTTCACCGAATCCAGGTATTCGTACATCTTGTCGTTGAGCTTCGCCCACAGGTCGTGGGTCATGCAGCGCTGCTCGTCGTGGCAGTTTTCCTTGCCGCCGCACTGCGTCGCGTCCAGCGGCTCGTCCACCGCCGTGATGATGTCCGCGACCGATACCCTTTCGAGACTGCGCGCGAGCGTGTAGCCGCCGCCCGGCCCGCGCGTGCTGTCGACCAGCGTGTGACGCCGCAGCTTGCCGAAGAGCTGTTCCAGATACGAGAGCGAGATGCTTTGCCGCTGGCTGATGCCGGCGAGCGTCACCGGACCCTTGCCGCCGTGCATGGCGAGGTCCAGCATCGCGGTCACTGCGAATCGTCCTTTGGTCGTCAGTCTCATGGTTGCACCCTGAACGGCTCCGAATACCCTATGAATTTTGTCAAGTATACCCAATCCCGAGGGAATTGATCAACTATTTATTGACCACCTTGGGCCCCAGGCGAAGCTGCCTCTGGGACTCCTCGCGCTCTGCTTGAAGCTCCTCAATCTGATTCAGAATCAACTCGATACGCTTATCCATCTCGACGCTGTGATCGAGCAGGCCCTGCACCGCCTTGGCCAATGGGTCATCCTCCGCCTTGGCTGTCACCGCATAGGCGGAGAACCCCAGCTTCGCCGCCTTCTCCTCGCGCGTCTTGTCCTGCTCGTCGAGAATGACCCGCGCCGGAATCCCCAGCGCGGTCGCGCCCGCCGGAACATCTTTGACGACCACGGCGTTCGAGCCGATTTTCGCGCCCTCGCCGATGACGACGGGCCCCAGCACCTTCGCCCCCGCACCGATGACGACCCCCGCTTTGAGCGTCGGGTGGCGCTTGCCCTTGTTCCAAGTGGTCCCGCCGAGCGTCACGCCGTGGTACAGAGTGCAGTCGTCTCCCAGTTCCGCGGTCTCGCCGATCACCACTCCCATGCCGTGGTCGATGAACGTTCGGCGGCCGATTTTCGCGCCCGGATGGATCTCGATGCCGGTGAGAAAGCGCGAGCAGTGCGAGACGAATCGCGCGAGCCAGCGCAGCTTCATGCGCCACAGCCGGTGCGCCGCTCTATGGATGAGTAGCGCGTGGAAACCGGGATAGCAGGTGATGACTTCCCAGGTCGAGCGCGCCGCCGGGTCGCGTTCGAACACGCAGGCTATGTCTTCGCGAATTCGGTTGAACATCTGGATTCCAGAGACCGATGCCCGGCATTATCAGAAACCTTAGTGAATTGGTCAACTATTTTCCGGGACCCCTATCGTCCCAGGCGGCGAGCATGCCCCGCAGAATGTTGACCTCCACTGTCTCCAGCCGCGCCTTTGCGAAGAGGCGCCGCAAGCGATCCATGAGCTTGCGAGGGTGCCGCGGGTGCAGATAGCCGCTCGCGACCAGGCTGCGCTCGAGATGCGCAAAGAGTTTCTCGATCTCCTCGTGGGTCGCGTACGCGTTCTTCGCAGGCGCTGCCGGCGGCGCTAGCGCTGCCATGCGCATCTCGTAGGCGATCACCTGCACCGCCTGGGCGAGATTGAGGGAAGCGTACTCCGGATCGGCGGGAATGCGCGCAAGGGCGCCGCACCGCATGATTTCCCTGTTCGAGAGGCCGACGGTTTCGTTGCCGAAGACGATTGCGACCTCGTCCCGCCGCGCCGCGCTCAAGAGCTCCAGCGCCGCGGCGCGCGCATCGAGCAACGAATGGGACAGCGCGCGTGCACGCGCGCTCAAGGCCACCGAGTATGTCGTTCCGGCGAGCGCCTCCTCCAGACTCGCGCACACGCGGGCGGACTCGAGGACGTCCGCCGCACCGGAGGCCATGGCCTGCGCGTCCGGATGGGGAAAGCTCTTCGGCCGCACCAGGCGGAGCTGCGTGATGCCCATGGTTTTCATGGCACGCGCCGCGGCGCCGATGTTTCCCGGGTGCGAAGGCCGCAGCAGAACGACGCGGATTCTAGACAGCGGACCACCGGCTTTCATACTAAAATCCGGCGTTCAGCAGCACCGCCCTCTTGAGTTCCCGGACGAAAAAATGCACCCGATGCTCGGAATCGCGGTCAGGGCCGCGCGGCGTGCCGGCGCGATCATCAACCGCGCCGAGCGCGACGTGGAATTGCTGCCGGTAACACGCAAGCGGCACAATGATTTCGTCACCGAAGTGGACAAGGCCGCGGAACAGGCCGTCATCGAGATACTGCACCGCGCCTATCCTGACCATGCGATTCTAGCAGAGGAGTCCGGCGCCTCCGCCGGGAACGCGGGCGAGTCCGAATACACCTGGATCATCGACCCGCTCGACGGCACGACCAATTTCATCCACGGCTTTCCCCAGTACGCGGTTTCGATCGGCCTCAAGCACAAAGGCGTGCTGACGCAGGGCGTGATCTACGATCCAACCAAGAACGAACTCTTCACCGCGACGCGCGGCCGCGGCGCCTACCTGAACGAGCGGCGCATCCGCGTCTCCAAGCGCGTACAGCTCGCCGAAGCGCTGATCGGCACCGGGTTCCCCTTTCGCGATCTCCAGAGCCTGGATGAATATCTCGCCATGTTCCGCGAGTTCACGGTTCGCACCGCCGGCCTGCGCCGCGCGGGTGCCGCGGCCCTCGACATCGCCTACGTGGCCGCGGGAAGGCTCGACGGCTTCTGGGAAATGGGCCTTTCGTCCTGGGACATGGCTGCAGGGGCCCTCCTCGTGCAGGAAGCCGGCGGCCTGGTCGGGGATTTTCGCGGCGACTCCGGCTACCTCGATTCCGGCCGCATCGTCTGCGGCAATCCGAAAATCTTCTCTCAAATGCTTCGAGTCATCGGGCCGCTCGCCGCGAAGTAGGCCGAAGTCCATGCGCCGCCTGCTCCGGATCCTCGTCGCGGGGTCGATTCTGTGGACCTTGCCCGCACACGGCGCCGATCTGCGCATCGGCCTCGCGGCGGACGTCACCTCGATGGACCCGCATTTCCTCAATCTTCAGCCCAACATCAATATCGCCTGGCACGTATTCGACGCGCTCACCCACGTGGACGAGGACGCGCGCCTCATTCCGGGCCTCGCGGTTTCCTGGCGCGCGATCGACCCCACCACCTGGGAGTTCAGGCTGCGACGGGGCGTGCGTTTCCACGACGGAACCGAGCTCACCGCCGAGGACGTGGTGTTCTCGATCGAGCGCACGCTCAAGGTGCCGAACGGCCAGTTGGGAATCTTCACGCGGCGGATCACCGCAAAAGAGATCGACGATCCGTACACCTTGCGGTTGAAGACCGCGACGCCTTACGCGATGGTGCCCTACGATCTCGATTCGGTGTTCATCGTCTCGAGGAAGGCCGCGGCCGGCTCGGGGCCGGAGGATTTCGACTCGGGCAAGGCGATGATAGGCACCGGTCCTTTCAGGTTCGTGCGCTTCGCGCGCGGCGACCGCATCGAGCTCGCGCGCAACGGCAGCTACTGGGGCGCGAAATCGCCGTGGGAGAAAGTTACTTTCCGCATCGTGCCTACCGACCCGGCGCGGCTCGCCGGCCTCCTCTCCGGAGAGCTCGAAGCGATCGAGCAGGTCCCCACCGCGGACCTGCCGCGCGTCCGGCGCGACACCCGACTGAACATCGCGCAGAAAGTCTCCTGGCGCACTATTTTCTTCCATCTCGATCAGTATCGCGATCGCGCGCCAGGCCTCACGGACAAGTCGGGCATACCCCTGGCACGCAATCCCTTCCGTGACCTGCGGGTACGCCAGGCGCTCTCCAAAGCCATCAACCGGCAGGCGATCGCCGAGCGCCTCATGGACGGAGCGGCGCTGCCCGCCTCGAACCTCGTATCGCCGCCCGTGTTCGGTTACGCGCCGGATCTCGAGCCCGAGCCCTACGATCCCGAGGGAGCGAAGCGCCTCCTCGCCGAAGCGGGATATCCGGACGGGTTCGCGATGACGCTTTCAGCGACCAACAACCGCTACGTCAACGACGAGCAGATCGCGCAGGCCGCGGCGCAGATGCTCGCACGCGTCGGCGTTCGCGCGCGCGTCGACGCGCTGCCCGTGAACGCCTACCTGCCCAAGGGGGGCAAGGGGGAATTCGCGTTTGCGATGCTCGGTTGGGGCTCGTTCTCAGGGGACCTCGCGCTGCGCTCGCTCGTCGCCACGGCCGATCCGGACAAAGGTTTCGGCGCATTCAACTGGTCGGGCTACTCGAATCCGCGCGTCGACGCGCTGCTCGAGCGAGCTTTTGCCAGCGTCGACGCGAAGCAGCGCGAGTCGCTCGCGCGTGAGGCGATGCGCCTTGCCATGCGGGACTATGCCGTCATTCCGCTGCATCACCAGGTCACGACCTGGGCGATGCGAAAACCGCTCTCTTACGCGCCGCGCACGGATGAATTCACGCTCGCGCACCACTTCCGGGAACGATAAACGCGCCTCGGATGCTTTCCCACATCGTCCACCGCGTACTGCAGAGTTTCGGCGTGCTCGCCGCGATGTCGCTGCTGGTGTTCGCCGGCGTATACGCCGTCGGCAACCCGATGGACATCCTAGTCAACCCGCAGTCCGACCAGAACGAGATCGCGCGCGCCACCGCCGCGCTAGGCCTCGACCGGCCGCTCCTCGAGCAGTATTTCGTCTTCCTCAGGCACGCCGCGACCGGAGACCTCGGGAGGTCCTTCGCCTTCAACGTGCCGGCGATCGGCCTGATTCTCGAGCGCATGCCGGCGACTCTGGAGCTGGCGGGCGCGGCGATGCTGATCGCCGTTGTGCTCGGTATCCCGCTCGGGCTCTGGGCGGGCTTGAAGCCCCGGTCGGCCACCGGCAAGGCCATCATGGCGGGCTCGATCCTGGGGTTCTCGCTTCCGACTTTCTGGGTCGGCCTCATGCTCATCATGGTGTTCTCGGTTTGGCTCGGCTGGCTGCCGACCTCGGGCCGCGGGCCGACCACGAATCTCATCGGGGTCCCGGTGAGCTTTCTTACGCTCGAGGGCCTGCGTCACCTCGTCCTGCCGGCCGCAAACCTGGCGCTCTTCAATCTGTCCCTCCTCATCCGGCTGGCCCGCTCGGGAACGCGCGAAGCGATGCAGCAGGACTACGTCCGCTTCGCGCGCGCCAAGGGCCTGACCGAGACGCGCATCGTCGGCGTGCACGTGCTCAGGAACGTGCTTGTTCCGGTCGTCACCGTGGCGGGCGTGGAGTTCGGCTCGCTGATCGCGTTCGCAGTGGTCACCGAGTCGATATTCGCGTGGCCGGGAATGGGGAAGCTCCTGATCGATTCGATCAACATGCTCGACCGGCCGGTGATCGTCGGCTATCTGTGCATCGTCGTGACGCTGTTCGTCGCCATCAACCTTTTCGTCGACCTGCTCTACTCGTGGCTCGATCCGCGAGTGCGCCTCGGGGAAACAAGGTGACGCCAGCCCGGCAATTCGCCGTCGAGTTCGCGACGAGCCGGATCGCGCTTGCCGGCTTCGCCCTTCTCGCGCTCCTGCTGCTCGCCGCGCTGTTTGCGCCGTGGATCTCGCCGCAGAATCCCTACGACCTGGCGCGGCTCGACCTGCTCGACTCGCGCCTGCCGCCCGGGGCGCGCTCGGCCGCGGGGGCGATCCATTGGCTGGGCACCGACGACCAGGGCAGGGACATGCTGTCGGCCATCCTCTACGGACTTCGCACCAGCGTCGCCGTCGGCTTCGCGAGCGCGACGTTCGGGCTTGCGATAGGCGTGAGCCTGGGCCTGGCGGCGGCCTGGCTCGGCGGCTGGTTCGAAGCGCTCGTCATGCGCCTCGCCGATCTCCAGCTCTCGTTCCCTTCGATTCTCATCGCGCTCGTCCTGCTCGCCGTGCTCGGGCAGGGCCTGGACAAGATCGTCGTCGCGCTCGTCGCCGTTCAATGGGCGTATTACGCCCGCGCAGCGCGCGCGGCCGCGCTCGTCGAGCGCCGGAAGGAATATATCGACGCCGCGGTCGCGCTCGCGCTTTCGAACGCGCGCATCATTTTTCGCCACTTGCTTCCGAACTGCCTGCCGCCGCTCCTCGTGCTCGCGACGGTTCAGGTCGCCGCGGCGATCACGCTCGAAGCCACCCTCTCCTTCCTCGGCCTCGGGCTGCCGATCACCCAGCCCTCGCTCGGCCTGCTGATCTCGAACGGCTTCAACTATCTGCTCTCGGGCCATTACTGGATCAGCGTCTTCCCCGGAGTCGCCCTGCTCCTCGCCGTCGTCAGCATCAATCTGGTGGCGGACCGGCTGCGCGACGTCCTGGATCCGCACAAGCAGCGTTGAGCCTTATACTGTGGCCATACTTGGAGGAAGGGCGATGAAAATATTGAACAGAATCGCAGTCGCTGCGGCGCTGCTCGCCGCAGCCGGCGCGAGTCTCGCCCAAGGATCCAAGCCGCTGGAAATGATCGCATTCGGCGGCGGCGGCAACTGGCCGATCTGGGCGGCGCAGGAAAAAGGGCTGTTCGCGAAGAACGGCATCGCGGTGAAGCTTTCCTTCACGCCGAATTCCGTCGAGCAGATCCGCAACCTGACGAACGGAACCTACGACCTCGGCATCACAGCGTACGACAACGTCGTCGCCTACCAGGAAGGGCAAGGCGAGACCGAGCTGCCGGTGCAGCCCGACCTGTTCGCCTTCATGGGAGGTTACTCGGGGTCGCTGCGTTTTGTCACCCAGCCTGACATCAAGACTTATGCCGCCCTGAAGGGAAAGACCCTCGGCGTGGACGCGGCGACCACCGGATTCGCCTTCATCCTCTACAAGCTCGCCGCGATGAACGGACTTTCATCGAGCGACTACAAGATCGAGCGCCTGGGTGGAACGCCCGCGCGCGTGCAGGCGATGATGGAAGGCAGGATCGCGGGAACCATGATCAGCTCTCCGTCCGAGATACTGCCCGAGTCCAAAGGCTATACGCGTCTGGGCGACACGACCGCGACTTTCGGTCCGTACCAGGCTTCCATCGGGGTCGCGCGCCGCGCCTGGGCGGCGAAGAACGGCGACCAGCTGGTCGCCTTCATCCGTTCGTACGTCGCCGCGATGGATTGGCTGCAAGAGCCCGCAAACAAGAACGAGGCCGTTTCGATCTACGCGAGATACGTTCCCAGCGCCGCGCGCCCCTCGGCGCACAAGGCCTACGAAGTGATGTTCGCGGAGAAGGAAGGTTTCCAGAAGAAGGCGAAGATCGACATCGAAGGCTGCCGCACCGTGCTGAAGCTTCGCAGCGAATTCGCCAGGCCCCAGAAAAATCTCACCGATCCGATGAAATACGTCGACGAGAGCTTCTACAGAAAGGCAGTGCAGCAGCCTTAAAGGAGACTTAAACATGTCCATCGCGAACCCCGTAGTCAAAGCGGCCTTGGTAGCGGCGTTTGCCGCCAGCCTGAGCATCGGCTGCGAGACCACCGATCCGTACACCGGAGAAAAGAAGACGACGAGCACGACCTTCGGCGCTCTCATCGGCGCCGGAGCCGGCGCGGCGATCGGGATGATTTCCGGCCACGACGCCAAGCAGCGCAGGCAGCGGGCCCTCGTCGGCGCCGGCGTCGGCGCGCTCGCCGGCGGCGCGGTCGGCAACTACATGGACAGGCAGGAAAGCGAGCTGCGGGCGCTGATGCGCGACAGCGGCGTGACGGTCACCCGCAAAGGCGAAGACATCATCCTCAACATGCCCGGCAACGTCACTTTCCGCACCGGCAGCGCAGACTTGAACGCGCAGTTCTTCAAGGTACTCGACGGGGTCGCGCAGGTGGCGAAGAAATACGACAAGACCATCATCGAGATCGCGGGCCACACCGACAACGTCGGCGGCGCGGATTTCAACAAGCAGCTCTCCCAGCGCCGCGCCAGCGCCGTCGCCCAGTACCTCCAGAGCCGCGGCGTGAGCGAACCGCGCATCATCACCGCCGCGGGCGGCGAGGATCACCCGATCGCGAGCAATTCGACCGAGCAGGGCCGCGCCGCGAACCGGCGGGTCGAAGTGACGCTCGCGCCGCTGAAGGAAGGCTGAGCCGGCGGGAGCTACTCGTACAGCCCGGCGCGCGCCTTTCCGCGGAACACGCGGTAGGCGAACACCGTGTAGGCGAGGAGAAAGGGAAACACGATCGCAATGCCCACGAGCATGAACTTGAGCGCCGACGGGTGCGAAGCCGCCTCCCAGATAGTCATGCGATCGATTACCACATAGGGAAACAGGCTGTAGGCGAGACCGGCGAAGGCGAGCGTGAAGATCGCCACCGTGGCCGCCAGGGGCATCCAGTCGAATTCCCGCTCGCCCCGCTTCAAACGGCCAGTGGCCGTCCAGACCAACCAGCCTGCGGCGAGCGTCGCCAGAGGCAGCAGCATCAGCGCCAGCGTGCGCGGAAAATCGAACCACTTCGCCTGCACCGTGTGGCTCACGAGCGGCGTGGCGAGGCTCACCAGCGCGACGCCGAGCGCGACCCACAGCAGACCCCAGCGCGCCCAGGCGAGCGCCTTTTTCTGCAGCGCGCCTTCGGTCTTGAGGATCAGCCACGTCGCCCCCAGCAGCACGTAGCCTCCGCACAGGCTCGCGCCCACCAGCATCGCAAACACGTAGTAGCCGAATCCGGGATGAAACCCGGTGATGTAGCGGCCGAGCATCAGCCCCTGCGCGAACGAAGCGAGGAACGAGCCGAACCAGAACAGCCAGTTCCAAAGCCCGCGCTGCCAGCCTTCGGCTTTGACGCGGAATTCGAACGCGACGCCGCGCAGCATCAGCCCGACCAGCATCGCCGCGACCGGCAGGTAGAGCGCGCCGAGCACGAGGCCGTGCGCGACCGGAAAGGCGACCAGCAGAATCCCGACGCCCAGCACGAGCCAGGTCTCGTTCGCATCCCAGAACGGCCCGATCGATGCGACCATCAGCTCCTGCTCGTGCGCATCGGCCGCGGGCATGAGCATGCCCACGCCGAGATCGTAGCCGTCGAGCACGACGTAGAGCAGGATCGCGAGGCCCATGAGGCCCGCGAAGATGAGCGGCAGGTCGAAATTCATGCAGCCGTTCCCTTGCCCGCCAGGTGGGTGAGCACCACGAGATACGCGATCAGCATCACTGTATACGTAATGATGTAGCCGGTGAGACTCGCACCGAGCTGCGCGCCGGAGGCAGGGCCCGCGGCGTCTGCGGTCTTGAGGATGCCCGTGACGAGCCACGGCTGCCTGCCGATCTCGGTGACGAGCCAGCCCGCGAGGGTCGCGATCCATCCCGCGAAGGTGGAACCGGCGAACGCCCACAGCAGCGAGCGCGTGGGAAGCATGCCCCGGCGCGTCGTCCATACCCCGGTCCAGGCGAGCGCGAGCATCAGCACTCCCATCCCCACCATCACCCGGAACGCGAAGAACACCGGCGCGACCGGCGCCACGTTCGGCGCGAACGCATCGATGCCTTTCACCTCGGCGTCGGCGTCGTGCTTGAGGATCAGGCTCGCGCCCTTCGGGATTTCGATCGCGTAGTCGTTCCTGCGGCTGTCGTCGTCCGGAATGGCGAGGAGCACGAGCGGCACGCCCTTCCCCGTTTTCCAGATCGCCTCGATCGCCGCGATCTTCGCCGGCTGGTGCTCGAGCGTGCTCAGGCCGTGCAGATCGCCCACGAAAATCTGCAGGGGCGCGAGCACCGCGGCGAGCACGAAGCCGGTGCGCAAGGTCTTCCGCGCCGAGGCGTCTTCGCCTGCGTGGAGCAGCCGCCACGCCGAAAGCCCCGCGACCACGAAGGACGCAGTGAGGCCGGAGGCGAGCAGCATGTGGATAAAGCGGTACGGGAACGACGGATTGAAGATCACCTGCAGCCAGTCGCCGGCGATGATCTGGCCGCCGTCCAGCACGTGGCCGGCCGGGGTCTGCATCCAGGAGTTGAGGGCGAGGATCCAGAACGCCGAGATCGTGGTGCCGATCGCGACCATGGCCGAAGAGAACACGTGCATCCAGCCCGGCACGCGGTTCATGCCGAAGAGCATCACCCCGAGAAAGGTCGCCTCGAGGAAAAACGCGGTCAGCACCTCGTAGGCGAGCAGAGGCCCGGCGATGTTTCCCACTTTCTGCATGTATCCGGGCCAGTTCGTGCCGAACTGGAACGACATGGTGATGCCGCTCACCACCCCCATCGCGAAGGACAGCGCGAACACCTTGGTCCACAGCTTGTAGGTCGCGAGCCACGCCGGGTCGCCCGAGCGCGCGTACCGGATGCGGAAGTAGAGCAGGATCCATCCGAGCGCGATGGTCAGGCTCGGAAACAGGATATGGAACGCGATATTCAGCCCGAACTGGGCGCGGGCGAGCAGCAGGACGTCTGCGGTGTCCATGGATGCACTATCATAGTGGGCGTGGTGAGAAAGCGCTCGGTGCTGCGCTTCACGGCTGCAGGATGACTTTGCCGATGCCCGAGCGTTCGGCGACGAGACGGTGCGCCTTCGCCGCTTCGGCGAGCGGCAGGATGCGGTCGATAAGCACGCGGTAGCGGCCTTTGGCCGCGGCAATCAAGGCTAGCTCAACGTCCGCAGCCATGATCCGCCCGAACGAGCCGATGATCGTGTTCTGGTTCAGATAGAGCTGTTTCACGTCGAGCGGCACGGTGCCGCCGCCGTGGCCCCCCGCGGTGATGAGGCGGCCGCCGCGCGCGAGCGCGGCGAAGGCTCCGGGAAAGAGATCCGGGTCGCCGATGTTCTCGAACACCACCTCGACGCCGCGCTTCTCGGTGATGCGCATTACTTCCTCGGTCAGGTTCTGCGCCTGGTAATTGATCCCGGCATCGGCGCCGAGCGCAACGGCCGCCTTGACGCGCCCGTCCGCGCCGGCCGCGGCGATGACTTTCGCGCCGAGGTATTTCGCAACCTGGATGCCGGCGCTACCCAGGCCCCCCGACGCGCCCATCACGAGCACCCAGTCACCGGATTTCAGTCCCGCGATGTCGCGCAGCATGCTGAAGGCGACCGGCGCGTGGCGCGCGACCACGGTCGCAACCGGGAAATCGACGCCGTCGGGAATAGGATGCGTGCACGCGATCGGGACTTTCACGTACTCCGCATACCCTCCCCAGACGTGCAGGCCGAGTATGACCGGAAACGAGTTCACAGCCGGCGGCCGGACGAACTGCAGCGTCACGACGCGATCGCCGGGTTTGCGCGCGGTCACGCCTGGACCGACCGCGGCGACGACACCCGACGGATCGACGCCGAGCACGTGCGGGAGCTTGATCGGCACGGCGTACGCTCCGGATCGCACGACGAGATCGAGCGTGCGGTTCACCGACACCGCATGGACCTTGATGAGCACCTCGCCCGCCTCCGGCGCAGGCGTCGGCACTTCCTCGAGCCGCATCGCTTCGGGCGGCCCGAACTCGCGGATCACGATGGCCTTCATAACTCGGATTTTCGCCAAATTATGAGGGACATGCAGCCGGGCTTGACAAAGCGAAGTGTCATGACTATATTATTCATATATGAATAAGCCCGCCAAGCTGCGTTCAGGCAACCCTGGTACCGCCGACGGTCAAATGATGTACTCGCTCGTCCGAGCCGCGCACGTACTCGAGTCGCGCCTCGAGGAGGTCCTGGAGCAGGTCGGCTTGTCGCTGGCGAAATTCGGCGCGCTGTCGCACCTGGTCAAGGAGGGCGAGCCGCTGAGTCTGAGCGAATGCGCCACGAAGATGACCTGCGTCCGCTCGAACATCACCCAGCTCGTGGACCGTCTCGAGGCGGACGGCCTTGTGCGCCGCGTGGAAGATCCCGAGGATCGCCGCGCAGTGAGGGCCGCCGTGACCCCGCTTGGCAAGGAGCGCTATGCCGCGGGCGCGCGGCAGGTCGAGAAAGTGCAGGCGGAGTTCGCCAAGACGCTTTCGGGAATCGACCACGGCTCGCTCGAGCGCGTTCTGTCGGCGCTCAAATAGAGCCCTTTTTTTTAACTGAATGGTACATATATGAAAAGTGCAGGTGAGAAGCTTAATCCGCAAGCTTTTTTTCAACGCTCGAGAGATCACTTACTCCAGGAGAGCACCGTGAAGAACATTCTGTTTGTTTTGAGCAGCCCGCGCGGCTGGAAGTCTTATTCGCATCAATTCGCCAGCCATGTGGTCGATGACCTGAAAGCGCGTCACCCCGGCGCGAAAGTGGTGGTTCGCGACGTGGCGAAAGAACCCCTGCCGCATGTCGGCGAGGCGTTCGGTACCGGCCGGATGCTGCCACCGGAAAAACGCAGCCCGGCAGAAGCAAAAGCGCTCGCGTTATCGGACGCGCTGGTGGACGAGCTCGCCGCGGCCGATGTCGTCGTGTTCGCCGTCCCCATGTTCAACTTCGGCCTGCCCTCCAGCCTGAAAGCGTGGATCGACCACGTCGTGCGCCCCGGGCGCACCTTTTCCTACAGCGAGAAAGGCCCCGAAGGACTGCTCAAGGGCAAAAAGGCCGTCATCGTGGTCGCGCGCGGCGGCGTCTATTCCGAAGGGCCCGCGAAGCAGCTCGATTTTCAGGAGTCCTACCTCCGCACCGTCCTCGGATTCATCGGCATCACGAACGTGCACGTGGTGCGCGTCGAAGGCGTGGCGATGGGCGAAGAGGCCCTCAAGAACGCGATGGCGTCCGCCAAGGCGCAATCGGAAAAAGCGGTGCGCGAGTTCGCGTGATCCGAAACTCAAACGGGAGACCGGCCATGAGCTCTTTGTTGCGCACTTTTCTCAAATGCGGGCTGTACCTGGCCGCGATCCTGCTGCTGCCGGGCGCTCTGATCGGCGCGCCCCTTCTCTGGTGGCTCGGTCGCCGCCGAAAAACACCGCCGCAACCGACGTGGAAAGCATGCTCCTGACACAACGTTGTCAGCAGCCCCGGCTCAGACTCGGCGGCCACTGCACTCAGTGCTCAATGGCTTTTATCAAAAGGATTTGAACATGCGCAACACACTCAAGACCGCGGCTCTCGTGCTCGCCCTTGCCGCGCCGGCCTCCCCCGCGGAGGAGCTGGCGCCGGATACACTCGTCAAGACGCTCTCGATGGACGTGCTCGCAGCGATCCGCCAGGACAAGAGCATCCAGGCCGGCAATCCCAAAAAGATCGCGAGCCTCGTCGAGACGAAGATCCTGCCCCATTTCGATTTTGCGCATACCACCCGGATCGCGATGGGCGCCAACTGGCGGCGCGCCAGCTCCGAGCAGCGCGAGCAGCTGGTTCGGGAATTCAGGACGCTTCTGGTGCGCACCTATTCCAGCGCGCTCGTCAACTACCGCGACCAGGTGATCGAGTTCAAGCCCCTGCGCGCCCAGCCCGGCGACACGCAAGTCACGGTCAGGTCCGAAGTCAGGCAACCGGGAGCTCAAGCGGTTTCGATCGATTACGAGATGGACAAGACGTCCTCGGGATGGAAGGTCTACGACGTCAAGATCAGCGGCGCGAGCCTCGCGGCTACCTATCGGGACACTTTCGCCGAAGAAGTCCGCAACCACGGCATCGACGGCCTGATCGATTCTCTCTCCGACAAGAATCGCCAGAACGACGCGCGGCCCGCGTCGATCAATACCTAACGCGGCTCACACCCGCTCCAACTGAAAGGAAGCAAGATCATGAAAATCAGGGACTCCTATTTGACCGCCGCTGCGGCCCTGTCTTTGGCCGCGGTTGCGGCGCTGCTATCGGGCTGCGAGCCCGCCAATTCGCAGCCGCATGGAGGCATGCGGCCCCCGGAAGTCGCGGTGGTAACGGTGCAGCCGCAATCGGTGCCGGCGACATTTGAATACATCGGCCAGACCGCCGGTTCGCGGGAGGTCGAGGTGCGCGCGCGCGTGACGGGCATCGTCCTCAAACGCAACTATCGCGAAGGCGCGCCCGTCGCGCAGGGGCAGTCGATGTTCACCATCGATCCCGCGCCTTTCGAGGTGGCCGCTGCGCGAGCCGAAGCCGCGCTCGCCAGCGCCGAGGCGAAGCTCGCGCAGGCGAAGCGCAACAGCGCGCGCCTGAAACCGCTGTTCGAAATCAAGGCCGCCAGCCAGAAAGATTACGACGACGCGGCTTCCGCCGAGCAGGTGGCCGAGGCCGAGGTGAAAACCGCTCGCGCCAATCTCGCGGATGCGAGGCTCAACCTCGGCTACACCCGGGTCGAGGCGCCGATCGCCGGCATCGCGAGCCGCGCGCAGCGCTCCGAAGGGAACTACGTGTCCGGCCCGGATGTCCTGCTCACCACGGTATCGCAGATCGACCCGATCTACGTTCTGTTCAGCGTCTCCGACGAGGAGCGCGTCAGGCTCGCCCGGGAGGCCGACGCGGGACGCCTCAAGCTGCCCCGCGACGGGCGGTTCGAGGTGACGGTGAAGCTCGCCGACGGCAGCCTATACAGCGAATCCGGCAAGCCCAACTTCACCGACGTGCGCGTCTCGGGCAGCACGAGCACGAGCGAGGCCCGCGCCGAGCTGCCCAATCCCGCGGGCTTCCTTCATCCCGGCCAGTTCGTGCGCGTGACGTTAAAAGGCGCCGAGCGGCCCGCTGCGATCCTCGTGCCGCAGCGCGCGGTGCTCGAAGGCCCTAAAGGCAAGTTCGTCTACGTCGTCGGCGCCGAAAGCAAGGCCGAGCCCCGGCCGGTCGAGCTGGGCGACTGGCACGGCGAGGCCTGGATCGTGACTGCGGGTCTCGCCCCCGGCGATCGCGTGATCGTGGACGGCGTCATGAAGATCGGCCCGGGCTCGCCCGTGGCTGTCGCGGAATTGCAGCCGCGTGAAACCTACCCCGCGAAGAACGGGACGCCCAAGGCGGAAAGCCGCGCTCCAGTCGTCGCGCAAAAGTAAGGGAGCTCCATCATGTTCTCTCGTTTTTTCATAGATCGCCCCATCTTCGCGGCCGTGCTTTCGATCTTCATCGTGATCGCCGGCCTCGCGGCAATGCGCAACCTTCCGATCGCCCAGTATCCCGAGATCGCGCCGCCGGTCGTCACCGTCACGGCGAACTACCCGGGCGCCTCGGCCGGCGTGATCGAGCAGACTGTGGCGGCGCCGCTGGAGAACCAGATCAACGGCGTCGAGCACATGATTTACATGAGCTCGACCTCCACCTCGAACGGGCAGGTGCAGATTCGCGTGACCTTCGATATCGGCACCGACATCGACCAGGCCACGGTCAATATCAACAACCGCGTCAGGCAGGTCGAGCCGCGGCTTCCTGCGGACGTGCGCCGGCTCGGGGTCACGGTGGAAAAGAGTTCCTCGTCGTTCCTCCTGGTGGCCGCGTTCTACTCACCCGACGGGCGCTACGACGATCTGTACATCAGCAACCACGTCACGATGAACGTGCTCGACGTGGTGAAGCGCATTCCCGGCACGACCAACGTGCAGATCTTCGGGGCCAAGGATTACGCGATGCGGATCTGGGTCAAGCCCGATCGCCTGACGCAGTTGCGGCTCACGACGGCCGATCTCATCGCGGCGCTGAACGAGCAGAACGCGCAGTTCGCCGCGGGCAAGGTCGGGCAAACGCCTGCCGGCGGCCCGCAGGAGCTCGTCTATACGATCACCACCAAGGGCCGGCTCGCCGATCCGGGCGAGTTCGAGAACATCATCGTGCGCGCCAATCCCGACGGCTCGACGCTGCGTTTGAAGGACGTCGCGCGCGTCGAGCTGGGCTCGAAGGACTATGATTTCATCGGCCGGGTCAACGGCAAGGAAGCGGTGCTGGTCGGTGTTTTCCTGCAGCCTGGAGCCAATGCGCTCGAGGTCTCGAACAGCGTCAAGAAGACGGTGCAGGCGCTTTCTGCGCGCTTTCCCGACGGACTCACCTACTCGATTCCGTACGATACGACCCGCTTCGTCGAGGTATCGATCCGTGAAGTGCTGAAGACGCTCGTCGAGGCGATGGCGCTGGTGTTCCTCGTCGTCTTCCTTTTCCTGCAGAACTGGCGCGCCACCCTGATCCCGTTCGCCGCGGTGCCGGTATCGCTGATCGGCACCTTTGCTGGGCTCTATCTGCTCGGCTACTCGATCAACACGCTCACCTTGTTCGGCATGGTGCTCGCCATCGGCATCGTGGTGGACGACGCCATCGTGGTGCTCGAGAACGTCGAACGCATCATGCACGAGGAGCACCTGGACGCGCGCGAAGCCGCCGTCAAGGCGATGACCGAGGTGACCAGTCCGATCATCGCCATCGTGCTGGTGCTGTGCGCGGTGTTCGTGCCCATCGCGTTCCTGGGCGGCCTCGCGGGCGAGCTCTACCGCCAGTTCGCCGTCACCATCTCGATCGCGGTGGTGATCTCGGGAGCCGTGGCGCTCACCGTCACGCCGGCCTTGTGCGTGCTGATCCTGAAGCGCGAGCACAAGCAGCCGGGGCGCTTCTTCACCTGGTTCAACGACTGGTTCCACCGCGTGACCGGGCGCTACACCGACGGCGTCGCGTGGATGATCCGCCGCGGCGGGATCGGGGCGGCGCTGTTCGTGGGGATGGTCGCGCTCGCCGCCGGGTTATGGCGCGTCACGCCGGGGAGCCTGGTGCCGGACGAAGATCAGGGCTATTACATCGCGGCAGTGATCCTGCCCGATGGCGCGTCGCTCGAGCGCACCGACCGCGTGGTGGCCGAAGTAGTCGGGGCGATCCGGTCCAACCCGGCCAACGAAAACGCGATCGCGTTCACCGGGTTCGATTTCATCGGCGGCGGCTACCGCAACAACGCGGCGACGATCTTCATCACGCAAAAGCACTGGGACGAGCGCTCCGTCACCGCCTCGCAGCTGGTCGGCGAGCTCTTCATGAAGACCGCGCACATCAAGGAAGCATTGGTGCTCGCCTTCAACCCGCCGCCGATCTTCGGCCTGGGCACCGCGGGCGGCTTCGAGTTCTACATCCAGAACCGCGGCGAAGGCGATCCGAAACGCACCGCTGAAGTCTTGCAGCAGTTCCTCGCGCGCGCAGGCAAGGAGCCGCAGCTCGGCTTCGTCAATACCTTCTGGCGCGCAAATGTGCCGCAGCTCTACGTGGACCTGGACCGCGACAAGGCCAGGGCGCTCGGCGTGCCGATCGACGCTCTCTACGGGACGCTCGCCGCGACCTCCGGCACCTACTACGTCAACGACTTCAACAAGTACGGACGCACCTGGCAGGTGCTGATGTCGGCCGAGCCCGCCTACCGCAAGCGCCCCGACTCGATCGGCGATATCTACGTGCGCTCCCAGAAGGGCGAAATGGTGCCGCTCAACGCGCTGGCCAATGTCCGCTATTCCTCGGGTCCGGACTCGCTCGACCGCTTCAACAACCTGCCCGCGGTGAAAGTGATCGGGCAAGGCGCGCCCGGAATCTCCTCCGGCCAGGCGATCCAGGCCGTGGAAAGGGTCGCGAGCGAAGCGCTTCCGCCGGACTTCAGCTATGACTGGGGCGGGGCCTCGTTCCAGGAGAAGAGATCGGGCGGCACTGCAGGCATAGCGCTAGCGCTCGCCGCCCTGATGGTGTTCCTGATCCTTGCGGCGCAGTACGAAAAATGGTCGCTCCCGCTGTCGGTGCTGCTCGCTCTGCCGTTCGGCACCTTCGGCGCGCTCGCGGCGGTGTGGCTGCGCGGATTCACGAATGACGTGTATTTCCAGATCGGCCTGGTGACCTTGCTCGGCCTTGCCGCGAAGAACGCCATCCTGATCGTCGAGTACGCAGTGCTGAAGCACAACGAAGGCCTGTCCGCCGCGGCGGCCGCGCTGGAAGCGGCGCGGCTGCGATTCCGTCCGATCCTGATGACCTCGCTTGCATTCATTTTCGGCGTGCTGCCTCTCGCGATCTCGGCGGGCGCCGGCGCGGGTGCGCGGCGTTCCGTCGGCACGGGCGTCATGGGCGGAATGATGGCGGCGACGTTCCTTGCGATCTTTTTCGTGCCCATGTTCTTCAAGTTCATCACCGATCGCAAACTGTCCGAGCGCAGCACCGCGTCGGAGCTGCGCAGCGAGATCGAGCGCGAACACGCGCGCCACGCAGCCGACGTTCCACACCACGTTCCGCTGAAGACGGAGGACGGCCATGCGTAAACTTTCTATTCTCGGATTCGCATTTCTGCTTGCCGCCTGCACGGGGCTGAAGCCTGACTACACGAAACCCGCGGTCGACCTGCCGGCGGGCTGGCGCGATGCGCCGGCCGACGGCGTGCAGGCCCGGGATGCGCGCTGGTGGAAGGTGTACGGCGACCCGGTGCTGGACCGGCTGGTCGATGAAGCCCTCGCCCATAACGCGAATGTGATGCTCGCGATCGCCCGCGTCGACGAAGCGCGCGCGGCGCTTTCGGTGACTTCGGCCGGTCAGCGGCCGCAGGTCAACGCCAGCGCGAACCGCAATCGCACGCGCGTCTCGCAGCGCGGCCCGACGCCGCTGCCGCCGGGCGTCAATCCCGAGTTCAACGACACCCAGGTGGCGGTGGGCGTCTCTTACGAGATCGACCTGTGGGGCCGGCTGCGCAACGCCACGCTGGCCGCGCGCGCCGACCTGCTCGCGACCGAGGCCGCGCGCGAAACTGTGCTCATCACCCTGACCTCGGACGTGGCGCAGGGCTACTTCGCGTTGCGCGCGTTCGACGGACAGCTTGACGCCACCCGGCGCTCGCTCGCCGCCCGCAGCGAGGCGCTCGGCATGCAAAGGCGGCGCTTCGAGGTCGGCGACATCTCCGAATTCGATTACCGCCAGCTCCAGGCCGACGTCGCGGCCGAACGCGCGCTGCTGCCGGTCCTGGAGCTGCAGCGTGCGCAGCAGGAAAACGCCCTTGCCGTGCTGCTCGGCAAGAGCCCCAGGGCGATCTACGAAGGCGCGCTCCAAGCGGGAAGCGACCCTGAAGACCGGACGGTTTCGATCGTCGTCCCGGCAGGCCTACCCTCGGATCTGCTGCTGCGCCGGCCGGACCTGGTTCAGGCCGAGCAGACGCTCATCGCGGCAAACGCCCGCGTAGCAGTGGCGCGGGCGGCTTACTTCCCTACCCTCTCGCTCACCGGCTTTCTGGGCAGCGAGAGCGTGGCGCTGTCCGACTTGTTTACCGGGCCGGCCGGGATCTGGCAGGCCGCGCTCGCGGCGGGCCAGCCGATCTACGCGGGCGGGCGCACCGACGCGCAGGTGCAGGCCGCCGGCGCACGCGAACGCCAGGCGCTCGCCCAGTACCAGCTTGCGATCCAGAACGCGTTC
>Ga0209131_1000174_pt1 | contig 46512 bp, 40 predicted proteins | sample GraSoi_2013_40cm_FD_185826 | JGI IMG/M metagenome (GOLD analysis project Ga0209131, IMG submission 185826) | Grasslands soil microbial communities from the Angelo Coastal Reserve, California, USA - Sample 9_17_2013_40cm (SPAdes) (version 2) | ecosystem: Environmental > Terrestrial > Soil >...
TGCGCACACTGCCTGGCAGTCCACCGATATGCAGGAGTTCATGGTCATGCCCTTTGGCGCGCCCAATTTCGCCGAGGGCCTGCGCTGGGGTTCCGAAATCTACCAGGCGCTCAAGAGCGTCCTGAAGGATAAAGGCTATATCACGCTGGTGGGCGACGAAGGCGGCTATGCCCCGGCGCTCAAGGCCAACAACGAAGCCATCGAGGTCATCCTGGCTGCCATCGAAAAGGCCGGCTTCAAGGCCGGCCGCGGCGCGGACGTGGCCATCGCGCTCGACCCGGCCGCCTCCGAACTGTACGAAGAAGACACCAAGACCTACAACCTGCGCAAGGAAGGCAAGAAGCTGACCGGTGAGCAGATGGTCGAGTTCTGGGCCAAGTGGGTCAAGGACTACCCGATCGTCTCGCTCGAAGACGGCCTGGCCCAGGACGACTGGGACTCCTGGAAGCTGCTGGTCAATACCATCGGCGATACATGCCAGCTGGTCGGCGACGACCTGCTGGTCACCAACCCAGAGCGTGTGCGCCGCGCCATCAAGGAGAACGCCGCGAATGCCCTGCTGGTCAAGGTCAACCAGATCGGTTCGCTGAGTGAAACGATCGAAGCTGTGGAGATCTGCCAGCGCGCCGGCTGGCGCGCGGTCAGCTCGCACCGCTCGGGCGAGACCGAAGACGCCACCATCGCCGACCTGGCCGTAGCCCTGAACATGGGCCAGATCAAGACCGGCGCGCCGGCGCGCTCGGACCGCGTGGCCAAGTACAATCAACTGCTGCGCATCGAAGCCGAACTGGGCGAGAGCGCCGGCTATGCCGGCTGGGCCGCGCTGCACGGGTAAGCCATTTTCGCAATCCAAAAAGAGCAGTGACACACAACCGTCACTGCTCTTTTTATTTCTTCTCTACCATACATTAATGTACGATGGCCCAAAATATACGAACGGGCCAATCAATCGTATAATCAGGCCACAGGAACCATGAAGTTCAATCTCATGAAAGCGGAGTAAGCGATGAAAATCCTTGTCACCGGCGGAATTGGGAATGTCGGCAGCCCGGTCGTGGCGCGCCTGACCCGGCACGGGCATCAAGTTACCGTGCTCGACCGCCGGGCCACAGACGAGAGCCCGGACGTGCGCTGCGTCGATATTACCGATTTCGACGTATTGTGCGAACAGGTGCAGGGGCACGAGGCGATCGTCCACCTGGCTGCGCTGCCGGCGCCGGGTATCGCTCCCGGGCCGGAGACGTTCAGGATTAATTCCACGGGCACGTTCAACGTCTTCGAGGCCGCCGCCCTGGCCGGTATCCGTCGCGTAGTCTGCGCCAGTTCCATCAACGCCCTGGGCTTCAACTTTGGCATCAAAACCTTCGAAATTCCGTATTTCCCGATCGACGAAGAACTGGCGGGCTTTACCACGGACCCTTATTCGTTTTCCAAGCAAATTACAGAGTCGATTGCGGCATACTACTGGCGGCGTGAAGGTATTTCGAGCGTGTGTCTGCGTATGCCGATGGTCATCCCCTTCAACGCCCGGGCACGCCAGTGGGGGCAAACTTTCTACCTGCGCTTGCGACAAGCCTACGCGGCGCTGCTGGAACTACCCGAAGCAGAGCAGGAGGAACGGGTGCGCCAGCTCACGCAAGCGCATGCAGCCCGGCGCAGCGAACGTCCGGCAGAGAAACCGCGTGACAAGTCCGCTGCGCAGCAGCCGCCCCCCGGCGACGATCCATTCAAAGTGTTGCTTTTCGGCTACTCGGATTTTTGGGCCATCTTGAACGGGGAAGATGCGGCCCAGGCTTTCGAAAAAGGCGTGCTGGCCGATTATGAAGGCAGCCACGCGCTGTACGTCAACGAAAGCCACAACCTGGCCGGGATCAAATCTGAAATGTTGGCAAAGCTGTTTTTCCCGGAGACGACCGTTCGGAAGCGCCCGTTGGTGGGAACGGAGGCGCTGGTCAGCTTCGAAAAAGCCCGCCGGTTGATCGGCTTCGAGCCGGAATATTCAGTCAGCCAGTGGCTTGAAACCGGCATCGATCCGCTCTGAGCAATCATCCTCCAGGAGGTTAAGTTGGTCTTCAACCATGCGCGCAGAAATCGCAGGCAGTTTTTGAAGGTAGTTCTGGCCGCGGCATCCGGCGGGCTGCTGGCTTCCTGCCGGTTGGTCCTGCCGATCCTCGGCACGCCCGGCGAGCCCGAAAAAACAGTGGCGCCGACCCGACCCAGCTCCACGCCTGCCTTTCCCGAACGCCAGGCGCTGCTGTATGTGGGCACCTATGCAGCCGCCGGGACGCCCGGGCTTTACCGCTATCGCCTGGATCCCGCCCGGGGAAACCTGGCGCTCTTGGATACCACCCAGGCGGGCGCCAACCCTTCCTTTCTGGCATTTCACCCCAATGGCCGCACGCTGTATGCGGTCAATGAGCTCATCAGCGCACAGGGGCCGCAGCCCGAAGGGACCGTCAGCGCTTTTGCAATCGATCCCCGCTCCGGCCAATTGACATTTCTCAACCGGCAGCCTGCGCTGGGAAGCGCCCCCTGCCACCTGACGACGGACCGGCAGGGAAATTTCCTGTTCGTCGCCAACTACTTCGGCGGCTCGATCGCGGTCTACCGCTTACAGGCCGACGGGCAGATCGGCGAGTCGGTCCAACTGCTGCAACAGCACGGAAAGGGCCCCAACCCCGCGCGCCAGGAAGGACCGCATCCGCACTTTATCACTGTGACCTCCAACAACCGCTTTGCCCTGCACTGCGACCTGGGCCTGGACCGGGTAATTGTCTACCGCTTCGACCCGTCCGGCGGCCAACTGCTGAAGAGCAGCGAAACCGTACTCGCGCCCGGCGCGGGGCCGCGTCACCTGGATTTCGACCCTGGCGAACGCTTTGTGTACGTCATCAATGAACTGGATTCGAGCATGGCCGTCTTTGCCTATGCCGCCGAGACGGGTACGCTGACCCCCGTGCAGACGCTTTCCACGCTGCCGGAAGATTACAGCGGGGCCAACGGCGCCGCCGAGGTGTGCGTGCACCCTTCCGGGAAATTCGTGTACGGCTCCAACCGCGGTCACGATAGCCTGGTCATTTATGCGCTGGACGAGAGCACCGGCCGGCTCACGCTCATCGGGCACGAAGCCACGCGCGGCAAAACGCCGCGCCACTTTACCATCGACCCGAGCGGGACATCCCTGCTGGTGGCCAACCAGGATAGCAATGCGCTGGTCACTTTTCAGATCGATACCCAGACCGGCAAATTGAGCTATCTTCATTCCATCGATCTCCCCCAACCCACCTGCCTGAAGTTCTGGAGTGGCGAAGGGTCTTTCTAATTTTACTTCTCTACCATACCTCCGGTTTTTTTGAGTCTTACCCGCGAAAATCCGCTGAATCAGCGTCATCCGCGTTCTATTTTGGACCACTATGCATAAATTTACGGTAGAGAAATTTTTTACAGGAGAAAGCACTCATGACCAAACCCGTCACCATCCAGGACGTGCAAACCATCCTCACGCAACCGGCCGGAAGCCGCTTGATTGTGGTCAAGCTGGTCACCTCCGAACCCGGGCTGTATGGCCTGGGCTGTGCCACGTTCACGCAGCGCTTCCATGCCGTGCACGCCGCCATCGAACACCACCTGAAACCGTTCCTGATCGGCCATGACGTGGCGCGCATCGAGGAGATCTGGCAGATGGCCATGGTCAACGGCTACTGGCGCAACGGCCCGGTGCTGAACAACGCTATCTCTGGCGTCGACATGGCCCTGTGGGATATCAAGGGCAAACAGGCCGGCATGCCGGTCTACGAGCTGCTGGGCGGCAAGTGCCGCGAGGCGGCGGCGACCTACACCCACGCGGACGGGCACGACCCGCAGGAAGTGGAGGCCAACGTGCGCAAGTTCATGGCCGATGGCTACCGCTATTTGCGCATCCAGATGGGCTTTTACGGCGGCCAGGGCGCGCGCATGGTTAAGCCTGAAGGCGCGCCCGAAGGCGCCTATTACGACCCGCGCGCTTACACGCGCGCCATGCTGGGCATGATCGAACACGTGCGCTCGGCGCTCGGCGAGGAAGTGGAGCTGGTGCATGACATCCACGAGCGCCTCTCGCCGATCGATGCGCTGCAGTTTGCCAAAGACGTGGAGCCGTTCAAGCTCTTCTTCCTGGAAGACATGCTCGCGCCGGAAGACCTGGACTGGTTCCGTGTGGTGCGGCAGCAGTGCGGCACCGCGCTGGCCATGGGAGAACTGTTCAACAGCCCGCACGAATGGAACCGCCTGATCACCGAACGGCTGATCGACTTCATCCGCATGCACATCAGCCAGATGGGCGGGATTACACCGGCGCGCAACGTGGCCATCCTGGCGGATCAGTTCGGCATCCGTACCGCCTGGCATGGCCCGGGCGACGTCTCGCCGGTGGGCCACGCCGCCAACCTGCACCTGGACGTCTGGGCGCCCAACTTCGGCATCCAGGAATGGTGCCGCTTTCCGGAAGTGGTCTACGAGATGTTCCCTGGCACGCCCGAAGTGCGCGACGGTTACCTGTACCCCAACGACCGGCCCGGCCTGGGCATCGACATCGACGAGAAACTGGCCGCCAAGTTCCCCTGCACCGACGAAGTCGAAAAATGGACCCAGGCGCGCCTGCCCGACGGCAGCCCGGCAAAGCCGTAACCCCAACCCCCCTCCCGACCTCCCCCATGGCGCGGGGCGCCATGGGGGAGGAGAGATTACCCGTATTCTAGAAAACAATTGCCAGATTCTATCACGTCATTTCCCCTCCCCTAAAATCCGCACTTGATTTTGGGGGACGCGTGCCCGGAGTGTAACGACGGGTAGGCTGGGAGGGGGTGCCCGGCACGGCTGTAAGACAAAGATAAGATGTTTTGAGCAGGAACGATCTGCGGTCGCTCCTGCTCTTTTATATGTCAGCTGCCTTGCATCTGCTGGGGTTTTCCTGTATGCTTATTTGGGATTGTAAAGCAACCTGTTTTAATCTAAGGCCACCTAAACGCCCAAAAGATTTAGGGATTAGGCGGTTCGCCCATAAGGAATTAGACGGACCGCCTAAACAGTAGTTAGGCGGCGAGGCCGAAATCCTGGACCCTAATAATATGTCTCGATCATTTGGGATAGTCGATTCGAAGGTCGCAGAAGCCAACTTCTTCCTCAAATCGTTGAAGGAGGCTGGCTCAGATTTCTTTAAAGTCCGATGTTACTTTAGTGCGTTTGTCTCATCTGCTCGCGCAATCACTTATGCGATACAGGCCTCTATCGGTGACCTGCCTGGCTTTGACGAGTGGTATGCCAAACAGCAAGAATCGTTACGTTCGAATCCGCTAGCTCGTTTCTTTCATGAGGCTCGGGTGGCAGACCATCACCGTGGTGTCAATCTTGTCAGCGGCGGTGAGGCCATATCAGATGCCGATGGCCTACGCATTTTGCATTATTTCGCTACAACAGGCACTGGAGTCCCACCTCCCAACACCGACGTTGCTACAGCCTGCTTCGACTACCTGACGGCACTCATTGCAATTGTATATGCCTGCTACTCCCAATTTGGCGAGCTCATTGGTCCAGAACAATACTATACCGAGGAAGTCTTTGCCTCCCGTGGTTTGACGATCGAGGATGCTGAGGAAGATGTATTTGGCTTTCGGGGCTGGACTGAAGCCACCGGGGTACCAATTTCAGAACGGTGGCGGATGATTCGAGAATCTGTGCCCCCCAGTAATATTAATCATCTTTTCCTGGAGTATCTTGGGAAAGAATTGCCCGAGAAGCCGGGTTACACTGCCGCCTAACACCGCGTGCAGGCGACTCGGCTACGCCTCCCGAATTCATGGGCGGCTGGTGCAATCCGCCGAGCGCCTAACGCAAACCGTTGGGCTTTCCCTCAGGAGATAATCTATGTCATTCGTTATTACTATTGTGACACAAGAAGGCATTGTGATGGCCAGCGATAGCAGGCTAACCATAAATGGCGTAAGGCAAGTTGATGGAAACACAGTTGTTGATCCAGCCGTAAGTCAAAGCGACACAAGTTATAAGACATTCCTCGCGGGTGAAACAATTGGAATCTCAACTTTTGGCGCAGCTACTATTCAAGGAGTGCCTCTTAGCGGCTACATTGATGCTTTCATATTGGAAAAGGTTTCGAGCAATGTCACTATTGAAAACATTCCCCCACTTCTTATGGCTTATATGAAATCGTTGCCAGAGGTAATCGATGCTGGCTTTCATATCGCCGGTTACACTACCAAAGATGGGAAAAAAGAACCTTATGTTTCGCGTATTTTCACAAATGGCGAGAGAATAGATAATTTTGTTCCAAGTCAGCAAATAAGAGGAGTTATTTGGGACGGCGAATCTGATGTCATGATTAGAATGATTTACTCAAATTTGTTCTTACAAGATGAACAAGGAAATTTCAATCAACTGCCCAATTATGCTATTCCCTTTGATATGTTCACACTCCAGGACGCAATAGATTTCGCTGTTTATGCGGTTAGGGTTACTAGCGACACAATGCGCTTCCAACTAAGATATAAAACCGTTGGAGGCCCTGTTGATGTGCTGGTTATTAAACCAGAGCGAGCGACGTGGCTGCAAAGGAAAGAATTATATCTAGACAAGTAAATCTCGAACGGTCCTGAAAATCAAAGCGAAAAGCGCCCAACACCGCGTGCACCGGACGGTTCGCTCCGCTTCCGTTAAAGTGGCTTTATCTTCTCGAAGTTCTGGTTCCGTTTCGAAGGCTGGTTCTCGGCGAACCGCCGGTAACGCAAACCGTTAGGTGCTACCTTCCAAATCGCAAACAGAAGATGTCATCCAAATACTCCACACCAAAACGCCATCACTACTTGCCGCAGTTCTATCTTGAAAGATTTACGAAAGATGGTTCACTATGGGTATACGACAGAGAACGAAAGGAATATCGCTCACAGACACCAATCAACACAGCAGTAATAACACATTATTACAAGTTCACTGAAGAGAATGGCACGCCAAATGTGGGGCTCGAGGCTATGCTCGCAGAAGTTGAGGGCGAAACCAAAAACCTTATTGCTAAACTTGAACAACTTTTTCCTCTCACAAATCCAGAACAATGTACTTTTGCATTATTCGTGGCGTTATTACGAGATCGCGTCCCACATTTCGAAAAAGAAGTAGCTGGAATTTTTGATGTAACGTACAAAGAGATTACTAGAGACGGCTTCTCCACTGAAGAGAAAACAAGAGAAGTTATTGCAGCGATCGAGAAAGAGACTGGTGAGCCTTTTGATGTTGACCCAGAACTTTTGATGGAAGTTGCTAAAAATGGGAACTATACGGTTGAGATCGAGCGCATTCACAGCCTTGCGATAATGTTCCCTCTTGCATACAAATTAGCCGAAGTAATTCTATATATGGACTGGTCTTTTCTTTTCGCTCCACCTTCCGCTTCATTCATCACAACTGATAAACCTTTCACCATTGTCTCGCCTGTTACAAAAAACAGCTTAGAGCACGGCTTCCACCTCGGCGGTGGAATTGACATACCAGGAACCCAAAAGTACATTCCCCTCAGTCAAAAGCTTTGTCTTTGTATACAGGATCGCGGTACAAGGCGTGAATGGCGCATCTTGACCGACTACGATGTTAGAGCGATAAATTTTTTCCTTGCAAAGACCTCTGAAAAATTATTGGTAAGCGCAGACGAAAACTTACTTAGGAGTGTTGTGACCGATGCCAGAATCAACGCTAAACACAGGCATAAGCCAACTTCCAAGCGAAAATAAAAATGTGTAATAATGAGAGCGCACCTAACACCACATGCAGCGGACCGGGCTATCGCCCGTTTCAAACGGCGCGGCTTCGCCAAATTTCGTGCCGTGAGATCAAGTGGTCTCGCCAAATCGCCCGGCCGGTTACGCAAACCGTTAGCCCGCTCCTTTCCACGCATAGAGAGCTCTGCAAACTATTTGTGCTAGAATCTGATTATGAAAGTCCGCGACACTATTAAACTCATTGAGGCCGATGGCTGGTATTTGGTGGTTACCAAAGGTAGCCACAGGCAATATAAGCATCCCACAAAACTTGGTCGAGTGACTATTGCAGGGCATCCGAGCCATGATTTAGCACCCGGCACGTGTTTAATAGCATTTTGAAGCAGGCCCAACTTAAGAGTCCCAAAAACACTGAGAGGTGACCATGTATCGCTTTCTTATCGTTATCGAAAAGACGAAAAATAATTATTCGGCGTATTGCCCTGATTTACCTGGCTGTGTTGCCACCGGCAAAACGCGCGAAGAAACAGAGCTCAATATGCACGAAGCCCTAGAAATGCACATTCATGGCATGGTTGAAGATAAACTACCTATCCCTGAAAGCGTCACGCTTGCCGAATATATTGCGGTAGCAGCGTAATCAAATAAACCCAGAGTCGGGTAAGCAAAAGGCGGGCTAACAAAGCGTCCAGCGGACAAAAGCGGGGATTCTTCACGCTTTTGCGGAATCTACACCAACGAGTTTTTTTGGCCTTTTGGCTTTTCCCCGCCAAGCCGCTTTTGCCGCTTACGCAAACCGTTGGCACGCCCCCTTCGATAAATAGAGACTTGAAAATACTATCGCGTCGTGATACTATTGCGCTGTGATTGAAACCTTTGCTTCTGATGAAACAAAGAAAATCTTTCTTGGCAAAACTTCCACGAAGTTGCCGAAAGATATTCAACGCACTGCTCGACGCAAATTGATCTACATTGATGACGCTGAAGACCTGCAAGACTTACTCGCTCCGCCCGGAAATAGGCTCGAAAAACTTAAGGGTGGCAGGGCTGGGCAGTATAGCATCCGCGTCAATGACCAATGGCGAATTTGCTTCGAGTGGGTTAAGAATAAAGCCAGAAACGTGGAGATTGTTGATTATCACTCGTAAAGGTGAAAACTATGGACAAGCTACTCTCCCCCATTCATCCCGGTGAAGTTCTACTCGAGGACTTCATGAAGCCGCTTGGTTTGACTCAATATCGCCTGGCGCATGACATTGGCGTTACGCCTATCCGTATTAGCCAGATCGTCAACGGTCATCGCGCAATTACCGTTGATACCGCTATGCGCCTGGCTCGTTATTTTGGCACAAGTGCGGCAGTCTGGCTGCGGCTACAGGTTCGCTATGACCTCGAAGTTGCTGAAACTGAGTTAAGTGACCGCATCAACCGCGAAGTGAAAGTTCTACACCAACCCCTTGCACACATCTAACCGAGCCGGCAAGCTAACAAAGCGTGCAGGCGACTCGGCTACGCCTTCCGAATTCATGGGTGGCTGGCACAATCCGCCGAGCGCCTAACGCAAACCGTTAGGCGGCTGCGCTCAAGGAGGTTGCCACAATGGACATGATCCTACCCCCGTCTCTGGTTGCCTATCTGAACTCGGAGGCCACCACCGACGTGGAGAGCCTAGCGACTTGCTTTGCCGCAGACGCGGTGGTGCACGATGAGGGTCGCGTAATTCGGGGTCTGGACGCGATAAAGGCCTGGAAGAAGGACGCGAAGGCCAAGTACCAGTATACGGTACATCCTTTGGACGCTGTCCAAGACCAAGCCACCGTGACGATGCGAGCACGACTCAGCGGCACGTTCCCTGGTAGCCCAATTGAGGTCACGTACCGTTTCGTCCTGGTCAATGACAAGATTGCGTTGCTGGAGATACGGTGACAGGGACCGATCGTTCGCAAGACTCGCAATGCAGCCGCCTAACAAGCGCTTGAAGCTGACGGCGCGCGTAGATTAAGGAATGAATCCTTCTTCAGCGCGCCGCAGCTTAAGCGCGGTCCGTTCGGCCTCTACATACAAGGACAAGTCATGACTGAACAAATCACAATACGACCCGTTCTTCAAGAGGATTTTCAAGCCTGGCAGGTGCTTTGGGATGGCTATAACGCCTTCTACGGCCGGGAAGGTGAAACCGCATTGCCTCTTGAAGTCACCCGGATGACCTGGTCACGCTTCTTTGACGCTTATGAACCAATGCACGCGCTAGTCGCAGTGGGTTCCGGCAACTTGCTGGGTCTGGCACACTTTCTCTTTCATCGCAGCACAAGCCAGCTCGGCCCTGCCTGCTATTTACAGGATTTATTCACTGCTGAAGCGGCGCGAGGCAAGGGGGTTGGGCGCGCCCTCATCAGCGCCGTATATGAAAGTGCGCGGGCCGACGGTGCGAGCCACGTCCATTGACACACACATGAAACGAACACCGTAGCAATACGGTTGTACGACAGGGTCGCTGAGAAATCAGGATTTGTTGTCTACAGAAAAGCGCTCTGATCATACTGCCGTGACAGGCAGCAAATACGAAAATCATCTGCAATGCGAGGCCAATTTCCTTACCCAATCGGGTACTTATGTTAAAAATGCCGTACCACTATAATTCTGGCTGACCCGGCTTTGCTGTTGCGGGTCAGGAAGCGAGCAAGCCATGCTGACCGGCAGTGTTCTCAACAGTCCATATGACCTGAACACGTTCTACGATGAGATGTTTGCTGCGCCGGGGGAGCCGCGCATGCACTACAACGTCCTGCACAAAGAGCTGGGGGAAATGACCGCGGACGATTTTGCCGAATACCGCAAGGTGGCAGACGCCTCCTTCCTGTACCAGGGCATCACCTTCACCGTCTACGGGCAGGAAAGCGGCATCGAACGCATCTTCCCGTTTGACCTGCTCCCGCGCATCATCCCGCACAACGAATGGCAGCAGCTGGAAAAGGGCCTGGCCCAGCGCGTGCTGGCCCTGAACCTGTTCCTGCACGACGTCTACCACGAGCAGCGCATCCTGCGCGAAAAGCGCGTGCCCCCCGAGCTGGTCTTCAGCGCCAAACACTTCCGCCGCGAAATGATGAACGTCACACCCGCCCGCGGAGTGTATGCGCACGTCGTCGGCACCGATATCGTCCGCGGCGGCGACGGCCAGTATTACGTGCTGGAGGACAACCTGCGTTCGCCCTCGGGGGTCAGCTACATGCTCGAGAACCGCCAGGTGATGAAACGCACCTTCCCGAAACTCTTCGCGCACTACGGCGTGCTGCCGGTGGAACATTATCCCGAAGAACTGCTGAATACGCTGCGGGCGGTCGCCCCGCACGGTTATTCCGACGCGACGGTCGTCCTGCTGACCCCGGGCATCTACAACTCCGCTTATTTCGAGCACACCTTCCTGGCGCGCCAGATGGGCATCGAGATCGTCGAGGGCCGCGACCTGGTGGCCCACAACAACAAGATCTACATGCGCACCACGCGCGGCCTGCAGCTGGTGGACGTGATCTACCGCCGCATCGACGACGACTATCTCGACCCGCTGGCCTTCCATAAGGACAGCGCGCTGGGCGTGGCCGGGCTGCTCAACGCCTACCGGGCCGGCAACGTCACGCTGGCCAACGCCATCGGCACCGGCGTGGCCGACGACAAGGCCGTCTATGCCTACGTCCCGGAGATGATCCGCTTCTACTTAAAAGAAGACCCCCTGCTGAACAACGTCCCCACCTACGTGGGGCTGAACGACAGCGAATGCGATTACATCCTGAACAACCTCGAGCGGCTGGTCGTCAAGGCCGTCAACGAAAGCGGGGGCTACGGCATGCTGATCGGGCCGCATTCCACCAAGAAGGAGCGCGAACAATTCCGCCGGCGCATCAACGCCAACCCGCGCAACTATATTGCCCAGCCCACGCTGGCGCTCAGCCGCCACCCCACCCTGCTAGACGACAAACTGTACGGCTGCCACATCGACCTGCGCCCCTATACGCTCTACGGCGACAAGATCACGGTCGTCCCGGGCGGGCTGACGCGCGTGGCCCTGCGCAAAGGCTCGCTGGTGGTGAACTCGTCCCAGGGCGGCGGCAGCAAAGACACCTGGGTCTTGAGGGAGTGATGTTGATATTTCACTTGAACGATCAGCGTGGGTTGAAGAGCGTTCTATGGCTTTCTCAAGAAAGGCCGTGTCACTGCGAGCCGCCGATCTTTGGCGGCGCGGCAGTCTCCAAACAGGCTGGGAGATTGCTCACCTGCCCACACCGTCCTGGCGGTCGGTGCCAGGGGAACCTCAGGTGCTGGGTCACCCGGCAACAAACGCCGGTTTCGCAATGACACCCCATACTCCGAGGCAGCATGCTTTCACGCGCCGCTGAATCCCTGTACTGGATGGCCCGTTACATCGAGCGGGCCGAAGACCTGACCCGCCTGCTGGCGGTCAACTTCAACGCGCTGCTGGACACCCAGCCGGAAGACGCCAGCCAGGGCTGGCAGCCGCTGGTCACCATCGCCGGGGACGATGCCCTGTTTGCCCAGGCCTACGACGAAGTCACGGCGCAGTCCGTCATCGAATTCTTTCTGTGGCACCCGCTCAACCCCAACGGCGTGACGACCTGCATCAACCGCGCGCGCGAAAATGCGCGCAGCGTGCGCGAGCAGATCAGCAGCGAGATCTGGGAGCACATCAACCGCCTGTATTTCCTGGTACGCGACGTCAAGCGCCGCGCCGTGCTGGCCAGCCCGAGCGACTTCTTCAACCAGGTGCGCGACGGTTCGCACGCCTTCCAGGGCATCACCACCGCCACCCTGACACACGGGGAACCGTACCACTTTATCCAGCTCGGCCTGCACCTGGAACGCGCCGACAAGACCGCCCGCATCCTGGACGCAAAATACGTCTATATCAACCGCCTGCAGCGCGATTCGGCCGAGACCTCGCTGCAGTTGATCGCGCTGCTGCGTTCGTGCAGCGCCTTCGAACCGTTCCGCCGCGCCGCCATGGGCGAATTGAACATCGAACGTGTGGTAGACTATCTGCTGCTCGACCGCGCATTCCCGCGCGCCGTGCTGTTCTGCATCAACCAGGGCCAGGCCGCGCTGGATATCCTGGGCAGCGACAACCCCTCCCCCATCAAGGCCGAACACCCGCGCCGCACGCTGGGCCGCCTGGCCGCCGACCTGGAATACCTGAATATCCACGACGTGCTGGGCGACGGCATGGACCCCTACCTGAACCAGCTCCTGGCAAAACTCAATTCCATCGGCGGCGACGTGGCCCGCGCCTATTTCAACACCGGCATCATCCTGCCCGACACCCGCCCCCAACAGCAGCAGCAATAATCCCCCGGACCCTTTATGCGACTCAGGATCGAACACGTCACCACCTTCGCCTACGATCAACCGGTCAGTGAGGCCTATACCGAAATGCGTTTAAGGCCGCTGGACGGGAACGGCCAGCACTGCCTGTCCTTCAACCTGGCCACCGAGCCGCGCGACGAGACGCTGAAATACAACGACCGTTTCGGCAACGATGTACACCACTTCGACGTGATCCAGCCGCACCAGAAGCTGATGGTGGCCGCCACAAGCGAAGTGTTGACCCCCGAGCATTTCAGCGAGCGCGCGGCGAGTCTCTCCCCGCTGGAGGAGCACGATTACCTGGCGGCCACGGGCTACGCGCCGCTGAGCAGGGAAATCGTGCGCTTTGCGGCGGCACACAGCCTGCCGGGCGACCCGGGGGCGACGGCCCTGGCCATCATGCAGGCCATCCATGCCCGGCTGACCTATGAAAAAGGCGCCACCGACGTCACCACAACCGCCGAGGAAGCCCTCAAGCTGGGGCGCGGCGTCTGCCAGGACTTCTCGCACCTGATGCTGGCCGCCTGCCGCAGCCAGGACATCCCGGCCCGCTACGTGAGCGGCTATCTGTACAACAACGGCCACACCGCCGCCTCGCACGCCTGGGTGGACATATACATCGCCGGGCAGGGCTGGATCTCGCTCGACCCCACCCACAACCGCGAGCAGGCCGCCGAATACGTACGCGTCGCCATCGGCAGCGATTACGCCGACGTGCCACCCACACGCGGCGTCTTTGTGGGCAATGCCAAAGAGACCATGGAAGTCAGCGTTACCGTCAGCGTGGTGTAAACTACTTGCTCGTAAAAGAGTCTAAAGCGGAAAAATTTCCGCTTTAGACTCTTTTTTGTCATATTATGAGGAAATATTTTCCTCATAACAACGCGTTTTGCGTGAAAAGAGGCAGATTTTCGGCCTATAATAGCTTATACGGAAAATTCGCTGCATAAGCAGTAGTTGGGCGTTTGAAACCAATGGGCAACGGTAACTTATCATATGAATGAATAAGAGTTCCTCAATTCAATAGATTGCTGTTTTCCCTATGAAATGGAGATTCTGTGTTGAACAATAGACAACGAGCCCTCGTTCTGGGCGGCGGCGGATTCGTGGCGAGTTCCTGGATCACCGGGCTCATAACCGGGATGGCCGAGTCGGGTATCGACGTCCGGGATGCCGATGTGCTGATCGGCACGTCGTCCGGCGCGCGGGTGGCGTTGCAACTGGCTAGCGGGGCTCCGCTGGAAGAGGTGTTTGCGCGGCAGATCGGCGCGGCGCCGCATGTGGGGCGTCAGTCGGGCGCGGTGGACTGGGACCGGCTGCAGCGCGAGGTGGCGCGAGCGAAAGAGTTGGGTGGCGACCGGGCGGAGATCCTGCGGCGCATCGGGCAACTGGCCTTCGCGCTCGAGAGGCCGGACCAGCGGACGCTGATGGCGACCCAGTTGCCGATGGAGCACTGGCCGGAGCGGCGCGTGCGGCTGATCGCGTTGAATGCCGAGACCGGTGTCCGCCGGGCGTTTGACCGGGCAAGCGGCATCGACCTAGCGGACGCCGTGATGGCCACGACGGCGTCCTTCGGTGCCGCGCCGGTGTGGTTCGAGGGGCAGCCCTATATCGATGGCGGCTACTATTCGAGCGACAACGCCGACCTGGCCGCCGAATGCGGCCGGGTGCTAGTATTGGCTCTGAAGGCGCCACCGTGGGCGATGCGGCTGGTGTCGCTGGAAGACGGCATCGCGGAGTTGCGGGCGTCCGGCGCTGAGGTCGAGTTGATCCAGCCGGACGACGAAGCGATGGAGGTGATCGCTTCGGCCGGGAGTCCGATGAATCCGGCGGTCTTCGAGCCGGTGACGCGTGCCGGGCGGGCACAGGGGCTGCGGGTGGTTGCGCAGCGCGGCACGGCGGGCTTTTGGTAGGCGCAAAAACGCCCAACAAAGCGTGCACTGGACGCTGGGGATTCTGCGCCATTTTCAAGTATTTTTCCCTGGCCTAGCCCGCCAGGGCAGGCTGGCTTCGAATTTTTCCTGCTCCCAAACAGAGTCCGCACCCGCCCCAGCGCCACTAACGCAAACCGTTAGGCGGGTGATTCTCAGCTTGATGCGCAAGTCGGATGAATCATGAATGATTTCACTTAGAACAAGGTCGCATTCGCGGTTGCATTGCTCGCCGCACTCTTCACGATCTCGCCCATTCTTACAGAGGCAAATTTCTACGCCTTTGACGTCTTTAAGTGTCGCCCAAAACGGCGTGAAGCAGAAGGAGATAACGATGTCACCGACGAGCAAACCTACATTTTTTCATCTGCACTGGCTATTGGTGGTAATGCTGACCCTAATTTCCGCATGCACACCCAGCTCTCCTGTGCCGACACTGGCAAGCGCATCTGAACCATTTGAAGGTCGCTGGACGGCAGCCTTTACATTGGAAGAGAATACCCGTCTGCAAGAGAAAAACGTCAAGTGGCTTGTCTTCAATCTTCAGTTGCAGCAGCAAGGCGACAACGTAATCGGAGCCCTTCAGGGGCAGGACGTCGATGTCACTGGCATCGTGAATGGAACGGTTGACGACCAAGGCGTCTTTCGCGGATCGATGCGCCTGTCCTGGGATGATCACGACTGGGATAGCCTGATGCTGAGCCTATCGCCCGATGGCGCTTCGGGCAGCGGCACTGCGATTTTTAGGGCAGCCCCGGACGAAAGTCACTTTTACTCAATCAATTTGCTCCAGGCTACCGCGGCGCCCTATGCGAGCCCGACCATTGTTTCTGACGTAATCCTGTCGCCGACTCCGAACCCCGCGGGCAACCAAAGAGTCCAAGTTCGCTGGTTGCTGGATGAAGGTGCCGCCTGGCGCCCGGACGAGAACTGGATAGACGAGTTCAACGCCTCCCAGAACGAAATTGAATTGAGTCTGATGTTTAATCACGGAGACCTGCTGGTGGTAGATACGTTGCTAAACTATCACAACAAAGGCATTGAGCAAGTCCTGCCGGACATTGCCCCGTTTTCACAATGGGACGAATACGGCATGCGCGATTCGTGGCTGGACCTGAGGCCCTATCTGCAGGAGTACGACTTGAGCGATTTTGACCCGGCCGCCCTGCACCAGTGGCAGGATGAGAGTGGGAAGCAGTTCGGTTTGCCGGTTACCGCCGAATCCATGGTTTTGTTCTACAACCGGGACCTGTTCGACGCCGCCGGGATTCCCTACCCACCGGCTCGTTACGGGGAGCCGTACGCGGACGGTGTTGTATGGGACATCGACAAGCTGCAGGAGATCGCCATCCAGCTGACCTTGGATGGAAACGGGAGAAATCCAACACAGCCCGGCTTCGAGGCGCTCGATATCGTGCAGTGGGGCTTCGCGCCAGGCTGGCTGAGAGTAGATGAAATTGCCGCACTGTTCGGGCCTGAGCCGATTTTTGATGAAAACCAAAATGTCCGGTTGCCAGACTCCTGGCGCGAAGCGATGCGCTGGTATTATTCCGGGATGTGGGAGCAGCATTTCATCCATACCGGGAAGGATCTGCAGACCGGGAACATGCTCCCCACCGGGAGGATCGCCATGGTGTTGTCTCTTTCCTGGTACGCAAGTGAGTGCTGCAACGAAGCACACGAACAGCCGCTAAACTGGGACATGGCTGCCGTTCCCTCCTTTGAGGGGCGCATCTCCGGCGCCGCAGCGGGCAGCGGTCTCGGCATCCTGAAAACGACCGCTCACCCGCAGGAGGCGGTACGGACGCTATACTACATCGCCAGCCTTCCTGCTTTAGTGGATTCGCGCGCGGCCACCAGCCGCAGCACTCCAGCACAGATCAGCCGCCGGAATGTTTATCTCGCGGGGCAGGCAGCGCGCTTTCCCCAAAGTGTAAATTGGCAAATCATCATCGATGGCTTTGCGCATCAAGAAACGCCTGGTGCACTCAGTCCAAAGGCCTTCGAGGGACGAATTAGTTCCCGGCTCGACGACTTTCGGCACATGATCGAGACCACCGCGGGTCTCGACATTGAGGCGGCGCTCGACGACTTGGAAACCAGGCTGCAAAACGTGGTGAACACCAGCACGCCATGAGTGTGCACGTCATGGCAGTATTGCAGTGACAGCAGCGGTATTTTGCTTGGCGTAGGGCAGAGTTTCGTTTATTTGGATGACCTAGCAACCCATCGCTCCTTCATCACGGTCGGCGATCTGTCTGCTCATGGCAGTGTAGACTTTTTTCTGCTTGGCCAACACCACACACAATTTTCCCGTCGCCATCTGATTCCCTATAGCATCGCGCGCGAGATCGTGCAGGAGCTCCTTCTCCGCGGCACGAGAACGTCGAGCGTGAAGTGGGAAGAATGGCATTATTGATTGAGTTGGCATACAAGCGGCCGCCTAACACAGCGTACAGCGGACAGCGGGGTACGGAGCGGCATTTCGAAGGCTCCGCGTCCGCCCCGCCGCTAACGCAAACCGTTGGCACGCCCCTTGCATAACAAAGTAAAAAAACAAAAATGAGACACTTGAAGACCAATTAAGCAACTGAAAGTAAGCCACGAAATAGCAACAACTCAAAAAGGGCAGACGATGTGTTTGTCCTTTTTGAGTTCTACTTCATGAACATCTCAACCTAGCCAAATGGATAGGGGCTTCTTTCTTGACAATTCATTTCCCCCGCGATAATATTTCTATATCAAACTATCTGATGTCCAAGGAAATTTGATATGCCCACCCATTATTCTGGGACCCGCGCAGAGATGCGCACACTGAATACCTTCATCAAGTTGACCCGCTGTACCAATTCGCTTTGTACGCGCCTTACCGAGCGGAACACGCTTGATGACCTCACGCCATCGCAGTTCTCTGTGCTGGAGGCTTTGTATCATCTCGGCTCGATGACGCAGGGTGAAGTAAGTACAAAAGTGCTCAAGAGCGGAAGCAATATGACGACGGTCATAGACAACCTTGAGCGCGACGGGCTGGTCAAACGCGAACGCGACGCGAAAGACCGCAGGGTAATCAATATCCATTTGACCGAGGCAGGCACACGCAAGTTGGAGGCAGTTCTTCCAGGTCATATTGCCGCACTCGTCGATGAGTTCAGTTTCCTTTCTGCCAGTGAACAGCTGACTCTGGCTGAGTTGTGCAAGAAACTGGGCAAAGGCAAGGGATAAAAATGAGCGTATATGGCGCGCAAGTATTAATCACTAAAGCAGTTACAGCCTGGGCTGGTGTAACAGTCGCGCCGCATCGTTTCGGCGGCGTGGAGTATGCAATCGGCAAGCGTGAGATCGGGCATATTCACGGCGACCACATGGTAGATATTCCCTTCCCGAAAAAAGTGCGCGATAAGATCGTTGCCGTGGGGCGCGCACAACCTCATCATATTTTGCCTGAGACGGGCTGGGTGAGTTTTTATCTGCGGAAAGATGAAGATGTAGAGCAAGCGATCACTCTGCTGAATGAAAGTTATCAGATCGCACAAAAACAAAAATCAAAAACCGTGGAGGTATAAAATGAACAACAAAATTATCGCAGTAACCGGCGCAACCGGACAACAGGGTGGAGCCGTGGCGCGAAAACTTTTAGCAGAAGGCTGGCAGGTGCGCGCGTTGACGCGTGACATCAACAAGCCCACTGCGCAGGAATTGAAAGCGCTGGGGGCGGAACTCGTGGCGGGTGATATGGATAACCGCGCCGAACTCGATGCAGCATTCAAGGGCGTGTATGGCGTCTTTAGTGTGCAGAATTACTGGTTACCTAATGTTCAATACGAAGGCGAAATCAAACAGGGTAAGAACGTTGCTGATGCAGCCAAAGCTGCGGGCGTTCAACATCTCGTTTATTCTTCGGTTGGCTCTGCTCATCGCGGTATGGGACAAAAACATTTTGACAGCAAGTGGATCATCGAGCAATATATCCACACGCTTGACATTCCATACACCATTTTGCGTCCGGTGGCATTTATGGACAATAACAATTGGAGACGCGCCTATATATTGAGTGGCACCTACACCGGTATGGGCTTGCGACCTGAAAAAAGCGTGCAAACAATCGCTGTAGAAGATATTGCGGTCTTTGTTGCGCTGGCATTTGGAGATAAAAAATCATATCTCGGCAAAACCATTGAACTCGCTGGCGATGAATTAACAGAAACTCAAACAGCAGAAGTTTTCAGTAAAGTGATTGGTCGCCCCGTGACTCTTGCCGGGCCATCTGGACCAAGCTGGGCGCCTGAAGAAGAAGTCAAGGCTGCCTTCAACTTCTTCAACGGCGAAGGCTACGATGCGGATATCGCTGCGCTTCGCAAACTATACCCGGGGCTGCTCAATTTCGAGCAATATCTCCGCAAGAATGGCTGGGAAAATCAACAGCCGATCCCCATACCTGAGAACGCCGGATGGGGTAGTTAACAAATCAAGTGACGGTCACCTTTAAGGTGACCGTCACTTTTTTGGAAAATCTAGACCGAATTGCTTTGCTTGATGATAGACTTGCAAGGTGAACTGCACAAGCCACAGACTTGCCAGCTTGGCGAACTTTGAAAATTTTATCGGAAGCAAAATCTCGTGGATTAATTAACGAAATTGAAGCGTATGTAGCGAAATTATGTGATTCGCGTATGTGGATTTCTGTTGAAGTCCAACAGCGTATTCTCAAATTGGCAGGTGAGTCTTAAGGTCAAAAGCGTTCCAACATAGCATGCACCTGACGTGTGGGAGTCTGCGGCATTTTCAAGCATTTCGCGCAGCGTGGCTTTGAGTTTTTTCTGCTCCCAAGCAGAATCCACGCCCGCCCACACGCAGGTAGCGCAAACCGTTGGCCGGCTGAGAAAGTTTGCTTATATGAATATGATTAAATTCAGAGCAAAAATCGAGATCATTGGCGTCAATCCCTTTGTGTTTCTACCAGATTGGGTGTTACATGAAGTTTTCACGCAAGCTGGAAAAAGCAAAGGGAAAATCCCGGTGAAGATGAAAATAGATGGGCATGAATTTGTGCAAACTCTCATAAAATGGAGCGGCGCTTGGCGGTTGTATCTCAACACTCCCATGCGAAAAGCTGCTGAGAAAAATGTTGGCGATGCGGCAGATTTTGAGATTGCGTATGACCCGATCGAGCGAGTTTTTCCAATGCACCCTAAATTTGAAAAGGCATTGCAAGAAAATGAAGAAGCAAAGAAAGTGTTTTACAAATTACGTCCTTCCTTGCAACTCGAAATCAACCGATACTTTAGTTTTCTAAAAAATGAGGCATCGGTTGACAGAAATGTAAACAAGGCAGTTCAGTTTTTATTGGGCAACGGAAGGTTCGTTGCAAGAGACAAACCGGAGTAGGCAAAAGAAAGTGATGTGATGAATTTTGCCTGTGTGCCTAGCCAGTGATTGGTTCGTGAGCAAAGAAAAAAGAAAGAGTATCGCTTGCAAAGAACGCCGCCCAACACCCCGTGCAGGCGACTCGGCTACGCCTTCTGAATTCATAGGTGGCTGGCGCAATCCGCCGAGCGCCTTACGCAAACCGTGAAGGCACACCCTGTCAAACAGGCCCATCACTCAATTTCATCAGCGACCGCGCTTTTTCCCGCGCGAAAACAGGCTTTGGCTGTAAAATGCAGGATGAAATTTATCACCCCCGTTTTGCCGGCAGCAAGGAGGAATCCCTGAATGACAACGAAAAAACCAGCCGAAGCCGAACAACCGTTCGATATCGAGAAAGCCATTCCACTCCTGCGAACAGCTGTCGCGCCCTTCCCCAAGGCGGCCATGTTCGAGCTGGCCGAGCGCGGCCACACGAGCCTGTTCGAACAACTGGTGGCCTGCCTGATCTCGATCCGCACCTACGACGAGGTCAGCCTGCCCACCGCGCTGGGGCTGCTGGCGCGGGCGCGCACGCCGGAAGCCATGCGGCAGTTGTCGGTTGCGGAAATCGACGGGCGGATCCGCGCCAGTTCCTTCCACGAAAACAAGGCCCGCCAGATCCACCAGATCGCCGAACGCACGGTGGAAGAGTACGGCGGCCGGCTGCCCTGCGACCGGGATGTGCTGCTATCGCTTCCAGGCGTGGGGCCGAAGTGCGCCAACCTGGCGCTGGGCGTGGCCTGTGGTGAACCCTTCATTAGCGTGGATATCCACGTCCACCGCGTGACCAACCGCTGGGGCTACGTGGCCGCCTCCACGCCTGAACGCACCTTGCTGGCCCTCGAGGAGGAACTGCCACGCGAATACTGGATCGAGATCAACCGCCTGCTGGTGCCCTTCGGCAAGCACATCTGCACCGGCAGCCTGCCGCACTGCTCCACCTGTCCGCTGCTGGAGATGTGCCCGCAGGTGGGCGTTACGGCGCACCGCTAAGGCCCCTTTCAAAAGGGGAAAGGCTGGAGGGGCTGCGCGGGCAATTTGCAACAACCGCCTGTGCTACTCCGTATATCATGATGTACTCTGCTGTCTGGATAGACATCTAACCAAGGAGAAACAGATGGAACCGACGACTGTATGTCCCAAATGCAATGGTAAACTGGTGGAAGGTTTTATTCCCGACTCAAACTCAGGAATGGTGTTTGTCAACACCTGGGTTGAAGGTCCCCCCGAGAAAAGCTTCATCAGGGGCACCAAGATCGAGGGAAAAAGGCGGTTCTATGCCAGCACATATCGCTGCGAAAAGTGTGGCTATCTGGAGTCTTACGCGCGCGACGAAGTAGAGTAGCGCCTCGGCCCCAAGCCACATTGTGTATCATTGAACAAGAGAACTCCGGGATTTCAAAAATCTCGGAGTTCTACAGGCTGTCAATTTCATAATCCATTCCGCTTTCCCGCCCACAAAGCGGGATTTTGCTGTAAAATTCAGGCCGCACCTGCTCCAAAAACCTATTCGAAAAGTAGAGCTAATTCCATGACAACCCCTTACTGGTTACAAGACGCAATTTTCTACCAGATCTTCCCGGACCGCTTCGCCAACGGCGACCCGTCCATCGACCCGCCCAACGTCCAGAAATGGGGCGCGGCGCCGCACAACTGGGGCTTCCAGGGCGGCGACCTGCGCGGCATCATCCAGCGCTTCGACTACCTGCTGGAGCTGGGCATCAACGCCATTTACCTGAACCCGATCTTCCAGTCTCCCTCCAACCATCGCTACAACACCAGCGACTATTACCGCATCGACCCCAAGCTGGGCGACATGCTCGACTTCCGCGCGTTGATCGAGCTAGCCCACCGCAACAACGTGCGCGTGGTGCTGGACGGGGTCTTCAACCACTGCGGGCGCGGCTTCTTTGCCTTCGATGACGTGCTCGAGAACGAAACCCACTCGCCCTATAAAGACTGGTTCCACGTGCACAAGTTCCCGCTGGAGGCCTTCGGCCCGGGCGATGCCGAGAACTACGAGGGTTGGTGGAAGTTCAAGTCGCTGCCCAAGTTCAACACCTCCAACCCGGCAGTGCGCAAGTATATCTTCGACGTGGCGCGCTACTGGATCGAACGCGGCGCGGACGGCTGGCGCCTGGACGTGCCCAACGAGATCGACGACGACGATTTCTGGGCCGAGTTCCGCCAGGTGGTCAAAAGCGCGGACCGCGATGCCTGCCTGATCGGCGAGATCTGGACGGCCGATCCGCGCTGGGCGGACGACACACACTTCGACGGGCTGATGAACTATCCCGTGCGCGCTGCCCTGCTGGACTGCCTGTGCGGCAGGCAGAATGTGACCTGGTTCGCGGATAGCCTCGAGAAACTGCTCATGCTCTATCCGCACGAAAACGTCTACGCCATGTACTTCCCGCTCGGTTCGCACGATACCGAACGCGTGCTGACGCTCCTGGACGGCAGCCTGGACAAGCTCAAGCTGGCCTTCCTGTTCCAGTTCGCCTGGCCCGGCGCACCCGCCGTCTATTACGGCGACGAGATCGGGCTGGAGGGCGGCAAAGACCCCGAATGCCGCCGCGCCTTCCCCTGGGACCCGGCCGAATGGAAAGGCGACCTGCACGCCTGGGTGCAGAACCTGATCGCCGTGCGCGGTGCGCGCGCCTCCCTGCGCCGGGGCGAGTACGCCCGTTTAACGGTGGACGAAGCCCGCGGGGTGTACGCTTTTACGCGCACGCTCGGCGAGGAGCGCACGCTGGTCGTCCTGAACACCGGCAACCAGCCGCAGGATATCGCCCTGCCCATCCAGACGCTCTGGCCCGACGGCCATACCCTGCGCAGCCTGCTCGACCATCACCCGCTGACCATACAGGCGGGAAAGATCAAGATCAGCCTGCCGCCCTGGAGCGGGCAGTGGCTGGGGTAACAAACATACATGGCTCACCCCGAATTTAATCTTTCGAGGTGAGCCTGTCTTTTGAAGACACAATACATCCAGCCCCACCCAATTCGAACTGAGATCAGGACATTAATCGTGTCCATTAAACCGGGGCAAGCTCATATTTCTTAAGTTTGGGGTTAATCATATTTTGTTTCAAGCTGCCGGCAAGCGTAACTACTTTCGAATCGCATCGTACCTATTTAATGAAAGTTGTTTACTTCCAGGAAAGAGAGATTTTATGGAAAGCAAGGTCAAACGATTGCTCCGTCCCATCCGTCTCAGGTTGATCGGGTTGCCGCTGATTCTGTTCCTGGCCGCGCTCATCTTTGATATCGTCTATTTACTCTCGCAAAACCGGGCATTCGCGCTAGTCTCATTTGTTGCGATTTCGGCCGGCATCGTCGGTGGGCTGTTGGATGCCATTTTCGGCCTGCTGCGCTGGCTGGCGCTGCCTTCCAAAACGCGCGCCGGGAAAATGGCCTGGGTCTACGGGACGGTGAACCTGATCCTCATGCTGCTGTTCACACTGAGCTGGTTGTTCCGGCGCACCAGCATCGATCTCGCACCGTCCACATTCGTACTCACGCTCTCTTACGCAGGCATCCTGCTGGGAATGCTGACGCTCTGGCTGGGCGGCGAATTAGCCTACGGTCTGGACGCAGGCGGGCAGCGTCGCGCAAACCTGAATGCATCTAGCTCGCCGCCTTCAGGCCCGCGATTGATGCGGTCGTAATCGAACGGCATTTGCCTGTCTTTCATAAGCAAGCCCGGGTAAAGTTCACCCGGGCTTGCTCTTTTTAAGGTAAATCAACCAACCAGGGCCGAAATAACATCTTTGTCTACATTCTGTCTACGGGTAAGCTGTATCATTAGTATAGGTAATCTGATAACCGACCTGCCACAATACGGATCCGTTGAAAATAAGAGAGGAAAAATGAGCAACCTACCACTTGAAATCCGTAAGATCATCGTGCAAGAAATTTACAACTGGGAAAAGGAAGGCTTGCTAAGCGCTGCGCAGGCCAGGGCGATTCTCGTTCGCTATACCGACGTTCCCACGCCAGATTCTCAGCCTGCTTCCCACACACCTGTTCAGGTGACACCGTCCTCACCACCCGCCCCGCATCAACCACAACCTACGCTGATACAGACCCTGCTCAGCGAAACAAGTATCAAAATTGCCCTCTATCTGGGCGCCTTCTTCGTCATCGGCGCCGCCTTGATTTTTGCTGCACTGGTTGAGACACTGCGCCTGCCGATTTTGATGGTCGTGGCTCTATTGTTCTGCACGGGAGCTTTGATACTGAAGAAACGCCTGCCGCAGCCAAGTTTTGTTCTTTTCCTGGTCTTTTCGATGCTCCTGCTGATTAGCGGGAATGTCCTTGCAGAATCACTCCACCTCACCGGGAAGGCCACCACAGGCTACTGGATAACGGTGATGGCATGCATAGCCGTCCTGTGGGCTTTCAGTACCTGGCTTTATCGCTCGCGCTTCTTCAGCCTTCTGTCCTTCGGCGCCCTGGGCGTCGCCGTTGGGCTGGGAGTCCACCTGGTTGATGACGCGCAAGTTGACCTGTATCTGCTCATACTGACCATCTCCGGCTTTTCTGCCCTTGCCGGAACATGGCTGCTCAAACGCTGGCAGGGTCGAAACTTCGCCATGCCGCTCTTCGTGCTGGCGCACATCCAGCAGCTCTTTATCCTATTGATTGCTCTCGTATATGAAGCTCTGCATGGGTTTGGACTCGTTTCCAGCACGAATTGGTTGGTCGCCATCTCGATCTGGCTGCTGGCCTCGGTATTCTATATACTCAGTGATCTGGTGATTTCCTTTGAGCTGTTCCCGTTCATGGCTGTCGGTGCACTCCTCCTGATTCCCTGGCCGATACTGAGTGAACTCAAGCCTCAAAACTATGTCTATGCTCTCGGCTGGTCACTCTGGGGAGCGCTCTTTGCCATCGTTGGAGAAATTTTCGGGCTGATAAAATTGCCAAAATTCCGTCAATATGGGCTGCCTTTATCCCTGGGCGCATTGGGGCTGCTGGGGCTGGGCGCGCTGGTCGGTTGGGTGGATAGCATCTCGGTCGGCTTCGGGTTGTTCCTGGGCGCTGCCCTATTGCTGGCGGTCTTACACATTTTCCTTCCGCGCTGGTGGATGTGGAGCACCGCCCTGCTCTTCGCGCTGCTTGCCTATTTTCTATGCTTCTATCTCCCCGGCCTGGAACCTCCCAAGGGCCTTCCGGTTTACCAGTTTATCGCTGCGACAATTTTGCTGCTGCTCCCTGACCTTTTCCTGAAAGCCGACCTGAATGCAAACAAGGTTTGGCGCTGGCCGCTCAGAATCTATGCCGGTTTGCTAATTCTGTGCTCCACATTGGTCACCCTGGTATCCGGCATGGACGATCCACAAAAGGCGGCCATTGCATTCGGGGTTTTGGCCGCCTTTTTCCTAGTCTACGCGCTGCGCTATGCCCGACCGATCACCGGGCAACCGGAATTGGGGTTCCTGTTTACAGGCTATCTTACCCTGACGATCATTTTCGTCACACGCCTGTTTGTAATGGACCGCTGGCTGTGGCCGCTGATCGGCCTGGCAACAATCTACTACATCGCCGGTTCTCTGCTGGCAGGCATTCAAGAAACAGGTCATTGGCAAAGAGTATTCAGTTCGAGCGGACTTCTATTGGGCACATTGACTGCCCTTTCAGCTCCTCTGGAACATTCGGGACTGGCGGCCAGTTTTCCCGTTGCGATCGCAGCCACATTATGGGCTGCTGAAGCATTCCGGCGGCGCAACGTCTGGCTAGGGTTCCCTGCCAACGGATTATATTTGATGGCTTATTTCATGATCCTGGTGGAGTTGAAAGTGACTGAGCCGCAATTCTTTTCGGTCGGGGCCGCAGTGCTTGGAATGCTGATGCACTACCTGCTGATGCGCTCCGGCAGCAAGACCGGGACTTTTATCACCGGTACGCTCTCCCAACTGGTGCTGTTGAGCACCACCCTCTACCAGATGTGGGCCAGCCAGCAACTGAGTTTCTTTGTCGCGCTGTTCTTCCAATCACTCGTCGTCCTGGCCTACGGGCTTGTCATCCGTTCACGCAGCCTGGTGGCCGCACCCATCGTATTCGTCGTCATCGGCGTAATCCTGGTGGCATTGAGCGCCCTGAAAGGGATTTCCCTGGTCATCCTGATCGGTATGGCAGGCATGCTACTCTTGGCGCTTGCCATCCTGGCCATCGTTATGCGTGAACGCATTGCGAGCCTCAGCGAACAAATGGGCGGCTGGAACGCTTGATCGTTTTTCGACCTCTACCTACCCTGGACAGGCAAGCCCCGGTGAGTTTCACCGGGGCTTGCCTCTTTGTAAGGCAATTTAGTACTTACAATATATATCCTCAGATGGAGTAATGCAGTACTATTTCAGGTAGAAGTCTTGATTGCAGGAGGTCCTGGTGAGTGGATCGCGAAACGCGAAAGTTTTAGGGGTGCTCCTATTCATCGTCATAACCGTACTCCCGCTTGGAAGTTCCCTGGCCACCGCCTCACTGGCGGGAGGCGGATCGAAAAAACTGGCGCCATATTCTTATATTACCCAATTCGGAAGTACCGGTGGACAACCTGTAACCAACCTGGCCACCATAAGCCAGACCGGCACACAGGATAACCCGTCTGCGTACGTCACGTTCACAACGCCGAACGTACTCTACCGGGGCTACCGCACGTATTTTTTACCCGTCAACATCCTGCGCGGGAGTGTCTCAACGCTAACGGTGAAGGTTAATTACAAAGGCCCCGCCTCGGCCAGCCAGACCTGGACGTGGTACCTGTACGACTGGATAGCCATGAAGTGGGTCAAGATCGGAAATAACAGCACCGCCACGGCCAACCAGTGGAAACTGCTGACGTTCAACCCCACAGCGCCAATCCGGTTTATCAACAAAAATACGCGCGAGATCCGCCTGCTGGTGCGCTCGAACAATGCCAGCGGGAATGCCAAACTGGACTATGAATCCGTCTGGCTAGGCTACAACTTCACGCCCACACCCATGATTACCATGACGCCCCCCCTCACCGGGATATCCCGCCCCGACCACGTGGTCATCGTCGTCGAAGAGAACCATGATTACAGCCAGATCTTCGCTGACGCCTGCTGTACGTATATCAATGCGCAGGCAGCCGCAGGAGCGTTGATGACCAACTCGCATGCCGTCGAACATCCCAGCCAGCCCAATTACCTGGACCTTTTCTCCGGGTCGAACCAGGGCATCACCGATAGCACCTGCCCGCTCACCTTCTCTACGGCCAACCTGGGCCAGGAATTGATCGCCGCCGGGCTGACCTTTGGCGGTTATGCAGAAGACTTGCCTGCGGTTGGCTCAACCGTTTGTTCGGCGCCGGACGGTTCAGGCGGTTCAAGCGGTTATGTGCGCAGGCATACTCCCTGGGTCAACTTCAGTAACGTGCCGTCTTCCGCCAATATGCCGCTGACCAGCTTCCCGAGCGATTTTAGCCAGTTACCCACCGTTTCCATCATCATCCCCAACTTGTGCAGCGATATGCACGACTGTTCGCCCGCCACCGGCGACGCCTGGCTGCAGAGCCACCTGGACGCTTACATCCAATGGGCGCAGACGCATAACAGCCTGTTCATCCTGACCTTCGACGAGAACACCGGCACTGCCGGAAACCAGGTCGTGACGATCTTCGAGGGGCCCATGGTCATTCCGGGCCAGTATAACGAGTATATCAACCACTTCACGCTGCTGCGCACGCTGGAAGATATGTACGGCCTGCCCCACGCCGGCGAGAGCGCGAACGTCGCTCCCATTATGGATATCTGGGTAGTGGATGAGGCGACTCCAACGCCGACACCCACCCCCGGCGGCTGACGCATGGCAGTTGCCACCAAAAGGCCCAGGCGTAATTGCCCGGGCCTTTCACTTTTGTAGGCGACTGTAGTACTTATCTCCCAACGACGGATGCTCTCGATCCGGGTAAGATTTTAACATCAACAGGAGCATCCCATGAAACCTGCCCGGCTGTTCATCCTTTTCGCTTTTGTCTTGTTAACCGCAGTGTCGCTGCTACTGTTTGGAAGCTCACCGGCTGCTCACGCAATGATGCTGAATGCATCGGTAGCGATGGCGCCTGCTTCTTATGTCACCCTGTCCGGCAGTACCGGCGGGCAACCGGTCGGCAACCTGGCCGTCATGGACCAGTCTGGTACACAGGATAATCCGTCAGCGTACGTCATGTTCACAACGCCGAACATACTCTACCGGGGCTACCGCAGGTATTTTTTACCCACCAATATCCTGCGCAGCACCGTCTCAACCCTGAAGGTGAAGGTAAATTATAAAGGTCCTGCCTCCACTAGCCAGACCTGGACGTGGTATTTATACGATTGGACGGGCTTGAGCTGGGTCAACATCGGGAATAACAGCGCCGCCATTGCCAGCCGGTGGACGCTGCTGACGTTCAACCCCGCTTCGCCGCGCCGCTTTATCAACAGCACGACGCGCGAGATCCGCCTGCTGCTGCGCTCGAACAATGCCAGCGGGAATGCCAAACTGGACTATGAATCCATTTTGTTGGGCTACAGCGTACCCCCGACACCCACGATTACCATGACGCCCGCACCCACTCGCACCCCCGGCGGGCCCGGCGACCCAACCGTGGGCAGCTGCCCCATGTTCCCGGTGGACAACATCTGGAATAGGCGCATCGATACGCTGCCGGTCAATACTCACTCCACTGCCTGGATCAACAGTATCGGCCGCTATACCGGGCTGCATATGGACTTCGGCTCCGGCACCTGGAACAACTGGCCGATCGGCATTCCCTATAATGTCGTTTCGTCTACACAGGCAAATGTCAATATGGGCGCAGGCCAGTTCCAGTACTGGGATGAATCGGATCTGGGCGGTTACCCGATCCCGGCCAGCCCGTTGATCGAGGGTGACCCGAATGGAAGTGGTGATCGACACATCCTGATGGTCAAACAGGGCGAGTGCAAACTCTACGAACTGTATGCCGCGCACAAAGTCAGCGGCGTCTGGCACGCCGGTTCGGGCGCCATCTGGGACTTGAACTCGAACGCCCTGCGCCCCGATACCTGGACCTCCGCCGACGCCGCCGGGCTGCCGATCCTGCCGGGCCTGGTGCGTTACGACGAAATTGCGGCGGGCGAGATCAACCACGCCATCCGCTTTACCGCAAACACCGCCGGTTACATCTGGCCGGCCCGCCACCTGACCGACCCCGCCAACCCGAACGTTACCCCGCCCATGGGCGCGCGCTTCCGCCTGAAAGCGTCCTTCAATATCAGCGCCTACCCGGCAGACATGCAGGTGCTGCTGCGCGCCATGCAGCAGTACGGCATCATCATCGCTGATAACGGCTCGGACTGGTACATCAGCGGCGCGCCCGACAGCCGTTGGGATAACGATATGCTGCACCTGCTGGATGATATTACCGGCAATGACTTCGAAGCGGTAAATGAATCCGGCCTGATGGTTGACCCCAACTCTGGTCAGGCCGGCCTGCCTTAGTCCTGAGCGGAGTGGCGCCAAAGGCGCCACGCAGTCGAAGGACCACCAACGTGCCACGCGCCTTAAAGGTGCGTGGCACATCTTCTGCTTCCATCTTTGGACATCAATACACCGATTCTCTACCGTACATTTATGTGCGACGACGTAAAGTAGAGAAAACTCCGATAAATCATTAATACTTTGAGTTCAAACTATTTGATATAATAACAACGAGTAGAGCCTCACCCTTTCAGGAGATAACGGTATGGAAAATGTAAGAAAAATTCAACGGCTCGTTGAGCCGCAGTCCGTCATCGAAGGCGCGGGCGTGCGCTTGCAGCGCTCCATCTCCCCGCACCCCTCCAATCTGTTCGACCCCTTCCTGCTGTTCGACCATTTCGCTTTCAACGATCCACTCGAAGGCCCCATCCGCGGTTTCCCAATGCACCCACACCGCGGCATTGAAACGGTCACCTACATGCTGGAAGGCTCCACCCACCACCGCGACAGCCTGGGCAATGCCGGCCTGATCGGCCCTGGCGACGTACAGTGGATGACTTCCGGGCGCGGCATCATGCACGAGGAAATGCCGCGGCGCGGGCCAAGCGGCGCAATCTACGGCTTCCAGTTGTGGGTCAACCTGCCGGCCGCGCTGAAAATGACCACCCCTCGCTACCAGGAAGTCAGCGCCGAAACGATCCCCAGCGTGGAACAAGATGGGGCCACGGTACGCATCGTCACCGGGGAAGTCTTCGGCGTCAAAGGCCCGGTCACGGAGATTGCCGCGGAACCACTGTATATCGATGTGACGCTCGCCCCGGGCGCGGAATTCGTCCAGGAAATCCCGGCCGGGCACACGGCGGTGGCTTATGTGTTCGAGGGCCAGGGCATCTTCGGGGCCATGGAGACCGATGATAGCACGGCCGGCCTGGAACCGGTCAGCGCCGTCAAAATGGTCGTCTTCGGGGATGGCGACCACATCCGCGTCCGGGCGGCCGAGGATTCCCCGGTGCGCTTTATGTTGATGGCCGGTGCGCCGTTCAAGGAAAAGATCGTGCCTTATGGCCCGTTCGTGATGAATACCATGGAAGAAATCCAGCAGACGCTGGCCGAATTACGCAACGGGACGTTTATTCAGGCATAATGATAAAGACGGCTTTCAGAAGGGCCGCACACCCGATCGGGTGTGCGGCCCTTCTATTCATTTCATTCCCCGGTATAATTCGGGCATGACAAAAGTTCTCTTTGGTGAACGCATCGGGCGTGACGGCACACTGCGCCTGGGCTGCTCGGCGGTAATCTTTGATGAGACACGCCAGAAAGTGCTGCTGACGCGCCGCGCCGATAACGGCCAGTGGTGCCTGCCCAGCGGCGGCATGGAGCCGGGTGAGAGCGTGGCCGAGGCCTGCACGCGCGAAGTATGGGAGGAGACCGGCCTGCGCGTGCGCATCCTGCGCCTGACCGGCGTATATAGCGACCCCAACCAACTGATGGTTTATCCCGACGGGAACAAGATACAGGTGGTGGCGCTGAATTTCGAAGCCGAAGTGAGTGGCGGCGAGCTGGGCCTGAGCGACGAAACGACCGAGGCCAGTTATTTCCCGCTGGGTAAAACCTCCCAAATGGATATCATTGGAAATCATTTCAAGCGCATCCAGGATGCCTTGCTCGACCAGCAGGCTGCCTTTGTGAGTTGAACCTGGCATGACCACCCCACCCTTAAACCCCACTGCCCAAAAGATCCAGGACGCCCTGCGCGCCCGCGGCTTCGACTGCACGGTGATCGAATTCCAGGAAAGCACGCGCACCGCGCAAGAAGCCGCCGATCGCGTGGGCTGTACACTCGGGCAGATCGTCAAGTCGTTGATCTTCAAAGGGGCGGAAAGCGGCAAGGCCATTCTGGTGCTGACCAGCGGCGCCAATCGCGCCGACGAACAGCGCATCAGTACTTACGCCGGCGAAACGATCGGCCGCGCCGACCCGGACTTCGTCCGTACAGTCACCGGCTTCGCCATCGGCGGCGTGCCACCGCTGGGCCACACGCACAAGATTGAAACCTATCTCGACGAAGACCTGCTGCAATATGCCACTATCTGGGGCGCAGCCGGCACGCCCAACGCCGTCTTCGAAATGCCTGCCTCCGCATTACAAAAAATGACCGGGGGAAAAGTCGTGCAGGTCAAATAGTCAGTAGCTTTTCAAGCAATTCCTTTTCCTGTTCCGCCGACGCCACCTCGCCATCCAGCCAGGCGGCGCGCAGGCGCAGCAGGATTTTTTTATAGGCCGGGCCCGGCGGGACGCCCAGGGCTTTGAGCGCCGCGCCGTCCGTCTGTGGCTGGATGTGCCGCCAGCGGGCCGCATACGTCTCGAGCGCCGCTTCCCCGCTGACGAGATATAGCGCGTAAACGGCCGGGAGCGGGATCCGCTCTAATCTTTCCACCCATTTCGACGGTTTTGCCCCGCCTGAACCCGGCGGTTTTGCCCCACTAAGAGCGGGCAGGTCGGCCCGCAGCCTCGCGGCCGTGCGGACCGGTTTCAGCACCGCCAGCGGGAAGGCGAGGCGCGTTTGTATAGAGTCGATTTCAGCAATATTCAGATCCAGCAGCCACAGGCTGTAACCCAGAATCCAGCGCAACGGGATCCCGGAAACAAGCTGCCCCAGCCCCCACCCAGGAGCGGGGACGGAATCCAGGCCGGTCTCCAGCCGCCGGTGCAGCTCCGCGCTCCAGGGCAGCGGCTCTGCAACCGCATTCAGTACGCCAAGTTCGTCAAGCCGCGCCAGCGTCGCAGGGGCATGCGGCTCGTCCAGTACCAGGTCGAGTTCATGCCGCACGCGTTCTGCGGAAAGGCGTTTGATCAGCGGACGCGCTTCGGCGATCAACTCTAGCGTGTGCGCCTCGATCTGGAAACCGTAGCGCTGCTCGTAGCGTACGGCGCGCAAGATACGCGTCGGGTCATCCGAGAACGACGCGTCGTGCAGCACGCGCACCAGGCCGCGCTCGATATCGGACGCGCCGCGATATGGATCATACAGTTCGCCAAAATGCGCGCCGTCCAGCCGCACGGCCAGCGTGTTGATCGTGAAATCGCGCCGGCGCAGGTCGTCTTCAATCGTGGAGGGCGTCACCTCCGGCAGGGCGCCCGGCCGGGCATACGTCTCGCGCCGGGCGGTGGTGAAATCCAGAGAGTAGAGAGTAGAGAGTAGAGAATGGTCTGACTGCGCTCTATTCTCTATTCTCGATTCTCTTGACTCTATCCTCGCCGTCCCAAAACGCGCATGCGCCGTCACCTTGCCGCCGTGTTTCTTTGCCAGCGCGCGCGCCAGCGCGACGGCATCCCCTGCGACAACGATATCGAAATCCAGCCCGGGCCGGTTCAAGACCAAGTCACGCACAAACCCGCCGACGATGTAGGCCGGCAGGCCGCGCGCGGCCGCCTCATCCGCGACGAGGCGCAGCAGGGCCAGTTGTTCAGGGGGCAGGGCGAGGAAGGATGGGAGCATGGGAAACATAGACCAATAAAACTATTGTACATGAATCCTTGATTTCCTTCGCGACTTGCGCAAATCATGTATAATATTGCTATGAATTTGAACCCACTCCCGTCCCCCTACAGGAAAACCTCCCGGTCTGGATAGGTTCGCTTTGTCGTGCAAGCAGACGGCTCCCAGACCCGGCGAGCCGTTTTTTATTTGGACGGTGGACGACACTCGATCCCTGGGAACTCATTCCTGTTCACTATTCCCTGAATCACTCGAACCTTATGGACCTACGTGACCTTACCGCTAAAATGAACTCCTTCGTCCGCGCCAAAGGCTGGTACAATCCCGGCAGCCCGCGCCCGCAGACACCGCGCAACCTGGCCATCTCACTCAACCTGGAAGCAGCCGAGATCCTGGAGCACTTCCAGTGGAGCGAACAGACCAAAGACAAGGACGAACTGGCCTCCGAGCTGGCCGACGTGGCGTTGTATCTGTTACAGTTGGCCTCGATTTCAGGGATCGATCTCGAACGGGCCATCCTGGAAAAGCTGGAAGTGAATGCCGGGCGTGAATGGGACGAGGAAGCAAACAAGTAGGCAAGTAGATTCGTAGACTGGTAATCAGTAAATTGGTAAACTGCTCACTGATAACTGACAACTCGAGACTGCTAACTGGATACTCAACCATGAACATCACCATTTTCGGTGGTTCCCTGCCCAAGCCCGGCTCAGCCTCCTATCAAGAGGCCTACGACCTTGGCAGATTGCTTGCCGGGGCGGGCCACAGCGTACTGACGGGTGGCTACATCGGCACGATGGAGGCGGTTTCCAAAGGCGCCAGCGAAGCCGGCGGCCACGTCATCGGCGTAACCTGTGATGAGATCGAGCGCTGGCGGGCGGTGAAAGCTAACGCCTGGGTACAGGAAGAACGCCGCTACCCGACCGTGCGCGCGCGCCTGGATGCGCTGATCGAAGGCTGCCAGGCCGCCATCGCCCTGCCCGGCGGCCCCGGCACCCTGGCTGAGATCGCGCTGACTTGGAACCTGATGATCGTTGATGCGATTTCACCCCGGCCGCTGGTCCTGGTCGGCGCCGGTTGGCAGGCGGTTTTCGGCGAGATGTATTCATCGCTCGGCGACTACACACCGCCGCAGCAGCGGCAGCTGCTTCACTTCGCTCCGAATATACAAAATGCCGTGGAGATGCTGGGAGACCCGAAAGCAGAGAATAGAGAATAGAAAATAGAAAATAGAGAATAGAGAATAGAGAATAGTCCAATTCTCTCCCTCACCCCTCACCCCCTCTACTCCCTACTCCCTTCTCTCTACTCTCTTTGTCTCTCCTCTCTACTCTCTAACACCGAGGCCCTTATGACAGAAGAAAAACTCCCCACCCGCAGTGAAAACTTCGCCGAATGGTACAACCAGATCGTACTCAAGGCCGAACTGGCCGATTATTCGCCCGTGCGCGGCTGCATGGTCGTGCGCCCCTACGGCTGGACGCTGTGGGAAAACATCCAGCAGGCGCTCGACAAGCGTTTCAAGGATACCGGCCACGTCAACGCCGCCTTCCCCCTGCTGATCCCCAAATCCTTCCTCGAAAAAGAGAAGGAACACGTCGAGGGCTTTGCGCCCGAGCTGGCCATCGTGACCATCGGCGGCGGCGAAGTGCTCGAGGAGCCACTGGTCGTGCGGCCCACCTCAGAGACCATCATCGGCTATATGTACGCCAAATGGATCAAATCCTATCGTGACCTGCCCGTGCTGATCAACCAGTGGGGTAACGTCGTGCGCTGGGAACTGCGTACCAGGCTGTTCCTGCGCACCACCGAATTCTACTGGCAGGAAGGCCACACCGCCCATGCTACCGAGCAGGAAGCGCGCGAGGAAACCCTGCGCATGCTCGACGTCTACGAGGACTTCGCCATCAACGAGGGTGCGGTGCCGGTCATCAAAGGTGTCAAATCCGAGAACGAGAAGTTCGCCGGCGCGGTCATGTCCACCACCATCGAAGCCATGATGGGAGACACCCGTGCGCTGCAGTCCGGCACATCGCACTTCCTGGGGCAGAATTTCGCCAAAGCCTTCGAAATCCAGTTCCTTGACCAGAAAAACACCACCCAGCACGCATGGACGACCTCCTGGGGCTTATCCACCCGTTTCATTGGCGCCATTATCATGACCCACGGCGACGACCAGGGCCTGATCCTGCCTCCGCGCCTGGCACCCATCCAGGCCGTGGTCATTCCCATCTTCCGTAGTGACGACGAAAAGAACCTGGTCATGCCCGTCGTCGAGCGGGTCTTCAAAGAACTGAAAGCCGCCGGCATCCGCCTGAAGGTGGACGAGCGCGAGGAAGTCACGCCCGGTTTCAAGTACAACGACTGGGAGATGCGCGGCGTGCCCCTGCGCATCGAGATCGGGCCCAAGGACGTCGAGAAGAACAGCGTGGCGCTGGCCCGCCGCGATAAGCCCGGGCGCGAGGGCAAAAGCTTCGTCCCGCAGGAAAACCTGGCCGCCACGGTCGGCGATATGCTGGTGACCATCCAGGCTGCCCTGCTGGAGCGCGCCACTGCCTTCCGCGACGCCCACATCCACGACCCCAAGGATTATGCCGGGCTGGTAGAGGCCGTCCAGGATGGCTGGGCCTTCTCATGGTGGTGTGAGAGCCGGGAGTGCGAGGCCAAGGTCAAGGAAGATACCAAGGCTTCTACACGCTGCATCCCCATCAACGGCCAACCGGGCGGCGAAGGCATATGCATCGTCTGCGGCCAGCCTGCCAAGCGCAAGGTCTATTTCGCAAGGGCCTATTAAGAAAAGTGCGGCGTCCGGTGTGCGACGTGCGTGAAAGCTTATAGACAGCGCAGATCGTACTCCGCACATCGCACGTGATTACCCCATGCCCGCCATCGACATCGCCCGCCTCAAGATCCAAGCCGCCGTGCTGGTCGAGAAATTCGACCAGCCTGCGGTCTTTCTTAAAGGCCTGCACGAGATCCTCGATCATTACGCCGACCGCACCATGCGCATCGGCGTGGTAGCCTCGCCGGTCTCGGTGCTGCCGGCCTATCGCGCTCCACAGGCGGTTTTGCGCCAAATCGAAATGGAACTGGCTCCGCTGGCCGGGGCCTTCCCCGAACAGGCCATGGCGCTGACGGATGCCCTGTGGAAGGACGGCTATCTCGAAACCCGGCTGCTGGCAGCCATCCTGCTGGGACGCGTCCATCCGGAAACGCCGCTGCTGCTCGAACGGATCACCGCCTGGGTCTCGCGGGCGCGCGACAGGCAGTTGCGCACGGCCCTGCTGAGCGTCAGCCTGGCCCGCCTGCGTCGGGAGTCGCCCGCCGAATTCCTGAAACTCATTTCCAGCTGGTTCGATCCGTCCACGCTGAAGATGTGGTCAAACGGCATCCAGGCGTTGCTTCCCTTGATCGAAGATGCCTCATACGACAACCTGCCACCCGTCTACAATGCCGTGCACGTGGTCGTCGAAACCGCCCCGTCCGCATTACAAAACGACCTGGTGGAATTGATCCGGGCTCTATACACAGCCTCACCGGTTGAAACGACTTACTTCGTGCGCCAGACCATCACAGGCTCCGCTTCGCCGCAACTGCCGCAGACCTTCCGGCGCATCCTGCCAGCGCTCCCGCAGGAGCTTCAGCCGGTGATCCTGGAGTTGATCCGGCGAAAAGCCGCGTGAGGAGAGCCGGGATACCCCCCTCTGCAAAACAACATCCTCCCTTATGAAAACAGTATTCGCCAAATATAGAAATCTCATCCCGTTCGTCGTGATAACCGCGCTGTTTTTGGGCCTTTGGGTTTATTTTTTCAAGGGCTTGATATACGACGACGCCTACATTGCCTTCCGGTTTTCGAATCACTGGGCTGCCGGGCAGGGCCTTGTATGGAACACGGGAGAGAATCCGGTCGAAGGCTTCAGCAGTTTCGCCTGGGTGCTAATCGGAACGTTTTTCCAACTCCTGGGGATCCTCCCGCACGTCATCATGCCCTGGGTTGGCGTAGCTGCCTGGTTTATCGCCATGGCCGTCCTGCTGCCGAAGATGGTGGATGCTGTCAGCGCAAATAGTGCGGATTCGGCCGGTTCTGTCCAAAAAGTCGTGAAGATACTGATCTTTTTCGTACTCGTCGCGAATTCCGCGATCGGGTTTCAGGCTTTCCACGGCTTGGAGACAGCCTTGTTCTCATTGGCGATCCTGCTGGTCGTTTACCAGGCCATCCTCAGCCAGACCGTTCGGGATTACCTGAAGCTGGCCGTATTTTCGCTTTTGCTGATCATGGTCAGGCCGGACGGGGCGGCGATCGTCGTGCCCGTCTGGGTGCTGGCTTTCTTGTTAAGCCCTGGTTCGCGCAAGAATATTTTCGTTGGCGCGCTGGTATCAGCCGGCTTGATCGGCGCCTATACGGCGGCCAAATGGGCCTATTTTGGCTACCCCGTCCCAAATACTTTTTACATAAAAGAAGCAGCCGACAGCCTGGCCGGCCAAAATTACGTGCAGGATTATTTGACCCTGATGGCGCCGTTACTGGTCTTTCTGGTCTATGCCTGCGGGCGGCTGGGGCTGGCCCGAGCACTTACCGATAAAACGTTCGTGATCCTGATTGCGCCGGCCGTCCTGTTTACCATCGCCTACCTGGGCATCAACCCGATCCTGGGCAATGTCTATCGTTTCCTCATCCCGACCCTGCCGCTGTTTGTGTTGGCGGGCCTGCGCGCTTATTCCCTGGCACATCGTCCCAACACTTGCACCTGGCGCAAGTGCAGGTGTGTCCCTTTGGGAGAAAACGGGGCAGCCGAAGAGAGACCGCACAAACAGCCCATCCTGCCTTTTGCCACGGAGGCTTTTCTGTTCTTTGCCCTGGCGCTGATCGCCGTCAATGTTTTGTTCAACATTAAAGTATATCGGCAGTACGCTTTCCTGCAAAATTACTTCGGTGCCATCGACCAGACGCTGGTGGTGCGCGGCCTGCAACTCCGCACAGCTGATACATTATCCCCAGCGCCGCTACTCGCCACAGGCGATATTGGGGCGATCCCCTACTTCTCGGATCTTCCGACGCTGGACGTCATTGGCCTGGCAGACGAGACGATCGCCCATGGGGGGCTGACGCATGAATATATCCAGGCTCGCAAGCCGGACCTGCTGATCTTACAGGATCTGGACGTCACAAAGAACAGCCTGATCCTCGCATGCGGCCCGCAGGGATATACAAACCCGCTCCTGAATGTCGACGGAAAATCCATGTCGCTCAACATGGTTTTCTACAGCAAGGTGCTCGACAACCCGGAAGCAGCGCATACAGGCAAAGGCTCGACCTATCAAATTGTCACCACGCCGGGTTTTACGGCAGACTATGAATTTATTTTGTTCTGGAATTTTGGGGATAACCGTTACTATGTCTTTGTACGCCGTGCCTATCCGCAGTTCGACGCCCTGGTGAACATCTTGAAAGCGCAGCCTTGAATTTCTGGTACGTGTGCCGCGTAATTTGCGGTACGTGTGCCGCGTAATTTGCGGTATAATCATCGGCCTATGACTGGTCCTATTTGTGGTTTCGGCTGCGAATATGGAGACCTGCTCGAATTTATGAAAGGAGAAGCAACGTCATGCCGCTCGATAAAGAGATCAAGACCCAGGTGATCACCGATTTCCATCGTCACGATGGTGACACCGGCTCCGCGGATGTCCAGATCGCCATTCTAACCAAGAGAATCGCCCACCTGACCGAACACCTGCGCGCCAACAAGCACGATGAGTCTTGCCGCCGGGGCCTGCTCAAAATGGTCGGCCAACGCCGCCGCCTTCTGGCGTACCTGCGCAAAAGCGAATACGCGCGCTACCTGGCCATTACAGAACGCCTCAGCCTGCGCCACAAATAATTATGTAGGGGCGACCCATTGGGTCGCCCCTACAACAATCCACCTGCCATCGGATCAGGAATTGAAACATGCTGGCAACGTACCTTGGATAATCCGTTACATCCGTGAATCCGTTATAGAGTCCGTTGAAAAGTCCGTTGTAAGCATCTTTCAGTCCCTGACCAGGCGGGAAATCAGGAGAATATTTATGAAACCCGAAGCAAAACGCTACACCGCAATGGTGGGTACGCGCACGCTTACGTTTGAGACCGGCAAACTGGCCCCTCAAGCGGGCGGCGCCGTCACCGTTGGACTCGACGATGCAATCGTTTTTGCCGCCGCCACCATGGGTGGCGTGCGTGAAGGCATCGACTTCTTCCCGCTCAGCGTGGAATACGAAGAGCGCCTGTACGCGCGCGGCAAGATCCCCGGCTCGTTCTTCCGCCGTGAGGGGCGCCCAAGCACCGAAGCCATCCTCACCGCCCGACTGACCGACCGCCCGCTGCGCCCGCTCTTCGCGCACGGCATGCGCAACGAAGTCCAGGTGATGATGTTCTCGCTCTCCGCCGACGGCATCAACCCGCTCGACATCCTGGCCATCAACGCCGCCTCCGCTGCGATGATGATCTCGGACATCCCCTGGGGCGGTCCGGTCGGCGCGGTGCGCGTCGGCCGCGTCAATGGAGAGTTCATCCTGAACCCAACCTTTGCCGAAATCGAAAAATCCGACCTCGACCTGCGCCTGGCCGGTACACGCGAGGCCATTTTGATGGTCGAATGCGGCGCGGACGAAATCCCTGAAGACGCCATGGTGGCCGCGCTGGAACTGGGCCACAAGTCCATTCAGTCGATTATCGACTTGCAGCTCAAGATGCAGGCCGAGGTCGGCAAGCCCAAGCGCGAAGCCATTTTCTCCAACGCCGCCGAAGAGATCAACAAGAAGGTTCTGGAACGCGTCAGCGGCCCGATGAATGCCCTGCTCGATAAACCATTGATGAAGGCCGAATTCTACGGTGGGATGGACGCGCTGCTCTCGGAAGTCATTGACGAAATGGCGGTCGTCCCCGAAGGCGCCGACCCGGCTAATTATCCGTCTGAAAAAGATATCAAAGCCGCCTTTGGCGAAGCGGAAGGCACGGTCGTGCGTGAACGTATCTTGAGCACGGGCAACCGCCCGGACGGCCGCACCCCCAGCGAGATCCGCCCGATCTGGTGCGAAGTCAACGTATCCCCGCGCGCGCACGGCTCCGGCCTGTTCACCCGTGGCGAGACCCAGGTACTGACCCTGGCCACGCTCGGCACCATCGGCGAGGCCCAGGAACTTGACAATCTCTCCCCGATCGACACCAAGCGTTATATCCACCATTACAACTTCCCGCCCTACTCGACGGGCGAAGTTAAAGGGCTGCGCGGACAGTCCCGCCGCGAGATCGGACACGGCGCACTGGCCGAACGCGCGCTCGAACCGGTCATCCCGATCGAAGAAACCTTCCCCTATACCCTGCGTCTGGTCTCCGAAGTGCTCGCCTCCAACGGCTCCTCGTCGATGGCCTCTGTCTGCGGCTCGACCCTGGCCCTGATGGACGCCGGCGTGCCGATCAAGGCCCCGGTGGCAGGTGTGGCCATGGGCCTGGTGACCGACGATACCGGCCGCTACAAGATACTGACCGATATCCAGGGCACCGAAGACCACCTGGGCGACATGGACTTCAAAGTGGCCGGGACGAAAGATGGCATTACGGCCCTGCAGATGGACATCAAGATCAGTGGCCTGAGCACGCAAATGATGAAGGAAGCCCTGGCGCAGGCTCACGAAGCGCGCCTGTTCATCCTAGGCAAGATGCTGGAAGCTATCGCCGCACCGCGCCCTGAACTGAAACCGCATGCTCCACGCATCATCACCGTCAAGATCCCGATCGACAAGATCGGCGCGCTCATAGGGCCTGGCGGCAAGAACATCCGCGCCCTGCAGGACGAGACCGGCACCAAGATCGACGTGCAGGAAGACGGCACGATCTACATCGCTTCGACCGAAGGCGTGGGCGCCGAACAGGCCCGCCAGCGTGTGGAAGCCCTGGGTGAGACGGCTGAACTGGGCCGCATCTATACCGGCAAGGTTGTGCGCGTCGCAGACTTTGGCGCTTTCGTCGAGATCCTGCCCGGCATGGACGGGCTCGTGCACATCTCGCAGCTCGACAGCGAGCGCGTCAACAAAGTGGAAGACGTGGTCAACATGGGCGACGAGATCACCGTCATGGTAACGGGCATCGACCCGACCGGCAAGATCCGTCTCTCGCGCCAGGCCGTGCTCGAAGGCTGGACACTGGCAGAAGCCCAGGAACGCGACAGCAAGAAGAGCGGCGGCGATCGTGGCGGCCGTCCCGGTGGAGACCGCGGCGGGCGTCCTGGCGGCGATCGCGGTGGCCGCGGCGGCGGGGATCGCAACAACCGCAGATAAAAACGCCTATTCTCATCTGGTTGCTTTTTATTTTCAGCCCCCTTGGGACCATCAAGGGGGCTGAAACGTCTGTAGCCGATATCATTCTAAGAAAGCCCTAATGAAAAAAAGCTTGATTTCTGGCAAAAACGTGTCATAATCATTAAAATCGATAATCCAAGTATAAAAAAAACGGGAGGAAAGTGTATGAGTGAAAATCAGCAGTACTTACAGGAATTGGTACAGAAGCCGTCCGTGGTGGCCTGGTTCAATAAGCTCTTCAAGCAGGCCCATCTGGAAATTACCGATACCGGCGAAAAGTTCACCATCATTCATCGTGGTGACCGCGCCGAGGTGATGAGTGGCTTCCAGGCGGAAAAACCTAATTTTGTGATTCCGCTCCAGAACGAGAATATCCGCCGTCTGACGGCTGCATTCTCAAACGACCTGCCCACTGCCCAGGAACAATACCGCATTGTCAAGTTCATGCTCAAACCCTGCCTGGGACCCATGTTGACCATGCCCATCCTGTCGAACAAGGCAATCCTGAAAATTCTCAAAATAGATACACATTGGCAGGAGGCTTTACTCGATCCGCAGGGGAATGAAGACGAGCAACTGACCGTGATCTACATTAACAAGCAGTGGCTGGTCATTCCTGGTTACTATGGCAAGCCCCAGCGTCGTATGGTGTTCAAACCCGAGCAAGTGCTCGAGTTTCTGCGCCGCGTATTCGAAGCCGACGAATCAGGCAGCCTGGCCGCCTGGGTAAGCACGACACGCTGGTATGTGAAATGGCGGGAAGAAATCACGGTTCCGGTTTAATATTTCCTGACAACCCTAATTTCAATGACAACAGCCTGGTTAGCGATTGTTAATCCAAAGGCGGGGTTTTCGCGTTCGGCGCACTGGCGGCAAACCATTGTGGAAACCATCCGGCATGAAATGGGAGCCGAAGTGGTTTTCACCCAATATCCCGGACACGCCACCGAGTTGGCCGCTGCAGCTACGGCGGAAGGTCTGGCTGTCCTGGGTGGTGACGGAACGGTTGCCGAAGCCATCAACGGGATGGACCTTGAGCGGCAGCGTCTGCTGCCGCTGGCCGGCGGAACCGGGAACGGCCTGGCCCGCGACCTGGGTCTCAATTCTCCGGTGGCAGCTTTTGCTGCCGCACGCGCAGACCGTCTGCGCCTGCTGGACCTGATCCGCGTCAGCTTCCAATCACAGGACCAAACGTTCTCGCGCCTGGCCATCAGCACCACGTCCGTGGGGTACGCTGCAGAGGTGGTCGTTCTCGCAAACCGCTATTTCAAGTTCCTGGGGGAATTTTGTTATCCGCTGGCCGGTACCCTGCAGGCCGCGCGCCAGACTACTTTTCCGGTCACTGTACAATTGGACGCACAGATCTCCGAGAAGCAGGAGCTGAGTAATATTATGGTCAATAACACCCGCCATGCGGGAAATTTCAGCGCCTTCCGCCAGTCAAACCCTGGCGATGGGTACATCGAAGTGCTGTTGGCGCGCGCCGGTTTCACAGGACAACTTCTCCACAATCTGGCCGTCCTGAGCAAAACGTATTTCTACGCAACGGCCGCCGAAACGACCGCCCGCAGCCTGACCCTGACTCTTCCCGACCCGCAGCGCCTGATGATTGACGGCGAGCTCTGGGAAAACGTATCCCGCGTACATTTTGAAGTGCTGCCCGGCAAATTGAGGTGTGTCGCATGAAACGGCGTTCTTACTTTATCGTCCATCCACATTGGGTGGATATATTAACCCTGAGCAGCCTGCTGTTATCCAGCCTGGGGTTATGGCTGGCTTTGAACGGCATGCTCACGCTTGCCATCGTGCTGATGCTGGTGGCCATGTTTGTGGATATGATCGACGGGGTGCTGGCCCGCCGGACAAAGCGGGAAAGTGAATTCGGCCGCTATCTGGACAGTTTTTGCGACGTCTTCACCTATCTGGTCCTGCCGCTCTTCATCCTGTATCAATTCGGCATGCGGGATCCCTTCTCGATCCTAGCGCTGTTTGCCTTTCTCGTCGGGGGCATTCTGCGGCTGTCGCGTTTTAACATTCTCAGCGTCGTGGAAGTGGAAGGCGTGGAGTATCATCTGGGGCTGCAGGTGATCTGGAGCCATCTGGTGGTGGTGCTGGCCTTCCCGCTGTGGCACTGGCTGGGGGGAAACCTGCGTTATCCGCTGGCTGCCGTCCTGCTGGTGATGAGCTTTTTTATGATCCGTAACATTCGTGTTCGCAAACCGACCCAGCATAAACGCCTGACAGTGCTGATCTTCTCGGTCGCCGCCATCTACCTTAGCCTGCACCTGAACGGTGTTTACATCCCATGAAAACATCCACCCATAAAGAACCCTCCACGCAAGCATACGCCGTCGTCAGTTTTGACTTCGAGGCTGACCTGCTGGAACGCTTCCTGGCCTGGCCCCGCCAGCATTACGCCTCCGACTCGAACTGGCTGCCCGACCCCGGCGAAGCGCGGCTGCTATCAGCCCGCACCAACCCGGACGTCATCTGGCGCAATTTCCTCGTCCTGCAAGGCAATACAGTCTGCGGACGGATTACCGCGCTGGTGAACTCACGTTTGTGCGATGAACACCGGCGGCCGTTCGGGCAGCTCGGTTTTTTTGAATGCATCAACGATCTGTCTGCCGCTCAGTTACTGCTGGATGCGGCAGTAGATTGGCTGCGTGCAAACGCGCCGCAGACAGACACCATTCTCGCCCCGATCAATTTCGACACCTGGCATCCGTACCGCCTGCGCACCCTCGGTTTCGAACAGCCTACCTTCTTAATGGAACCTTACAACCCGTCCTATTACCCGGGTTTGCTGACTGCGCTGGGCTTTGCGCCTAAATCGAAGTACATCTCCAAGACAGTCAACGATCCTTTGGCACTGCTGGCAGCCTGGCAGCCTTACCACCGGCAGGCCGTCGCGCAGGGATATCACTTTCGCTCCTTCGACCCGGCCGCCGCAAACACAGAGATGACCCTGATCTACCAGCTGTCGCTGCCCACTTTTCGTGACAATCTCTTCTTCGCGGAAATTTCGGAGGCCGAGTTCCGGGCCATGTACGCGGGTGTAGCCGGCAGCGTGGACCCCGAGCTGTTGTTTTTTGTGCTGGATCCGGGCGGTGAGCCTGTGGGCATTTCGTTCTCGGTGCGGGACCACCGCCAGCCGCAGACCGTCAATCTCAAGACCTTCGGCGTGCTGCCGCGCGTGCGCAGTGCGGGCGTGGGTGCGACACTCGCCTGGGAAGCCTACCGGCGCTTTCAGGCCAAAGGCTTTACGCGTGTTAATCACTGCCTGATGCGCGCCGGCAACCGCGCGGATGATTTCGACCGCGGGCTGGCAGAGGTCACACGCGAATATACGCTCTATGCCCGGGAGCTGCGCTGATGAATATTGCCGCCTTTCTCACCAGTGTTGACCAGCCGGACCGCCCGGCGCTGATTATGCCCGGCCCGATTGGGGCAGCGGTCACCTTTCGCGAGCTTGATGATATGACCGCGCGCATGGCTGCGGGTCTGCAGCATGCCGGCCTGCAAGCCGGCGACCGGGTCGTCATCCTTGCGCCAATCTCCTTATCCCTGTATGCCGGCCTGATTGCGCTCTTCAGGCTCGGGGCGGCAGCGGTATTCCTTGATCCACAGGCGGGTTATCAACAGCTTGACCGTGCGGCAGCGCTGGCAGATGCAAAGGCTTTGATCGGCAGCAGCAAGGTGCTGTGGCTGAAATGGCTTTCCCCTGCGCTGCGGCGCATCCCGGTCACCCTGCTGGCCGAGGGGAACAGCCGGTACTCGCTGCAGAGTTTCGTGTGCTCTTGCGCCCCGTTGGAAGCAATCACCGAAGTCGAGCCGGAAGCCCCGGCGTTGATCACCTTCACAGGCGGCAGCACGGCCTCAGCTGGGCCGCGCGCAGTCTCGCGCACGCACCGCCTGCTGACCAGCCAGCATGCCGCGCTGGCCCGGGCGCTGCCCCACCGGCCGGACGATATCGATATGCCGGCTTTCCCGGTCGCCACACTGCACAACCTGGCATCGGGGATCACCAGCGTCATCCCCGATTACCCATTCCGCCGCCCGCAGGCCGTCCGGCCGGAAAAGATCCTGCGCCAGATCGAACAATTTGGGATCACAAGCGCCTCCGGTTCGCCAGCCTACTGGTGGGCCATCGCCGAGTATTGTTCCAGGTGGGGCATTTCCCTGCCGCTGCGCCGCATCGTCACGGGGGGCGCACCGGTGGCCCCCGATCTGATGAAACGTTTGAACCAGATTGCCCCCCAGGCTGAGCTTTTGAGTGTGTATGGAAGCACCGAAGCCGAACCGGTGGCCGTCATGCCGGGTGCGGAAATACTGGCCGAAACCGCCGCGCTGACAGCGCGTGGGGCAGGCATTCCCCTGGGCACCCCGGTGCCGGAGATCTCCGTCCGCGTGCTCGGTGAGAATAACGAGCAGCAGCAGACGGGCCAGGTGGGCGAGATCTGGGTCGCCGGGGAACATGTGGCGCGCGAGTATTTCAACAATCCACAAGCGAATGCGTTCTACAAACATGCCGATACAGACGGCCGCCTGTGGCACCGCATGGGCGACCTGGGCTACCGGGATGAACGCGGACGGTTATGGCTGGCCGGGCGCATTCATAGCGCCATCGTGCGGGACGGGCATACCCTCTACCCGGTGCCGGTGGAAGCAGCTGTGGGCATGCTGCCCTTTGTTTACCGCGCCGCGCTGACCGGAACCGGCGACCCGCGGC
>Ga0209131_1000175_pt1 | contig 46476 bp, 47 predicted proteins | sample GraSoi_2013_40cm_FD_185826 | JGI IMG/M metagenome (GOLD analysis project Ga0209131, IMG submission 185826) | Grasslands soil microbial communities from the Angelo Coastal Reserve, California, USA - Sample 9_17_2013_40cm (SPAdes) (version 2) | ecosystem: Environmental > Terrestrial > Soil >...
GCGCTTGACCAGCGCGGCCAGAAACAGCTGCATGCGGTGGCTGGATTCCCCCATCCGCGGCAATTCTACGGGTCAGCTGCAGAATTGACATAGAATTTCGGCCAGATGCCTACGCCAGCGGACCGCATTCGCACCACCAGAGGCAAGGGCCGCCGCCGCCTGCCCGTTGGCCGCGCGTCGAGCGCGCGCCAGCGCCTGCGCCTGATCAACGCCTGTATTTCCGCGCTCCATATCCATGGTCCCTCGCGCACCACGGTCGAAAAGGTCGTGGCCATTGCCGGCATGTCCCCCGGGATCGTGCGCTTCTATTTCGCCTCCAAGGCGGCGATGCTGGTCGCCTCCCTCGAGTACCTGGCCGCGGAGTTCGAGCAGCGCGTGCTCGTGCCCGTGATGCAGCTGCGCGCGGAACCGGTCAAGGCGCTCACCTTGCTGGTGGATCTGTATCTGGACCCGGACATCGCCAGCCCGCGCAAGGTGTCGGTCTGGTACTCGTTCTGGGGCGAGGCGAGCTCACGCCAGGAGTACTACGACATCTGCGGGAAGAAGGATGAGCGCTTTGCCGACCTGGTGCGTGAGCTGGTCGGTCGCCTGATCAGGGAGGCTGGAGCCGCACAGCTGGATGCCGATGGCGTCGCGCTCGGCCTGATTGGCGCGCTGGAGATACTCTGGCAGGACTTCGCCTTTCAGACCGAGGAACGGATCGATCGGGCTGCGGCCCGTCGCCGCTGTCTGGCCTACCTGCGCTCCGTGTTTCCCGAGCAGTTCGGCGGCACCGATGGCGGCGCGCCGGCGCAGCGGACTTCCGCAGTCCCGGTAAGTACGCTGCCTCTGTTCAACGGCCTCTGGCAGCTCGCGGGACATGAGTGCGACTGCGCCGGGGCAGGGGAGTTCATCACGGCCGAACTCAGCGGCGAGCGCGCCCTGATCGTGCGCGCCGAGGGGGGCGTGATCTGCGGCTTCCGCAATCAATGCGAGCAGGGCTCGCATGCGCTGCGCATGGCGCGGCACGGACAGCTCGCTGCCGTGATCGACTGTCCGATCCACGGTTTGGCCTGGAACCTGCGCGGTGAGCCGATCGCCGGGAATACCTCGCGAGGGCTGCAGATCCTGGAATGCCGGCTGCAGAGCGGTTTTGTGTGGCTGCGTTCCGGGCGGTTCGTGCGCGACAGCATCATTCCACTGCCTGAGATGGCCCCCGGCCCTGAACTCGCGCCTGCCGCCGCGCCCGCCGAGCGGGACGTGGCGGCGGACTGGGCCGTGCTGGCGGAGCACTGGCTCGAATTCGAGCTGCCCGAGCATCCGGGCGGGCGGCTCGCCGGCCTGTTCGCCGACGCGGAGCTGCGCATTGAAGAGCCCTCCGCCCGCATGCTCTGGCAGGCGCGCATCGATCAGCGCGCCGCGGGCTGGTTCGCCCGGCGCTACGCGACGCTGGCCGCCGGCGGCGGCCTCGAGGGTTGGCGACGCGTGTTCCTGCCTCCGAACCAGTGGCTGGAATCCCGTGAGGACGGTGTGACGCTGCTGCAGCTGCTCCCGGTGCGCGCGGGGCACAGCAAGATCCGCTGGCTGGAATATCGCCTGGCCGGAAACGATCCGCGACTGAAGGGCATGGCCTATCTGGCGCACCGGCTGCGCACGACCTGGCTGGCGCAGGACATCGAAGCGGTGGAGTCCCTGCAGCGCTCTGCCGCGCTCGCGCGCCCGTCGGTCGCGGGTTCGGCACCGGCCTGCCGCGCCGTGGCGGTGTTTCGTGCGGCCCTGGCGCGCTGGGCGCGCGCCGCGCCGGCGATCAGCTGAAGCTGGCCGGCGCCGTGCCGAGACGCGTTTCCGGAATGCGCTCGCGCAACAGGCCGTGGAACTCCTGCATCCAGCGCTCGATGTTGGAGAGCGGACCAGGCTGGTAGCTGCTGGACGCGAGTCCCTGCTGTACGCGTTCGCACAGCCACTTGTCCTCGTTGTTCACCTGGCGATTGATGCGCTGCCCCAATCCGCGCAGCACACGCATTTCCCGGCGCTGATCGGGCAGGGCAAATACGCCGCTGCGCGTGATCGCCCGGCCCGGGCCACTGGGCAGTATCTGGAAAAAATCCATCTGCTCGGGAAACACGTCGATGCCCAGATTGGGCAGCAAGCTGTAGAAGCGCCAGCAACGGCGGTTCGGTTCCGGCAGGTGCGTGGTCAGGGGGCCGACCATTTTCTGGTACATGCGCTCCGACCAGCGGCTGGAGGGCTGCTCGCGCAACCAGCTGGCGCCGCGGGCGACGCCCGGCGCGGCGTGCTGGTCCTTGTAGTCGGGCGTGAACATGCGCTGCAGGCCCGGGTGGCCGATTGGCACATGGTAGGACTCCAGGTAGTTGTCGATCGCCACCTTCCAGTCGCAGGCCCACTCTGCGGTGCTGATGGGTCCGACCGGCTCCATCTCCAGGAAGCGATAGGGCGCAAATTCCGCCACGAGCGGTGCGAAGACTTCGCCCACGGGCTTGGGGTCGCCACTCAGGCAGACGAACACGAAGCCAAAGGCGGTGTCGACGCGCACAGGCGCCAGGCCCAGCTGGGTACGATCCAGACCGGGAAAACTGTCGCGGTCCGCCACGCCGGCGAGCGCGCCATCCTGGCGGTAGCTCCAGCCGTGGTAGGGACAGACGATATTGCCATTGCAGTGGCCCGAGCCGTCCAGGAGCCGCGTTCCGCGGTGGCGGCAGATGTTGTGGAAGCCGCGAATGGCGCCGGCGCGATCGCGCATGACGAACACGCTTTCCGGTCCGATCTGGAAACTGACGTAGTCCCCGGCCCGCGGGATCGAATTGACGTGGCAGGCGATCTGCCAGCTGGGCTTGAGGATCCGCTCCATCTCGAGCCGGGTCATTTGCGGGTGGTTGTAGATCCAGGCGGGCATCGCGCGGGCGACAGGGCCGATTTCCGGGGCGCTGGCCTGGGCTGCGGAAAGGGAGCTCATTGCTGTTACCCCGAGATTATATAGCCATATAATTTTACTCCAAATCCGCCCCTCACGGCAAGGGCGGCCGGGCAGGTGATTCGTGCACAGAGCCTTGGTTATCAGGGTGCTATGCATCAATATCCCCCGTGCGTAGAATCTATATGTTCATATAAAAACTGTGGACAGGCGTCAAGTGCCGGTGGTAGGGTCTCCCGGGAATTCAATGCTCAAAGGGGCAGGGGGAGGAGTCATGGCCCGAAACCTCAGCAAATCCAATGCACATTTCAAGCGCGCGCTGACGCGTCTGCCCCTCGGGGTCGCCTCGAACTTCCGCTACTGGGGCGAGGATCGCACGATTTACGTGAAGTACGGCCGTGGCGGACGCATCGTCGACCTGGACGACAACAGCTACGTGGACTATCGCTTAGGCTACGGTCCGGCGATCCTCGGCTACGCGGATCCGCGCGTGGATGCTGCCGCGCGCGAAGGGATGGAAGTAGGCGGCGTGTTCGCGCTCTCCACCGAGCGTGAATTCCACGTCGCCGAGCGCATCTCAAAAATGGTCAAGTCGGCCGAGCTGGTGCGATTCTCCAATTCCGGCACCGAGGCGGTGATGGCCGGGCTCCGCCTGGCGCGCGCCTACACCGGGCGCGACGATTACATCATCCTCGAGGGCGGGTATCACGGCCTGTTCGATGCGGCCATGTGGTTTACACCCATGGACAAGTGGAATCGCGTCGGCGATCCGGAGATCAAGCCCTACAGCGAGGGCGTACCGCTGAGCACCCGGAGCTTTGCGCATTTCGTGCAGGCCAACGACGCCAACCAGCTCGAAGACGTGTTCAAGCGTCACGGAGCGCGCATTGCCTGCATGCTGATTGAGCCGATCATGGGCAATTGCCTCGGCATTGCGGCCGAGCCGGAGTACCTGCGCGCCGCCCGCGCGCTGTGCGACAAGTACGGCACGATCCTGTTCATCGACGAGGTGAAAACAGGCTTCCGCGTGGCCCGCGGCGGCGTGCAGGAGCTGTACGACGTGCACGGTGACCTGTGCACCTTTGCCAAGTGCGTGGCCAATGGCTACCCCATCTCGGTATTGGCCGGGCGTGAACCCATCATGCGCAAACTCGGCCGCGGCGTGGCACATGGCGGCACCTACACGGCGCACTCCGTGGCGCTGGCGGCCGCCGAGCGTACGCTGCAGATCCTGGATGAGACCGACGCCCTCGAGCGCGTGGCGAGCTACGGCACGCGATTGCGCGCCGGCATGCGCGCGCTGCTCAGTGCGCGCGGCATCGCCCACAGCTTCGTGGGGCACCCCTCGATGAGCGGCCTGTATTTCGCCAGCCAGCCGCCGCGCAACTACCGCGACTGGAAGGGGAGCGATTATTCCTACTACGACGCCACGGCCAGGGTGCTGCACGACGAACGGATCCTCTGTGAACCCGATTCGCGCGAGCCCTGGTTCATCTGCGCGGCGCACGACGAAACCTGCCTCAGCGACACCCTGCGGGCCTTTGAGATTGCGATCGACACCACCTTGCGGGCCGGGGCGGCCACCCGCAAGGAAACGGCCTGACACGGCGCGGCAGGCACTCGGGGGGCACAAGAGCGGTGGCCACGATCGGCAGCGGCGCCCAGCGCCACGACGCGATCATCATCGGTGCCGGCCACAACGGCCTGGTCGCGGCCTGCTACCTCGCGCGCGCCGGACTGAAGGTACTGGTGCTCGAGCGGCAGCCCTACATCGGCGGAGCCGCCGTCAGCCGCCGCCTGTACGAGGATTTCACCTACTCCAACTGCTCCTACGTCTGCAGCCTGCTGCGGCCGCAGATCATGCGCACCCTGGAACTGCCGCGCTTCGGATTGCAGGTCATCCCCTACGAGGGCGGCTGCACCATGATGCGCGATGGCGGGTACTTCTCGCTCTACGACAATCACGATGCCCTGCGCCGGGAGATCTCCCGCCATTCCAGGCGCGATGCCGAGGCCTACGATCGCTACGCGCGCGACGTGCAGCGGCAGTGCAAGTTCATCAAGCCGCTGCTGCTGCGCGAGCCGCCCGATCCGACTTCCTTCAAGCCGCGCGATCTGCGGGAGCTGCTGTACCTGGCGCGCCGCTTTCACGGCCTGGGCGAGGAGCGCATGTACGACACGCTGCGCTTCTGGACCATGAGCGCGGCCGATTTTCTCGAAGAGTACTTCGAGAGCGACATCATCAAGGCGCACATGGCCGGCAGTTCCATCATCGGCACGGCGCTGGGGCCACGCTCGCCCGGCAGTGCCTACGTGCTGCTGCACCACTACATGGGCGACATCGATGAGACCGTCGGCGCGTGGGGCTTCGCGCGCGGCGGCATGGGCGCGGTCAGCAAGGCACTGGGCGCGTCGCTGGAGGCCTCAGGCGGCCAGATTCGCGTCGACGCGCCGGTCGAGCAGATCCTGGTGGAAGGGGGGCGTGCGCGCGGGGTGCTGCTCGCCAGCGGGGAGCGATTGCACGCCAAGCTGGTTGTCTCCAACATGGATGTGCGACGCACCTTCCTGGAATCCATGGCCGAAGCGGACCTGCCGGCCGATTTCCTGCGCCAGGTGCGCAACTTCAAGATCCGCGGTTCCTCCGGCAAGCTGAACATTGCACTCGACGGTCTGCCGCACTTCCCGCAGCTTCCCGCCGGCTCGCCCTCGATCCGAGGCGACCTGCACGTGACGGACACCCTCGAGATGATGGAACGCGCCTACGACGACTGGAAGGAAGGGCGCTGGTCGCGCGCGCCCTATATCGACATGTTGATGCCCACCCTGATTGACCCGACGATGGCGCCGGAGGGCAAGCACTACATGTCGGTGTTCGTGCAGTACTGCCCCTACCAGCTCGCCGAGGGTCCGTGGACGGCCGAGCGCCGCCAGGCCTTTGGCGAGACCGTGCTGGGCACCATCGGTGCGTGCAGCCCCAATTTTCGCGACCTCGTCCGTCACGCCGAGATCCGCACGCCCTGGGATCTCGAGAACGAAGTGGGTCTGACCGAGGGCAACATCTTCCAGGGCGAATTGACGCTCGATCAGCTGCTGTTCAACCGCCCGATTCCCGGCTACGCGCAATATCGCGCGCCGGTGCGCGGCCTGTACATGTGCGGCTCGAGCACTCATCCGGGCGGTGGCGTCATGGGCGCCCCCGGGGCCAACGCGGCGCGCGCCATCTTGAACGATCTGGGCCGGGCGAGCGTCATCCCGTGAGCGCCGCGGCGCCCGGCAGCAGCTACGACGTCCTGGTCATTGGCGCGGGCCACAATGGCCTGGTGTGCGCGGCCTACCTGGCCAGAGCCGGGCGCAAAGTGCTGGTCCTCGAAGCCTCATCGGGCGTGGGCGGCGCCGCGGTCACGCATGAATTCGTCCCCGGGTTCCGCGTCTCGAGCTGCGCTCATCTGCTGCACCTGATGCCGGAGTGGCTGGGGCGCGAGCTTAGCTTAGACCGGCACGGCCTCGAGTTTGCCGCCACCCAGCTGCCGACCGTGGCGCTCTCGCAGGAGCGCCCGCCGCTGATCCTGAGCGCCGGCGCGCAGAGCGGATTGCCCGAGCCCGACGGCTCGGCCTATCTGGAATACCGGGCCACGATGGCGCGGTTTGGCGCGACGCTGCAACCGCTCTTCGAGCGGGCGCCGCCACGGCTCGGCACGAACGCCCTTGCCGATCGGGCCGGGCTCCTGCGGCTCGGCTGGCAGATTCGCCGCCTCGGCCGTCCGCGGATGCGCGAATTGCTGCGCATCGGGGCGATGAATGTGTACGACCTGCTGCAGGAACATTTCTCGGACGCGGGACTGCAGGGCGCGCTGGCCTTCGATGCGGTGCTCGGTACGAACTTCGGACCGCGCTCGCCCGGCACCGTGCTGACGCTCCTGTGCCGCCTGGCCGCGCAGGGCGCTTCCGGGGCCGGCGGCCTGAGGCTCCCGCGCGGCGGACTTGGCGCATTCAGTGTCGCACTTGCGGGCGCGGCCGGCGCGGCCGGCGCTGCGATCCGCACCTCGGCCCCGGTCGAGCGCATCCTGGTCAAGAATGATCGGGCCTGTGGCGTGCAGCTGCGCTCCGGCGAGCAGATCGGGGCCGGATGCGTCGTCTCCAGTGCGGATCCGAAGAACACTCTGCTGGGGCTGCTTGGGGCCGAGCACCTGGACGCGGGCTTTGTCCGGCGCGTGCACCATCTGCGCTCGCGCGGCCTGGCCGCGAAGCTCCACCTTGCCCTCAAGGGGCCACCGCGGTTCACCGACGTGCCCGCGGCACACCAGGGGGGGCGGTTGCTGATTGCCCCCTCCATGGACTATCTGGAACGCGCCTACAACAGCACCAAGTACGGCGAGTACTCCGCGGCGCCGCCGATGGAGATCGTCGTGCCCTCGCTCCACGATCCGGCCCTGGCGCCCCTCGGTGCCCACGTACTCTCGGCGATCGTGCCATACCTGCCGTATCAGATCGGCGGCGGGTGGGACAACGGGCGGCAGCGCTGCATCGGGACCCTGATGGCCACGCTCGAGCAGTACGCCCCGGGGATCTCCGGCCTGGTCGAAGGCGCCGAGCTGCTCACGCCCCAGGACATCGAGCAGCGCTTCCACATCCGCGGCGGCCACTGGCACCACGGCGAGCTCGCCTTCGATCAGTTCTTCATGGTCCGTCCAGTGCCCGGAGCAACGCAGTACTCGACCCCCATGGCCGGCCTGTATCTGTGCGGTGCCGGCGCTCACCCGGGGGGCGGCGTCATGGGCTATGCCGGACGCAATGCCGCGCGCCGGATCCTGGGGCTGAGGGCCGCGGCATGAGCGCCAACTCGCCCCCGTTCTTTCAGCAGCCCCTGCTGAAGACACCGTTTCATGAGCGCGCCCGTGCGCTGTGCCAGGTCGATAGCTTCGTGCCCTGGGCGGGCTACACGACCGTGGATGTGTTCACGACGGTCGAGCAGGAATATTTTGCGATCCGCAATTCGGCGACGCTCTATGACCTGACGCCGATGGTCAAGTACCGCATCAGCGGTCCGGACGCCCTGCGGTACCTGAACCGCCTGGTGACGCGCGATATCGCGAAGATCAAGCCCGGCCGCGTGGGCTATTGTGTCTGGTGCGACGATGCCGGGCATCTGATCGATGACGGCACGGTATTCTGTCTTGCCGAGAGCGAGTACCGGCTGTGCACGGCGGAACGGCAGCTCGACTGGCTGCTCGATTCCGCGCTCGGATTTGTGGTGCAGATCGAGGAGGTGACCGAGGACATCGCCGCGCTCGCGCTGCAGGGCCCCACCTCCTGCGCCGTTCTCAAGCGCCTCGGCCTGTCCGGCATCGAGCGGCTCAGGCCCTTTGAGACCGGTCATTTCCAGTCTGGTCCGCATGCCCTGCTGGTCTCCCGCACCGGTTTCACCGGCGATCTGGGCTACGAACTGTGGATGGACCCGGCCTCGGCCGAAACGCTGTGGGATGCGCTGATGGCCGCAGGCGGTACACGCGGCGTCCGTCCGATCGGTTCGCAGGCGCTCAACATGGTGCGCATCGAGGCGGGATTCCTGCTGCCGAATCTCGATTTTGTGTCGGCCGGGCGAACCCTGCGCACCGGACGTGACCGCTCACCCCTCGAGCTCGGACTGGCCTGGCTGGTGGATTTTGGCAAGGGGCACTTCACCGGCCGCCGCGCGCTCCTGCTGGAGCAGCGGCGGGGTCCGGCGCGGCAGCTTGTGGGACTGGACGTCGAGGGCAACAAGCCGGCCCACCACGCACTCCTGTACGCGGAGCGCGCGGGGCAACATGAAGTCGGCAGCGTGATGTCGGCCACCTGGTCACCGACCTGCAAGCGCAATATTGCGTTGGCCATGCTGACGGCGCCGCACTTCAGGACCGGCAGCACGGTGTGGGCCGATATCTACCTCAATCGCGAGCTGGTGTGGGAGCGGCGCATGGCGCGTGCCTTGGTCGTTGAACGGCCGTTCTACGCTCCGGAGCGGCGTCGCGCGACGCCGCCGGCTGACTTCTAGGCGTCTGCTATGCTGGCTGTCACTGGCTGGTGTCGATGGCATGAATAACACTGATCCCAAAGCACTCGCCGACAAGCCGTGGCTTGATCCGGGCGCCAGGCCGCAGGTCCTGATCGAGGGCGTAGGCAAGACCTACGGCCCATTCACCGCAGTCGATTCGGTGACGTTGCGCATTTTCAAGGGCGAAATGTTTGCCCTGGTGGGAGCTTCGGGCTGCGGCAAGACCACGCTGCTGCGCATGCTGGCTGGATTCACGCAGCCCAGTTCCGGGCGGATCCTGATCGATGACGTGGAGATGAACGGCGTACCCCCGCATGAGCGCCCGGTGAACATGATGTTCCAGTCCTACGCGCTGTTTCCGCACATGAGCGTCGAGCGCAACGTCGGCTATGGGCTGCGGCGCCTGCCGATCAGCCAGGAGGAGCGGGAACAGCGGGTCCAGGCCGCCCTCGAGATGGTGCAGCTCGGTGCCCTGGCGAAACGCAAGCCGCACCAGCTGTCGGGCGGCCAGCGCCAGCGCGTAGCGCTGGCCCGCGCCCTGATCAGGCGACCCAAGGTGCTGCTGCTCGACGAGCCCCTGAGTGCGCTGGACAAGAAGCTGCGCGAGCAGACGCAGTTCGAGCTGATGAACATCCAATATCAGGTCGGCACGACCTTCATCTTCGTGACCCATGACCAGGACGAGGCGATGGCGCTGTCGACCCGCATCGCGGTCATGAATCACGGCGAGGTGATCCAGGTCGGCACGCCCTCGCAGATCTACGAGTTCCCGCAGACCCGCTTCATCGCGGATTTCATCGGCACCACCAATCTCTTCGAGGGCACCGTCACCGGCACGGAGCCCGGACAGATCAGGGTCAAGAGCCCGGAGGCGGGCGGTGAACTGCTGGTCGATGACGTCGGGCGCTTGAGCTACGGGCAGCGCGTCTGGGTGTCGCTGCGGCCGGAAAAAATCCGCCTCAGCAAGCAGCCCCCGGCCGGAGAGGGCCTGAACCTGCTGAAAGGAACGGTCTCGGAGCTCGGTTACCTGGGCAACCGCTCTACCTACCGCATCAAGACCGGCTCCGGAAAGCTCGTCACCGTGTTCGCCCAGAACGAGCAGCGCACCAGCGAATGGTCGATCGACTGGAGTGACGAGGTCTACATGAGCTGGCGCGCCAACGCCGCCGTCGTGTTGCAATCATGAAGCGGGCCGACACACAATCGGGGGCGCATCAGAGCCCGCCAGCGTGGCTTGCGAGCAACAACAAGAACCGGGCCGGGGTCCGGCGTCAATTCCAAGGAGATGGTATGTACATCAAGGCGACCTATCCCTCGAAAGTCCGCCACCGGGCACTGCCCGCCGTGGTGGGTGTCTGCGCGCTGGGCCTGGCGGGACTGATGTACGGCGGACCGGGCCGGGCGCAGAGCGCCCCGAGCACGGCAGCTGAAGCCGGAGGCCTCGAGGAGATCGTGGTGACGGCAACCCGGCGCTCGGAAAACCTGAACCGGGTACCGATCAGCGTCACGGCCCTCTCGCAGGAGTCCATGGACCAGCGCGGCATCAAGGACTTCCAGGATATCGCGCGCTTCACGCCGGGCGTGGCGGTTGACAACACCGGGACGAACGCGATTTCAATCCGTGGCATCTCCTCATCTGCCGGCGCGGGCACCACCGGCATTTATCTGGACGACACCCCGGTGCAGATGCGGTCCCTCGGCTTTAACCCGGACGACTCCCTGCCGAAGACCTTTGACCTGGACCGGGTTGAGGTGCTGCGTGGCCCGCAGGGCACGCTGTTTGGTGCCGGATCCGAGGGCGGCACGGTGCGTTACATCATGGCTCAGCCCAAATTGACCGGTTCGAGCACCTATGTGCGCAGCGAGGCGTCGACCACGGCAAACGGAGCTCCCAGCTATGAACTGGGTGTGGCCCACGGCGCCGCACTGATCGATGGCACTCTGGGCATTCGGGCCAGCGCCTGGTTTCGTGAGGACGGCGGCTGGATCAACCGGGTGGATCCGCAAACCGGCATGCAGACCGAGAGCAAGTCAAACTATGCCGATGCCTACAACTTGCGCCTGGCGGCCGTCTGGAAGCCCTCCAGCAGCGTGACCGTGACGCCGAGCATCATGTATCAGCACGGACAGAAGCACGACGAGTCGACCTATTGGCCGGCGTATTCCAATCCGGACAAGGGCCAGTTCAACAACGCGACTCCCGAGCGCATGCCGGTGCCCGACGAGTTTGTGCTGCCAGCAATCAAGCTCGAGATTAATCTCGCGCACAGCCAGATCATCTCCAATTCGTCCTACTATTACCGCAAGGAGAAAACGGGCTACCAGGGTTCGGTCTACGACCTGGCCTACTACCAGTCGCTCGGCTGGTCGAATAATCCAAATACTCTGGGTCTGCCCTGCGCCGATACCGGCCTGGTGCCGGGGCCGATCGACCCGGCCATCCCGGCCGTGCAGAATCCGCCCTGCTCCTGGTACCCGCTGATCGATGCCAACGGCATTCACATGCCACCCGGGTTCGCCGGCTACTCGACGCCGAACGTCATCACGAACCACCAGAGCAGCTGGACACAGGAGGTGCGCTGGCAGTCCACCGATGACGCTTCGCCCTGGCGCTGGACCGTCGGTGCGTTCTGGCAGATTTCCAAGGAGGGCAGCCTCGAGGAGCTCAGGGATCCGCAGATCAGCCAGCTGTTCCAGGCCCTGTATGCCTCAGACCCCCTGGCCATTTTCGGGGATTTCTACTCCTGCAACGGCATCGGCACCTACACGGTCATCCCCAGCTGCGATATCTATTACAACGCCAATACGACGACCGACAAGCAGATCGCTGTGTTCGGAGAGCTCGGCTATGCGCTGACGGACAGGTTGCGCCTGACGGTGGGCGAGCGGGTTGCACGCACCACCTTCGAGCTGCAGCACTATTCGGACGGCGTGGAGAACTTCGGACCCTATCCGGCGAGCGCTTCACAGTCCGAGACGCCCAATACGCCCAAGGTCAATATTGCCTACCAGCGGGACAGTGCGAACTTGTTCTATGCCACCTACGCCAAGGGATTCAGGGCCCCCGGCGGCAATTCCCCGCTGCCTTCCTACTGCGACACCGATCTGGCGGCGGCCGGATTCTCGAACGGCGCGCCTCTGACTTACGCGTCCGATTCGACCAACAGCTATGAGATCGGCGCCAAGAACCGCCTCGGTTCGCACCTGCAGATTGCCAGCAGCGTTTACTACATCCAGTGGCGCAACATTCAGCAGAATGTGTACGTTGCCGGCGCTTGCGGCCTGCAATTTACGGACAACCTGGGCGACGCGGTCGCCAAGGGCGTCGATCTGCAGGTGGAGTTCGCGGCCGGCGCGTGGAAATTCGATCTGGCCGCCGGCTACACCGACGCGCGCTATACGAAAGCCGGTTGCCCGCCCGACGGCTGCGGCACTCACCTGCCTCTGTCCAACGTGGGCGACGCCATATCCGGCCAGGGGGCGATCGAGTACAGCCCGGGGCTCACGCCGCCTTGGACGACCGCAGTCGGTGCCGAGTTCGGCTTCAAGATTGCGGATCATCCCGCATTCGTGCGACTGGACTGGGAATACCAGGCGCGCAACAACTGGCCGTCGGTTCTGCAGGATGGGCCTCCTCCGAACGGCACCTCGCAGTACAACCTGGGCAATGCGCTGTCGGCAAATCCGGGCAACACCTTTACCTTGTCCTCGACGGCATTTGCCACGCTGCGCGCCGGGATCAGCGTCGGCAACTGGGCACTGGCCGCCTTCGTGGACAACCTGTTCGATTCGCATACCGTGACCAACTACCAGCTGGGCCAACCGGACTCCTACAACCTGACCGAGTTCCCCGTAGGTTCGGGCAACATGGTGCAGACCTCGCCGAGCGTGGAGGAAAACGACTATACCTTCAGGCCGCGCACCATCGGGATCACGGCGACCCTGCACTTATGAGCTGAAACAGCGTGAACGCGGACCTCAAGCAGTGGAATGGCCTGCGCCGGCCTGAGCCGACGCTGCCCAGCCCCTACTATCTGGACGCGACGCACTTCGAGCTCGAGCTGCAGAAGATCTGGTACCGCGACTGGATCTACCTGTGTCGATCGGAGGCGCTGCCGGGACCGCGCTCGTTCGGAACCTTCAGGTTGGGCACGCAGACAATCCTGCTGGTGCGCGACGACGCGGGAGTGCTGCGGGCCTTCCACAACACCTGCCGTCATCGCGGAGCGGCCCTGTGCTCGGCCGAGACGGGCCAGTTCGCGGCGGCCGCAATCACCTGCCGCTACCACGCCTTCAGCTACGGCCTGGACGGAAAGTTCCTGCGTCGCCCAATGCACGGCCGGGAGATTCCCGCCATCGACCAGGACCTGTCGCTTTACGCGGTGCAACTGCGTGAGTGGAACGGCTTTGTCTTCGTGAACCTGGGCGCCGCTCCGGCGAAGGATCCCGAGCACTATTTCCACGCTGATGCGGCGGCGCTGCAGAACTGGCCGCTGGCGGGCCTGCGCGTTGGGCATTCGCAGGATCGGACCGTGCAGTGCAACTGGAAGATCCTGTGGGAGAATTACAACGAGTGCCTGCATTGTCCCGGCGTGCATCCGAACTTGAGCCGCCTGGTGCCGATCTACCGGCGCGGCATCATGGAGCCTAAGGATGATGCCAACTGGAGCGAACATGCCGGACGCGCGGAACCGGAATTTCGCGGCGGTCTGCGTTCCGGGGCGGCGAGCTGGACCAGCGACGGGAAGCCGCATGGCGTGCCTTTCGCGGGTCTGAGCGCGCGTGAGCGCGAGCTCGGTTACCAGTACCTGTCTTTTACGCCGTCCATGTACCTGGTGGCGCATGTGGACTACGTGCGCGTCGTGCGCTATCTGCCCCTGGGACCCGCGCAGACGCGGGTCAGTGCCCAGTGGCTGGTGGCGCCCGAGTCCCTGTCGCAACCGGGATTCGATATCCAGCCGGCGGTCGAGTTCGTTACGCAGGTCATGAGCGAGGACGCCACGGTCTGCGAACTGGTTCAGCAGGGCCTCGGATCCAGAGCGCATCAGGCCGGAGTGCTGATGCCCGAAGAGTATGACGTGTACAAGTTCCAGGACTGGGTTCGCAGTGAGCTGGCGCGCTAGCGCCGCCGGCAACCGGCGCCACGTGCGCGTCAAACGCTTAAGCTCCATCGCCACGCTGCTGCTCCTGCCGCTGGTCGCGGTGGCCGCCGAGCAGAAGCTCTTTGTCTACAACTGGGCCGATTTCATCGGCAAGAGCACGCTCAGTGATTTCGAGAAGGCCACCGGCATCAAGGTGGTGTACGACACTTTCGATGCGGAGGAGACCAAGGAAACCAAGCTGATGGCCGGCGGCTCAGGCTACGACGTGGTCGTGTCCGCGAACGAATACTACAGCCGCGAGATCAAGGCCGGCGTGTATCTGCAGCTCGACAAGGCGCGCCTGCCGCACTGGGAGAATCTCGATCCGCAGGCGCTCGCCGATCAGGCATCGTCCGATCCGGGCAATCGCTATGCGCTGCCCTATCTGCATGCCATCAACGGCTTCGCCTACAACGTGGACAAAATCCGTGCGCGCATGGCGGATGCGCCCGTCGACAGCCTCGACATGATCTTCAAACCGGAGATCGTGCGCCGCTTCGCCGACTGCGGCGTTTCGCTGCTGGATTCACCCGAGGACATCCTGCAGCTGGCGCTGCTTTATCTCGGGCGCAATCCGAACTCGACCGACGCGGCGGACTACAAGGCCGCGGAGAAACTGCTGATGACCGTACGGCCTTACGTGCGCACCTTCGATTCGAGCGAATACCTGAACGCGCTGGCCAACGGCGAACTGTGCATCGCCGTTAGCTGGTCCAGTGACTACGCCGTTTCGATGGCCCGGGCCCGTGCGGCGGGTCTGACGATCAATCTTGCCTTTACTGTGCCGCGTGAGGGGGCCAATCTGACCTATTCCTCCCTGATGATCCCGGTGGGCGCACCGCACCTGGATGCGGCCTACCAGTTCCTGAATTTCATGCTGCAGCCGCAGGTGATCGCCGCGGTCACCAACGACATCTACTACGGCAACGACAACCGGGCGGCCAACGCCTTCGTCAATCCGCGCATCCTCGCCGACCCGACGCTGTACCCGACCGCAGAGATCAAGCGGCGCCTGTACAACGCCGATGAAGCGGGGATTGCGGTCGAGCGGCTGCGCTCACGCACCTGGACCCGCATCAAGACCGGGCACTGAAACCCCGCCCGCGCCCGCGGTAGCGCCGCTGCACGCCGGCCGTGTTATATTATAGCCGTAACATTACAAAGAACGGGCTCAGGTATGCGCTCAGTCAGGACGCTGGGATTGCTGGGAACAGGTGTCATTGGCGGCGGCTGGGCGGCGCGGGCACTGCACTACGGGATCGATGTGATCGCCGCGGACGTCAACCCCAGGATGGAAGAGTGGATCCGCGGCGCGGTGAGTAATGCCGAGCCGGCCCTGGCGCGCCTGACCAGCGCGCCGCTCCCGCCCAAGGGCCAGTTGAGCTTCACCACGGACGTGCGGACCATGGCCGCGCAGGCGGACCTGATCCAGGAGAACGTCCCCGAGCAACTCGGGCTCAAGCAGCAGCTGCTCGCCGAGGTGAGTCGTCACGCGGGCGCCGACGTGATCATCGCTTCCAGCACTTCCGGGCTGATGCCGACCGAACTGCAGCGCGACATGGTCGCGCCCGAGCGATTCTGCGTCGCACACCCTTTCAATCCGGTCTACCTGCTGCCGCTGGTGGAGCTGGTGAGCGGGGCGCGGACCACGAGCGCGACCATCGAGGCGGCGGCGCGCTTCTACACCTACATCGGGATGCATCCGTTGCGCCTGCGCCGCGAGATTCCGGGGCACCTGACCGATCGATTGCAGGAGGCGCTGTGGCGCGAGATCCTGCACCTGGTGAATGACGGCGTCGCCACTACGGGCGAGCTGGACGAGTCGATCATCTACGGGCCGGGGCTGCGCTGGGCCGCCATGGGCACGAACATGATCTATCACCTGGCCGGCGGGGAGAGCGGCATGCGCCACATGCTGGCGCAGTTCGGACCCTGCCTGAAGTGGCCGTGGACCAAGCTCGAAGCCCCGGAGTTGACCGAAACCCTGATCGATCGGATGGTCGAGGGCACGCAGGCCGAGGCCGCGGGTCGCTCGATCCGGGATCTCGAACGCCTGCGCGATGACTACCTGGTCGCGATCCAGCAGGTCCTGCGCCAGTACAACATCGGCGCCGGCGCGACGCTGCGGGCGCTGGAAGAGCGCCTGTACCTGGAGGCTGCACCGTCCCGCGACGCCGCACCGGAGGCGACGTCGCTGGTGCGCAGCACCGTGCGGCCGGAGTGGGTCGATTACAACGGCCACATGAGTGATTTTCGCTACGCGCAGGCGTTTGGCGATGCGATGGACGCGCTCTACCGCCGTGTCGGCGTGGACGAGGCCTATCGGGCCAGTGGCCGCATGTTTTACACGGTGGAGAGCCATATCGCTCACTTCGCCGAAGTCCGTGCCGGGGAGCCCGTACAGACCCGCACCTGGATCGTGGGCCTGGACGACAAGCGCCTGCACGTGCTGCAGCAGCTGCAGCGCGGGCGCGACGGCACGCTGCTCGCCACGGGTGAGCAATTGCACCTGCACGTCGCGACGACCCCAACGAGAGCGACGCCCATGGACGCGACGGTCCGTGCCGCGCTCGAGGCCCTGCGCACCCTCCAGGAGGCGCTGCCGGTGCCTCCGCCCGCCTCACGGCGCATCGATCTGCAGAACCGCGCGGTGGCAGCCCATGCCCAAGATCGTTGATCACGCCGAGCGGCGCGACCAGATCGCGCAGGTGGCCTGCCGCGTGGTGGCGGCCCATGGCTTTGAACAGGCCACCATCGTGCGCATTGCGCGCGCCGCGGGCTACACGACCGGCATGCTGGCCCACTACTTCGACTCCAAGCAGGAAATCATCCTGGCGGCGCTGCGCTTGATCATGCGCCGCATGGAGCAGCGCCTGACACAACCCAAGCAGGGGAGTGGAACCCGTCTGTACGCCGTCCTGAGCGAAGCCCTGCCCATCGATGCGCGACGGCTGCAGGAATGCGCCTTCTGGATGGCCTTCTGGGGGCAGGTGAGTTCCGATCGGCGGCTCAAGCGCATCAATGCCTGGGTGCACCGGGAGTACCTGCGCCTGTATCGGCGCTGCCTCGAGCAGCAGTGGCCCGAATGGGCCGAGTGGCCCGCGGCGCGGCGCGACGAGGTGCTCCGCTCCGTCGTTATCTGCATCAACGGTCTGACCGCGAGCGTCGTGTCGAGCCCCAGCGACTGGCCCGCGGAGCGGCAGATCAGGCAATTGCGATTGCACCTCAAACTGCTGCGGGACTGGGCGAGCGACGTGCGCGCGGTGACGACGGGTCGGCGCGCCGGGAGATAAGGCATGGATTTTTCACTGAGTGACGAGCAGCGCCTGATCATCAAGACGACGCGGGCTTTCGTCCGCAGCGAGCTGGAGCCGCACGAGGCGGAGGTCGAGCGCACCGGCGTGCTGCGGCCCGAACTGCATCGCGAGCTCAAGGCCAAAGCGATCGAGGCGGGACTGTACGCCGCCAACATGCCCACCGAGGTGGGTGGCGCGGGTCTGGATACCGTGACCTGGGTGCTGTACGAGAAGGAGCTGGGCTGGACCGGATACGCGCTGCACTACGGCTGTGTGGGGCGCCCGTCCAATATCCTGCTGGCCTGCCAGGGAGCGCAGCGCGAGCGCTACCTGTTGCCGGCGGTGCGCGGCGAACGTGTCGAATGCCTGGCAATGACCGAGCCTACGGCAGGCTCGGATCTGCGCGGCATGCGCGCCACCGCGGTGGCCGACGGTGGCGATTTCATCATCAATGGCACCAAGCACTTCATCAGCCATGCCGATCACGCGGATTTTATCATCCTGTTCGCTGCCACCGGGGAGGAGAGTTCGGCCCGCGGCAAGCGCAAGCGGATCACCGCCTTCCTGGTGGACGTCGGCCATCCCGGTTTCACCATCCGCCCCGGCTACGCCAACGTTTCGCATCGCGGCTATACCAACAGCATCCTGGAGTTCAGCGATTGCCGCGTGCCTGCAAGCGCGATCCTCGGTGAGCTGCACCGCGGCTTCGAAGTTGCCAACTCCTGGCTCGGCGCGACGCGGCTGCAGGTAGCCGCCACCTGTCTCGGACGGGCCGAACGCGCCCTCGAGCTGGCCACGCAGTGGTCCGCGCAGCGGGTGCAGTTCGGGCAGCCGATCGGCAAGTTCCAGGGCGTCAGCTTCAAGCTGGCCGACATGGCCGTCGAGCTGCGCGCCGCTGAATTACTGGTGCTGCAGGCCGCGTGGAAGCAGGATCAGGGCACGGCGACCGACATGGACATGGCCATCGCCAAGCTTAAGGCCACCGAGATGCTGGCCATGGTGGCGGACGAGGCCCTGCAGATCCACGGCGGCATGGGCCTGATGAGCGATCTGCCGCTGGAGCGCATCTGGCGCGACGCCCGTATCGAGCGCATCTGGGAAGGGACCAGCGAGATTCAGCGCCACATCATTTCGCGCGCGCTGCTGCGGCCCCTGGGCGCTTAAGACCTGCGGCTTTTAGCGTCCGGTCCAGCGCGGCGAGCGCTTTTCGGCAAAGGCGCGTGCGCCTTCGAGCAGGTCCGCCGAGCGCATCACGCGCTGCACGGCATCGAGCGCGTCGTGGACTTCAAAGGCCTGGTTTTCCGGCACCATCTCCGTGTGGTGCAGCAGCTGCTTGATGGCCGGAAACAGCAGCGGGGGCCCGTCGGCCAGCTGGCGGGCGATCTCCCGCGCCTTGGTGAGCGCCTGGCTGCGCGGCACGACGTGATTGACCAGTCCCCAGTGCTTGGCCTCGACGGCGTCCATCCAGCGCCCGGTCATCAGGAACTCGACGGCGACGTGATAGGGGATACGGCGGCGCAGCTTGATGACACCGGCATCGGGCAGCACCGCGACATTGATCTCTGGCAGGGCGAAGCGGGCATGCTCCTCCATCACGATGATGTCCGTGCCCAGCACGATCTCGAAACCGCCGCCGCAGGCGATGCCATTCACCGCGGCGATGATCGGCTTGTGCAGATTGCGCGGATAGTTCAGGCCCCCGAAGCCGCCCACGCCCCAGTTGGCATCGGGCGCCTCACCGGCCGCGGCGGCCTTCAGGTCCCAGCCCGCGGAAAAGAACTTTTCCCCGGCGCCCGTCACGATCGCGATGCGCAGTGAAGCATCGTCGCGGAATTCACAGAAGATGTCGTTCAGCCGGCGGCTGGCCACGGCATCGATGGCGTTGGCCTTGGGGCGATCGATGGTGATTTCCAGTACACCGGCGTCGCGCACGAGCCTGATCGGTTCTGACATGTCATTCGCTCCTGAGCCTGATCATTGCGTCCACGGCAACAGCGCCCTTGTTCACCGGCCGGACGATGACCGGATTGACGTCCATCTCAACCAGAGTTTCCAGTCGCGCGGTGGCAAAGCGGGCGACCGCGAGTATCAGTTCAACCAGGGCCGGCACATCGGCCGGCGGCCGTCCACGAAACCCCCGCAACAACGGCGCGATCTTCAGCTGCTGCAGAGCGCCCGCGATTGTAGCCGGCGTGAAGGGCGGCAGCAGGCTGATGGTGTCCTGCAGCAGTTCGGTGAGTACGCCGCCGGCGCCGAGCACCAGCGTCAGACCGAACTGGGAATCCACGACCATGCCGACCAGCACTTCCACGACCCCGTCGTCAATCATCTCCTCGACGAGCAGCATAGGAGACAACGCGCCCAGTCGCTGCGCTGCGGCCTCGGCTTCAGGGCCGGTACGTACATTCAGCACCACGCCGCCGGCGTCGGACTTATGCGCGAGCTCAGCGCTGACCGCCTTGATCGCCACCGGGAAGCCAAGGGTTGCGGCCGCCGCGCCCGTTGCGGCCGCGGACGCCGTGCGGGAAGCGGGTATGCGCACGCCCGCGCTGGCGAGCGCCGCCTTGCCTTCCGGCTCGCTCAAGGTGCGTGCCTGACTCTCTCCCGGGCCGGCGGGCCGTGCCAGCGCCACGGCCGATCCGCCACGCCAGCGTTCGCCCATGGCGCCTGCCATATTGAGAGCCTCGAGTGCTTCGCGCTGACCCTGGAGCGGCACCACACCCGCGCTCAGGCAACGGCGCCGCATCGCCTGTCCCAGAGTCTCCGGGAGCGATGCGATGAGGACCGCGCGCGCCGGCGTACCCGACGCTGCGGCGATGAACTGATCGATCGCCGCCTCGAAGGCGGCCATGCCCGCCGTGCCCTCCGGCGGGCTGTCGAGCACGAATCCGACCGCGTCGTAGCCCGCCTGCAGCACCGTGCTGAACAGGGCCCGCATCGCCGGCCAGTCAAACCAGACATAGGTGTGAAAATCGAAGGGGTTGGCGATCGTGACCCGATCGCCGACGATCTGGCGCAGCTTCGCACTGGTGTCCTCTGTGGGCTGAGGAAAGGACAGCCCAAGCGGCTGGGCGAGATCCGCCGTCATGGCCATGTCCCCGCCCGATGCGCCCATGATCAGCACCCGCCGGCCCGCGAGTGGACCGCCGCAGTGCAGGAGCTTCAGCGTTTCGCACAGGCCTCCCAGGGTCTCGCAGCGCGCGATGCCCGCCTGGCGGCAGAACGCGTCAAATACGGTATCGGCACCGGCGAGCGCGCCGGTATGACTGAGCGCAGTGCGCGCGGCCGCGGCGGTGCGCCCGCTCTTGATGAGCGCAATCGGCTTGCCGGCCGCGCGCGCGCGCTCGGCAGCGCGCAGCAGTCGCGGGGCGTCCTTGATGCCTTCAACGTAGACGCCAAAGGCGCTGACGCGCTCCTCGGGCACCAGCATCTCGATCAGGTCCTCGACCGCGAGCCGGGTCTGGTTTCCCACCGTAAAGAGGTATCCGATCGGCAGTGAGCGATTGTTGAACATCAGCGTCAGTGCGATCGTGCCACTCTGGCAGATGAGCGCGACGCCGCGTTCGGGCGGTTCGCCCACCACCTGGTCAGGCCAGAGGGCCACCCGGTCAAAGTAGTTCACGAAGCCGTAGCAGTTCGGGCCGAGGTAGGGGAGGTTGCCCGCGCTTTCCTGCAACTGCACCGTCAGGGCATCGCCCTCGCTGCTCCCGGTTTCGGAGAATCCGGACGCAAAGCACACGAAGCCGCCGGCCCCGCGCTCGCGCAGGGCCGCCGCCACGGCGACCGCCTCATGCTTTGGCGCTGCGATAAAGGCGGCGTCCGGGGCATCCGGCAACTCGGCGACGGATCGATAGTAGTGCTCGCCCGCCGTGCTGGCACGGCTCGGATGAATGCGCCAGATCTCGCCCTGGTAGCCGATCGTCCGGCAGCCCGCGGCCACCGCATCAGTCCAGGCGCCACCGATCAGCGCGACGCTGCGCGGCGCCAGCAGGCGGCGGATGCGCTTATCCATTCAGCGACCCCGCAATTCAAGCTTGCGCGAGCCCGGTCCGACGGCGGGCAATGCCGCCGTGACATCGCGCATCCGCCCGATGGCCGCGGCAACCTCTGCGGGGAACTCCGCTGCAGCCGGCGCCGGGCCCTGGCGTACATGGAGCAGCATGAACTCGGCGGTCGCGACCGGGTCGGCGGCGCGGGCGGTGTACATATCCAGGGCGGCTAGCACTCGCTTGCGGTCGGCTCCCAGGATCCGGACGCGGATGTCCAGCGCATCGGATTGCTTTACCTCGTGCATGAAATGGATGTGCAGCTCGAGTGTATAAAGGGTGCAGTTCGTGCGCTGCCGGTAGCCGGCGTCCAGGCCCAGCACCTCCATGAGTGCATCGATGGCGCTGCTGAACACGACCGTGTAGTAGCCGTCGCGCAGGTGCCCGTTGTAGTCGATCCACTCCGGTGCCACCGGCGTGCTGTAGATGCGGGGTGCCGGCATGGGGTATCGGCCCAATCCCTCAGTGCAACTGCAGCCGCTCGCGCACCGCGGCCGGGCCCAGCGGTTTTGCCCCCATCGCCTCAATGATGGTGACCGCGCGTGCGACCAGCTGCGCGTTGCTCGCGTACACGCCGCGACTCAGGTACAGGTTGTCCTCGAGCCCGACGCGCACGTTCCCGCCCAGCAGTACGGACTGCGCGACCCACGGCATCTGCATGCGGCTGATCGCGAACGACGTCCAGATACTGCCCGCCGGCAGGAAATTGACCATCGCGAGCAGGTGCCCGACATCGGCGGGCACGCCCCAGGGAATGCCCGCGCACAACTGGATCAGCGTGGGTGCATCGATCAGGCCCTCCTTGACCAGCTGGTGGACAAACCACAGATTGCCGGTGTCGAAGACTTCCAGCTCCGGCTTCACGCCCAGTTCACGCAGGATCGCGGCGCCCTTGCGCAGGTAGTTCGGAGTCGACACATAGGCGCGGTTCGAATCGCCGAAGTTCAGGCTGCCGCAGTCGAGCGTGGCGATTTCCGGCCGGTACTTCCCCTCGTGGCACAGGTCGATGACATGGCGCATGCGGTCTTCCTGGCTCACGAAGTCCGTGCCCGGCGCCGGCGTGTCGCTCATCCCCTTGTCGCCCACGTAAATGTAGCCACCCATGCCGCAGGTCAGGTTGACGATTACGTCCACGCCGCTGGCGCGGATCTGCTTGACGACTTCCCGGTAATGCTCGGTGGCCATGCTGAAGGCGCCGGTGTCCGGATCGCGCACGTGAATGTGGACGATCGCCGCGCCCGCGCGCGCCGCTTCGACTGCCGAGGCGGCGATCTGCGCCGGGGTCACCGGGCAGTGCGGGCTCTTGGTGACCTTGGTGTCATCGCCGGTGACGGCGCAGGTGATGATGACTTCCGGATTCATGAGCGAATCTCCCGCTGGCAGGAAGCTATGATATTATCGTTCCCATAATAAATAAGCCACTCCAGCTCACAATTGACCCAGGCGACGCAGCAGGGGCGTCATGGTCAGGCCCTGGGCGAATATCGAGAAGGCCACCACCCCAAAAGTGACCGTGACGATGCTGTCCCGCTGCGGAAAATCCGGCGGCAAACCCAGTGCCAGCGCCAATGCCAGGGCGCCCCGCAGGCCTCCCCAGAACAGCACATGCTGATGCGCGGCCGCCACGCGAAGCGAACTGCGGTTGAATAGCGCGCATAGCGGGTAGATGGCCAGGGCCCGCCCGAGCGTTACCAGCGCAAGGGCCGCGAGCACGGCGAAGCCGATTCCCCCGAATTGCTGTTGCGCCTCGCGGGTGCCGATCAGCAGGAAAATGAGCGAGTTGGCCAGGAAGGCAACATATTCCCAGAAGGACTCGATCGCATCGCGGCTGGACTCGGCGATGTGACCTGGACTGCGGTAGTTTCCGGTCACCAGGCCGGCAGTCAGCGCCGCGAGCACCCCGGAGAGGTGGAAATGCTCGGCCACGAAGAACGAGCCGTAAGCCGACAGGGTGGTGAAGCTGATCTCCACTAAGCGGTCCGAGGTCCGTCCGGCCAGGAACATGAAGCCGAATCCCAGCGCCGCGCCGCACAGGGCGCCGCCGCCCATGCTCAGCAGTAGCGTGGCGATGACCTCGAGCAGGTCGCCGGCGCCACCCGCGGCCAGGCCCACCGCGGCGACGAACAGCACCGCGGCCGTCCCATCGTTCAGCAGGCTTTCCGCTTCCACCAGCAGGCGCAGGCGACCGCGAACGCCGGCCTCCCTGAAAGTCGCAATGACCGAGACGGGATCGGTGGCGGCGATCAGCACCCCGAATGCGGCCGCCGCGCCCCAGCCCCAATGAACCAGGAGGTGCATGCCGGCGGCGGTGAGTGCCGCCGCCAACAGTACACCGAGGCTCGCCAGCAATCCGACGACCGGCAGATCCTGGCGCAGCTCGCGCCAATGGATGTACAGGGCGGCCTCAAATACCAGGGGCGGCAGGAACAACGAGTAAATCAGGTCCTTCGTCAGCGTCAGATCCAGGCGCAGGGGCATGAAGGACAGCGCCATGCCGCCGAGCACCAGGCCCACCGTGTAGGGCATGCGCAGCCGGCGGGTCAAGATTGCAATCAGCGCGGCGACGAGGAGCAGGAGCCCGATTTGCGAAATCTGGGTCACCACCGGGCAGGGACCTCGGTCCGCGCGAGCCTACTTGCCGGCAAACCAGAAAGCCCGGCGCCAGGCGTGTGCCCGCAGATCCCGCTCCAGCGCGTTGTTCATCGGTGCCTGGGCGCTGACGCCGAGGTTCATCTCCGCCTGGCGTGTGTTGCGGATTCCCGAGATGACCGTCGAAACCGCTGCGGGCTTGAGTGCAAATTTCAGCGCGGCGGTCGCAAGATCCGGCTCCCGGCTGCCCACTGTCGCGCGAATGGCTTCGACGCGATCGATCGTGCGTTGCAGGCGATCGCCTGCAAAGTAGCGGCGGCGGAAGTCGCCCTCGCCGAATACGGTCTGCGGCGTCAGTTTTCCAGTGAGCGCGCCTTCGTCCAGGGCGACGCGCACGATGATGGCGACCTGGTATTCCGCCGCTGCCGGCAGCAACTCAGCCTGCGCTTCCTGTTCGAAGATGTTGTAGATCAATTGCACCGAATCGACCCAGCCGCCGCGTATCAGATCCAGCACGGAGTCCTGGTCATGTTCCGGCGTGCTGACGCCGATCGCCAGGATCTTGCCCTCCTGCTTGAACTGGCGCAGCGTCGCGAGCGCCGTGGGATTGCGGTTCCAGGCCCGGGTCCAGGTGTGCAGTTGCAGCAGATCGATGCGCTCCGTGCCCAGTTCACGCAGGCTCCGTTCCAGCCGCTCCCGCAGATAGGCGGCGCTGTAGCGTTCCTCGATATCGTCGTAGGGACTCGGCGGCCAGTTGCCCGGGGCGGGCGGAATCTTCGTGGCCACATACACACGCTGATTGCCGCCCCGCTCCCTGAGGACCTGCGCGATGATCCGCTCGCTCCGTCCATCGCCGTAGCCCTGCGCCGTGTCGATAAAATTGCAGCCGAGGTCCAGGGCCCGGTGCAGCGCGGCGATGGAATCCTCGTCAGACTGGCCTCCCCAGCCGCCTCCAATGGCCCAGCCGCCGAAGCCGATCTCCGCGACCTCCCAGCCGAGACGTCCGAAGCTGCGGTATTTCATGTCTGAATTTCTCTTTGGCACCGGCTGCCCGGTGGTGCTGCATCAGTGCGGTGAATAGTAGGTCGTCAGCACGGCCGTCGTCGACAGGACGGCCACCAGCAGGGCGATCTCCATCAAAATCGAGCGGCGTAACGCGCTCACCGGCGAACCGGCCGCCAGCGCCGGCACCAGGCGCCAGCGATTGGCCGCCGCCAGCAGCATCAGCAACGCAAAGCCCACAATCTTGGCAATCAGCAGCTGACCATAGGGCTGCCGAAGTACCGCAAGACTCCCCGCCAGGATCCAGGCCATGCCCAGGCCCACCACCAGGATCAGCGGCACGAGCCACCCGGCGATGGCGGAGTAACGCGCCAGAATCTGCGCGGCCAGGGGTCGCGCCTCCTCGCGGATGACGAGCAGAAGCGGGACCAGCGATCCAAACCAGAACGCGACCACGAACAGATGCAAGGCCAGGAATGCGGCCAGCACCGGACGCAGCGCATGCGTGCTCGTATGCCCTGTCAGCAGGAATCCGCCAATGGCGATCAGACCCCAGAGCGTCGCCCAGCGCACCCCGCCACCCGCATGGCTCGGTAGTGACACCGCCAAGCCCAGGAGTCCGGCGGCCTGCACGAGCGCCGACATCCCGGATCCGGAGCTCCAGGCGAGGCGCTGCAGTTGGCTGTCCCAAAGGCCGGAAAAATCGCCCGCCATGCGCGGCGCCTCCAGCGCCGGATGAAGGAGGACCAGCAGCAGACCGGCAATCGCCGCGATGCGGCCGATGCGGTGCAGTCCGGGCCACGGCTGCGTCAGCTCCCGCCCAAAGAGCGCCAGAAAGAAGGCCAGTCCCACCGCCTGAAACAGTGCGGTGAATCCCAGCGCACGCAGTGTGACCGAAATGAAATCGACGGCCATGAGCCTTCCGGCCGACTGTTCAGGGAGCAGGGGACAAGCGGAATCGGATGGTGCCCGTGGAAAGGTGATTGTCATCCGCCGCGACGACGCGGTAAGTCAAACTGAACGATCCGGCACTGAGCTTGGGTGCGATGATGCTAAAGCTCTTGCTGGCCGCCGTGGGCAGCGGTGCAATTTTCTGCGCCCTGGACTCGCCCTCACGGCGCAGGCTCAGGGCGGTCAGGTGGGCCTCTTCCGAGAATTTCAGCTGAAAAAGAGTCGGCGGTACCGTGAGTACGCTGCCGTCCGCCGGCGTGGCCGCGGCCAGGTGCGCGTGGGCAAAAGCGGGGATTGGCAGCAGGGTCAGGCACAGGATCACCAGCGCGTGTCGTGACTTCATTGCACTCAAGGCCTCTTACGCGGCATCGGGCCGCGTCGTTCATTCTAGGCGATTGGACGCGCTTAAGTCCCCTGCGTACGAGCAGAGCTGAAAATGCACGGAAACGGCACTTGCCCGGCCGCTGCAGCGCCGCCGCGCCTCAGGTGGGGCAGATCTTCATCCCACTGAGGTAGTCGCGGACCTTGTCGCGAAACCCTTCACTGCTGGTCACGGTGGTACCACCGGCCACGACCAAGATGAAATCGCCGCGCGGCGTGCGGCTCACTTCGCGCACGTGGTTCATATTGACCAGGCACGAGCGGCTGAGACGCAGCATGGGCTGGAACTGGAGCGCAGCTTCCGCCTGCTGCAGCGTGCTGCGGGCCTGGTAGGACTCGCGCCCTGCCCGCAACACGACGTAGTTCCGGTCGGCCTCCACGACCTCAATACGGTCGGCATCGACTACATGCATGCGGCCGCCCGCCTCGGCCAGCAGCCGGGCCCGCGTGCCGGGGTGGATGGTCCGGATGTGTTGCTCGAGCTGGTTCAGGACTCCATTGAGCGCCGTGTGGCGGTCGCCGGCACTGTCCGTCCGGAGCCGCTGCCGGGCCCGCTCCAGGGTCCTGCCAAAGCGCTCCTCGTCAAAGGGCTTCAGCAGGTAATCCATGGCGCTGACTTCGAAGGCTTCCAGGGCGTAGTGGTGATAGGCGGTGACGAAAACGATCAGCGGCATCGTGGCCGGGTCGAGCGCCCGCGCCAGGGCGATGCCGTCCAGCGTATCCATCTGGATATCGAGAAACAGCAGGTCCGGTGTGCACTCGCGGATCTGCTCCAGGGCCGCCAGACCATCGGCGAGTTCACCGACCAGTTCCAGATCGGCCTGCGCTGCGCAATACTCGCGCAGCACGCGGCGGCCGGCCAGCTCGTCATCGACGATCATGACCTTCAATGCGCAGCTCCCGATGGGCGCGTGCGCAGCACCGGCATGCGGATCTCGGCCGTCCAGACGCCGCTGCCGTCGAACTCCGACCGGAACTGCGCCGCGCCGGGGAAGTGCACCGCCAGCCGCTCGCGCACGTTCGTGAGGCCGATGCCCGTAGTGGCGACGGAGGAGGACGGGGCCATGTCATTGCGCACGCGCAGGACCAGGGTATCCTCGTCGATTAGAGTTTCAACCCTGATGCCGACGTGGCCGTCATGCCGGGCGAGGCCATGCACCACGGCATTTTCGGCCAACGGCTGCAGGATCAGGCTCGGGACCCAGACATCCGGAAGCTGCTCGTCGGCGGGCAGTTCCACCGTCAGCCGGTCGATGAAGCGCTGCTGCTGCAGCTGCAGATACAGGCGTACAAACTGGAGTTCTTCACGCAGGCGCGAGAAGTCCTGTTCGCCCGCTGCCAGGAGCCGTCGCAACAGGTCCGCCAGTTGCACGATCATCGTCTGCGCCATGCGCGGGTCCCAGGCTACCTGACCGCGGATGACGTGCAGCAGGTTGAACAGCGTGTGCGGCGAGAGCTGCATGCGCAACGCGGCGAGGCGCGCCGCGGTCCAGGCCTTCTCGATCGCCGCAACGCGCAGCTCGGAGTCCCGAAAACGCTGGTAGACCATGAAGGCGGTGACCAGCGCCAGTCCGAAGCCGTACTGCAGCAGGAAGTTCGTTGCGCTGGCGGACCAGAGTGCGAGACCGGTCGTGGTCAGCCAGCCCATCGCGCCGTGCGGCTCCGAATGGAGCATTTCGTGCGCCGGGAGGAACAGGTAATTGCCCAGCTCCAGCGCAGGCCGCGCCAGCAGTCCAAACGCCGCGGCGAGCGGCAGCTGCACGAGGAGTTTGCGCCACACCGGACGCCAGCCGGCCCGGAGCGAACCCCAGTAGCACAGTAGCAACACCGGGAACAACAGCACGTGCTGTGTAATGCGGACTGACGCCGGCGCGAACAGCTCCATGCCGGCCACAGCGCCAAGGCCTGTGTTCATGCTCTTGGCGTACAGGACGTTCGACAGCGTCACGTACAGCCAATAGCCGCAGACGATGGCAAACAGGGGTAGGCGCGCCGTGCGCACCGACGTCTGAACTGAGTCCGCCATGCCGGAGGATTCGGCCGGCTCATTGGGCACGACCGGACGGATACCCGCCCAGGCTTGGGCATTCATCGACCACACTCCCCACTTCGGCCAGTGATGATCTTACGCTTCATCCGGGCCCGTGAACGCGCGCCGCAGCGGGGAAATGGGTTGATTAGGACGAGTACAGCGTTTTCAGGGACGAACTCGCGCCGGCCGCGTCGGCGTACGCTGCGCGGCACCGGTTTACTCGCAGCGCTGGAGTGTCGATCCGACGCTGCTGGTACAGACACGGTGGCTGGGGGGACGAGTACGAGGCGTGGCCGCAGACGGCGCCACCCAATGAGAGTTTCATATGTGCAACGTCGAGGGCGACGAGATCAGCATCAATTGCGCAGCAAACGGAAGGAGAGATCGAAATGAACACCACCAGGACGCTCATCGCTGTGGCCGCAGGCCTTGCGCTGAACATCGCCGGCATCGGTACGGGCTTCGCATCCACGAGCGATGACGGCGCGGAGCTGCGTGTCGTGGTTCGCTTTGCAAATTCTGAACTGGCGAGCGGCGAGGGCGTCTGGCGCGTCAAGCAACGCATACTCTCAGCGGTCGACCAGGTCTGCCCCACCGTCGAAAGTCGCGATCCGGAGCGGAGGGCACAGGCCGAAGCGTGCCGGGCGCAGGCGCTTGCCGGGGCGGTGGCGCAGGTCAAGAGTCCGGAGCTCGCGGCGGTACTCGCGGTCGGCAGGCACCAGGGTTGATTCGCAGATCACTTCAAACCTCGATGGGCTCGGGTGCCGCATGATGCGCGGCACCCGACTCGACGCGATTCGCGGTGGTGACTCGGATTTCAGGAGGCTAGTGATGCCAAATGGCCGTCACCGGCCCCGAACCCGTCGGTGGACATTCAATTGTGGGTGGCACCTGGCGGACATTCCCGGAAGCGACCAGGGCGCTCCGACTGCTCCTGGCGACCGGCTTGCACCAAGAGTCACGTCGCACGTAGAGCCTCGGTCACCGGTACTCGCGCCGCGCGAAGTGCCGGAAGAAGGCCGCCAATCACACCCATCACCAGCGCCCACACGACGCCGATTATGGCCAGATTGGGTGTTACCGCGAGCTGAAAGCTGAAACCGAAAGGACTTGCCGACAGCCCATTGAATAGAGCCCACCCAAGAGCGCAGCCCAGCAACGCGCCCGGGATCGCCAGCACTACGGACTCACACAGGATCGATACAACGATGGCGCCGGGACGAAAGCCGATAGCCTTTAAGGTAGCAAGCTCTCGACGGCGCGAATCGACCATGGCATACAGGGAATTGACTGCCCCGAGCGTCGCACCGATAGCCATGATCGAGCCGACGAAGTAGCTTACAAAATTCAATAACGCGTTCAATTGCTTGAACCACAACTCCACGGCCTCCCGTTCATGCATGACTTCCACGTGGAGTGTCGGATCGGCGAGTGCCGCCGCACGCAGCGCCTCGAAGTCCGATGGTGACGATAACATCAGCGTCGCCCGGTCATAGCTCGTTCGCCCGATTGCTGAGTTTAAAGTGTCGACATCGGTGTATGCGACACATTGCTGCGCGGCGCCGATATCGAAGTGACCCACGATGGTCCAATCGTTGCCGCGAATGGGGCGTCGCGCGCCGATCTCGAAGCCCGTGAACTGGCGCACGCACGGATTGCTGACGATGAACTCGTAGAGCCCGCGTTGGAACATTCGCCCGTCAGTCAAACGCAACTCGGGAAGCAGCTGCTCCACAGTCGAGGAGACCCCAACAAGCGGGAAATTGATGCGCGTGCCAGTGACGCGCCGCCGGCTCTCGAGCTGGACCGTGGATTCCAGCGTGACTATGGATTCACCGTCAACGCCCTTGCGGATGCCTGGGAGGTTACGGATGGTCACCGCCGCGTCGAGGGGCATGTCTCTCTGCGCACCCACGCCGGTGATGACAACTCGGTCAGGGCGCACGTTGGCCATCGCTTGGCGCTGCGCGCCCGATCCCATTGCGAGCAGGGATACGAGGGTACCGACGGCGCAGGTCACTCCGATAACGACGGTCAGGACGGGTCCGAGCCGCTGCGTGATGCCCGACAGGTTCAGTCGCACTAGCGCCATGAGCTGCTTAAAAAATTGCATAATCCAGCGCTACCGGTTCGCGAGCGCCGCAGCGATTTGTATGCGGGCGGCGCCCATGGCCGGGACAGCTGCACTGACGAGACCCACCAACGCGGCGAGCGCAATACCCACGCCCACTACGATGGGGGGCATAGACAACCCCGGGATGAACTTTGACGCAAGTGGAAAGGCCACCATCGCAAGCACGAGTCCGAACAATGCCGCCGTCGCACACACCGCCGTGGCCTCGGTCAGTATCAACAGAAACACAGCGCGATCGGTGAAGCCCAGCGTCTTCAGCACGGCTAGTTCCGGGGTTCTTTCGCGCAGCGATTGCATCATCATCGACGCGGTTGCGAACAGCAGCGCAACAAGCACGGCTGCGACGATGGCGCGGATCAGAAAGTTCAGGTCGCCAATCGATTGCATGTTCAACTGCGCCAGTTCCCGCAGTGATTGAGTTCGTGTTTCGTTGGCAGAATTCGCGAAGCGTCGGTCGATCTCATCCGCCACCGCGAAAGCCATCCTCGGGTCCTGGACGGCGACGTTGAGGTGGTTGACAGTGCCCTTGTGGGTGAGCCTCGCCTCATCGAAGTACGGATATTGAATCAAGATTTTCTCGGTGCCACCACCAATGTCGCTATCGTGGAAAAGACCGACCAGGTGGAACGTCCAGACCGTCGAACCGTCGCTGTTCGCGATCGTGGACTCAAGGGGTATGCGGTCGCCGACCTTCCAACCGTATTTTGTGGCAATCTCCTCTGTGGCCAGCGCGGCCGTGCGCGAAGTCTGGAAGGCGGCAAGATACGCGGGAGGAATTTCGAAGGTAAACGCCGAGGTCCAGTCCTTGTCGGGAGTGATCGCAACCATGAGAACCCACTGGGTCGGCCTCTGGTAGGTGCCGCCAAATAGGTCCACAGGGATCGCGACCCGGACTCCGGGCACTGTCTTAATCTGATTGAGCGTCGCGAGCGGTAGAGGTTCGCCCCTGCTCAAGCGGCTGAACACCAGCAGAAGGTCGGCCCGGGTGTCGCTGATGGCATGATCAACGCCAGTCTTCAGACCCTGCAATACACCAAAGAGCGTGAACGCGACCGCAACCTGGAGGAATATCAGCACGGTCCGTCCCGGCTTGCGCCAGATGCCGAACCAGACCAGTGGTAAGTATTTCACGCGGCCGCCGATGCCGAGCCGTCGACGAGTTGCCCCTTGTCGATATGCAGCTGTCGCGATGCGACTTCGGCGGCCTTGGGATCGGCGATGATGGCCCGCGCGATCGCAACCCGTTGCTGCTGGCCGCCTGATAACTCCCCGGGCTGGTGCTTGCCGCGATCCAGAAGTCCGACCAGTTCCAGCGCCGCCGCCACCTTCACCATGCGCTCACGGCTCGATAGCAGCGTCAATAGCAGCGGCAGTTCGACGTTCCGCTCCGCCGAAATCGTCGGCATTAGATTGTAAAGCTGAAACACGAATCCGATATGGCGCGCACGCCAATGCGCCAGGTCCGCGCCAGACATCTGGTCGAGCCGCTCGCCGGCGACCGTCAGCTGCCCCGTACTTGGCCGGTCCAGCCCGCCGATCAGATTCAACAGCGTGGTCTTACCAGACCCTGATGGCCCCATGATGGCTATGAATTCCTTCGCGGCAATCTCCAAGTTGAAGTGATCCAGGACAGCCAGCTCTTCCTGGCCGCGCCGCTAGCGCTTCGAAACGTCCTTGAACGAGAGTATGGATGCCATGAATTCCCTCCATGAATCTCTTGAATGACGCGAATTCTGGCCCCATCGGACAGCTTCTTCAATTCCCCGGTTGAGTTTACACAGCAACCACTATCCACCAACATCCTGGAGCTGGCCGTTTCCTAAGTCACCGGCGCACCGCAAAGAGGCCAGTTGGTCAGGTGTGGATGGATCGAAATGATCCCTGATGGAACTTGAGCCATTGTGCGCGCAGACCTCAAACAGCCGCCTCGCCGATCCGTGCGGGCCTTAGGCGGGCGGGTGCGGTTGCAAAAGCGTTACAATTCAACCATGCCCCTGTAGCTCAGTGGATAGAGCGACCGCCTCCTAAGCGGTAGGTCGCCGGTTCAACTCCGGCCGGGGGCGCCAACCCTCCCTTTCTATCCCCAACCTGGTTTAACTTATCCGCTATAACGGCTAATTAGACGCTTGCACGCATAAATAGGGATTGCAACCGAGACCCGAGACGGGTAGATTCCACGGATAGGGGCGAATAGCCGTGGAGCCCCTATCCGTTTTTAGGGAGTGGAACCGATGCAAACTTTATCCATTGGGCAGGTGGCAGCTGCGCCGCTGACTGAAGGCAAAGCGATAAAAAAACTATCTGACGGCGCCGGTTTGTTCCTGCAGATAGACGCGCGCTCGAAAGCCTGGCGCTTCCGTTACAAATTCGCAGACAAGGACGCGCTCTTGAGCCTTGGCGTATATCCCGCTGTGTCGCTGGCGCAAGCGCGCGCCAAAGCCGCGGAGTGTCGCGTGAAGCTTGAGCGCGGCGAGAATCCGAGCGCAGCCCGGCACGCTGCGCGCGCTCAGGAAGCAACCGCGGCCGAAAAGACATTCGGCATAGTGGCGCTCGAATACAACGACACGCGAACTAGCGCCGCGCCAAAAACGCAGCAACGCTGCGACCTGATGTTTCGGCACAGTAAAAAGCTACACGGCCGGCGCTTCGATCAAATCGAGTTCCTAGAGATGCTGAGCATGTGCGAGCTACGCGCCCGCAACGGCAACCGTGAGACCGCGGACCGTCTCGGCGTCTACTTCAGCCAGGTATACCGCTACGCCCGGGCCAAGGGCTATTACAAGGGGGCCGATCCGATCCCGCGCGAGGGGTTCGGCAAGTCAATCACGGTACTTGTAGGCGAGCGGCCCGAGGAAGAGCACGAGCCGGGCTTGACCGATCCGCGAGCGGTCGGCGGACTCATGCGCGTGTTAGATGGCAATGAATGGGTTGGCATGCTCACGCCGACGGTCAGTAACGCGCTGCAAATCATGGCGCGGACCGTGGTGCGCGCTGGCGAGCTTCGCAGCGCCGAGTGGCCGGATATTGATCTAACCGGCAAGCGCCACGAAGGGAATCCCACGTGGGCTATACCGCGCGCGAAAATGAAAATGAGGGAACAAACGCGTGTGAACTATCACATTGTGCCGTTGTCCCGCCAGGCGGTTGAAATACTCAAGGCGCAGCAGGCGTTAACCGGGCACGGCAAATTCGTTTTTCCGGGGGAGCGTACTGACGCGCGCCCGCTATCGGACGGCACGCTGAGCGCGGCTCTGATCCGGCTAGGCTACCGCGGCCAGCACGTGCCGCACGGCTTCCGGACGACATTCGCCACCCTCGCACGCGACACGCTCAAGGCGGAGTCTGAGCTTGTAGAGCGGCAGTTAGCCCACAAGGTTGGCAATGAAGTCGCCGGGGCGTATGACCGCTCACAACGCCTTGAGGAGCGGCGGGCGCTCATGCAGGCTTACAGCGATCTACTCGACAAGCTGCGCGATGGTTAAGCCTGCCAAGCCGGAACAGACCCGCGCGGCATTCAACCGGGCCGCCAAAGAGGCGCGAGTCACTGACAACCTGCCGGCGCTCAACGCGCTGGCTGTGAGCCTGACAACGGGGCGGCCCGTGACTAAGGGCCATTGGACCGAGGAGCTACGGCAAACACTCGCAACCGCAGCCACGCAAGCCGCGGCAGATTGGTGGAATGATGGCGGGAACTGTCATAAGAAAATCAGCGCCGCGATCAAGAGCGCCGCGCGAGACTTTCGCGGAGCGGGCGGCTACCGCGCGGACAATGTTTGGCGCGGTGGCTACTCTACAGATCAGCGCAAGTTCGGCTCACAACTGTTCGACCATGCTGCGGCAGTCCGTTTGCATGACGCTATGGGTGAGGGTACCGAGCCGGCCGAGGAGGAGCCAAGCGCGCTTAAGGACACTGAGGCAGACGCGCGCGACCTACGCGACGCACAGCTAGCCGAACGCGCCGCCACCACTCGCGAGCGGGAACTCGAGCAAAAAGCGGGGGAAGAAGGAAGCGCCGTCATAGCCGCCGGGGCTGGCGTATTAGAGGCCGGCGCCGAGCGTACAAGCCACGACGGCGGCCACGCCGATGATGAGCGGCTAGACCCCAGAGACGACGGCGAGCGCGGCTACGGTGTCGACGGCGCGACCCGTGGATTATGGACCGGCACCGTTATCCCTTCCCCCTATTGGATTGCGGAGCAATTGGCGCACGCCGAGGAGTCCGGCGCCGATCAAGCGTATCTGGCTGCGATCGACGCGGCGGGCAGTCTCGCGAACTGGATCAATAAGGACGGCAACCGCAAGTGCGTCCGCGCCGCCCACGAGTCGCGCTACGCCGCGATCCGGCGACGGGTACGCCAACGGGCGGCCGGGATGATTCTCGCCGTAGGGAGCGATGCTGGGCTACAAGCCGCGTGGCTCGCCGCCATGCCCGCGGGGACCGGCTATAGGACGGTCGACCCCAAAGAAAAAGGCGGCGAGTTCACCCGCGAGCCTGTGATGCCACCCCCGCCAAGCGGCCAAGGGGTCGAACCTTGGGACGGCGTGGTAAGCGCGGCTTGGCCCAAGGACGCGCCCACCGGTGCGAAGGGGCGCCACTTCAAACCTGTGACCGTCTGGTCGGGCTATTGGGACGTGGTGACGGTAAGCGGCCACGAGTGGGCTGACCATGTGTGCAACGTCCGACAATGGAAGCGAAGCCACCAGACCGGGCCAGCATTGAGCCTGCTAGACCTGGCAGGCGATGGCGTGAGCATGCGAGCAATCCGAGCGCGGCCCGTTGTGGAGTGGGGGCGCATTGTCAGATTCCACGGCATAGAGGTATCAATGGTGGACGTGTGACGGTGTGCCGTAGGGCATGGATAACGCGCGGCGGGATTAAATAGACCGTAATTAGCTCACCGTGCTCAAAGCTACTCATTCACCCGCCTTCGGCGGGGTGTGAACGTGAATGAGTAGTTTGAGCAGCAAACGGCCTGCTCAAATGTGCAAATGAGTTACTCATGAGCAAATGAGCAACTACCCGCACTGACCTAAATAGACCCAATTACCCTAGAAAGGGGAGCCATGGACGGCATTTAAGAGTGTAGAGAGGCTGAAATATTCCGCGCTCGACACTGTTAAACAGTGACACCGGCCAGGCGAGCGCGCAGCACGGCCCGAGATCAGCCCATAACCGGTTGTGCTCCCATGGTGGGAGCGGTCGACCATTGATCCGTAAGGCGAAAGCGCGCGGGCTATCCACTGCAGCCGCGCCGGCTATCCGCCGGGCACCCTCCCGAGTGCCGCCGCGTGGCCATCCTGCCAGATTTCGCTATTTCGCGCGGCCGCTAGAACGACCTCCCGAAAGCCGAAATGAATGACGCGGGGTCAGTGACGTTCGTAGCTAGGATCAAAAATTTTCCTAAAAGTGCTCACCAATTAGCCGCTGATCCATAACGCCTTTTCGCGCCCGCATGAGTTCACGTCCTATATGGGTGTAAGGGGAGGAACGTTAACCCCACCCACCAACGGAGCGAAAAAGGATGCAACTGGACACAGCGCCGGCCGCGATGATCGACCTTGAGGATGCCGCCGCAGTGCTCGGCATTCCGCCGCACTTCGCACGGACCTATCTTGAAGCGCACAGCGAGCCGCCGGTGGCCATGTACAAAGGGCGCCCGTTGTGGCTGTCCGATACTGTGCACGAAATTCTAGAGCACGACTCCGGCGAGGTGCAGCCGTGAGAACCCGCCTCACGCTGCCGATGAAATTCGCGAACGAGAAACGGGCGCTTGGCGTCATTCGGGATAACTCTCTGTTCACCATCGGTGCGCAAGCCGTCGCCGTCGACGACACCGGGCTAGGCTGGCGCGTCATTATCGACACGAGTAAGACCGATGCCGTGTGTCGGTATCTATCACAGAGCATGCTGGGAGTCGAGTGGGCGCGGAGTGAGACACCGTGAGCGCCGAAGCCCGCGAGATGTGGCGGACCATGACCGGCGAGCAGTACATGGCGTACTTGGAGTCGCTCATTGAGGCACCGAGTACCGTTGAGGCCGCCCCCACGCTGAAAGTTGTATCGGCGCGCGAGTTCATCCGCGGCCGACCGCCGACTGCCGAGGAGCAAGCCGAGGACGATAGAATTGATACGGCGCTGGCGGCGAAATGGGCCGGCGAGGATGCCGAGGACGAGGCGCGCGAGCGCATTACGAAAATGCACGGCGAGAAGGCCGCGCGTGCCTTTGACTCGTTCCGTGTTATCGAGGCCGCCGAATTCGCGAATGAGGCGGATAGCGAACCCGTCTGGCAAGTGCGCGGACTCATCCCGCGTACCGGTATTGGCTACCGCACCGGCCCGTCCGGCACGTTGAAAAGTTTCTCGGAGCTTGATTTATCCGCCAGCATTACCCGCGGCGTATCGTTTCACGGTTGCCAGGTCACGAAAGGCCGCGCGGTCATTGTATGCGCCGAAGGTTCGAGGGGCTACAAAAAGCGACTACGCGCCTATGCCCGGCATCACGGGGTACCGCTAGAGAATCTGCCGGCGGTTATACCTGCGGCGCCTAACTTGTTTGAACCGACACAGATTACCGCGCTGATTGCGCGCCTGAAGTTACTCGGCGCTACTTACGTATCGCTGGATTCGAAATGGCGTATGAGTTCGGGCGCGGATGAAAACAGCGCGAGCGATCAGGTAGTGGTTATCGGTTCAATGGATCGCATTGCGCGCGAGCTTGGATGTTTCGTGATGGCTGTTGCTCACACAGGCCGCGATGTCGGCAAGGGCGCGCGCGGTTCAACTTCGCAGTATGCCGCCGTAGACGTTGAAGTGACGCAAGAGCGCGCGGGCGAGTATTGCACGCTGCGAGTCTCGAAACAAAAGGACGACGAGGACAGCGCGGCGTTCACGTTCAAAGCGATGCGGGTTGAGCTTGGATTTAATCGGCACGGTGAGCCGGAAAGTTCGCTCGTGCTGGAGCCGGTCGACGATGCAGCACAGAACCCGGCAGGGAGTGAGCGGCCGAAAGGGAAGCAAGAAACCGAGCTATTCGACATTCTCAATACGATGGCACCGACTGGCACGGTTGACCGGGATGAATTGCTTAATGCGTTCGAAGTGAAGTTGAAAGCCCGCGGCGGCAAGCCGCGCAAAGGCAACTTAGAGCGCGTATTGCAACAGCTGATCGGCAAGAGGCTCGCGTTTACACATGGCGAGGATAGCGTGTCGTTAACGTCCGCCGTCATTCGTGACAACGATCCGGTTTCGTGGTTGGAATGAGCAAGCTAACGGACTTGATTGACGCAATGCGTGAGGCCGCCGGCAGGGAAGGGCGCGGCGCCGCGGCCTGGCTCGAGCTTGCGCAGACTAATGAAGGGTTACGCGCGGCCTTCCTTTCCACGTTCGGTACGCGCATGCCTACACCGCAAAAGCTTGGGCTTTGGTTTAACGCGCACCTAGGCGCGAAGGCCGCCGAGTTAACGCTGCTAGGTGCTCATTCAACGCATGCGAAAGCCTGGCGGTATGCGGTACGGTCCGCAGCTGATGTGGCAGCCGATGCCGCCGAGGATGCACGGGAAGAAACCGAGCGGCGCCGAGCGCGCCATGCGGCACGCGAGCTTGATATCGCACGGCTGGAAAAGTCGGCGGAAGTGCAGGCGAGGGCCGATCTTATCAAGGAAGAGATTAAAGAGCGCATGGACGCGCGCCGTGCAAAGGGCCGCAATGATGGATTTGTCGTCGTCGCACAGAATGCAAAGCGGGAAGTGAAGGCGGCAGCGGCTGACCTTGTGGTGAATCCGTTCATGCCTGCGGGCGACTTCTCCGAGCCTGCGCCCCTTACGCACACGCGTTTCGTTGACGGCAAGGCCGTACGCGAAGTTATCCGCGATCCGCGCACAGGGGAGGCAGTTCCGCAAGTGCCGCAGCAGGCGCCGAAGCCCATAGCACCGAAGCCCGCAGCACCGACGGCGAGCGTTGAGCCCTGGACAGCCGGTTGCGGCAGGCCGTTCACCGTTGCCGATGCGATCGCAGCGAATGAGCGCGCAAAGTGCAATCGCGGCGGCGTGACCGTGTTTGACCTTGAGCGCGCGGGCAATTGCGTCGGCGCAGATTTTGACGGCAACGGCGTATCGAATCCTAATGGCACGCGCCCCGGTGGCGGTCGCAGTGGCCGGCGATGGTCGCAAGATTTATGACCATGAGTAAAGCCGCCTTTCGGCAAATGAAGGCCAAGGCACAGAACGCGCTAGATGCAGAGTTCCAGCGCCGCCAGGAAAAGCGCGCGAAGCGTGAGGCGGAGCGGCTTGCAGCGCTGCAAGTAATCTCATTCGCCAGTGCGCGAGTAACCGAAACAAGTTTGATTCCGAAGTAACCCTAACACCCGCAGCCGGAGAACTGCGGCGGAGTATTGACCATGCCCGAGTTTTTACAGACTGAAGCCGGCCTAGTCTCCCGGCACGCAATCGTCTTGATTGAAGATTACCCGAACCCCGACGACGATTCCGTACCTTGGCCCGTGCGTTACACCTATGGCGCGGAAGTCCGCGAGACAACCGCCGACCGTGACCAGGCGCAGGAGTTCATCCGTGCGACGCGATGAAAACCAGCGCCTTCGAATCCTGCTACTCGATTTCACACGGCGCGTTGAAGCGTTAGCCGATAAGACTCCGGACGTGCCGGCGCTCCTAGCCCGGCTCGAAAGAGAACTAGAGCGCGCCCTTGAGGCGCAAATAACCAGAATTCTGTAGGCCGTCTAGCTAGCGGCTTGCGAGTAGCGCCAGGCATGTCGCCTGACGTTTGTCGTTTGTTTCATTGAAAGGAAATTTCCTAATGTCAGTTCAGCAAGGCCCTTCGGGCTACGATCCGACCCTATCCATAACCGAGCAGATCACGCTCACAACTGCGCGCATTGCGAGCCTAGTCAGCAAAGGCAGGGAAGGCACGACCGCCATACAGTCGGCACGCCAGCAACTTGCAAACTTGCAGGCACAGCAGACGAACCACCAGGCCGCGCAAGCCGCAGCTAAAGCGGTGCTAGCGGCACACGCGGCAACCAATCACGGCACGACGGCCGCACAGCCGCCGAGGGACGTTAACGAGTAACCCGTATTCCGTGTGTCGCTCAGGGGTGTGCGAACACACGGCGCAGGGCGGCGCCGGCCGTTGTGCAGGCGGCGCTGCCCGACTTTTCAACCATAGGAACCGAAAGTGATAACGAAAGAGCAGGCGCGAGCGCAGGCCGAAGCGCACGAACTGGCAGCGGTGCGTAACCCGCGCAAGGCGAAAGAGCACCGGCTTGCGGCGTTCTTGCTGCGCAAAGAGCACGACATTACCGAGCCGATTAGTTTCGGGCACAGCACGCGGAATGCGGAGGCGCAGCGGGCGGAAGCAGAGCGGATCAGAAATTACACACAGAACGGAGTGATTGAAAAATGAGCGATACATACAAACAGCCCACCGCGCCAGTGCGCAAGCGGGAAGATGCCACGTTGCAAGTGGACCCGAAAGCGGGGCCAGTGCAGCAGGCGGAGAACGTGACACACGACAACATCCGGCGCGTGTTTGAGGGCGCCTTGGCCGCGGTCAAGGTTTCGACACCGACGCGCGATGTTTCGCAGAATCAGCGGTTCCGTTACGAGCTTAACTGGCAAAAGCTCCGCGACGCGGCAACCCGTTACAAGCTTGTCGCACGCGATAAGATATTCGTGCCGGTCTATTACCCGCCGCTGTCGAAAGAAAACGAGTTCGTTGAATTCGACGCGCCTGATACGGGGGCCGGAGCATGAGCACCGAAGTAGCAACTATTCCCGCCGCAAGCGTGACACTGCCGACCGGCGCGGTAATCACGTCGGACATGACACCGCAAGAGCGTTTCAATATCGTGGCCAAGGCTCACGGTGCGCCCACGGTGGAAACGCCAAAAGCCCCGCCGCAGGTTCACACGCCAGAAACCGTGGGTAGGCTTGCCGCCGGGGAACGCCAGCATGCCGCGCAGACTGCGCATGAAGCGGGTGAATTGGCGCGGCTGATGGCGCCGAAGGTCGCGCCCGTCGCCAAAGCTCCGAAAGTCGGGACGCCGGAGTACGTTACGGCGTATCGCGCCGCGCTTGATGATGCATTCCGCCAGACTCCCGCCGAGCAGCGCACGCCGGCATGGTATGAACAGTGGAATCAGGAAAAGGCCGACGCGCTCAACGGCCGGAAAGCCGGTGAGGCGCGAGACAAGTACCTGGCCCGGATTGCCGGCAAGGAAGAGGCGGAGGAACCGCCGACCAAAATAGTGCCCGCAAAGCTTGAGGTCGTGCCGCCTCAAGGTACACCGGAGGAACGCGCCGCCGAGGAGGCGACACGGTTCACACCGCAGCAATGGCAGGAGGGTCACGCATCAGTCACCGACGCTGACGGCATGATACCGATTGAGCGTGTCAATTCCGCCGGCCTGTCCGGCTACACCTTGCCCAAGCTCATCGAGAATCAGGTAGTGGACTCGACTGTATTCGCGGCTCTCGCCGATGCGCGTAAGGCCGGCATTTCGCAAGAACAGGTCAACAAATGGTTTGAAAGTCAGATGCGTCGGGACGGCTGGATTAAATGACCGTGCACCGGCACCCGATACAACGAGTCAGACGCAAGCGCAAGAAAGGGCATAAAGACTCGTGACAATCACATGGTCTATCAAGCATGAGCTTGCGATTCACGAGGCCGGGCATATCGTTATGGCGCGAGTCGTCGGTGTGCGGGTGACGCATGTCGAGTTCTATCCGGGCAAGGACCCTCAAGCGACTTGCTACCAGGCCGAGGAGGCGCGCGCCGTGATCGATAGAGCGGCAATCATGTACGCGGGATTCGCTGCCGAACGGCACCTTAACCCGGAGCGTGCCGCGCACTACGCGACCGATGACCTGCTTAGATTCTACCGGCTCCAAGTCGACCACGAACGTGTGATCGCGAGGACGGAGGCGGCGGTTGCGGCACACTGGGATGAGATTGAACGACTGGCCGGCGAAATTGAGCGGTGCAACGGCCTATACACCGAGGAGCTAAGAGCACTCGGATACTGGTGGCCCGCTCCTGCTCGTGATCCCACGCCCCTAGCTAGATTTCTGCGCGGCCCGAAAGCACTGTAGAGCGCTGGCCGCTCGATCCCTTGTGCAAGCACGCCGAGAACCTGGCCCGCACATCGTCACCGGCCACTCCCCAATGTATAGCCCCGGCGGCCCTGCACAAAAAATCGCTAACGGCGGAGGCGGGTCGTTATCATGCCGTCCATGCTTCGATTCATCTGGGTTTTAATCAAGGCAGCGGCTTCCGACGTATTACGCCGCATGGGCACAACGGCGCTTGCGATTGGCGTCGGTCTCGCCGTTTCCACTGCGCTACTGGGCTACGACTTAGCGACCGGGAGCGTTCAGGCGGTTACTGCGAACTGGGGTGGTCGCGTAAGGTGGGGAATCGGCATCAGCCTTGCTATTTGGTTGTTCCTATTTGCCCTCGCCTTGTGTCGGCATTTCCGTCCCGTTCGGCGCGAGCATCGTCGAGTGTTCCAAATGCTTGCCTTCAATCAGGACCAAATTGCAGACGCAGATCGTATTACGATTTGGTGCCTCTTGGCGTTTTGCAAGGACTTCGGGCCGGCGGAACTGCTAGTGCGTGTGACAACACTGCTTCCTGTCGGCGCCCCCATCACGAACATAGTCCACAGGGAAAGACTTGAAAATGTGTCGAGAGATGGGAGAAAGCATCTCCGGCTCGCTAGTCTCAGAATCATGCGACCTCACAGGCCGGCGTATCACTCAATTTGGGGAAGCGAGGTCGGAACCGAAGACTTGAAGCAGGGGCAGGTGGTGATCACGGCCGACACAAGGAGCCTGATTGATATTTCAGTCGGTCCGCAAACCTATCGGTGCTATGTCGAATTCGTAACGCCACCGCCCGGAGCAATGTGTGCACCGATGTACATGACCGACGAGGATCGCTCGCCTTGGCTCCTGGGCATCTGATCTTAACGGCCCGCAGATACGGCCAGAGTGTCGGCCGCTTAGTCCCTTAATCTCCGCTTGAGCAACGCGGCAAGCGCGCGCTGGCCGGTGGGCGCAGATTTAGTCAGCTAAGGTGGGTAGACGCGAAGCGCTTTCGCCGGTCGATACGCAGTCACCATACTTAGCGAGCCTTCGGATTGTCGGTCCGTGGGTTCGAAGTAGCACGCCTCTGTAGCGGAAACGAGCCGCCACCGGATGCCGTTTGGCTTATCTCCGAGACCGAGCGTTTTCGTGTAGCCGTCATCTTCGGTCCACGGGCACGACGCTATATCGCCCAAACTACCGATAACAAGCAAATCGATACCTGAGCGCTTGAATCGCCGGTCCTGACACAGGGCGTTGAAAATACGGTCATCGCCGAGGAACACCAGATAGTCCCAGTCGGATACTTCCGTCGCAGTACCATTTGCGCGAGAGCCAAGCAGCCAAACTTCGCGGATGCCGGGGTAAGCGCCCGTCAATTCCTTGACGTATTGCTGCGTCACTGGCCGCGGCAAACTTTGACGTCGGCAGGAATATCTGAAACCGCGACAGTCTTCGCGCCATGAATGTCGTGACTGCTCCCGCTTTGGTCAATGAACGTGACCTCATAGTTTTCCCCTTCGGTTGTTTCTTCCACATATGACGTGCACGCAAAGTACGTTTCGGGCTCGCCCTTCGCAGTCGTAACCTCTATAAGCTTCGGGGACCAAGAGTAGCCGCAGCCGCATAGCGCGAGGAACGCGACGGTGGTAATTGGAAGTCGATTGTTCATGTCCCGGCCCCGAACAGATGGGCTGTACTCATATACTCCCCGGGCTGCGGGAGGCGCAAGTAACTGACTGCAATATCGCCGCGATGACCGCCCTGATGCGTCCGCTTGACAGTGCCACCGGGGCGGTTAGTCTGCACGGCGGAATGACGAAATCACGAGTCCATGCCGTTCTGGCCTACTCGGTCTTGTTGGCGTGCGGCGCTGCGCAGGCGTCAGACTGGGTGACACTTGGGAAGTCCAGCAACGGGAAAACTGAAGATTTTGTAGACCTTTCCAGTATCCGCGTTTCGGGCCAGATTCGCCGAGTGTGGGCCAAAATTATTTACGCGCCTCACGCACAGAGAGACACCAGCGGGGCGGACAGATGGGTGAATTATTTTGTCGCCCTCTATGCGTACAACTGCGCGGATGAAACTAGTCGCCTTGAGGCTGCCACTTTCTACTTCAGCGATGGCGAAACGTCCACAGTAAAGAATCCGACTCCGGAACCGTGGGAGCCGGTCACGCCCGATACCGTAGAAAGCTTCAGAATGAATTACCTCTGTTCATGGAAGCCGAACTAAGGCGCGCGGCCCGGTTGCATAGGCAAGGGCGCGCGCCGGAAACCTTAAAACGCCGAGGCTTTGAGTCTTGACACGGCCGCCCTGCGCGTTAGTCTGCGCGGCAGAATGATGAAAACACGAACTCGTGCCGCTCTGGCGTTCTCGGTCCTGCTAGTGTCCGGCAGCGCGCAAGCAGCGGACTGGGTGTCCATTGCCAAGTCAGCCGACGGCAAGCAAGAGTTTTTCGTTGACAGGTCAAGCATTCGGGCAGCCGGCGATATTCGGCGCGCGTGGGTTAAGGCGATCTTCGTGCCGCGCACAATGAAGTCCGCCGTCCAGCCAAAGAAGTGGTGGGATTACGATCTGAGTCGAGATGCGTTCAATTGCGCCGAGGAGACTTATCGTAAGGAGGCGCTGACCGTCTACTACGATGATGGGACCGTGATTGCTGACCCGGCGGAATCCTTCCCGACTCCGTGGACACCCGTTCCGCCAGAAACGATTTTGGAAGCCGAAATGAAATTCATTTGCTCATGGATACTGAAATGAAGCGCGCCGGATGTTTGCGTCCTATGCATCACGGTAGGCCTTTTTATCAGGTGCTACTAAATTGAGCGATATTAAGATTGCGTTCGCCAAACTCGCCGGGGTGCTTAAGGCGATGAAGACACTGCTGGACCATCGCAGTGGCCACAATTTGTCGCGGCCTACGCAGCAGTTTTCACCGCGGAATGTTGGCGAGAACTTCCAAATTGCTGAAAGACAGTTGACCGTTCTGCGCGAGCGGCTGCCCGCCTTGTATGGTGATTTTCCGCGGTTGCAGATTGTGCCGACAGTTCCAATGCAAACCAGCCCTCCTGAGCCATGGTATTCGCGAGACCAGGTCTCGGCATTGGCTCGTGACATTGAGCAGATTTTTGAGACGCGAGCATACAGCGAGTTGGCCACACCAGAAGCTGCGCCACCAGAAACCCGCGTATTCATTAGCCACGGCCGCACCGACGACTGGCGTGAGGTTCAGGCATACGTTGAGCGGGATCTGGCTATTAAGACATTAGAGTTGGCTCAGGAGCCAAGCCAAGGCCGAACGGTTTTGCAAAAACTGGAGGAGGAGTCGAGCCGGTGCAACTATGCAGTCATCGTGATGACCGGTGAAGATAGGGATGCGGAGGGCAATGCCCGGGCCCGGGAAAACGTGCTGCACGAGATTGGGTATTTTCAAGGGAAATTCGGCCTTTCGGCCGTCTGTGTGCTCCACGAGGAGGGGACTAGCTTACCCAGCAATATCGGTGGGCTTGTCTACGTCCCATTCACCAGAGGTCAAGTGCAATCGACATTCAGCGTTCTAGCCCGCGAACTCGCTGCCTTCTACCTGACGTAGGCGAGGGCTCTGGGTGCCCATCGGGCCGCAACTGCACTACTGGCGGTGCACCAGCAATCAGAGGGCGGCAGGACTTCTCACTGCCGCCTTATTGCCGCCGGATCAGCGAGTGCGCCAGAAGCTAGACGTGGAACGGGTAAGATATCCGCCGCTGCCATACTGGACATAAACACAGTAGCGGCGTAGTGTCCTAGGCCGCGGCTAAATAGGTCGCTACGCTAAATTAGTAGGAGGTCGCTGTGAGCGAGATTTCTACAGGCGAACGGGACTACCTAATTGGCCAACTGCGGGACGCTGCAATCGTCCTGGATGAAGCCGAGCACGCCAAGGTGCTGCGGACTGGCGACGCGAATTTCACGATGGCTCAGGGGGTACTCCGTAGTTGGCGCCGAGCAATCGAGTCAACGACCGAGCGCGAGACTGTTGTGCGTCATTTGAAGGAACTGGACCAAGACCTAAGCCTTGTGGGCGGCCCGAGTGCCGTCGATGCGGTACAAGCCGCGCGCCGACTTGTCGGAGACGCGCATTTCAGGATCCTTTCCGCTCGGGACTAAGGCAAGATGGCGGAGTGACGACTATGTTTATCCAGGATGCTGACGTAATGCTGCGGTTGGAGCGCGCGGCACATGACGCCAAGCAACGGTGGATTGAAGCGATGGAGCGACGTGACTTCCCGGCCGGCCGCGCGGCTGCGCGTGAGTGGACTGCTGCGGACGCTAAGGGTAACCGGTACGCGCTGGCAAATATTGAGGCGTACGCCGACCGCTGAGGTGCCCGCGATAACGGCTTCCTTGAGACCGGCTTGGGAGAGATATCGTGCTATTGACCGATACGCTGAACATGACGGTTAACGAAATTGATCGCTGCCTCAAAATGTACCCGGAATGCTACGGCGGGATGGAGCAGCAAATTAAAGCGGTGCGCGAGGTAATCGACAACCTGCGCAACGACATGGACCTCGACGGGACTGTATCGATGCAAGAGGACTTGTTGCGCACGGTCGGGAAACCCTAACTGGGCATTGAACCGTCGCCCCAATTTACGTAAAGCGGCCGGACAACCGGATAGTTACCCATCCCACCTTATCCGGTACCGCTCATAAAAGCCTATAAAAACAGGCATATCCTACCGTTCCTGCCTCCGGCCGGGGGCGCCAATTTATCCTATATCGCCACGTGCCCTTCCATCACCTGTTCGTTGGATCCTTCGCTTCGAGTGCTTGCAGGATGGTATTTATTTTCTTTATCGTGCGCTCGACAGCCGGC
>Ga0209131_1000176_pt1 | contig 46137 bp, 75 predicted proteins | sample GraSoi_2013_40cm_FD_185826 | JGI IMG/M metagenome (GOLD analysis project Ga0209131, IMG submission 185826) | Grasslands soil microbial communities from the Angelo Coastal Reserve, California, USA - Sample 9_17_2013_40cm (SPAdes) (version 2) | ecosystem: Environmental > Terrestrial > Soil >...
AAGCCGCAGCCGAACAGTTGCAGGCCATCGCCCGAGTCCTGACGGAGATTCGCGAGAAGCTCGCGTCAGGCGGCGGGCCGGCGGATCGGTGAGCTTTAATTACCGTTCGCGCTATTAAAGGTTCATGCGATGGCTAGGTTTAGTCCTCCTAGTGGCCGTATTCGTGCGTCACGATACGAGCTATCTGGCGCGCACGTTCACGCCGCTGACGCCGGGGGCGTGGTTCACGACGATGGGCGGGCTGTGGGAAGTAGTCCTCTGCTTCCTCGTGCTGTCACTCTGGCGCGATCCATGGGTGGTAGCAGCCATGTGGATCGGCATCGTGGAAGGCGCGCAGATAGCCGCCTGCCGTCCCTTCATCATGGACATCTCAAAGGTGCCGCAGGACGTGACGCTGTGCGACTATGTAACAGGATGGCGAATCGGAGTCCCAATACTGGTCCTGTACCTGCTCATCATCTGCTGGGCAATCGGCAGGAACTGGCGCTCGGCCTCACGCTCATGATCCTCACGGTGATATCGGGGCAGGAAATCCTGCATCTAGTCCATTGGGCACCGGCCCTGACGGTGACATTGATAGCACCTCTTAGTGTAGTGTTGGCGGCGAGAGCGGCGTGACCCTTGGATACGTCCAACGGGCAATGCGGCTTCTTGAGGCCAGGATAGAAGGTCTTGAGGAGCACAAGAATCATGCCAGCGATAGAAGCGGCGGTGACGATGGATCAGCCTTTACTGATGAGCAAACCGAACGGATCAAAGCCCTCTTCGACGAACGCGCCGAAGTCCACGCGGGCCGAGCGTTCTTACGATTATTGGTTTGGGTTGCTTGCGCGGCGGCTGTTGGGGCGGGAGGCGTCTTACTTGCTTACGTTAAACTCAAGGGGTAGAAAATCATGAAACTCGCCATCCTGCTATTCGCCTGCCTCGCCCTGTCCGCCCTCGCCGCGGAGCCCAAGCCCGCGCCCGATCCTGAGAAGGTGCGGCAGGCGTGCAAGGCCGAAGCCGCCAAGGCTCCGGTGAAGCACCCTGCGGACATCATTGCGGCCCAGCGCGCGGCCTTCGACCTGTGCATGAGGGAAAAGGGCGTGCATACGAGAGTCCCCCGTGCGAAATGAGGCGGAACGGTGAGAATCTGGGCGTCAAGTATGGGCCGCTCACGTCGGTTGAGATTGGCACATTGCGGGCGTTTGCGGAAGGCATGACGACTCGACAGATCGCTGAAGCCAGGGGATTGAGCCTGAGGGCGCTGCGCAAAATTAGCGAGAGGCTGCGCCTGAAGTTCGGCGTGTTCACGAACCTTGAGATGATGTTCAAGGTCGGAAGAGAACGGATAATCGAGTGAGCGAAGCCGTCAAGGCTCGCACGCCAGCTGCGCTTTCATGGTTCATTGTTATGGCCGCGTTCGGAATTGAAGGGGCATTGCTTCTCGGATGGTATCCAGAGGCAAAGGTGCCCGATATCGTCGTGGGGCGTATCCTAGGAACCTTGGACCTCGCCCTTGGTATCGTGCTCAACTACTGGCTCGGGAGCGCGCATAGGGAGCCGTACCAGAGGCCCGTGGTGCCCGCTCCTGCAACGGAGGTTCCTAAGCCATGAAAATCCGCGTAGAGCGCCAGATATTCGATGGCGAGTCCACGATAGGGGAATTATTCATAGATGGAGCGGAAGAATGCTATGTTTTGGAAGATAAGACGCGCGAGGTTCCCGATCAGCCCGTCGAAGAATGGAAAGTCCCGCACCTGACCGCGATCCCCTACGGCACCTACAAGCTCATCATCAACCACTCGCAGCGCTTCAACCGCGATCTGCCGCTGCTGCTGAATGTGCCAGGCTTCTCCGGGGTTCGGATTCATATGGGCAACACGAGCCAAGACACGGAAGGATGTCTGCTCGTCGGTCGCCGCCGTGGCGAAGATTTTGTAGGGGAGTCCAGAGCAGCATTCGGGCTCCTGTATCCGAAGATCGTTGCCGCAATAGCAGCGGGCGACGAAGTAACGGTTGAGATAGCGAAGGCTGATGGCTATCTAGAAAAGAATCCTATAGGAGATGTGTAATGACATTGGAAGAAGCAACGAAACGCATTGAAGAATTGGAACGCAAAGTCAAAGAGCTTGAGGCGCGCCCGGCGCAGGCAGTCCACTACCATACGCACCAAGCGCCGTACATTCCAGCACCAATTCCTTATCCGCCTTACTGGACTCCAATTTGGAATCCTACGTTTACAACTATCGGTGCCGCCGCTGGTGGAAACATTTCCAATCAGGTGCTGTCATGAGGTTATTCGCAGCACTCGCAATCGCAATTCCGCTAGCTGGATGCGGCATGTTCCAGCCGGTGCAGCAGCTTGCCGTACCGACGAACCTGTCCGAGACTGCGGCCCAAGCTGCGAAGCTCATCAACGAAGCCAAGGTGGACCTAATTGCAGCAAACAATACCATCGCCTCACAGACAAAGGCTGGATTGATGACGAAAGCCGATGCGCAGGCTTTGGCCGCGAAGGTGGACGAATATTGGCTGAAAGTGAAGCAAGCCGAATCGCTGCTTGCGTCTGGTCAAGACCTCGCAGCGAGAGGGCAGGCGCAGCTGTTGTCAACGCTGCTCCTAGAACTACAAAAGCAGATCGTTTCAAGGAGTAAGAAATAATGGACGCCATGCTAGTAGCGGCTATTGTAAATGGGATGTTCCAACTCGCACAAGCTGGCGTAGAGCGTGGGGCAATCATCGACCGGCTCCAAGGCGTGCCGCCGGAGAAGTACCCGGACATCTTGGATGCTCTTTATGCGGAAAGCAAAGCCGCCCGCGACGCCGCCATAGGTGCGGCTCCCTGAGTAAGCCCGGCCCGAAGCGTTCAGGACTCGGCCCATGCGCTCATTGCGGGAACTGGATGCCCCCGGCACGATGGATCGAAAGGATGCCCCATGCGCTTAACGAGCTTGTTTGCCCTCGCTGCTTTGCTCGGCATTTGGACCGGGAGCGCCGCCGAGCCGCTTGTGTCCGTGAACAACGTGAATCCGCTGACATCGGATGTGGGCTACGGCGTGTTTATCTATCCGCTGGATGGGAACTTGAGTCCGGTGAACCAGATTGATGCGCTCAAGACTCCGGTTGATTTCGTTGCCGGGCAGGGGGTTGTTCAGATACGGATAGCCGCGTCACCAGCGCCGTACAAGTTCGTAGGGGTGCGCGTCTGGTACAGGATTGCGAAAGGCACTGGCATCGTCCCTGTGTATTGGGGGACGTTCGACCATGTGCAAGAGGCTAAGGCTGTGCCGGCTGGTACGCCGATGGACTGCACCTATACTGCGCCTGCGCTGACGGCGGGCGACCTGACCTGCGCGCTGGTAGTGGTAGCGCCACCTCCTCCGCCCCCGCCACCGCCACCGCCACCGCCACCGCCACCGCCACCCGTCACCGCCTGCGTCCGCATCCCGCCGGTCACGCCAGCGACGGGCGAGGTAACGGACTTCACGGCCAAGATCGTGGATGGAGCCGGGGCGACTTGGACGATTGCACCGCGCGTACAACCCGGAGATACAGTGCCCGGACAGGTGACGCTCAAGCGCAATGGCGTGCAGCAGTTCGGCGGCGTCGAGTATGCCTACCGCAAAGGCACTGGCCCCGTATGCGTCACCGACTTCAAGAGCGGGCCGGGAGTTTCATGCTATACGGGGTCGGTGTGGAACTTCGTGGCGGGCGCGGCGGGGTGCTAGGACGCGACTTGCATCTTCGCTACGCACTCGACGATTGCGCAGTTGAGGTCAGCATTCATGGCATGTGAGCCAAAGGGCCCAGCCCCTCCTATTGTGACCGACCACTCAACTAGATCGCCAGAAGTGCGGATCGAGCGTATCCCAAACCTCTTCATCAGCGCCATCGCCTGCGCATCGTCGTGGAGGGGTCTGTAAGTGATTGCAAATTCCGCTCCATATCTGGCGCGAACTAGTCCTTCAATCTCTCCAACGATGGTCAATCCCATCGCCTCTGCGCACAGCTTGGTCATCTCAAGGTCCGTCACACCTTCCTCCCATAAACAATCCTCGGCACCCTCACGCATTTGCGCACCCATACGCTCTTGATGATCGCTCCGGAGGAGTTGCGCTCGTCGAAGCGCTGGGCGATCGTGAATCCGGTTTGGCACATAGGGTCAGCGATAGTGAAAGGAGCTGCGACCGCAGGCACAACCGCAGGGAGCGCGGGATTTTGTTGCACTGACCTTTCCTGCGGCGCAGCATTGACATTCTCGCACATCAGCGCGAGAAGGAGGATTAGTCCTCGCTCAATCCTGGCGAAATTTGTGCGCGTGACCACCATATTTTCCAATCCTCCTTCGTAAATCCTTTGGCAGCAAGATTTCCTGCTCCAGCTTCCGGTCCATTAGCGCATCCGAGACACGCGCAACCAAGAGGCCCAGGTTCGCACCAGCGCATTGCAAACTCAACTGGCAATCGTCGCATCGCTGCATCAAACTGTTGCTCACGCTCAGTCACGTCATCATCAACGCCAAAATACACGCCGCCGCAATGAAGCACAGCGCTAAGCGGTATTGCCACCTGTTTGGACTCAGCCGCTCAAGGCGCTGGCGCGGAGTGATGGCGTCGCCGATCATGCGCGGTCCTTGAGGGCAGCGTCGATGGCGGCGTCGAATTCAAGCCCAGCGATGCGCGCCTGCTGGCTATCAATGATGGCAGTCCTCACCTTTGCGGCTTCGAGAAGTCCATCGAACGCGGCCTTCAGCTCATCCTCGACCCTCATGTGCCCCTTGATCTCGGTCTGGGCGAGTTCTATAGCACGACGGTCGTCCTGACGGCGCTGAATCTTGGTGATGCGCCGATCAGTCATATAGGCTCCATGATCGAATTCTAATGGCGGACTCGACTCGGGCGTGGCAGGGCGGGAGGTCATGGTGAGGATGTCCATAGATTTTGTGGATGGACTGCGAAGAAAATTTGGCGCAAGCAGTAACGGGCAACATCATTAGCTTGCTCCTCCGTTTCGCACCAGCCACTTTCTGAGTAGATGCCATATTGAACATGCCATTCGAAACCCCCGTCTTTCGGTATGATATTCACGTCTTCCTCCCATCGGCTTCGGCGGCGGAGAGCGCAGCATGTAAGCCTTCAACGGCTGCGACGAAATTTGCCTTCAGTATCTCTCGGTCATTTTGCGTTAGAACATGGTCGAAATTCGGGCTGTCGCGGAACATCGCCATTGCATCGCCCGCTTTCTTCCACGCTCGCGCAGCTTTGAGCACCTGGTCGCTCGACGGCTGGCGCTCGGCACATGCACGTTCCAGTTTCTCAGATAGTTTCCCGTGTAGAAAATGTTTTTCGGCATCGAATGCTCTTTCACTATCCGAGCGGCGCAGGGCGGCGATGATTTGCTGGCGCTTCTCTATAGACGAAAATTTCCACCAGTCAATCCTGCCAGCTTCAAGCTCTCGCTCAATCTCGTCCGCAAGCTCAATGTTGGTCATGGGCGCTCCGGTGGGGGTGGGAGGGCATAGGTGTAGAACCAGTCGCTCGTATCTGTGTGCGTGTAGACGCCTTTTGCTCCAGCCGCAATGTAGACGTAACCATTCGGCACTACGCTAACCGGATGCGCCCACCCCTGCCCGAGCTTCTCGATGAGGGCAGCGGCGTCGGCAATGGCTTCGTTCCAGACTGGAACGCCGGTGTCTATACAATTCAGCCGCTTCACCGTCGCTGCCGCGTCGGGTGCAGCAGCCGCAGGCGTAACAGACGCGCTATCGCCGTTATCAGTGATAGTTCTGACGGCGCTGCGTTCGATTTCGACCTCGGCAGAGTGCGCGCTCCTTGACTGCACCTGCGGCGCTGCATTCTGTTCCCCCAGCTGCTCCTTGGCTGCTCGTTCATTTTCCCATTTCATGTTTGCTCTGCAGTTAATTGGGGTGCAATCCTTTGTAGCCAGCAACATGGCCTCTGTCACTATCGCCTCCTCGCGCACGGATTCGAGCGAGAGGGCGCGCTGATTCCAATGTCGAGCAAGTTCTGCTTCGTCATCTAGATTTGGCCCGAACGTTTCGCATTTGAGGCACATCACATACTTCGTCTTAACACCGCGCTTGAGTTCAGCGCGTCCGCCGCAAAACGGGCACGGCAAGAGCGTAATATTTCCCATCTCCGCGTCCTTTCTCGTCAGTGCGTCATCGGCCATCGTGATGCCCCAGTCTTCTGCGTATCATTTTTCGGACAGAGCGGAGTATTCGCTCTGCATCCTTTCGCGCCGCGCGTTGAATCTCCCGTCGCCGAGCCCCACGCCTCATGTCAAGGCATACCAAGTCCCAAGCTAAACGACGCGCCAAGTCATCGGCCATCGGGGCGGGCTTTCCGGTCATGGCTTGGTCGCATCCTTGAGGTTCTTGAGCACGTCGCTGACAGCCTCGGCTGTATACGGTTTGTCTCGATCCGTAAGCGATCCGCCGAGCGTGACAATATCGGCAACGACAGCTACAGGAACCGTAACCGTTCCAAGCGCAGCCTTAGTGAGTGATTGAAGCATCGCGAACATGGTCTATCTCCTCTTGGCCTTCGCTGCGGCGTGGGCGGCGCAGGCGTTGATAAACGTCTGCCATCTTGAGCGCTGCCAAGACTTAATGTGCAAATCTCCAATGCCATCCTCAGATAATCCTGGATAGCCCATGAGCGGCGCATCTAGAACATCATAAAGTCTCATCGCCGCCCGCTCCACCCTCCGCAGCGTGTTCCGGCTCTTGCGGGGAGAGGTCATCGCGGCTCCTTCGCGTCAGGCGGGAGGTCATATATCCATTGGCGAGCGATTTCACAGAGCGCAACGAACACGGCGTCCTTATCGCGCTCCAGTTGCCCAAGCTGCGCGTAAGGAACAAGGTCTGGATGCGTCTTGACCTCGCGGTCATACTTCTCGCCGAACGTCCAGCCCATCGCGAAATAAGCTTGCATCCAACTTCCGTGAAGCTCCTCGGGCGATGCGGAACGTTGCGGCCCGCATTGGCGCGAGATTACGGGCAGGAACTGACTGCGGAAGGCATCCTCACGTTCAGCCCATAGCACCGGAATGACGGGTGCACCAGCGGCCTGCGCGGCAAGCCTCGCGGCGTTATAGACAAATTCTGCACGGCGTTCATTCAAGATCATCTCATCTCCTCCCTGTGCGCTTGCGCTTGAGAGCGGCGGCGCGTGTAATCTGCTCCGCAAGTTCCCATCCCACTTTGCGGACCGCCTCGTGCAAAATGTGTCCCGTAGCGTAGAGTCCGCGACGATGCGCCTCATGGTGAATCGCTATCAGACGCGGAACGAAATCGTTGCGTGAGTCGTACAGCGCCCGCAAGGTCTTGGCGGAGGCGGTCATGGGCACAGCGCAAGCAGCGCAGTATGCTGCGCGGCGACCTCTGCAAGAAATTGCGTGACAGTATCCTTGAGCTGCGCGATATAGAGTGGGTCGCGCGGGATGCGCTTGATATAGAGTTGCAGCTTAACCGGCAGTCGCGGATCGAAGCTGATGAAGTCGCACCACTCGCGGTCAGTGATCCAGAGATAGCCCTGTATCTGGGCCAGATGCTCGCACTCCTCGGTGAGCATCGTTTGCAGATGCGTCGCGCTCGTCGGGCACTTGATCTCTATGATGCCGTCCGCGTCGATCAGCCCATCCACTGAGCCGCCGACATACTGGATTGTCTTGTGATGCACGAAGCCGGTTTCCGTCACCATGCGGCCAGTCTGCGACTCATAGGCCATGCGGGCGAGCGGCTCCGTGTCAATGCCGTGCTGCATCGCTGCGGTGACATAGCGCTCGGTCGGATGCTGCGTCAGGCGCTCGATGACGAGTTCCCAAAGATACTTCTGGCGGTCTGCACCCGGCTTGCCCGACTTGAGCCTGTCCATGATCGCCGCGAACCGACTCCCGGTTGCGTGGCCTACGCGGGCCATAAGCCAATCTACGCCGCGTTGCTCGCCTTCTTCTAGGACTGCGCTCATAGTTCAACCTCATGATCCTGATATTCCTTGATCGCCTTGACGACCTCCGAGAACTCGGAAATGTGTCCATATCTCTGGACGAAAGTAGCCAGCATTCCGCGAGCGTCTGTCTTGTCATTTATTTCCTTCTGAATCGCGCGCCGTTTCGCTTCCTCGGCCAATCGCAGGGTGCGTTCGGCCTGTTCCTTCGCCATACGTTCGGCGCGCTCCTTTTCCTCTTGCTCGCGCTTGGCCTTCTCAATTACAGCACGTTCAGCGCGTAGGCGTTCTTCCTCCTTGGCACGTTCGGCTCTCGCTTTGCGATCTGCTTCCTCGCGCTCGGCGCGAGCCTGGTTCTCCGCAGCCTCAATCCGCTGCCGCGCCTCGCGCTGATCTGCTTCCAGTTTGGCGCGCTCTTTGGCAAGCGCGGCCCGTTCCTCCGCGAGTTTCTTTTCTTGCGCTTCCCGCGCCGCTCGTTGTTCAGCCTCGATGCGCGCTGCCTCTGCGCGGATTCGTTCTTCGCGCTCGCGTTCTGCCCGCTTCGTTTCCGTTTCGATCTGCTGCTTGATCGGAAGCCTCAGGGCATCCAACTTGTCAGCAATGCGCCGCGCCTCGGAATCCACGAACCGTCCATAGGCAAGGCTTGCCTCTTTCTCTGCCGTGCGTGCTTTCTCCAGCGTGATGTTATGCGTATTGATGTCCTTGTAAGCGGCTTTTGCCTGCATCATCCCGTCTGCCGTGGCAACAGCAAACACGACATCCTTATAACGCGACGCAAGATCGGCTATGACCGCTTCCGTCGATTTGTACGCCGCAATTTCCGTATTCATACCTCGCTCTCCCGTTCCTTGAGTGATTTCAGCTTCTTCACCGCCGCATTCTTCAATTCATCGTAAGAGGGGATATCCCCCGCAGCCTGACACGCGGCAACGATGGTTTTCCATGTCGCCTCCCACGCTTTCTTGTCCGCAGCCTTCTCGATGTCCTCCAGATACTTGAACTTGATGCTCTCCGCGAGCACATGCGGTTCCGCACCATCTGTGTCAGCATCCTTTGGCGCAAGGCCAGTCGCGGCAAAGAGCGTGTACCGTTGCAAGTAAGAGGTCGTGCTTCCTATCGCCTGGATACTGTTCTTGCTGCCGGAGGTATCGGGGAGCGCGGACATGCTGACTTGCTCGCTATGCCCCTGAACATGCGTCAGGATGCAGGTTACGCGGATCATGCCGCCGTCTGCCTGCTCCACGTTCCAGCGGTGCGAGAGGCCGTGGGCTGAGAGTGCCGCGCCGATCAGTTCGGATGCGTTGTCGAGCGTGGCGTGCTTGTAGGAAGTCTTGCCAGCGCCGAAGGATACTGTTTTGTCCTTCATGATCTGCGGAGGATTCGCCTTGAACGCGGCCAGCGCGGAGACATAAGCCTTGCGCCCCTCGGACGCCTCCCATTTTTCCTTAACTTCCAAGAGCGCGGACAGCTTCGCCACATCGAACGCTGGATCACTTGCCGCCCGGTCAATGATCTGCATCAGCGAGCGCGAATCACTCTCGCGCTGCAATTCTTTTACGACTACCTCACGATTGCTCATTGCGTTCCTTTCTAATCCCAACAATACGGACACGTGCAATGCGCCCGCTTGCCGGATTCGCAGCCGCCGGATGCCTTATGGCTCGGGGCGAATACGTCAGTCGGAAGTCCCGGCGATTCATAGAACTCGCGGCAGCCCGGACAATTCGGGTCGAGGCGCCCTTCGCGCTCCCAACGCAGGATCATTGTGGCACGGTCTTCGGGCGTCTCGTTCGGGATGAGCCAAGTCATGATTTCTCCCGCTCGGCGAGCATGGCGTCGGCATAGAGATATGCTTTGTGAGCAATAAATGCGCGGAATTCTTCTATTTGATTTTTAGGGTCCTCAAATTGTTTTGCACTTTCTCCCATCCACTCATGCGATAGGAATGCCGGTAACGCCGCCGCCGCGAAATAATCGCGCAGGCTCATGCCCTGCGATTGAGAAGTCGCAGCCTTGAATTGCTCAAATGCATCGGGCGCATCTGCATCAAATACCGCATTCGCAATAGGAAACGCCGGTCCGCCATCTTGGCTCATTTCTCCCCCTTCGCCGCCTCGGGCTGTGCAGCGCTCATTCGTCGCTCCAGCCAAGACACTCGACAGCTTCAACGCGATAGCCTTTAAGGAGCTTTGTCCGATTTGCCTTGCGGATAGCTTCCTCGACATTGCGGGCAACGACTGTCCGCGAATCGACATTTACTGCGCCATCCTTCGGGTAAAAGTAAGTTACCTTGAAAAGTCCGGTCATTTGATCCTCCAGATGCGCGCGCCGCCGTCAACGGCTCGCGAGGTGAATTTGCGATCCTTGGGCCAGTTTTGCGCCCCGAGCGAGCCTTTAGTGAAAATTGATTGCCCGACTTTGAGCGCACGAATCTTTCCTTGGAAGCTATTCGGGTCAGGCGCGCGACCGCCACTCCTTTTCGGTATCGGGATATTCGACTGTATCGTATATTTCACGCGCCCTCCTTCAACTTCTCCGCGCTCTCCCGTATCGCCCGGAACGAGTCCTCTAGCTCGGAGTGAGTGTAGCGGCGCTTGATTGGCACGTTATGTTCTACCATTAGCGCCTCCGCGAGCTTGCTGAACGCGATTCCGAGGTCATTGATGTCAAGTTGCGGTTCCATGTGCATCGCCTCCGGTGCCAGATATCCGTCGTACCAGTTGTCAACCATTTGGCGGACGATACTCGCCTGTTTCGAACTTGTCAACGGTTATCGTTACATTGCGCCGCACAACGGATTCCGCTTGACTAGGACTTCTGCTTGTCGGATACTGTCGGCCTCATGACCTATACTCAGCTTGTACGGCACTATGGGAGCGAAGCCGCTGCCGTCAGGGCGCTCGGCATACCGCAAAGCACCATCAACTTCTGGCGCAAGAACGGCATCCCACCTTGGCGTCAATCCCATATAGAACACGCAACGAATGGGAAACTCCAAACGAATAGATATCGTACGAAACGGGGCAACGACTCATGAGTATGGCTGAAAGATTTACGTATACACGTTGCCCCAGAGATGGAAAATTCGTGCGCGAAAAAGATTATCTCGCCCTGCAAGCCGCCCTGCGAGAGGCTCTAGACGCTTGGGGGAACCATGCTGGCGTCCTTTCAACAATCTATGCGCCCGAGCTAAAGCGCATCGCCGAACTCCGCAAATTCCTCGACGACAAATAGGAGGCAGACATGGCATTCGTAGACACCGAAAAACGCTCAGCAGGCGAAGTGCAGCAGAAGGTGGGGAGGCTGAAGCTGAGCGAGGTCGTGAGGATGACTTCCAGACTCAACATAAAAGAGGAATGGATGAATTGCAATGTCTGCACCATGGGCCAAGTCTGCAAAATCATCGGCATTCCAACTGGCGGCGACCAGCGTGATCGCCTTTCGAATTACTTCAATATAGATTATGAGATAGTCAGAGAAGCGGAAATGATGGCGCGTCCGTTTAGGGAATATGCGAATAAAACCCCGGATGAAATCGCCGACTGGCTCGCCGCGCAAGGTCTGTAATGTCCGACGCGATAGCTCGCATGGCCTTCTACTTGTCACAGGCTCCCGGCTGGGAGCCCGACCGCAGCACGTTCAAAGGCCACGCCGAGCGCGTGATCGTATCTGTGCCGCATCGGCCCGTCCGCACTCAGCCCGCCGCGATCAAGCGCAGGATCATCACCGCGCTCGAAAAAGGCCCCGCGACCGGCGAGGAAATCGCCATGCTCACGCGCTGCAATCTGCATTCGGTGCATGCGAAGCTCTCGCGGATGTATGTGGAGGGCCTCGTCAAGCGTTCGTTATCCGCCGTGTCCCCGCAGACTGGGCGCATGGTGCAGGTTTATGAGTTGAAATGAGATGAATGTAGTTCATTTGAACGCGGTATTTCCTAAATATCCCATCACCATTGAAGATAAGGGATGGGTATATGGCGTTTGGTACTGTGGGACGGCGTGGGATAAGGTCAGACTTCATGGACAATATCCGCCTACGTTTCTTAAACGCGCGCTTGCGCTTTTCCCGGAAGCCAAAAACATTTTGCATTGCCCAAGCGGAACCGTAGAAGGACCGGGGATAACTATTGACGCCAAGCGAGATGATATCCGTAAACCGCAAATAGTCTCCTGCGCGTCTTCATTGCCACTGAGTGACAGATCTCTTGACCTCATACTAAGTGATCCTCCATATACTATTGCCGATAGTAAGAAATATGGGTGCGCCCCATTTCCATTAGGAAAATTTATGCGAGAGTGCAGGAGAGTGCTTCGCATAGGCGGACATATGGGAATGCTCCACACTTACTATCCATCTTACCGGCGCAAGGAGTGGAGGCTCGTTGGACTTATCGCGGTTGTGACTGGGTTCCAGCGAGCCACGAGAATGTTCTCAATTTTTGAGAATCTCGAAGATGCCTAGCTTCCCCAAATCCCGCCGCGATCGGCTATGAGGCGCGCGGACTTATCCAAGCGTCTGCGCGATCAGCTTGCAGAAGCGCGTGCTGGCAATGCGTTCGTCGATGCCATATACGGCGATGGCAAGCCGCCGCAGGTTGTGTATCCGCCCGAGAAGCCGAAGCGGGAGCGGAAGGTGCGTGACGAGCTGGTGCCGAGCGAGCATCAGTCACAATGCGCGGTCATTTCGTGGTGGCGCTTGGCTCATGCAGGCTATGGGCTGCCAGAGTTTGCACTATTCGCCATCCCTAATGGGGGTGCACGTGATCCAATCACCGGCTCGCGGCTTAAAGCCGAGGGCGTACGACCAGGTCTCCCTGATTTGATGCTGGCGGTGAAGCGCGGGCATTACGGCGGCCTTGTCATCGAGATGAAGAAGATCGGCAACCAGACTAACACCACGCAAAAGGAAGTGCTCGCTTACTTTGGCCGAGCCGGTTATGCGTGGGAAGTGTGCTGGACAGCGGACGCGGCAATCGCCACAATAAAGAGTTATCTCGCTGCATCGTAGTAACCTAGGGGGGCGCATGACCAATGGCGATCTGATAGAGGAACTATCGCGCTATCCTAAACACTTATCCGTCAAAGTCGTGATAAGCGAAATCTGGTCATGCCTCAACTAGGTTGTAACCGTCCAAGGGAGATAGACGATGGGCCATAGGGCTAGAATTGCCCACTATCTAGGGCGAATCCTCAGGGAGGATTGGTCATGCGCAATTGGACGTATTGGGATTGGATTGCTTACACGGGACTCGCGTTCTCTGTTCTTATTCCTGCGGCTAAAGATGGACTAAAGGAACTTTCGGTGGGCGCTACTCCGCAATATCTATTGTCGCCAATCTGGACATTCCTGCCTGCGATCCTCTTTATTGGGGCCACTTGCATTCTGATTGCAAGGGCGTTTGGGTGGATTGGCGGTAATTCATCTCGTCTAGGTTCATGGTCTGACAAGATGGAACCTATAAACGAACGAACTTATCTTAATGAGACGATAGAAATAGACGGGAAAAGTTTTAACCGATGCAAATTTACCAATGTGAAATTTTTCTATCGCGGGACGGGACCAGTCGCGGTTATTGAGTGCGAAATTCAAGGCTCGCTAGCCATCGAAACTGATAGCAAAGGCGCCCATACCTATTACATGCTATCGGAACGTCTCCAGAGTTCTTCTTCTCGGGTTGTTATCGGCACGCGCAATCCCGTCTCCGGCGAAATTAAAGTCTTTAGCACGATGACTCGCAACCCCGAGCAAGCCGATCAATCCGATAAGCAGAAACGTTAACACGCTCTAATTGTCGCGCCGAAAATGCTAGGGTTCATTCAGCTAGTTTCGCGATTCATATGATTTCCTCTCAAGCATATTATTCACTTTAAGAGGATTGTAGTCAAGCATAAAGTTCAGTTTAGAAAATACTAAACGTAAGTCATTGAACCTGTTTACCTTTTATAGGTATTGACGGGTTAACTAGAAGAATCAGATAATTACAGACGCAAAAAGAGGGCGGACCGGGGGAGACTCCAACTCCCGACTTCCCGCTTAGTAGGCGGGCACTCTATGCGACTGAGTTACCGGCCCTCCAAATGCAGCACCACCACGACCTACGCGAGTGATCTTTTCTAGGGACTTGCTCGCGTAGGTCTTCTCTTTCATGGCCCGCGCACGGTGGGTTACCGGACGATCAGATGGGCTAGCTGGTTCGTGTCTCTAGGGCGCTTTAAGCGGGCCATCCGAACATTCTATCCCGCACCTTCCAGGCTAGTCCCGCGCTGTTTCAATCAAACTGAGGCATGACCCGAAATCTATGGCGCGCAAGACCTCGCGGGCGACTTCAACGATGAATACCGGATCGAGTTGAATAGGGAGGATGCCATAGAAGCGGAGGCGGTCATCCACATGGGCAACTTCCTCCTGATCGAGAGCAAATAGCATGACCACCGCATCCTCAGCTGCCGCAATTCTCCCGCGCGTTCATGCGGCACATGCTGTAGAATCTTAGCTTGCCGGTGACGGCTCGGTTTAAAGCGCGAATGGGTTGATCGCCCCGCCACGCCGCAACGTGGCTAGCGCCCGAACAATTACCTTTGCGGAGGTTCTACGAACTTCTATAAGCACTATCTTGGTGACTATGCCAGGGACACGGCGCATCTCTCAGTCACCGAACATGGCGTCTATCGCCTCCTGATGGACCATTACTACGCGCTCCTCAAGCCTCTACCTGACGATTTTGCCTATCTTTGCCGCGTTGCAAAATGTCACTCAAGGCATGAAAAGGCCGCTTTGAGATCAATTCGAGATCAATTCTTCGACATCATCAACTGTCAACTTAGACACACACGCATAGACCAAGAAATCCTTAAATATCAACAAAACTCCGATACGAACCGTAAAGCAATCGAATCGAGATGGAATACGAACCGTAATACCAAGCCAGAAGCCAGAAGCCAGATACCAGAAGAATCTAAGTCAACACCATTAGCTTCGAGCCCTAACGGGCTCTCGGCTGGTCTCAATGGCAAAAGCGTTGCTTACATTCCGCTAGTGGACGGAACTGAATTCGGGCTTTCAGAAGGTGAGTTGGACGAGCTAAAGAAGGCCTACCCGGCTCTTGACTGCAAGCAGACAATGCTTGAAATCAGGGCATGGTGCATAGCTAATCCAACAAGGAAAAAGACCAGGAGAGGCGCAATGCGGTTCATCAATTCATGGATGGCTAGGCTTCAGGATCGGGCGCGCTGATGGCATACGACAGACCAGAGCGGGAGGCGGAGCATAAAAAGGCCGCAGGACCCACCATGTGCGAATGGAATGAGATGGGGGCCAACTGCCCGCATCGCGGCATCCTTTCACCCGGTAATCTCGGCTATGGCCCCTGGTATTGCCGCGAGCATTTCTATGATCTGCGCGGCTATCCGGATATGAAAGCTGAGAACCTGCATGGCAACCAGCTGCCAAAGACGCCACTGCATTCGATTGCGGTTGACGAGATACACAAGAAAATACGCGAGAAATTCGCGGCCAGAACGGCTCCGGCGGTCAATCCTACCGCCTTCGCGCATCCCATTGAGGACGAGGAAACGGAGGCTGCGTTTGCGGCTTATATGGCCGAACCCGTAAAAGAGGACTCCGAAACGCCGCAGGAAGTATCCTAAACCGCGCCAGGATCACCCAGGAGCTAATATTGTCTCTTCCGTGGCTCCCACTGAGGGACCTTTTCCTTGACGGGGACCTCAGCCCGCAAGCGCCTCTCAGCCAGCAGCCGATAGAACGAACTGGGCAGCACGCCTGCCTTCCGCGCCGCCGCATGAGCATTGACCCCGGCAGCATGTAGCCGCAGGGCTTCCTTCATCTCGGCGGAGCGTTTAGCGCCCATTAGGCAGGACTTGCTTGTAATGACAAAGCGCATTGACGGCCTCGCTCGCATCCATGCCGCGCAGAACCATTTCTTCAAGCGCCTGACGGCGAGGGACTGGCTGCGAATGCCCGCACAGCACCAGCTCATCAAGCCAGCGGTCCGTTATGGTCTTATTCATGCCGCACCTTCGTCAACACGGCGCGGGCAAGAATGCGAATGGCTCGGCTCAAAGCTAAGCCATTTGTTCGGTCGCACATAGCGTCTATCCGTTTCAGCGCCTCGACCAGCTCCCTGTTCTGCGCGGCGAGGGCGTCATTAGAATACTTCAAGTTGTCGCGTTCACAGACGAGCGCGGCCATAACAGACCCTTCACGCTCGACATTTTCCAGCGCCTCCAGCGATACGCCTTCAAGGGCATTGACGCAAGCCACGATACGCCGGGCGTTGGCGTTAGTATGTACGTCGGCTATAGGATCAAGCGTGCCTCCAATAGTGTCTCCGTTACGATAAATCGTGTTTTCGGTGGCGACGTTTCCAGGCGAGCGTTTAACAATCCACTTACCGGGCGTATGCTCTCCCGCGCGGGGCTTTGCGTTAGGGGCGGTCATTTCGTTCTCCCTCATGGTTTCAAAGTAGGAATAGTCGCTGGGCCAGTAGGACATGGCGCTAGATAGCTGCCAGTCGGCGCAGTTGAGCGCGGCTGATGCCTTCCTTCGCCATGCGCTCCTTGCACAGCGCCACAGTTTCAGCGGAGTTCGCCTTCACGGTCGCGTCGGTGAAATTCCTGACGCGGGCTTCAGCCTCAGTAAGAATCTGCCACAATTCACGATAGGTCATCATTCCTCCCGTTTGCCTTACGTTGGAAATCATCCCCGGTGTAGCGACCGGCGGCGCTAGAGCCATTGCTGACGTGTCCTGATTCTGGAAATCTGCGTCTGTGATACCCCAAACTCTGCGGCGATAGCTTCCTGCGGCTTGGTCGAAGCTCTGATGGCGATGACTTGCTCCAAGGAGAGCTTAGCGTTGTAGTTGGCCGTTCCAGCCTGAACGCGTCCACGCGATCCGTCTGGATTGCCGCGACCGCGACCCTTGAGGTGCATATCGCGGTTATTGTCGCCGCGAGTCCCAAGGAATAGATGGGCTGGATTTACGCAGCATCGCACATCGCATGAATGGCACACGCACAGAGCGCCAGTGATCTGGCCACGGTAAAGCGCATAGGCCATTCGATGGGCATACTGATTGAACCATTTCGCATAACCCTTCTCGCTGAGTTTGCGCATCCAAATCCAGCACCCAGAGAAGGGAATGCGCTCAATGGTGGCTTCAAATTGTTCAAGGTTCATCAGATTACCCCAATCGGACTGCTCACCCTCACTGTAGCATTATGAACTAGCGCTGTCAAGCACTATTTGCGTCAGCACAAACAAAGGTGTAGAACGCAAGCATCACCAGAGCACAGCCGCCTGAACGGGCGTCCCCGGAGTGGGAATGGCTTTGGGGGGATAGGGGGGCCGTAACATGGAATTCCCACCATTTGCATTTTCTACTCCAGAAAGTGCTACGATAGACGCAATGAACGAACACCACTACTCCCGCATTGATGCAGGACAATCACGGCAATCCATCACGAAGCCCATAGCAGCCATCCCGGTCGAAAACCCCGACCTGCCTTCAGCCAAAGCCCAGATCGTCGCACAGGCGATCTTAGATCACTCCGAAGGCAAATCTCTCCGTCAGATAGCCCAGCACCTCGATGTTAGCTACGAAGGATTGCGCATCTGGATGCTTCAGGAGCAACCAGCTAACTACAAAGCCGCCCAAGAACTCGGGCTAATCTCAAGGATCGTCTATGCGGATAAAGAGTTGGATGATGCCGCAAACAGCCTTGATATCGCACGCGCACGCGAGACTGGCAAGTTCGCTCGATGGGATGCAGAGCGCAGACTCCCTCACTTATTCGGTCAAAAGCAAGAGGTGACGCACAAGGGACACGCTCCGGTCCTGAGCATCACGATTGTGGATAACTCGGGCAAAATCGTGGATAACTTGGGTCAGGATCAACATAGCAGCGTTATGTTAAATACGCCTGAGCTGCCTCAGAAGTAGGCAAGCATCGGCTCGCCCCGGTTTCAAGACTCGCGCGGTCATGCGCTGTAAGCATGCTTTCCCTGCCAGGTTTTGACCCAGGGGGCTATCTTTCCGGCTTGACGGGCAAGGGGCTATGCTGGGTTACATACTCCCCATCCCCCAGAAAAATGAGCCCGGAGAGTGCTTGCAATTTAAAATCATGTGTGATTCAATATCGCATGGAAGAAATTAAGCGGTTGCCGTGCGAGGAGCTTGGAAAATGCATCTACCCGAGTTGTTTGAAAAGTTGCCATGATCCAAACTGCAAGAGCTTATGCCACCTCGGGCCGTCGTGGCATCAAAGGCATCTGGTTATAGAAGCAGAACGCGCAGGAAAACTTCGTGCCGGAAATTAAGAATGCTGGGGCGCAGGCGGTTCGGACTCCTCCCTCCGATGCGGTGCTGCCTGCGACCTCAGCTTCGGTATCCGGGAAGAAGATTGGAAGGCCGAGGTTGAACCGGACTGCGGAAGAAAAAAAAGCGCTGAGGAGGGAGTATTTGAGGAAGTATCGGGCGAGGAAACGTGAGTCTGCTTGAGTTGCTGATGCAGCATCTGGTGCCTGCTGGTCCTGCGCCAGCGCAGAGGGTGGCGGGGGTGCTGCCTGGGAGGAGTCCATCGCAGGAGGATTTCCTGCTGCAGCAGTTGCGTGCTCAGAGCGATGTGAAGAGTCTGGAAGCGCTGTTCCAGAAGTACAAATGAGGTACTTGGTTCTAGGCGCTTCGAGTTTCTACGGTTCGAATTTCTTGAAATTCCTGCAGGAAAAAGGTGAGGATGTCAAAGGACTCAGCCGCCCCGAGTTTGATCTGCGCAAGGATTTCATGGTCCCCAACGCAGATATCGTCGTCAACTTCATTGCCGAGAGTCTTGTTGCCGAATCTTGGGAAGACCCCGAGCGCTGGCTCGAAACGAACGTCGTATGCACCAACCGGCTATTTGAGGAAATACGCAAGAAGGAAATAGGCCTCTACATCCATATTTCCACGCCGGAAGTGTATGGGTCGAACACCCACTGGATGAAGGAGCGCCGCGACTACCTGCCGGCGACGCCGTATGCGGTCTCCAGAGCCGCAGCGGATATGATGCTGCAAGCCTACTGGAAGGCTTACCGTTTCCCCATGATTATCACCAGGACTGCGAATATCTATGGCAAAGGCCAACAAGATTTCAGGCTCATCCCGAAAGCGTTCTCCTTGCTGGCATCCGGAATGCCCTTTCCAGTCCGCGGGACTGGGCGTTCTCAGCGTAGCTTCATCCACGTTCGAGATGCAGCCCGAGCACTATATGTGCTTTCCAAAGACGGAAAAGCCGGAGAGCACTACCACATCTCGACCCGGAAGCAACACTCGATCCTAGAAGTCGTGAGGATGATCTGCAAGATATTGGGTAAGGGCGAGGTTGAGTTTGAAAAAGACAGACTCGGGAAAGACCATGCCTACCTGCTGAACTCGGACAAGATGAGGGCGTTGGGCTGGTACGATCAGATCGAGCTTTATGAGGGGTTAAGAGATTATGCAGATCATGGCGGTTTCCTTGAAGACAGCAGAAGATTTCTTGTCGAAACATGAAAGACACTATAAGGCTCCCGTTGAACCTGTCTGCGCCATAGGGGTTGGCGATGAAACCGGTCTCCATGGCGCAGCAGTCCTCGGAAGAAACGGCGAAGATGCAGAACTTGCCCATATCTATTGCGACGGAGCCTCCCAAGCCTATAGCCTCCTATACGGAGCTTGCTGGCGCACCCTCAAAGCCTTGGGGTACAAAAAGGCCGTTCTGTGAGCGTCTGAGGGTTTTCGAGGAATATATCCTCGCGCATCTGGAAGAAATTCGCTGCCCAGTTCACCTTTCTCTAGGTCAGGAGCTTGTGTCAGAGGCTATCCATCGAAATATCCTTAAAGGCGATTGGCTATTCTCTACTCATAGAAACCATGGACATTATCTAGCGAAGGGCGGGAGCGAAGACAGGCTGTGGGATGAAATATGCGGTTTGGAGACTGGAATTAATCGCGGTATGGCAGGCAGTCAGTGTTTCTCCGATCCTGCGATAAACTTTCACGCGAGTTCAATTGTCGGCGGATCGATCGGTATTGCCGTGGGCGCGGCTTTTTCGTTGAAGGGAAGCGGAAATCTGGTCGTGTGCTGCCTGGGAGATGCCGCCACAGAGCAGGGGGTCTTCTGGGAAGCATTGAATTTTTCTGCATTGAAAAAACTCCCCATTTTTTTTATCTGCGAAAATAATCGATTGTCCATTGATGTCCCCATTGTGGAGCGTCAGACTGTCGGCATAACCCGGAGGGTCAAGACCTGGATCGAGATAGCGCCGACCATAAAACAAGGTTTCGAGATGGGCAGAATAGCCCCGATGTTTCACGAAGCCTTTGTAACCAGAGAGGGGAAGCATTGCTATTTTCAGAAGAAATAAATAAGGCTCTGGACGAAGCCCTGAAGGATGAGAGGACACTGCTATGCGGACAACTCGTGAACTACGGTCATTCAGCCCTAACCCGTGGGCTGGAGAAGAAATATCCGAATCAAGTGGTGACCTATCCGGTGGCGGAGAATTTGATGAATGCGAGTGCGATGGGGATGAGCTTGGCGGGCAAGAGACCGATTGTATTGCATGAGCGCTTCGACTTCGCCTTAGTTGGAATGGACGCACTTATCAACCATATTGCGATCTGGCCGAAGAAATGCGCAATGAAATTGCCTTTGGTGATGATGATAGTGGTGGGACACGGTAAAGGTCAGGGACCGCAGCAGAACAAGGATTTCACTGGATGGTTCAGGGAAATGGAGGGCTGGACTGTCCTTGAGCCGCGTCTTCCTGGATCGGCCTCCGTTGCTGTTCACGCTGCGACTCTTGCCGAGTCTCCGGTAATGCTCATTATCCATCGGGAGCTGTATTGATCTTTCCCGATGGTTCGATGGCCGGATATAGCTGGGAGAACGATCCGAAGCGCTTTGCCTTCACCTGCGCCAGATACAAATTCATTGCGAAGATGGTAGAGGGCATGGACAAGGTGCTGGAGGTCGGCTGTAATGATGGGTTTTTCTCACGCATCGTCAGACAGCATGTAAATCATCTGGTAGGAATGGACAATGACCCGAAGGCTGTTGAACTCGCCAAGGAGATGAACTCTGAGAAATGGAACATCTACTTTCAGCAGTGGAGCATACTGGATTCGACAGTGTTGTCTCAGCCAGGGTTCGATGCTGTGTATTGCCTGGATGTATTCGAGCACATAAAGGAGGAGGATGTTCTTCTACAAAATCTCGTATTTTTTGCTCCTATGTGCATTATCGGCACTCCTAGCCTTGAGTCTCAAATATATGCTTCTCCGGTATCTAAAGCGGCGCATGTTAATACGGTTACGAAATCACAACTCCGAACCAAGATGAAGAAATATTGGAAGCATGTTATTTGCTTCGGGATGCAGGACGAGGTTCTTCATACCGGCAAAGACGAAATGTGCAATTATATTTTCGGTCTTGGGTTCAAGTGAAACTCCCTCGTCCTGAGCCTGCCCTCGGCATCTTGGCCTACGCCCAAGAGCGCGATCTGTGCGTCAACATGGATCGCAGGAAGGCCGATAACTGGCGCTCCTATATCCAGACTAAGAATCTAGGCTGGCGCTCGACGATTGGCTATTTACCGATCAAGCTCGATATCGAAAACTGCTCACGCTGCAATTTCGCGTGCACTATGTGCGCGGTATCGAAGTGGGCGCACGGCAAGCGCGCAGACGACATGACGCTGGAGGAATTCAAGGCGCTCATCGATGAGCAATACGGTTTGGTCGAGATCAAACTGAACGGCCTGGGCGAGGCTTTGATGCAGGGGGATGATTATTTCGAGATGGTCAAGTATGCGAGGGCCAAGCATATCTGGGTGCGGATGACCACAAACGCCTCGCTCCTGCATCTACGGGACAACTACAAAAAACTCATCGACTCCGACGTGAACGAAATAGATATCTCGATAGACGGCGCAGACCAAAAGACATTCGAGGGGATCAGGATACAGTCTGACTTCGATCAGGTCGTAAAGAACGCGAAGCAACTGAACGATTGCTGCGCTGGGACGAGGACGAAGATGTGGACGCTGGTGCAGAAGGCCAATTATACCAATTTGGCCGAACATCTTCATCTGGCTGACTATATGGGATTCAAGAATGTCGTGTTCTCCATGAATATGCACGGATGGGCCGACCCTGAATTGAAAAAGCGCAACGACGCCGAAATGGTCAATCTGAGCGAAGACTATATTTCGCATCTTATGGAGACCGCCAAAAACAAGAGAATTAAACTCGCGTTCTGGGATGTAAATGATAAATTCGATACCGATATCATGCAGCACCGCTGCCCGTGGCCCTTCGAACGGGCCGTAGTGACCTCCGATCTGAGGACTGTTCCTTGCTGCATGATCGGCGATCCTGATAAATTCGAGATCGGGAAAGGCAAGACATTCCTGGTGAACTGGAAATCCGAGGAATATCGTGATTTCAGGCAGGCCCATATAGACGGAAATATTCCAGACGTCTGCAAAGCCTGCTACAAATGAAGGTGCTGATTCTCGGCGGAGGATTCGCCGGAACGACGGCAGCTTATCTTCTCCAGAAAGAAGGCTATGAAGTTACCCTCATGGAGAAGGAGCCTCATCTGGGCGGCGGGTGCAGGACTTTCTTCTATGGCGGTCATCCTTTTCAATACGGCCCGAGGGTCTATTATGGATATAGCAAAAAAGTCTTTGACTGGGTTAATTCGTTCACGCCAATTCGCAGGTTTCCTTTTGAACTTAGAACCTTTGTTGAAAGCGATCAACGCTTCTACCACTACCCGATACATGAGGACGACTTGCCCTCAATGCGGGCATACGCACAGATTAAATCTGAACTCGCAGCCAGAGACAACTCCAAGGAACCCAAGGATTTCGAGGAATACTGGATCAACCGAGTAGGGCGAACGCTCTACGATATGTTCGTCAACAACTACTCTAAAAAGATGTGGATGATCGATGACAACCGCATCTTCGACATCTTCAAATGGAGCGCCAAGGACAAGCCGATAGAGTCAGGGCCGAAGGGGACTTATAAGGATTCGATCATCGGCTATCCGTATGCCCATGATGGATACAACGCCTATTTCGATGTGATGACGGAGAATGTCGAAGTTAGATTGAACGATTCATATTCTTGGTATGACAGGCACACTTTATCTTGCGAGGATTTCGATCTTTACATTAACACAATTCCTATTGATGAATTTTTGGGATATGAATTTGGAGAGCTTCCATATGTTGGAAGAGATTTTCAAGTCATCATTCTGCCCTGCAAGCAAGTTTTTCCAGCGGATATCCGCTTCTGCCACTATGCGGGTTCAGAGCCGCACACCAGAATAACGGAGTTCAAAAAACTGACCTATCATGAGTCTGAAGATACCCTCTTGGTCATTGAGACCCCTTCGCATAAAAACAAGCTATATCCCTATCTCACCAAAGCAAATATGGCTACCGTGGGGAAATACCTGGATTCCCTACCACAAAACGTTTATTCCATTGGAAGGCTTGGCACGTACAAATATTCGACGATTGAGCAAACTATCTGCCAAGCATTTGAAGTGGTATCGAAGATTACGGGCAAGTCCAATCCAATGGCAGATCAATTCTTTGGCATCGGCGACACTGCATTGATGAAAGATAGAAAGTGACTAAAACGGTTCTATACGATCTATCGGTAATGCCTACTACCTTTGATTTCGCCTGTACGGCAGTCATGGCGAAGACTTTGGGCTATGAGGAAATCAGGTTCGTCGTGGATAAGCCCATGACGGAATGGAAGTATCCGGCGAAGATAGGCTGGAGGCGTTGGGCGAATATCCTAGTTCCACTGTGCGAGTTGGCCGACCTCAGTTTCTCTGTGGGCCGCGAGATTCCCGGTGATACATTGGGTTATACGACCGGGAATGTCGAGGAGATATTCAAACGAACCGGCAAGATCACGAAATTGAGGCCAGTGGAACTGCCGGATAAGTCAGGTTATATAACAATCACTCTAAGGCAATCATTCAGGAATGAATGGCGTAATTCAAGTCCCGATTGGCTCAAGGTCGCCGAATGGCTAAAATCAGAGGGTGAGGAAGTCTATATCCTCGAAGAATCTGAAGAAGTCCCTATCGCTATTGAAAAGCGCATGGGCATTTATTGTAATGCCAAGATGAATCTGGCCGTCGGTAATGGCCCGATGGTTCTATGTTGGCTATCCGAGGCCCCATATCTGACTTTCCAGCTTCCAAAGGGCCCGGAGAAGGAATACACCGCCTTGGTGGGACAGTGGGATCGCATGGGATTTCCAGTAGGCTCTCAACTGAGCTTTAAAAATGAAAGACAGGAAATCGTCTGGGATACTGATGACTATGAGATCGTTAAGACCCACTGCGAAAAGCACTTGTTTGACAAGAACTTAAAGAAAGGCGCAAACTCGCGCGCTAATGAACGGCATACGGCTTGAGCCAAAGCAAGGTCAAGCTTTCCAAACATCCGCAACAGAAGTTCTCTACGGCGGCGCTGCCGGTGGAGGTAAAAGCTACCTCCTCAGAGTCTCAGCGATCAGATGGTGCATGGAGATACCCGGTATCCAGGTCTATTTCTTTCGTCGCACCTTGCCCGATCTTCGAGATAACCATTTAAGGGGTCCGACCTCGTTTTTTGTCATATTGGCTGATTTACTGCAAAGCGAGAACATCAAATATCGGGCGCAGGAAAATGAATTCGAGTTCTGGAACGGTGCGATCCTGCATCTTTGCTATTGCGACTCCGAAAATGACGTGGAAAAGTACCGCGGGGCGGAAATCCATGTGCTTTGCATAGATGAACTGACACACTTTTCCGAATATCAATATCGTTTCTTGAGGTCTCGCGTCCGTAGGGCCGGTCTCGAAGTGCCAGAGAAATACAAGAAAATGCTCCCGAGGATAGAAGCAGCTTCAAACCCTGGATCGATAGGTCATGCCTGGGTCAAGAGAACATTCGTAACGCCCAAGCCGTTCAATGAGGTCTGGAGAGCTCCTTCGGAAGAAGGTGGGATGTTGCGGCAGTTCATCCCGGCGAAATTGTCAGATAATCCGCATTTGACCAACGATGATCCAGACTATGCAAACCGCCTCAGAGGGCTTGGAACCAGCAGTCTGGTACGGGCAATGCTCGAAGGAGATTGGGACATCATCGCCGGTCAGGCTTTTGAGAAGCTGCGTCGAGAAACCCATTGTATCGATCCTCTATCTCCCCCTGAAGATTGGCTCGTCTTCGGTTCGTTTGACTGGGGTAGCTCCCGTCCGTTTAGTTATGGTCTGTGGTGCATCTCCAACGGAGAAAAACTCCCAGACGGAAGGTGCTATCAAGCCGGGGCAATGATCCGGTACGACGAGTGGTATGGCTGGAGCGGTAAAGCCAATGAGGGCTTGAGAATGGACGTGCGGGAGGTCGCCCAAGGCATCTTCAAACTGGAAAATGAGCGCGTTCCTGCTTACAGGATCGGCGATTCGAGCATGTGGGATGTGGATGGGGGACCTTCCATTGCGGAGCGCTTCAACAATAACGGTATTGTGATGCGGCCTGCGCCCAAAGGTAAAGGCTCGCGGCATAACGGCTATGTGGAAGTGCGAAACAGAATCTCAGGAAATGACGACGGTCCGATGCTGTATGCCACCAAGAATTGTCATGCTGGCTTCTGGAGGACGATGCCGGAACTGGTGATGGATGAGCACCAATACGGTATGAAGTCTGAGCAGATAGACACCGATCAGGAAGACCATGTATCGGACGAAGTGATGTATGCCTGCATGAGCCGTCCATGGATGAGGCATATTGAGCCGGTAGTAGCGGTGCCTGAAAGATGGCTGGCATTCGAGGAAGAGGAGGCCGAAACGTGGCGGACAACATAACAGATGAGTTAGAAGTAGATCATGGGCTTTTGATACAGTGGGTCAATGAAGCCGAAGATGCCACCGATGATTCCCGCGCACTTTCCGAGAAATGCCGAGATTATTATGACTCGAAGCAATGGACGGACCCAGAGATAAAGAAGCTCAAGACCCAAAAACAAGCACCGACAGTCTCCAATCGCATCAAGCCGAAAATTGACAGCTTGATGGGAATGGAGACTACGAATAGAACGACCGCAAAAGCATTTCCTAGGACTCAAAAGCATGAAAAGGCTTCCGAAGCCGCCACGGAAGCTATCAGGTTCGTATTGCAGGACAATACTTTTGAGAAGACCCGCTCGTCAGCTTTCGAGAATATGTTGATCGAAGGAATTGGCGGATGTGAGGTCATAGTCAAGCCGGTAAAAGATGACTTCAAGGTCATCATCAATCAGATTCCTTGGGATAGGATGTTTTTTGATCCTCATTCAAGACGGAAAAATTTTTCCGATGCGCGTTACTTGGGCCAAATCGTATGGATGGATTTCGACGAAGCTCTGGAACTCTATCCAGAAGGAGAAGACCATCTTAATACTATGTCTTCTGGCTCAACTACCTTCGATGACAAGCCTCGCTGGCTAGACTCCAAGAGGAAAAGAGTAAAAATCGTTGAGATGTACTACGGCAAGGATGGCGACATTTGGTATTCGTGTTTTACCCGTTCAGGGTTCCTGAAAGAACCGAAGATATCACCCTACAAGGATGAAGAAGACAATACCGAATGGCCGTATGAATTCGCTTCTCCGTTTGTCGATAGAGAAGGTGGGCGCTACGGTGCTGTGAGACAGCTTTTGGATATGCAGGACGAGATAAACAAGAGGAGGTCGAAGGCACTGCATTTGATGTCAGTCAGGCAAGTGAGGGGAGAACGCGGCGCTGTTGAGGACGTGAATAAGGCCCGCCAAGAACTTGCGAAACCCGACGGATATATTGAGACTACACCAGGCATGGAATTCGAGGTCCTGAAGACCGGCGACATGGCGGCGGCTCAGTTCAACCTCTTGACTGAGGCCAAGCAGGAAATAGATGCGGTGGGGGCGAATGCGGCTCTCATGGGGAAAACTACGAATCAGGATGCTTCCGGGCGCGCATTGCTCGCCAGAGAAGCAGCTGGCAAGACTGAGTTAGCCCCAGTTTTCGATACACTCAAAGGGTGGGATTACAAAGTCTATAGGAAGGTCTGGAACAGAATCCACCAGTATTGGAAGGCTGAGAAGTGGATTCGCGTCACCGATGACGAGCAAAATCTACGCTGGGTCGGATTGAATAAGCCCATGACCAAGGGCGAGGTCGTCCTACAGAATGCGCAGGAGCAAAATATTCCACCAGAGCAGTTGCAGCAACTACAGCAGCAAATAGATGCGAATCCTGCAATGAAGGAAATCGACCATACGCATAATGATGTCGTGGAAATGGACGTTGATATTGTCTTGGATGACGTTCCAGACGCCATTACTTCACAGATCGAGGACTTCCAGACATTGGGTGAGATGGTCAAATCGGGCTTCCCAATTCCTCCGCTGGCTGTAATCGAAGCCTCACCGCTCACGAACAAGACCAGGATTCTGAAGATGATGAAGGAACAGCCGCAAGTTCCTCCGCAACTTCAGAAGCAGATGGAAAAGATGCAGGAAGACCTCAAAAAGGCGAATGAAGAGAATCAACAACTGAAAGCTGGAACTCAGGCGAAGATGGCGCAGATTGATGCTGATAAGCAAGCATCTGGCGTGAAGATGCAACTTCACCAGCAGGAAACCGCAGCGAGCCTTGCTCACGAACGCGAAGCCAATGCCGCCAGATTGCAATTTGAGCGCGAGAAAGCCGCTCAGGAGTTGCAACTACAGAGAGAGAAGGCGCAGCAGGAAGCCGACCTTCTTGTCTGGAAGGCGAAGTTGGAGGCCGAGACCAAAGTATTGGTCGCGCAAATCGCAGCCAAACAAGCTGGGGAGCAAGCATTACTCGAAGCTGAAACTGCCGCCGATGTCAATTTCGTCAAGGATGAGGGCGGCGCGACTGGCACCAAGCCAAAGATCAGAGATGTTATAGCTAGTCTCGCCGATGGCCTAAAGACCATGCAGGACACCCACTCGAAAGGCATCCAGGAGCTTGCCAAGTCGCACCAGCAGTCCACTGAGAAACTTCTAGCCCATATCTCAAAGCCTCGGACTATCACGGCGAAGAGTTCCAATGGCACGACGCTTACGGCAACCACGCATTAATGGCTTTCACCCTAGTACAACAAAATAGTGGTACGGCGAACGGAACTTCGATCACTGTAAGTTATGGTTCCACGCCGACAAACGGGAATCTCTTAATAGGTGTTATTGGATCGAATGATGGAGGGGCTACCGATCCGACAGGATGGTCTACAGCCGTTAACAAGGTCAATGTCACCGATGACGATTTCGTTAGGATTTCCTATAAAGTCGCCGGGGCCGCGGAGACTACTGCGGTCGCTTTTACCGGTCTTGTCGGCAATAGTCATGGTCTTGGAATTTTAGAGTTTGCCACGCCTACGGCTTCACCGATTGATGTTACGTCATCCGCTGGCGAAAGTCTGGCTGCTACCTCTCAGACATCAGGCACGACCGCAGCAACGGCGCAAGCCGATGAGCTCAGTATCGTAGGATTTCAGATACGCGCTGATGTTACCACTCCATCTCTATCCAATGGCTTCACATTGCAGCACGATCTATTCAACGCCGTAACCGTTTTAGTCGGCTATAACATAGAAAGTGCCACCGGAACTAAGGAATCAACAGCTTCATGGACAGTCGCCGGGAACTCAATCGGCGTAATCGCTACTTTCAAGGCTGCGGCTGCGGTAGGCGATACTTCCACTCCAATTCTTAATTTCATGTTCTGATGGCCTCAGTCAGACACGCAACATCGGTTCAAGGTGCCGATGATCCTGGAAAGTCGGTACAGGCGGCACAATGGAATGAAGACCATACGCTTGTAGGCATCCCCGATCAGGCGTCATTAGATGCCGTCAGCGCAGCTGTCTCTGTTGTAGCGGCGAATCTTTCTGCATTGAGCGTCACAGTCGCCGGAATTGGCGGTGGCGAGGTTCATCCCACTTCGGCTGAGTTTGTCAGCCTTCAAGCTGACTTCTCCACTCTGAGCATTCAGGTCACGAACGTTTCCGCTGCCGTAAGCGTCGTGGCGGCAAATCTCTCCAATGAGATTTCCCTGCGTTCTTCGCAGATCAACACTGCATCCGGGGCCGTTAGTACGCTTTCTTTGGCCGTTTCAGTCGTAGCTGCTGCTCTTTCAAATGAAACCTCGGCACGTATAGCGGGCGACAACGCAGCTTCTGGAGCCGTGAGCACTCTAAGTCTTGCTCTTTCGGCTGAAACTGCCGCGAGGATAGCGGGGGATAACACAGCCTCCGGCGCAGTGAGTACACTCAGCCTCGCAGTTTCGGTGGTTGCAGCTGCGCTCTCGAATGAAATTTCTCTCAGATCATCCCAGATCAATACAGCTTCTGGTGCTGTAAGTACATTGTCTCTAGCTGTATCTGTGGTAGCGGCGGGACTGTCAAACGAAATCTCCGCAAGGAATGCGACAAGCAATGCTATTAGCACTATGAGTCTTGCCGTTTCAGCAGCAGAGGCCCACGCCGCCGCCGCTTCCGCTGCTGTCAGCACTTTGAGCCTTGCGGTTTCGGTTGTGGCCGCGCAGCTTTCTGCTACTAGCGTTCAAGTAACGGCAGTCTCTGCTGCGGTGTCAGTGGTCGCTGCTGGCTTGAGCGCACTGAGCATTCAAGTCTCTACCCTTTCGGCGCAGATGACCTCACTTGTCGCATCCAAGATCGTAATGCTTGGAGCACAGACAATATCGGTATCGGCTCTAACCAATGTTTCCGGGCAAGCATTCTCGGTAGGGGCGAATAATACCTACGCTTTCAAGTATATGATTATTTACCAAGCCGCCTCGACTGCTACAGGGTTGGGAGTGAGCGTGACCTTCCCTGGGATGAAGACATTTGCGGCTACTGCCTATATCACTTCTGGTGCGACCGGAACTGCGAACACATTCTCTGGGCCTATAACGGCCTCTGGAACTAAGATTCAAGCTCTAAGCTGTCAGACTGCCGCGACGGACTTTTACGCCGTGATAGAGGGAGCTTTCCAGGTATCTACTTCAGGCACCTTGCAGCTTCAGGCCGACTCTGGAGTTGGCGGGACTTCTGCTCAGGTCATCATCAGGCCAGGAACATTCGGAATGGTATGGAGGGGCGCTTGAAGCGTCTTGATGTCCTAAAGACGAAGGTCAATACCTCTTACTGCATTTCTGATGAGCGCAGGGATCAGCAGATGCGTCTTTCGAACGCGCGGATCAATGGCAGAGTTCAGCCAGCAACGCAGATTTATGACGAAGAAATAGCCATTGTCTGCTACGGGCCGTCCCTGAGAAAAACTTGGACAACAATAAAATCCTTCAAGAAGATTATGACTTGCTCTGGAGCGCATAAATTCCTCTTGGAAAGAGGGATCATGCCCACTTGGCACGTTGATCTAGACCCGCGCGAGCATAAAACTAAGATGCTCGGAGAGCCTCACAAAGATGTCGAATATCTGATGGCGTCATGTTGCCATTCGAGCATGTTCGATAAGCTTGAAGGCTTCAATGTGAAACTGTGGCATATCTACGCCAATGAAACGAATAAGGAGCTTCCCAGGACTTACCCGCGCGGCGACTGGATTCTGACCGGCGGCAATAATGTCGGGATGAGGTGTCTAGTGATGGCGCGTCTTTTGGGCTACCGGAACTTCAATATCTTTGGCATGGACTGTTCCTTCCCCAAGCATGGTTCCCACCATGCTGATGCCCACCTGAATCCATCATCAAGGATTTATGAGACCCCATACGACGGGAAGATGTACTACTGCGAGCCAGTGATGCTTGACTATGCGCGTAATTTCTTCCATGAAGTAGAGCAGCTTCCAGATGTGACGATCAAGATGCACGGCGAGGGCCTCTTGCAGCATATGGTCTACAAGAAAATGGGCGACCAGATAAAGGTCAAACCCAAGGCCGTGATTGCGTTTTCAACTCCAGTGACGATCACGCCAGCATACGTAGAATTGAACAAGAAGATGCACCTGAATCCGATCTATGGGATCGGTGGAAGGGCGCGTAAGGAAGTAGTTTTGAAGCTCTCAGAGGCCCTGAACACGCGCTCCATTCTTGATTACGGCTGCGGGAAAGGAACCTTGGCCGCGAGCCTAGCTTTCCCTATTTGGGAGTATGACCCGGCTGTGCCCGGCAAGGATTCAGTGCCTCGTGCTGCTGATCTGGTCGTGTGCCTGGATGTGCTGGAGCACATCGAACCAGAGATGCTGGATAATGTCTTGGGCGATCTCGTCAGATGCTCGAACAAAATGCTCTTTGCCATCATAGACACCGGCCCAGCGGAAAAGGATTTGCCTGATGGCCGTAACGCTCACCTAATCCAGCAGGATAAAGACTGGTGGCAGGAGAGGCTGGGCAAATTCTTCAAGATCGGGGCAATCCTCCAGACCGGGCCTGAGCTTCATTGCGTCCTTGAGCCTAAGAAGATGGGGCCATTGTGACGGGCATCTTCAATTCGATAATTTTTGCCAACAATATCTTCAACGTTGGTACTGCGGGGCCGATACCGCCCGCTGTCGTGGCGGACGCCAAGCCCGGCGGGGGCGGGATCGAGGGGGTCTACAAGCCTACCGGGCTTACAAAGCGCAAAAAACTCAAGCTCAAAAAAGTAGACGAGCGGATCGAGGAATTTCAGGATGCGCAGATCGAGATTACGAGGAAACTCAGGCAGGAGTTCATTGAGGAGAGCCCTGCCACCATTCGCCAAATAAATATTATGTCGATGGCGGAAATAGAAACGGAAATTGGAACTTTAATGCGAGAAAAAATTAGAACCGAGGAAGAGGAGCTAATGCTAATACTTTTAATTGCGCAAGCGTCTTCCTAAGCAATTTATGTAGAGCAATGTGACATGAACGGCACAGCCATTCAACCTCTAATGGTTTGGAGTAATCGTGATGGTGTTTCTGGCTATCAGGTGATTTACAGACCTCACAGGGCTGTTTCTTCAATTTTCCCCTCTTCTGATATTCATTGGCATAAGCTCTACAATTTGAAGCCTTGCGCTCGGCCTTGGATAGCAATCTATGAGGAGGGCGAGTTTGACGCATATTCGCCGCATGACATTTAGCACAGTAGCTCGCAAAACGTATGTGCTCAGATTCACGATAGCGGTTATGTTCCACGCCGCATATCGCGCAAATGCCAATTTTCATCAAGGCATTATAGCATGTTTTAGTGGAACAATGTGCCGCCTACACGAAGGGCGTTAGGAGATTCAAATGCCGGAACAAATGACTTTGGACACCATACTAGATGACAAGCCGCCTGTTGACACCCCGCCAGCAGAAGAAGTCAAGATCGAAAGCGACAATGCCAACATCAGGCATCAGGAGAAGGAAGAAGCCGCCCAGGGTCGCGTCAGGGACGGTACGGGTAAGTTCGTCAAGAAAGAGGAAGTCAAGGCCGAAGTAAAAACCGAGGTCAAGACTGAAGTAAAAGAGCCGGAAAAGAAAGAGGTTCCAAAGCAGGAGTTCTCCGAAAAGGAGCGGGCTCTACTTGCTGCCCTGCAAGACGAAAGGCGCAAGCGACAGGCTCTTGAACTCAAGTCCCAAGAGGTCAAAAAGCCTGAAAAGCCATTCTGGGAAGCTCCCGAGGACCATTTCAAGGCCGTAGAAGAGCAACACAAATCATGGGAGCAGAAGCAGAATGAGCGCGAGACCATATCCCTCTTGCGTGTAGCAGAATTGATGGCTCGTAAAGAGCATCCAGATTTCGACGAGAAGATTGAGCATTTCGGCAAGATGGTGCAGGAAATACCTGGGCTTCACGCCCAATGGCTGCAAGCCCCTGATCCAGCCGAGTTCGCCTACAAAACAGCCAAACAACACAAGGATTTGCAAGAGGCTGGCAATATAGATACACTGCGCGAGAATATTAGGAAGGAAGAAAGACTTAAGGTAGAAGCCGAGCTTAAGTCCAAGGAAGAGCAGTTAAAGAAGGAGCGCGACGCATTGCCGGGCACTTTATCGGATGCTCGCGGTACGAAGCAGCAAAAGACCGTCTGGGGCGGGCCACCGTCACTTGACGAGCTTTTGAAAGGGTGACGCCGACCTAAAAGGGCGCATTTGTAGGGCCGCCTCCTTAAGGGCGATTGTAATTGTTATCCGCCGCCGGGTTTCCGGGCGAGAAACAATTTATCAATTGAATTAAGGAGAGTGTCATAGCACAGACATATGCCCAGCCGGGTTTAACTCCGCAAATCTGGGATTCGGACTTCTTTCGCGACTATGTGCGTGCGAGTAGATTTCGCCGCTATATGGGGACTTCGGAAGCTTCAATCATCCAGCTGAAAGAGGAGTTGACCAAAAAGCGGGGCGATTCAGTTACCTTCGCCCTCGTCAATGAATTAGTAGGAAGCGGTGTTACGGGTAACAACACCTTGAGGGGCAATGAGGAAAGACTCGGCTCCCGGTCGATGAAGCTGACGGTTGACGTTCTGCGTCACGCCGTAGCGGTTGATGACTGGGATGACCAAAAATCCGTAATTGACCTTCGCATGGCGGCTCAGACCCAACTTCGGGAATGGGCACAGAAGAAGCTTCGGGACGCGATCATCACTAGTTTGGGTGAGATCGACGGTACGGCGTTTGAATCGGCAACCGGCGCTGCGCGTACCACCTGGAATACGAATAACGCTGATCGCGTATTGTTCGGGTCCAGCACAGCCAATTACACAGCCAATTTCGCCTCGGCGGCGGCTTCAATCGCAGCCAGCGAGCAGCTCGGGCCTCTTACCCTGAGCCTCATGAAACGGCTGGCACAAAAGGCTTCCCCGAAAATTAAGCCGATCTATGTCAAGGAAATGGATCAGGAGTGGTATGTGGCCTTCATTGGGTCTCGCAGTTGGAGAAACCTGACGGAGAACAGCCCGACTACCAACGTCCTCACCTTGGCGAACCGGGATGCCCGTATCAGGGGTGAAGACAATCCTCTGTTCACAGGCGACTCCCTGGTTTGGGACGGTATTATCCTGCGGGAAATTCCTGAAATTCAGCCTCTTCTGGCGGTTTCTGGGTCTGCAGGTACTGCGATCGAGCCCGTTTATCTGTGCGGGGCTCAGGCTATTGGTATCGGATGGGCTCAGAGAACCAAGAGCACGACCGACCTTACCGACTATGGTTTCTTGCATGGGGTAGGGGTCCAGGAAATTCGGGCTATCAAAAAGCTGCGGTTTGGGACTGATCCAACGGTGGATACGACTACGCCGAAGGATCATGGCATAGTGACGGCCTTCGTCGCAGCGGCTTCGGACTAAGGAGAACACTATGGCTGTCTTCACAGCAAATGCAGCGCAAACGACCGCGATGCCGAAAGGCAATCGGACAGGCCTGGTGGCGGTTACTTCGTTCTGGTCGTGGGATCGATCCGTTTCTGTCGGGACTACGATTCAGATGGTCAAAGTACCTGCCGGCGGGACTCCGTTATTTGTTCAGGTGGGCTCCAACAATGCGGGTCAGTCTTCCGTGTCCGTTGGTGATGGGATCAACAATTCCAGATATCTGAACAACATCACCCTTTCCTCAGCAATGGGGATGGTAATTGGTGGTGCCAGCGGAACGGTAATGGCGGTAGCGGCGCCTTATACCTATAGCACGGATGACACTATCGACATCTTCGTGTCTCTGGTATCCATCACAACTATCGGCGGGGCGTTCTATCTGACGACCATTATTTCCATGGACGTTCAGCCCACAGGTACAGTTGTCGGTCTTACTGGCGGTGTAGCAGGCTAAAGGATTGGGGGCGAAAGCCCCCTTTTCCCCATGGAACTATTCGAGGAAGCTACAGAACTACATAAGGCAGGGAAATACAAGGAAGCAGAAGAGAAATATGATCTGCTTTTCACTCAGAATCCAAACAATGCTGGGTTGATAGCAACCTACGCTACATTGTGTCTCCAGACCGACAAGATCGGGCTGGCGATCAGTCTCTATCACCGGGCACTGGAAAAACTGCCCAATCAGAGCGAAGTCCTCTCGAATCTAGGTCTCGCCTACAAAAAGGCGGGCATGAGGGACAAAGCCTTCCAATATCTGGATAAGGCTTGCAAGTTCAATCCGACCGCCGAAGCCCTATCGAATTATGGCGGGCTCTATACTCAGACGAATAATCCTGACAAAGCTATCGATCTTTGTTCTCGTGCCATTGCAAAGAATCCTGAACTGGTCATAGCCCACTGGAATCTAGCTCTCGCGCTGCTTGAGTCCGGCAAGTGGGAGACTGGCTGGGATGAGCATGAATGGGGCCTGAAAGCGGCTCCAAACGCTTCCAAGATGCGGGTCGATAGGAAACTAGGCGGCAGGCCAGAATGGGACGGAACCCCTGGTAAGACTGTGGCTGTCTATGGCGAGCAGGGTCTGGGCGATGAGATCATGTTTTCCTCAATGATCCCGGACCTGATGAAGACGAACAAGGTCATTCTGGAATGTCACCCGCGCCTTGAAAAGCTCTTTTGGCAGTCATTCGGACTCAAGGTATTTGGCACGCGAGAGCAGGACGATCCACAGTGGGTCAAGGACACGGAATTCGACTATCGCATCTCAATTGGTTCGCTGGGTAAGTTTTTCAGGCGCACCAAAGAGTCGTTTCCCGGTATGCCTTATCTGAAATCTGAGAAGGCTCCAGAAACCGGGAAATTCAGGATAGGAATTTCCTGGACTGGCGGGCATAAAGCATCCCGCGTGATGATGAGGACGGTGCCGCTTTCATGGTGGAAGCCAATCCTAAACCAGAAGGATATTGAGTTCGTATCGCTTCAATATACGGACTGCGACGAAGAACTAGCCATCATGAAAGGCGATGGATACGACATCAAGACCTATGATGCGATCAAGGCTTTCGAGTATTCGGAGACCGCGAAGATCGTCAAATCCTGCGATTTGGTTATCTCCGTCTGTACCTCAGTCATCCATCTTGCCGGTGCTCTGGGTGTCCCATGTTGGGTCATGGTTCCAAATAAACCGGCTTGGAGGTACGGGGTTTCCGGGAGAATGGTTTGGTATTCTAGTGTGCGTTTATATAGACAAAAAGAATCCTGGCTTCCGGTCGTGGAAGTCATTGCCGATGACTTGAGAAATCTGCTTGAAGACTTGAGAGAGAAGGCTGCCTGATGGGACTCCCAATCTCAGCTCTACACATAATCGCCCCCCTGATCGAGGGGAAGAAAGTCCTATGTCTCGGCTATCCGGATATTATCGCCACGCCAGAGCATATCGAGGAGATTTTCGGAGTGACTCCGGTAAAGTTCACTGAAAGGGGAAAGGATCATGGTTACGAATTTCCTCTGCCTGAGACCTATTCTCTCTTTGAAAAAGTCGGGGCCGAACTGACTTGCATCGATGTTGTTTCAATTTTCGGCAAGGAGAAGATAGTTGACTTGAATTATCCGCATGATTTGGGGAAATTTGATCTGGTGATAGATCCAGGTACTTGTGAGCATTGCTTCAATATCGCTCAGGCTCTGATGAATGCGGCGCACGCTGTAAAAGCCGAAGGCCGCATCTTCCATATCAATCCGATGAATTGCATGAACCATGGCTTCTACAATATCTGCCCGACGCTGATGCACGATTTCTATGAGCAGAATGGGTGGAATGTGGAGGTCATCAAAGCGGTTCCGATGAGGCCAATGGAATTCTCCGCGACCAAGCGGTTCTTCGATAGCACCGAATACAACCTCTATACGCTCGCCCAGAGACTGGGTGAGATAGCAATGACCTATCCGACGCAGCACAAATATTACAAGCGCATCGTTTTAGACCAACAGAGAAAGGTAGCAAATGGCTGATAAGCAAGGTTATAAATGCGGTCCCGCCCCGAAGAATAGGCAAGTCACTATGCCGACTTCGGCACCGCGGCATCTTCTGGCTCCTGGATCGAAGCCGCCGATGCAGACGAAGACCGATATGCCAGACAAGATGAAGTCGTTTGGCAGTCCCACGGCAGCTCCTGGTAAGGTCTACCAGCATCAAGGGGGCCGCAAGGGCGGAAACGCGCCGTCCTCGTGATCCGAATTTTCATCGGCTGGGATAGCAACGAAGCGGTAGCTTCGAGCGTCCTCATTCACTCCCTGATGAGGACGGCGAAGGAGCCTATCAGCATCACGCCTATGATACTTGGGCAGCTTCCTATGACCAGGGCGAGAGCGGAATATCAAAGCACAGAGTTCTCGTTCTCAAGGTTCCTCGTGCCCTATTTGTGCGGCTATGCGGGACGGGCGATATTTTTGGACGGAGACATGCTATGCCGCTCAGACATTGGAGAGCTATGGAAACTGACCGATACGCCACACCCAGTTTCGGTGGTGAAGCATGATTACCAGCCGAAAAAGGAGGACAAGTTCCTCGGCTATAAGCAGAGTCTCTACGACAAGAAAAACTGGTCGAGCCTCATGGTCTTCAACAACGAACGCTGCAAGGCGCTCACGCCAAAGGTCGTCAATGATGCTTCTGGACTGTTTCTACATCAGTTCAAGTGGCTCCAAGATGATTCACTGATAGGTTCCATCCCGGTTGAGTGGAACCATCTCGTAGGGGAGTACCCGCCCAATCCAAAGGCGAAACTGGTGCACCACACTTTGGGAAGTCCATGCTTCAAGGCATACAGCCAGTGTGAGTTTGCAACGGAATGGTACGATGAATTGGACCGCCTGAACGATTACAACCGTATCGGCGAATACAAGGTGAAGCATGAAATTCGTGCAGTATAAGGAAGATGTAATCTGGAAAGAGGGGCGCATGTGCCTGCGCGGCAAACCCTTTGAGGTTTATGACGATTATGCGCTCGGTGTTTTCTCGACCGACCCCAAATTTGAGAAGCTACAGGAGAATGAAGATGAAGAAATCCAAGGGCAAGAAGCCCCGCAGAACCCCATCGTACTGAAAGGCAAAGCTTGTACCAAATGCGGGAAATTGATCCCGCGCGGCTGGTATTTCCATGACAAAAATTGTAAGGGTATGAAGTGACCACGACGTTCACGAGAACGACCAGTCAGCTCGCCGACATGATTTTAAGGAAATTGGGAGTTCTCGGCTCTGGTCTCTCGGTATCCGCCGCCGCTTCTGACGTAACCATAGTGACGGAGGCCATAGACCTATGGATCAAGCAGGCGCACAAGGAAGGCATCTACTGGCGCAAGGTCAACAAGCGTCCACTGTCATTCAATATCCCAGCCAATGTTGCTTCCGCCTCAGCTGCATCCGTAGGCGATGTCCTATTCCCCATCTCGATGCACGTCACGATCAATTCCATCGATGAGCCAGTGGATATCATCGGGCCGGTCGAATATGCGGACATCTTCGACAAGTCCTACCAGGGACCGCCAACCAAGGTTCTCTGGACTGGCAGTGCGAGCGCGGAGTTCATCTTCTGGCCGGTGCCGACAGTCACTACGACCGCCAAGCTAGTTTATGAGGCGATTGCCGACGATACGACCGCCAACGCAGCAATAGACGTGGATGTCTCAATGCTGCGATGGGTGAAGGATATTATTGCGTTCAACCTTGCCGATGAGTATGAAATCCCCGAGGGCAAGATTCAGAGGTGGGCGAAGGAAGCTCAATATGCAATCTTGCAGATTAAGAAGCTCGGTGCGTTGAGAATCGACCCGAAGCCCGTCGCCGTGGATGACTTCAATATCCACACGCCGCAGGGGAGGGGATTGAATGATTATGCGATCTGACCATGGATGAATTACCTACCGGAGCATTAGAGGGTCTTCCTGTAAAAATAGATAAATCATATTTTCCAGAGGATAAGAAGTCTAGATCACTTCTGGAAATACACAACGACTGGAGTAGTGGGGATAAGAATAGGGAATTAGCCTATCTAATCTTGCAAGGAATGGATTATGCCCAAAGTAGAGACATTCCCCAGCATCCTGAGAAATTTTCCGAGGGAAATCCTATCTTGGGTCCGCACCCAAGCATGGGAAAATTAAATAACTATACTGCATTGACGATGCTCGGTCATTTGATGCTGGCGAATTATTTGCCTCCTGACATTCGTAGGCTATTCCAGAGCGGATCGTTAGGTCTTGAAGCTTTCACTGTAGCGAATAATAAGAAGGTCAGATAAATGTATAAACCCAATCTCCAGCTTGCACTCGCAAGCAGCTACAACGAGCGCGGGGTAGCTGGGTTCACCAACACGGTGACAAACAGAATCGACCAGCAGAAGGTTAATTGCATGTATGACCTTACAAAAAATGCCATTACTGGAAGCGGTAAAGTAGAACTCACGAAAAGACCCGGAGTGACGATTGATGCAAATAGCTATGGGGTTTCCACTCAGGCTGCATATTTGATTCAAATACCAAATATAGGTCAACCACAATCTCTGACTTCTTCTCCTTGGGTATATTCCAAGGATGGATTAAATATTCAAGTCTCTAATAACTCAACAACAACAACAATTTTTTCCTCTTCCGCGGCGGAGGCTTATGTACCTGCATTTTTTTGCAGAACACTAATATCAAATGTTGAGGCTGACATACTTCAATGCAGAACAGCCACCACTCCATCTGTTCATAGAGCTTTTTTTTCCAACGGCATAGCTACTTGGGCCGAGATAGTTGATGCCGATTTTACCGGAGCGGTTCCGCATCGTGGAAAAATAGAATGTATGGATGGTTTTGCATTCATTCTGACGGGGAACAACAAACTTATTAATTCTGACTTGAATAGCTTGGCAAATTGGCCTGCATTGGGTTTTATCACCAAGCAAATTCAAGAGGATTATCCAGTAGGCCTAGCTAGGCTAAATAATCAAATTTTGGCGTTTGGTGATGAAACAGTAGAGGCATTCTATAATGCAGGAAATGCAACTGGCAGCCCGCTTAGTCCGATAAAACAACTTCATCAAAGAATAGGACTGATTGATACGCCCATCCCTGGTGGCACTCATTATTATTCAACTGTGGACAATAGGCTTTATTTTGTCGGAAGGAGAGCTGGTGGCGCGGCTTCCATAGGAGTATTTACCTATAATGGCTCATCATTTGAAAAGGTGAGTACAGCATATATAGATAAAATTTTGGGAGAACAATCCGCTTCGATATATTCAATAAATTCTTTTGGGTTTCATGGAAAATCTGCAATTTCCATCGCCCTTACCGCGCCAACTGCAACAACTCAAAGATGGCTAATTTTCTTTCCCGATTGGAAAGATTGGTTCGAGTGGAATAGCACAGTTTTTTCTCCTGTAAATAATGGAGAATTCTTCCTTGGGATAACGCCGAATCAACATAAGGTTTATAAGTTCTCTGCTTCAGATAATTGGCAGGACAACGGTACGAATTTCACTGCTTTTACTCAATTTAAGCTACCCCAAGACGGCCATCAAAGAAAAAGAATGGCCGAATTCGGAGTCTTGGCGGATACTGCACGCTCTACCAATATGCTCTCGGTGGAGTTCTCAGATGACGATTATGTGAGCTTCATCAATATCGGAGCCATCGACCTTGCGCGAGATATCAAGACGCTCAATCGCGGAGGTTCATACAGACAGAGAGCGGTGAGATTGAGTAGTACGAATGCTTTGGAAACGAGGCTCTCGGCGTTTATTGCCAGGGTTGAATAATGACTACGCTGACCGATCTCTATAATACTAGGCCGACATATGGCACCAATATGCCGACTATACAGCCCACAGCTTCGCTGTATGGTACGAATATGCCGAGCATTCCCAGCGAAGCTTCTATGCCGGGTAGCTCGCCGGAAGCTGCCTCCCCTATTTTGGATCAAGCAGGATATTTTGCACAGAATCCCAATGCTGGTTTCGGGGATTGGCTGAACTATACGCAGGGGAAAACTGCTGGGGGACAGTTCCAGGCTCCCGATGCGTCTTCCCTACCAGCGGGATTCATGCAGTCTGAATACGGCCCGGCTTGGCGGGGAGTTCTCGGTCAGTTTAGCGATCCTAATTACAATCGAAATGAAGACCCCAATAATTTGTCTGCATGGCTGACAAATGCGCCGACACAATTCACAGCTGGTCGGTCATTGGCCGAGTGGGCGAAGCCGACTACTTCTGCCAATCTCATTGGCGGCGGAGCGCATGCCCTAGACGCCGCAACCGTAGGACAATTAGCTCTGGGTGGTGCTGCTGGGGCCGCAGCCAATGCTGGAGTAGGTGGATCGGCCACCGCTGGTGGCGGCGCGATTCCCGCTGTATCTGGTGATGTGGCTGGCGCCGCTGCGCCTGCGGCGGTCACTGGGACTGACATAGCAGGCGCAGGGGCCGCAGCCAGCGCAATCTCTCCTGCCCTGACTGCCACACAAGACCCGCTCGGCAGTGGCGGCGATCCGGGCAATCCGATCGGCGGCTCATCTGGCGGCGCAGGCGGTGCAGCCGGGAGTGCCCTGTCTCGCATCATAGATGGAACCGCAACTACGGCGGACTGGACGAGCGTTCTTGGCGGGACTGCTGGGACGGCTCTAGGAGTCGCCGGGAGTGTCAGCCAGCAAAAAGCCATTCAAGACCTTGCAAAACAGCAAATGGCGATGGGGGCTCCATACAGGGATAGGCTCGCAAGCCTCTACGCTGATCCTAATTCATTCCTGAAGTCTGCGGAAGTTACAACTCCAGTCCAACAGGGTACAGACGCCCTAGCGCGTTCCCTGAGCGTCCAAGGAAACCCCATTGGGTCAGGTCATGCACTACAGGAGCTTCAGGATTATTCTGCAAATCAGCTTTTTGGCAGACTTGGCGAGGAAAAGAATCGTTTGGCTGGATATGGCGGGCTCACGGCCTACAACGCAGCCGCGCCAGGAACTGCATTGGCAGGCATCAACGCTGGGTCGAACATTTGGAATGCCGTTGGTTCAGGAATTGCGAATCTCACGAATCCGCAACCGTCCCTAGTTGATCTATACAAAACCATGAAGGGGCTCGCCTGATGCCCCTCGAAGATGCTTTGGCTCGTGTCCCAGGTTTAGCTGGTTATCTTGGAACGCAGCAATTCCAACAGCAGCAGCAAGCTGGACAGCTGGGGCAGATGGGGAGTCTTGTCAAAATCCACGCGGCTATTAAAGCTCAGCAAGAAGGCGATCAGATAAAGGCGATTCTCGCTAAGAGCCCTGATTTGCAAACAGCATTGCCGGAACTCATCAAACTTGGTCCGGCCGGGATTGCTGTTGGAAAACATCTTGCCGAGGTTCAGCAGGCTCAACAAGATGCAGCGATGGGTGCCGATGTTCAAAAGATGATCCCGAAGGATCAGAGTGCCGTTCCCTCGGACGTTTATCGCGCTCTCGGGATGAAGATGGGTCTGCGTGGGAAAGTCGGCGGGTCTGCTTTGATCTCAGAAGCTGACAGAATGGACAAGCTGGCACAAGAAAAACAAGCTTTGACTGGAATGCAATCTGCTCCAGAAGTTCCTGCTGTCGGAGCACAAGGACCGAATGTTCCGGCTCCTGCAAAACCTGGGGTTGTGGCTGACTTTCTTCTCAGTGATCCACAATTCGGCCCATCAGCAAAAGCATTGCAGGGAAGAATCAATAGTGGAGTCTTTCCAACAGCAACCGCAGCTGAAGCTGAAGTTTCCCGCTTGACCAGCGCATATAACGCTGCACAACAAACAAAGGCTTTGGTAGGCATGAGAGGGGCAGAAGCAAGAAAAACAAAAATGACTATGGACCCCACTGGAATGATTACTCCAGAAGCGAGGACCGCAGCAGCAGCGCGATACAACATAGATGGAACTTTACCTTCAAATCTGGGCAGGGGAAACCAGGGAGCGGCCAATACGGTAAGCATTTTGAATGAGGCTGCTCAAAATGCTCTACAATCTGGCGACACGCCTGAAGCGCAGAGAATCAGGCAGATTTCCAATAAGGCTTCAACGATTGCTCTCAACCAGCTTTCCAAGGATTTGGCCGCAATAGGTCCGTTTGAGCAGATGTTGAATACCAATGCCAAGATTGCAATAGACTTGTCAAAGAAGATTTCCGATAGCCGTACTGGCTCCCAATTTGTCAATAGACCGCTTACTTGGCTGCAAACCAACGCAAAGGACAATCCCGACATAGCAGAATATCTTTTCCAGATGCAGACGGTAAAGACTGAGGGAGCGCGGATTTTGAATAATCCTAGGCTGGTGGGACAGCTCACCGATTCGGCCCGGCACGAAATGGGCGATGTCATAAATGGAAATATGCCTCTGGGACAAACTGAAAGAGTCCTCAATAGGATGATGTCTGATGGTCGTAACAGAGTCACGGCTATGCAGGCCCAGAAGGGTATTCTGTTGCAAGGAATGGGACAAACTCCTGCGCAGAGTCCGACCTCAGAACAAGATGGCTGGAAAATTACTCCAGTTCCGTAATGCCAAAATTCAGGATTACTGCCCCAGATGGAAAAAACTTTGATGTAGAAGGGCCGGATGGCTCAACGGCTGAACAAGCTCTTGCCCAAGTGCAAGCACAATATCAACAGCAGACTGTGCCAGCCTCCGCTCCGCAACCTGAATTAGCCACAGTCGATCCAAGAAGGAGAGCTTTGCAAAGTCTCCCTCGTTCTCTGGCATTTGGTCCTGATTTTCAACGGGCAACTGGCGATCTTGGGAGCATGGGAGATATAGGGAAAGGGGCGTATGAGCTAGGCGGCCAGGTGACGGACCTTACAGGCAGCCCGCTCGCTGGAACTGCGGCTCGTATGATCCCAGACTTAGCATCTCTGGCCGCTGGCGGGATTGGGGGTAAGGCAGCCGCCCCCGCGTTGGAAGGAAGCGCGAAATGGCTCATGCAAAGTGCCATGAAGCCTACAGCTACAGATTTGCTTTCAGGCAAAGCCCAAGCTGCATCGCAAACTCTATTGGAGCGCGGGATAAGCCCTACGAATGCCGGGATGCTGAAACTCAAGCAACTTGGAGAGGAACTGAATGCAGCCGTATCCGACCTAATCGCAAAGTCTGGCGGAACGGCCAACAAAGGAGAGGCCGCTGCCGGAATCAAGGAAGTTGTAAAAAGAATAGAGGCTACCAATCCGGCACCTAATCAAGCGCGATCTGCCGCCGAGAATTACTATAACGAGTTCATGAAAAATAAACTGGTGCCGGAGAATATGCCGGTGGCACAAGCTCAGTCTTTGAAACAGGGGCTCTATAAAATACTCAAAGATCAATATGGAAAATTAAGTCTGGCTGGTAAAGCAGAAGGTGAAGCCGCCAAGACACTTTCACAGAAGGCTTTGGCCTCTGGGTTGAAGGAGAAGATCGAGAGCGTAATACCTGGAGTGAAGCCGCTCAATGAGGAAGCTTCCAAAATTTGGAATGCTCTGAATGTTTCTGAGCGGAAAGCTTTGATGGAAGCAAATAAAGACCCGATGGGGATGGCCTTGCTGCCGCACAATCCTCTTGCCATGCTCGGCTTCTGGGCCAATCGAAGCGCGGCCTTCAAATCTGGTTTGGCTAAAATACTCTATTCAGGCAAAGAAGAAATCCCTGCCGCCGCTGGTGGTATGGGCGCAACTGCTGCATATGAAGCTTCACAAGCACCATGATAACCATAATGATTAGCTATTTGCTGGGCAGGAAGTCCCATGAACAAATTCAGTCAGATTGCTCTCGATGTATGGTCGGATCAGCAAAATTCAGGAACAGACTTGGTAGGTGTTTCAGAATTATCTTGTCCAGTAGCGCCTCAAGATCGATGCTATTTCTCCTTCAATATTCTCTTTCAGCAAAGCTCGCAAGCAGCCTCAGTAAAATTGGATTTGAGCTTCCCGCAAGCTCCGGCGAATATCGTCTACAACATTTCCATTCCTGCGGCTTCTGCCGGGGCTGATACTATGAGCACATCTTCTAACCGGGCTTGTAGTGGAACCACTGTAATTGCTTCCGTAACGGATTATCTTGCCAATATTACTGGAGTGCTTATTAATGGCATAAATCCTGGTGTCCTACAGCCGCAATTTGCTACTACGGGATTGGGAGCCGTTACGGTAAGGGCTGGAAGCAGCGTCATCATGACAAACTTATGAACCCGCTTGACCTATATGCACTGGACCAAAAGTCATGGGCATTCCTGAATCTCATCGGACAGACACCATTAACATTCCCGACAACCATTCTTAATTCCGCTGGATATGTTACTGGCGGAAGCTCTCCGTTAAATCCTGGAGGACTTGGAGCAAGCCGCTGGGTGATAGATAACCAAGCTGGTCAGACGCGCTTTTTTACTTATGGGCCTAGCGCGGCTGTAAATGGAAGTTTTGTCATCAATTCGCAAAGGAGCGATGGGTCTAATTCTTTAGACATTCTCAGCATTTCTGCTACTGGAGTTGCGACATCACCAAATAAAATATATCCAGGTACTGATGCAGCTGTTGCTCAATCTGCTTCAGGTCTATATGCGGGGACCGGCGTTCCGAATAACGCCAACGGGGAGAATGGTGATTTCTACTTTCGTTCAGATGGTGGCGCTGGGACTTGCATTTATCAACGTCGCGCAGGCGCTTGGATAGCCACAGGCGCATAATGGGAGCAACTTTAGTGAGGTCCATATGAGATGGAAAACAACGGAAACGGTTTCAAACGCATCGGTGGTGCGGTTGGTATCATTGCCGCTGTGGGTGGCTCAGGCAGCTGGGTCATAAATAAGTTTGACGATATCAACCGGACTTTTGCTGCCCGCAACGAACGCATCACCGTGCTGGAATACAAGCTAGAATCGATGGAGAAGTATGTCAACTCCAAGAGTGAGGATCGTTATACTGGCAAGGACGCCGCGCGGGATAAAGCTGATCTTATGCGGCGCATTGAGGAACTTGAGAAAAGGAGATCGAAATGAATCATGAAGAACTGGAGCGAATCTACGAGCAACTCGAAGCCGCAGCCGAGCAGCTCCAAGCCATCGCCCAAGTCCTGACAGAGATTCGCGAGAAGCTCGCGTCGGGCGGCGGGCCGGCGGATCGGTGACCTTTAATTACCACTCGCGCTATTAAAGGTTCATGCGATGGCTAGGCCTAGTCCTCCTAGTGGCCGTATTCGTGCGTCACGATACGAGCTATCTGGCGCGCACGTTCACGCCGCTGACGCCGGGGGCGTGGTTCACGACGATGGGCGGGCTGTGGGAAGTAGTCCTCTGCTTCCT
>Ga0209131_1000178_pt1 | contig 45992 bp, 29 predicted proteins | sample GraSoi_2013_40cm_FD_185826 | JGI IMG/M metagenome (GOLD analysis project Ga0209131, IMG submission 185826) | Grasslands soil microbial communities from the Angelo Coastal Reserve, California, USA - Sample 9_17_2013_40cm (SPAdes) (version 2) | ecosystem: Environmental > Terrestrial > Soil >...
TCCGCCGGCAAGCACGTTCGCGCCGCTGTTTCCGGTCAGCACGTTGTCCAGCGCGTTGCCGGTGCCGTTGATCGCGGCGGTCCCGGTCAGCGTCAGGTTTTCCACGTTCGCGCTCGCCGTATAGGTCACCGAGCTCCGGATCGTGTCTATTCCCCCCACCGCGGCGCCCACCTGATTGCCGTATTGGTCGTACACCAGCAAGTCGGGTTCGATCACCACATCACCGGTGTTGTCCACGATATAGGTATCGTTGCCGAGACCGCCGCTCAAGGCGTCGGCGCCCAAGCCGCCATCGAGGATGTTGTCGGCGCTGTTGCCCGCGATGAAGTTGTTCAGCGCATTGCCCGTGCCGTTGATCGAGCTCGTGCCGGTGAGGGTCAGATTCTCGACGTTGAGGCCGAGCGTGTAGCTCACCGAGCTCTGCACCGTGTCGATGCCCTCGTTCGCGTTCTCGGTAACGACGTCGAGCGCATCGTCGACGACGTAGGTATCGTTCCCGGCTCCGCCGCTCAGGGAATCCGGACCGCCGGCACCGTCGAGGACGTTGTTTCCGCTGTTTCCGGTGATGACGTTGGCGAGCGCGTTGCCCGTGCCGTTGATCGCCGAGCCCCCGGTGAGGCTGAGGTTCTCGAGGTTGGCGCCCAGGACATAGCCGGCCGAGCTCAGCACGGTGTCGGTGCCTTCGCCTGCGTTCTCGATCACCACATCGCTCGCCGAGTCGACGATGTAGGTGTCGTTGCCCGTGCCTCCGATCAGCGTATCGGGACCCGTGCCGCCATCGAGGGTGTCGTTGCCGCCGCCGCCGGTCAGCGTGTTCGCCCCGCTATTGCCGGTGATGACGTTGTCGAGCGCGTTGCCCGTGCCGTCGAGATTGCCGAAGCCGTTCAGCAGGGTCAGATTCTCGACGTTCGCGCTCAGGCTGTAGCTCACCCGGGCGTTGACCTGGTCGATCCCCTCGCCGGCGTTCTCGACGATGACGTCGCCGGCGTTGTTCACGTAGTAGGTATCGTTGCCCGCGCCGCCGATCAGGACGTCGTCGCCGACGCCGCCATCCAGCGTGTCGTTGCCGAGTCCGCCGGAGAGCGTGTGATTTCCGTTGTCGGCGGTGATGAGGTTGTCGAGGTCGTTGCCCGTGCCGCTGGTGTTGTCGTTGAACAGCGTCAGATTCTCGACGTTGGCCGTGAGCGTATAGCTGATGCCGCTATGGACGACATCGATGCCTTCACCCGCGAGCTCCACCACGACGTCGCCGGCATCGATGACCGTGTATGCATCGTCGCCGGCGCCGCCGATCATCGTGTCGGCGCCCTCGCCGCCGGCGATCGTGTCGTTGCCCAGTCCGCCCGTCAGGACGTTGTCGCCGGAGCCGCCGAGAAGAATGTTGTCGAGATCGTTCCCGGTGCCGTCGATGTTCGCGTTCCCCAGGCTCAATACCTCGACATTCGCGGCCAGGGTGTAGGTCACCGAGCTGAGCACGGCGTCCTGGCCCTCGCCGGCGAGCTCGACGATCACATCGCCCGCGTTGTCGACGATGTAGCCGTCGTTGCCGGTGCCGCCGATCATCGTGTCGGCGCCCGCTTCCCCGTTCAGCATGTCGTTGCCTGCGCCGCCGTCGAGGACATTGCCGTCGGAATTGCCGGTGATCTGGTTGTCGAGCGTATTGCCCGTGCCGTCGATGTTCCCCGCCCCGCCCTGAAGGAAGAGGTTCTCGACGTTGGCGCCGAGCGTATAGCTGACTGCGCTGATGACCGTGTCGGTGCCTTCGCCCGCGAGCTCCGTGACGACGTCGCTCGCGCTGTCGACCCTGTACACATCGTCGCCGTCGCCGCCGATGAGAGTGTCGGCGCCCCCTCCGCCGTCGAGCGTGTCGTTGCCCGCGCCGCCTGCCAGAATGTTGTTCCCGAGGTTGCCGGTGATGTTGTTGTTCAGGCCGTTACCGGTGCCGTCGATGTCACCCGTCCCCGTGAGAACCAGGTTCTCGACGCGATCGGGCAGCGCGTAGCTGATGGAGCTCCTTACGGTATCCGCCGTGCCTTCGTTCGGGTGGACGGTCTCGATGACGATGTCGCCGGCGTTGTCGACGATGTAGGTGTCGTTGCCGTCGCCGCCGGCCATCGTGTCGGCGCCGCCCGCGCCATCGAGAAGGTTGTCGCCGTCCGTGCCGATCAGCGAATTGTCCAGGCTGTTGCCGGTGCCGGAGAGCGCCGAGCCTATGAGCGTCAGATTCTCGACGTTCGCTGTCAGCGTGTAGTCGACGCGGCTGAACACGAGATCGGTGCCGGCGCCCGGCGCTTCCACGACCACATCGGCGCTGTTGTCGACGACGTAGAGATCGTCCCCGAGCCCGCCGGCCAGCGTGTCGGCCCCCAACCCGCCGTCGAGCAGGTTGTTCGCGTCGTTGCCCGTTATGGAGTTCGCCAGCTCGTTGCCGATCCCCCAGATGCCGTTCGTCCCGGTGAGGACCAGGTTCTCGACATTGGCGCCGAGCGTGTACTGGATGCCGGCGTTGCCGACCGAGGCCTCGACGGTGTCGATGCCTTCGTTCGCCTGCTCGACGACGATGTCGCCGGCGTTGTCCACGACGTACGTGTCGTTCCCGCGCGCGCCGGTCATGGTGTCGGCCCCGGCGCGACCGTCCAGGCGGTCGTTCCCCGAGCGGCCGGTCAGCTGGTCGTCCGCGTCCGTGCCGACGATGAGCAGGTCGGCCGTCGGCGCGACCGTGATGCCGAAGCTGTCGGCTACGCTGAGGCCGCCGCGGTCGGTCGCCGTGATCGTGACCTCATAGGTGCCCAGATCGTCCGCCACCGGCGCGCCGCTGAAGGTCTGGGTCGCCGCGTCGAAGCTGAGCCACGCGGGAAGGACGCTGCCGCCGGCGCGGGTCGCCGCGTAAGTCAGCGAGTCGTCCGCGTCCAGATCCGAGAACGTCCCGGCCACATTCAAGCTGAAGGGCACGTACTCGGTCGCCGTCTGCGCGGCGATCGGATTGGCGAGCACCGGCGCGAAATTCTGCGGAACGATGGATTGCGGCGCGGCGCCGAATTGCGCGTCATGCAGAACCGCCTGCTTCTGCGCGGTGGACAGGGCGTCGACGCTGCCTGCCGTGGCGTAGCGCCACGCGAGCGCGCCGCCGAGAGCATCGGTCGCGCTGACGCCCAGCGGGTGCGCCTGCAGCACGCCGTCGAGCGCGAGCTGCGTGAGCGACGGGTCGTTCGCGAGCGCCTGCTCGAAGTCGGCGATCACGGCGTTGAGGTCATAGGTGTGCACGGCGCCGGAAATCATCTGCAGGACGATCGACGGCCAGGCCTGCGGGTCGGCCTCGAAGCTCCGGGTGAGGCGGATCGAGTCCGCGCCGCCGAGGCCGAGGATCAGGTCGTCGCCTTCCCGGCTCAGCGTCAGGTCGGCGGGCGCGATGCCCGCGCCGAGCGAGAGCGCCATCGAACCGATCGCGTAAACCGTATCGTTGCCGTCGCCGCGATTGAAGGCGATGACCGCGTTGTCGCCGAAGTTGTCGACCCGGTCGTCGCCCGCGCCGCCGATCACGAGCGTGCGGCCTTCCTCGAAGACATAGTCGTTGTCCGCGCCCGCGTCGATGAGGTTGTGGCCCTGCGCATCCTCCAGGTCGTCGGCGCCTTCGCCGCCGGCGAGGATGTCGTCGCCGGCGTTGCCGAAGACCCGGTCGTCGCCCGCCAGCGCGTCGATGACGTCGTCGCCCGCGGAAAGATTCAGGATGTCGCCGAAGGACGTCGCGGGCGCGGTGGTGATCCGGCCCTGCAGCTCGGCCGCGTCCCACACGGTGCCGTCGGCGAATCTGACCTGCTCGACCTTGCCGGCGTCGGTGAACCAGTCGCGCAGCTCCAGGCGGTTCTGCGGGCCGCCCGCCTCGAGGTAGAGGTTGCCGAAGGGGTCGCTCGTCACCAGCACGTCGCTCGGCGCGATGCCCGCGCCGAACTGCACCGTGTCGTCGCCCGCTTCCTCGAAGATGCTGTCTATCCCGTCGCCCGCTTCGTAGACGTAGGTGTCGTTACCGGCGCCGCCGAACAGCAGGTCGTCGCCAAGCCCGCCGTTCAGCGTGTCGTCGCCCCCGCCGCCGAAGATGAAGTCGTTGCCGCCAAAGCCGGACAGGCTCTCGCCCTCGTCCGTGCCGAACAGCGAATCGTCGTCCGCCGTGCCGAAGATTGGATCTGACATGCGTTCCCCTAGTTCAATGTCTTCCTGCGTCCGCCGCGTTCCCGGCCCCGCTAAGGCTTGAAGGCCGTATTGGTCTGGCCCGCCGCCATCGCCAGCCGCGGCCCGAAGCGCAGCGCCTCATCGACCTTCAATCCCTGCGGCACGGCGTGGGCGATAAACAGGATCGTCGCCGAGCCCTTCAGCTGATTCACCGTCTCGGCGAATTGCTCCGCGGTGTGGTTGTCGAGGTTGCTCGTGGCCTCGTCGAAGATGAGGATCTTCGGCTTCTTGAGCAGGGCGCGGGCGATGGCGATCCTCTGCTTCTGTCCGCCGGAGAGGCCTACGCCGTGCTCGCCGATCACGGTCTGGTAGCCCTGCGGCAGCTTCTCGATGGTGTCGTGGATCTCGGCGGCGCGGCAGGCGGTGACGATGTCGTCGAAGCTCGCGTGCGGGTTGGCCATCGACAGGTTGTCGTACAGGCTGCCCGAGAACAGCGTCGTCTCCTGCGGCACCACGCCGAAGAACTGGCGCAGCTCGTTGGCGGCGAAGTGGCGGATGTCGCGGCCGTCGAGCTGGATGCGGCCGTCGCTGGGCTGGTAGAAGCCCAGCATCAGCTTGGCGAGCGTGCTCTTGCCGCAGCCCGAGGGTCCGGCGACCACGACCAGGGTGCCGGGGCGGATGGTGCAGCTCAGGTCCCTGTAGAGATAGGGATGCTGCTCGCTGTAGCGGAAACTGAGGCCCTGCACTTCGATGAGGCCGGCGCCGCCGGCGCGCGTGGGCGCCAGCGAATGCGGCTCGGTCGGGGCATCGAGGATGTCCGCCAGGCGCTTGACCGCGATGTTGGCCTGCTGGAATTCCTGCCACAGGCCGGCGATGCGCATCATGGGCTGCGACATGCGGCCGGCGAACATCTGGAAAGCGACCAGCATGCCGATGGTGAAGCCGTCGTTGCGCATCACGAGCAGCGCGCCGACCACGAGGATGGCGATGGTCATCGCCTGCTCGAGGGCGCTCGCCACCACGTTGTAGCTGTTGGCGAGGGTGCGGGTGGTGAACGTCGAAGCGAGGTAGGCGGCGAGGAAATCGCCGTACTTGCGCTCGAGCACCGGCTCGAGCTGCAGGGTCTTGACCGTCTCGACGCCCGAGACGTACTCGGTGAGAAAGGCCGTGTTGCGCGCGCCCAGCATGAACTGCTTGTTGAGCCGCTCGCGGAACACCGGCGTGACGAGGAAGCTGATCGCCGCGAGCAGCAGCATGATCCCGAGCGCGATGAGCGAAAGCTGCCAGCTGTAGGCGAACATCACCGCGACGATGATCACGAGGAACGGCATGTCGAGGACGAAGGAGACCGCGGCGCCGGTGATGAACTCGCGGATCGTCTCGACGCCGTGCAGGCGCGCGACGGTCACGCCCGTGGGGCGATGCTCGAAGTACGGCAGCGGCAGCCGGAAAATGTGCCGCAGGACATTCGTGCCGAGCACGGCGTCGACGCGGTTGCCGGTGTGGATCACCAGGTACTGGCGCATCCAGGTCATGACCGAATTGAAGGCCATGAACATCACCAGGCCTCCGGCAATCGCGATCAGCGTGCTGCCGGTCTGGTGGACGACCACCTTGTCGATGACGACCTGCGTGAAAAGCGGCGTGATCAGGCCCACGACCTGGATCGCCAGCGACGCGAGCAGCACATCGCGCCAGATCGGCCGGTGCTTGAGCAGCTCCGGCACGAACCAGCGGAAGCCGAACTTCTTCGGCTCGTCGGCGAAGCCCGCGACCGCCTCGCTGCGCGGCTCGGGCAGCCCCGCGAGGATCGCGATCCCCTCGAAGATGGCGTCGAATTCGCCGGCCGGCCGGGTCAGCGGCGCGTCGCTGCCGGCTTCGAAATAGAGGAAACGCTCCTCGTTCCGCTTCACCATCAGCGCGGGCACCACGCGCCCGTCCCCCGCGCGCCTGAAGACGATCGCCGGCAGGGGCAGCGTCGCGAGCGCCGCCGCCGAAGCCACCGCCTCGCCCGCGCGAAAGCCGCACGAGCGCAGCGCTTCGAGAACGGCGATGTGATCGTAAGGCGGCGGAAAGCGGCCGAGGATCAGCGCGGGGTCGAACGGCAGCCGTGCGAGCCCGTGCAGGCTCCCAAGCAGCCATAGGAACATTTCCCGGGGGATCTCGGTCCCCTGGACTTTCGATTGGTCCACCGCCCTCCCCTGAGCCTCGGCCAAGCAGACGAACGCTTTTTCTGATTCAGCCGGAAGTATGGCTACGTAGGGAGTCGACTACAAGACGGCCGGCAAAATTTCGAGCGAAGGCTAAATGTCCCGACGCCCCGGGCCGAATGTCCCTGCGCGCGCCGGACTACCGTAGTATTTGGAGGGGAAATCGATGCTTTCACACTTTCGCGAGCGGCTGGCAGCGGCACGCGCCGGAGACGGCGTGGAGCTCGAGCAGGGAATCATCCGCATCGTGAACATGGCGGTCGTCTACGTGTATCTGTTCGGTTTTTTTTTCTTCGGCGACCTCGGCGAGCACGGCCCCCTGATCCTTTTCGCCATCGGGCCGGCCGCCATTCTGGCGGCCCTGTGCCTGATCGGCTGGATGCTGGCGAGGCCGGGCGTGAACCAGATGCGCCGGCGCACGGGCTCCGTGCTGGACATGGGATCCTCGGCGCTGATCATGTCGCTCACCGGGGAAGTCGGGACCATGCAATACCCGTTCTTTCTCTGGGTGATCATCGGCAACGGTTTTCGCTTCGGCCGCTACGCCCTTCGCTTCGCGCAGGCGCTCGCGCTCGCGGGATTCGTCGCGGTGCTGGTCTTCAACCGGTACTGGCACGAGCACCTCATTCTGGGAGCGGCGTTCCTTCTCGGGCTGGTGGCGATCCCGTTCTATGTCGCGATGCTCGTGTCCCGCTTGAACGCGGCGCGCAGCGAAGCCGAGGCGGCGAACCTGGCGAAGACCAAGTTTCTCGCCGCCGCGAGCCACGACCTGCGCCAGCCGATGCAGGCGCTCTCGATGTATGCCTCGGTTTTGGAGGAGCGCTCGCCCGACACGAACGTGCGCCGCGTGGTGAACGGCGTGCAGCTCTCCGTAAAGACGCTCGAGCGCCTCTTCGACAGCCTGCTCGACATCTCGAAGATCGAATCGGGCGTCATCAAGCCCGGCGTGCTCGGGTTCACGCTGATGCCGCTCATCGAGCAGGTGGTCGAGGCGGAGCGCCCGATCGCCGAGCAGAAGGGGCTGGCGCTGCGCATGGTGCGCACCTCGGCGAACGTCAGGAGCGATCCGGCGCTGCTCGAGCGCATGCTGAAGAACCTGCTCACCAACGCGATCCGCTACACGGATCGCGGCCGCATCGTGGTCGGCTGCCGGCGCCTCGGCGGCGGGCGCCTGCGCATCGAGATCGTGGACTCGGGCGTCGGCATCCCGACCGAGGAGCAGGACCGCATCTTCAACGAGTACTACCAGCTCGAGGGCGCGAGCGGGCAGGGCCTGGGCCTCGGGCTGCCGATCGTGAAGAGCCTCGGCGACCTGCTCGGCCACCGCGTCGCGGTGAAGTCGGTGCGCGGCCGCGGCAGCGTCTTCTCCATCGAGCTCGAGCAGGCGGACGAGGTAGTGACCTCCGCCGTCCCCGTCGCGCCGCCGCCGATCCTGGCGGGCGCCACGGTGGTGCTGGTCGATGACGACGTCGAGATCCGCGCGAGCATGCATCTTCTGCTCGAGGCCTGGGGATGCCGGCTCGTCAGCGGCGCAAGCCTGGCGGACGTGGAAGAAAAGCTGCGTGCCAGGGGGCGGCCCGACGCCCTGATCGTCGATTACCGCCTTGCGGATGCGATGACCGGGCTGCAGGTCATTGAGCGGATGCGCCTGCGCTACGGAGCGGACCTGCCGGCGCTCGTCATCACCGGCACCACGAACCTGCCGTTATTGCTGGACCGGGCCCTCGGCATCCCGATCGTGAGCAAGCCCGTTTCGCCCGGCAAGCTGCGCGCCTTCCTCTCGCAGGTAGGGCGCGAGCAGGTAAAGCTACAAAATCCGGTTGAACCAGAGCAGCGATAGCAGCGCGGAGAGGACCACGACGAGCGCGGCCGCCGCGGCGAAGAGCGCGGTGATCTCGGTCTTCTTGCTCTCGAGGACGAGCTTCGCGTTGAGGGTCTGGTAGACCTTCTTCAGGTCGATGGCGTTGCCGGCGTAGAAGTATTCGCCGCGCGTGACGTCGGCGATGGTCTTCAGCGTCTCCTCGTCGAGGCGCACGTGCATCGACCAGCCGTCGAAGCCGATGGTCTCGCCGGCGGTGGTGCCGACGCCCACGGTGTAGATGCGCACGCCCCGGTCCGCGGCGAGGCGCGCGGCCTGGATCGAGTCGGGCCCCGTGGTGCGCTGGCCGTCGGTGAGCAGGATGATCACCGCGGAGTTGTAGGAGCCCGGCCGCACCGGCGCGACCGTGGAGGTCCCGGCCTTCTTCGAGGCGTCGTAGTTGAAGGTCGCGACGTCGATGCCGGTGTTCGGGAAGATGGTGGCGAGCGACACCAGGATCGCGCTGCCGATCGCGGTGGCGCGCTGCAGCTGGAAGCGGTCGATGGCGGCGACGATCTCCTCGCGGTTGCGCGTCGGCGCCTGCGCGAGCGTGGCGGTGCCGGCGAAGGCGACGACGCCGATGCGCACGTTCTCCGGCTGCTCGCCGACGAACGCCTTGGCGGCGTTCTGCGCCGCGACCAGGCGGTTCGGCTCGACGTCGGTGGCGCGCATGCTGCCCGACACGTCCATGGCGAGGATCACGGTCTCGTGCTGCGAGGGCAGCGTCACGGTCGCCGCCGGCCGCGCGATCGCGAGGATCATCACGGCCATGGCGAGGAGGAAAAGCGCCGGCGGCACATGGCGGCGCAGTCCCGCGCCGGCGCCCATCGCTTCCTTCACGATCTCGAGGCTCGCGTAGCGCAGCGCGAATTTCTTCTTGCGGCCGAGCACGTAGAGGTACATCGCCACCAGCACCGGCAGGAGCAGGAGCAGCCACAGCAGCTCGGGCCAGAGGAAGGTCATGCGCGAGATCCAGAATCAGGGACAGACCACGATTTCTCGGCAACCCCCCGCTCGCCGGCTCGCTCCCCCCTTGTCAGGGGGGCGGAAGAGGTGCGGCTGCGGCGCTTGCGCAGGTCGGCGAAGGCGCGGATGGCGTCGACGAGGTCGTCCTCGGTGGAGAGCTCGAGGCAGTCGACGCCGGCTTCGGCGAAGCTCCGGCGCAGGCGCGCCTCGCGGCGCGCCGAGGCGGCGGCGAAGCGCTTGCGAAAGCCGCGGTCGTGGGTGTCCACCAGCATCGTCTCGCCGCTCTCCGCGTCGCGAAACGGCAGCAGGCCGAGATCGGGCAGCTCGGCCTCGAGCGGATCGTGCAGGCGCACGGCGATGATCTCGTGGCGCTGGCCGAGATAGCCGAGGAGCCCGGCCCAGCCCGGCTCGCTGATGAAGTCCGAGACGACGAAGATGAGCGAGCGCCGCCGGATCATGTTGGCCGCGGCCTTGAGGAGCTCGCGCAGGTCGGTCTTCGAGGCGCCCCGCGCCGGCCGCTCGACGCTCATCTGGTGGAGGATCTGCAGCACGTGCCGCCGGCCGCTGCGCGCGGGAATCATCGATTCGACGCCGTCGCCGTAGAGCAGCGCGCCGACGCGGTTGCCGTGCCGGGTGAGGATGCGCGCGAGCACCGCGACGAAGTCCTGCGACACGGTGCGCTTTCGCACCTGCCGCGAGCCGAAATCCACCGAGGCGCTCAGATCGAGCAGGAACCAGGCCATGATCTCGCGATCCTCGTGGTACTCCCGCACGTGCGGCGTCTGCAGCCTCGCGGTGACGTTCCAGTCGATGTGGCGCACGTCGTCGCCGTACTGGTACTCGCGCAGGTCGGCGAGATCGAGGCCGTAGCCGCGGAACAGGGTCCGGTAATCGCCCTGCAGCAGGCCGTCGAGGCGGCGCAGGACCGTCCACTCGAGACGCCTGAGAAGGCGGTCGGGATTCGAGCGGGCGGGATCGACCCTAGACACGCGCGGCGGCGACATGCTGGAGCGGCTTCTCCGGCGCGCGGACGTGCTTCATCACGCGGCCGAGGATCTCGTCGGGCGTGAGCCCCTCGGAGAGCGCCTCGTAGGAAAGCACCAGGCGGTGGCGGAAGACGTCGCCCACGAGATCGGTGACGTCCTCGGGCAGCGCATAGTCGCGCCCGCGCAGGAACGCGAGCGCGCGCGCCGCCTCGATGAGATGGATGGAAGCGCGCGGGCTCGCGCCGTAGCTCAGGTATTTTGCGAGATCCTTGACGCCGAAGCGCTCGGGATCGCGCGTCGCCGAGGCGAGGCGAACCGCGTACTGGATGAGCGAGGGCTCGACGTAGCCGCCGCGGCACTGGCGCTGCAGCGCGCCCAGCTCCTCGGTGCTCGCCACCGGGTTCACGTCCGACGGCGCGCCGGTGACGCGCTCGACGATCACGAACTCTTCTTCCTGCGTCGGATAGCCGACCAGGACCTTCATCATGAAGCGGTCGACCTGCGCCTCGGGCAGCGGATACGTGCCCTCGGTCTCGATCGGGTTCTGCGTCGCCATGACGAGGAACGGATCGGGCACGCGGTGCGTCTCGCCGGCGATCGTCACCTGGTGCTCCTGCATCACTTCCAGCAGCGCGCTCTGCACTTTCGCCGGCGCGCGGTTGATCTCGTCGGCGAGCAGCAGGTTGCAGAACACCGGGCCGAGCGAGGTCGCGAAGTCGCCGGTCTTCTGGTTGTAGATGCGCGTGCCGACGAGGTCGGCGGGCACGAGGTCGGGCGTGAACTGGATGCGGCGGAAAACGCCGCGCACCGTCTGCGCGAGCGTCTTGACGGTGAGCGTCTTGGCGAGCCCCGGCACGCCCTCGACCAGCAGGTGCCCCTGCGCGAGGACCGCGACCAGCACGCGCTCGAGGAAGTGGTCCTGGCCGACGACGACCTTCTTCACTTCGTAGAGGATGCGCTCCATGAGGGAGGAAACTTCCGCCGCCTTCTGCACGCCTGGTTGCTCCATGTGCCTCCCGCTAGAAAGGAGAAAGACCCGCCGCCGACGCCGCGTTCTCGATGGGGATCGCGAAGCCAATGCCGATGAACACGCGCTGCTCGGTGGGATTGAGCAGGCCGGTGACGATGCCGATCACCTCGCCTTCGGTCGTGATCAGCGGCCCGCCCGAGTTGCCGGGATTCACCGCGGCGTCGAACTGGATCAGGTTGCTCAGGATGCGCTGGCCCTGCTCGGAACGGTACTCGCGCCGCAGGCCCGAGATCACGCCCGCGGACGCCGACGGCCCGATGCCGAAGGGAAAGCCCACCGCCACCACCTCGTCGCCGATGCGCAGCCCGTTGGTCGAGCGCATCGTCGCCGCGAACAGGTCGTCCGGGATCTTCTTCGCCTGCAGCACCGCGAGGTCGTGCTCGGGGCGCACGCCGATGACCTCGGCGTCGGACTCCAGCCCGTCGAAGAAAGTGATCTTGATGCGCTTCGCGCCGTTCACGACGTGCAGGTTCGTGAGGATGATGCCGGTGTCGACGATCACCACGCCGGTGCCGATGTTGCCCGCGGGCGTCTTCTCGGCGCTCGCGTCCTCGGCGATTTTTTCTTCCTTCTTCTCCTCCTTCTTCTCTTCTTTCTTTTCTTCCGGCTTCGCCGGCTCCGGATCGGCCTCGGTCATCAGCCCGCGCACGTGCACGACGGAGGGCAGGATTTTCTCGTAGGCGTCCGCGGCGGTGGGCCGCGGCGCATTCGCCTCGAGCGCGCGCTGGATCGCGGCGTCGACCTGCTCCGGGCTGACGCCGCGCAGGTGCGGGCCGAGCGTCCACGCGGCCGTAGCGATCAGCACTACCGCAAGCGCGCCCGCGGCGATGGCCAGCCGGCGCCGGTTGCGCTGCAGGAACGGCTTCCACGAAGACGGCTTTTCCCGTGGAACTTCAGGCGCTTCCCCGGCCGGCGCGGGCTGCGCCCGGGCGGTTCTGCGCGGCGTATTGCTGTAGACGGCGACTCTCTTCATCGGAAATTCATTCTACAGAACGGGACCTGCTTCCTGTCCATCTCGGATGGCGAACCGTTTTGACAGGTTACGGCGGAATTCGATCCGCCCCCCGGTAAAACGAGGTTCCGGCTGTCCCCAGCCTGACGCTGGAGCTGCGAGCCGCCGGTCGGGCGAAGCGGCGATAAAGTGCTTGTAGGACAATACGCCGCAAGAAAAAGAACCGGCCGTCTTCCAGGGAGGAAAAATGAAGAAAGAGAAACTCGCAGCGCTCGGCCTGCTTCTTTTCGCGGCGGGCGCCCAGCCCGCGTCCGCCGCGGACGACGGGATCTTGAGAATCGGCACCGGCCTCGACTACAGCAGCGGCAAGTACGGCGGCTCCGAGAAAACCACCATCCTCTCCATTCCGGTCAGCGCCCGCTACGACCGCGACCGCTGGACCCTGAAGGCGAGCATCCCCTGGCTCGAGATCAAGGGCAGCGGACGGGTGATTCCCGACATCGGCGCGGTCGATCCCAACGCCACCACCACCGCCCCCGGAACCCGCTCCACAGGCTGGGGCGACCTCGTCACCAGCGTCACCTACACCGCCTACTACGACTCGGCCTCCAAGCTCGGCCTCGACGTCACCGCGAAGGTCAAATGGGCCATCGCCGACGTGAACAAAGGACTGAGCACCGGCGAGAACGACTACACCGCGCTGGTCGACATGTACAAGCAGTTCGACCGCATGACCTGGTTCGGCGGCGTCGGCTACGCCAACCTCGGCAGCTCGGACACCCTCCCGCTGCGAAACGTCTGGAGCCTCAACCTCGGCGGCAGCTACAAGCTCGACGAGCGCGACAGCGCCGGCCTCTCCTTCGACGCCCGCCAGCGCGTCGCCGCCACCGCCTTCCCGCAACGCGAGCTCACCGCCTTCTGGCTGCGCAAGTTCGACCAGCACTGGCGCGCCCAGCTCTACCTCCTGAAAGGCCTCTCCGACGGCAGCCCGGACTGGGGCGGCGGGCTTTCGGTGGGTTATTCGTTTTGACGCAAACGAAGGAACACGCTCCGGACGTCAGAGATCGCCGTGGCCACCCTTGGGCGCGAGCCGCCGCAACGGCTTCGCTCAGTTTATTGTCGTCCCCAAACATGCGCTTAGTTTTCTCTTTTTTTCAGCTTCCTTAGTTGCTCAATAGTCTGGTTAATGCGGATTACTTCGTAACTACTGCTTTTCGAAACGGAGCGCCCGCACCACGGGTTCGGCTGCAGCTTGCAACTGTTCAATAGAGCTCGATGGTGTGCCGTAGACGTCGATGGCGACGATGGTGCGCTCCCCCACGAGCACGAGTCGGTAGTAATTGTTGCGTACCTTTTCGTACTTTGTTGAGTGAGGAATCAGACCGGGAACGTCCTCGTACAGGAAGCCTGCAGCCTCGCCGACAAGCGTGTCCCGCAACGTCGAAACCTGATGGTCCGTCTGCCTTTTCACCAAACAGCTATCGAAACCAGCTCGCTTAACCGTTCGGTAATAGTCCGGTAAGAGGTCTGCCAAATGTGTGAGTGCCTCTCGAAATCTCTTCATCGACTCTCAACAGCCGTCACCGTCCGGATTCGCTTGACATTGCGGCGCCCGCTGCGGTGATGGCATCGTCGTCTCTACTAAGACACCGAATCCGGCCCAGCCCGGGTTTCAGCTACTGAGGTGGGATTCTGCGCGAACAAGTTGCGTGCCGCCCCAGTGTCTAGATTCACAAGAGGCCCGCGTTGTTTCTAGTCAGGCCTTCAACTGACGCAGAGGTGGCAGTTTACTGCTACAGATCACCAAAGTTAATGTTGTGCTGTCTGTCTATTAGTGATTTGCTGTCACTTGCTTTTCCGACGACGTATGTGAAGAAACTCTTGTCTTTACCCTGCCTATTTGGGGCAGACAGCGATCCAATGGAATATATGGCGATGTCATTTTGATTTCCAGCTGGCACTTTCCTGAGGTCCAGGAAATACGGAAGTTGACGCTTAGCGCCCGCGGCGTCTACGTAATAAAACCTCCAAATGTGATCTGTTCCATCATTCTTTGAGAACTTAGTCTTTAGAACACCATCCAGCGGAATCTCATAGATTCTGGATTTTTTCTCGTACTTTTTTTGCGCTCCGTCGTCTCGATCAAAGGCAATTGCGACGGGACCGATATAGCCATTTCGGATTAGGTGAATCTCCTCTTCAGCACGACCGAAAAAGGACCAATCTGCAAGGACGAGCGTGGCGGTAACGAGCACGAATGCAAAGACAACGCCAAACACGAGATACATCTTCTTTGTTCCACTACTCATCTAGCGCACCATACGGGGTCGTAACGCCGATAGCTACTTTACGCCTCCCTCACTAAGTACGCCCTATCGACGCCGCTACGGCTCTTAAATAGCTCACTCAAACTGTCTTTCAGTTTCCGTTCCGGCAAACCATCTTGGTGACCGACAATCGGACCTGGGCGACGTTGAGCCGGCGGTTCTGGGCGTCGTAGGTGTAGGCGGGCTTCACGCCGCTGCCCTGCTCGACGAAGGCGCGCTGCTCGAACTCGTCGACTACCCAGTACGACACTCATTCGCCGCCTCGCGCCCGGATGAATTCAAGGCAATGGTAGAACGCATTCATCCGAGCTTTGCGCCTAGAGCTGCTTCTATCCCTGCTTCAGGCAAGTTAGAGCAGGGCTGCTGACTTGTCCGGGGATCTTCTGACCATTCATTGCTAGAGAACGGCTCCCGGTGGTACTTGGCTGATTTACTTCAATGCCTGCTCTTTGCGCCGGCACACAAAAAGCGTGAACAAAACAAACTCCGAGCTCTTCTCCGTCGGCACTAAGTTTCTAAACTCCTCAAGGTATTGAACAGCATCCGGCAAGTTATCAAATAGCCCAAGCTTGTTTAGTTTTGAGCGGAATTTCTGCATAAGCCTTGGATGAGGATTTCGAAAGAGTCCATTCAGAATTGCCGAATAGAAATCTCCTCCCGGATATGCGATATCGTGCCCCAGAAAGGATCTTTCGCTGGCGCCGTCACCCTGAAAATCTTTGGCCTTCTGCCACACTGAAGTAGGCATCACATGGCAGAGAACCACTTCATGTACGCCCTTGTGGGGTTCGACGATATCCTTGATCCGCTCTGCACTGCTTATACCGCCTATCAACGGCAAATCATCCGGAACTGAGGCGACAAGATTCGCCTCATAGATTTTGAATGCTTCCTTTTCCCAAGCGGTTTGCGCGAATTCCCATACATGCGTTTTCTTCGTCGACTGTCCAGAGCTGGCCGCCAACATGTCGGCTGTCAACTGAGGCACGAAAGCCTGTCTGTCAACGCTCGAGTTCGGGCCTGACGCGTTGTAGGCGTACGCGAAGTCGTAGGTGACCTTCTTCTGCACGATCGCGCTCCCGCCCGGCGGGTAGCGCGTGTCCACCTGGTTCTTCCTCTGGATGTTGTGGATCGTGTCGTACGTCATGTCCATCGAGTAGACATGGCAGTGGCTCGTCGGCACGCCGTTGCAGGCGCTGACATCGGCGGTGGTCTTCGACACGTCGGCGGGGAAGACGCCCTGACCCTTGGTGAGGCGATAGAGGTCGTCGTACTGGAATTGCTGCATGCTCGGGCCGCCGTAGTCGTTCGCGCGCGGGAGTGCGACGTCGTTCTTCAGCCCAAGGATGTTCCCCACCTTGTCGTAGCTGTAGAAGAGGTTCTGGAAGCGCGTGTTGCCTTGCTGGCTCGTCGCGGTGAGGTTATTCAATTGCCTGGTCTGTACGTCATAGACGAATGCAGTCTTCACGCCGTTACCTTGCTCGACGAAGGCGCGCTGCTCGAACTTGTCGTAGTAGAGGTTCTGGAGGTACCGGACCCAGTATCTTGCCGAAGGCGTACCTGGAAGGAGGGAGTTCCGTTGCTGTCTTACTAGTTAACTCCATACGAAATCGCTTGTTAGCCGTCTTCTTCTCGTACACGGTTCGCCGAGCTTGCCGTACTGGCGCTCCTCTACTCCCATCTGCGAGGTGACGCGCGTGATAGTCGTTCTGCGCCTTAGCGGCTGGCTGTTGCGAGATCTGGCCTGATGGTTGGCCTTAGCACTTGAACGGTGCCCGGTTAGAGTAAAAAAAGCGATGAGTTTGCTCGCTGGACCCGCGGCTGCCCACTTTTTGTTGGAATTCGTCGCGCGAAAAGCCGGGTAGGAAGTCGCGCACATAGAACGCCTTTTTGTCCGGATCGAACTCTCCGAACAACTGAATGTATCGAACCCGCTTTTCCGGATCAGGCTCTTTTTCGTCGTCCGGGCGGCCTTCGGGATGAATGAAGCAATCGGTAACGTTCTCCCGAGTTTGCTTGAAGTACAGAACCAGTTTTCCGTCGAAGTTATCAACGACTGCTTGCGTCAATGGTGTGTTGCAGCAATCCACCTTCTTGTAGGACCCATTCTTCTGCAATGCGTAAATCCGCTCGTGGACCGGAATGGTCTCCTCAGCGCTACGCAAATAGATCGATTGCTCCAAGGCTTCCTTAATTCCAATGATTCCATGAGGCGTGTTGATGCCCCACCTCTTTGTATATCGCTCAACCGTGGAATATCTCCAAGTCCTGCCATAAGCATGATAGTCCACCTCTTTGGACGGACTTTCCCTCATTTCAGCGCATGACGTACAGGATACGACCACGCTGGCTGCCCACCATACAACCATCGAACGCATTCTGATATGGGTTCGTGCTATTCCTACGTTCATACCGGCACTCCTTACTGCCGCTCCTAGTGCCGGCAGGCCTTCTTCAGTTTGATGCTGTCGCCCACACCTTCAAGCCAGTAAAAGCAATCTCCTGGGGCCTGTATGAGATGCGCCACCTTCTCCGTCTGCAGTACGATTTTCTCGGTCCAGCGACGACGTCCGAAGTCCGTCCAATGGATCTGTTGTTCCCCCGGCGTTGGCTTGGACCCGCGGTAGAGCGGTCTATCGAGATACCGCCACAGCCGCGTCTTGTCGTCATAGGACATCGGCTGCGACGATCGGGGACCATTGAAGTCGGACAGCGCAGCACCCTCTAAACTAAATATGCGGTAGGGTTGCGAATCCTGTGTAGGTGTCGATTGTCTTATGGAAATTACAGGTAGCGAATTACCTTTATCGTCGGCGGCAATTGGCTCGAGAGTTATAGATTCGACCCGGCGGCTCTCATCGTCTTTTAATGGCGAAACATGAGCGATTTCCTGGAATCGCGGACGCTCCGGCGTCAATGTTAGCCGTCCGGTTCCGAACCTATGCCTGTATCCGAAGACTCCATGCCGATCTTCAGTCCATGCAAGATCGACAGTCTTGTCTGTCAGTCTGCGCAACTGGTACTCAGAGTTCTGAACCTGCCCGCGCGCTGAAAGTTGCTGATCGAATTCCGACTTTCCGGCGCGCCAGCGGAGCGCCCAAATCTTTGCGATGTCCCCGGTGTCGGAGATGGGGCTTAAATATTTTTCGCTGTAGTAAACGTAGAAGAACAACAGGTCGCCCGGTTCCAGTGCGTGCATTTGCAGCCTAAAAACCGGCTCGTTCTTCGGGAACGTTTTTATCTCGTCTTGCGCGATGCCGCCATTCGACCCGATCGTTAAAGTGCGAATCGTGTAGATATTGTCGACACTCTGCAGCCATGCTACCCGAACGTCAGAACCATCCTTATCGGTTACGATATCGCTGATCGACGATATGACCGGCACTCCGGGAGCTAGTTCATGGGGCTTTTCCGGCCAACCGGCGATGGCGACTCGCCGTATTGAAAACGTCTCCTTGGAGCGCGTAAGTACAAAAAAGTCCTTTTGCGAAACCCTTCCTGCGTAGCAAACGACGACGTCCTCGCTTGCCAAGTACATTCGGAAGCTGGCGTCTGGAACGATCTCCTTCCAGAAATACGTCTCCTCGACCGGTTCCGCCGCCAGAACCGTATTCAGCGCTAACAGTCCGAAGACCCATAGAAACCTAATCATCACCGTTCTGATTTTTGACCCTTTCTTTCTCCGCCTTAAAGCGGATAGCCTCCGCGGTCGTTTCTTGGATAGCGAAGTTCTTCCGTAAGCCGTAGTTAGGTTAGCGGAATCAGGAGAATCGGGACTTAGGGTGTCCTTGCGCCCAATTAATAGTTGACCCCACCCACCGATACTTCGGACCAAGTGCTCAAAAAACCCAACTTCATGATTCTTGTAGCCGCCATTGCCATCAATTCAACAACGTTCGTACTTCACTGGCCGGGGCCGGCAAACTTTCTGGAGCTTGATGCTATCGCGCTCGCCGTCGAGCCTCGCGCCAGGATGAATTCAAGGCAATGACAGAACGCATTCATCCAAGCTTTGCGCCTGGAGCTGCTTCTATCCCTGCTTCAGGCAAGTTAGAGCAGTTGCAACGTATCCCGTCGTAATGCGGATTACTTCGTCACTACTGCTTTTCGAAACGGAGCGCCCGCACCACGGGTTCGGCTGCAGCTTGCAACTGTTCAATAGAGCTCGATGGTGTGCCGTAGACGTCGATGGCGACGATGGTGCGCTCCCCCACGAGCACGAGCCGGTAGTAATTGTTGCGTACCTTTTCGTACTTTGTTGAGTGAGGAATCAGACCGGGAACGTCCTCGTACAGGAAGCCTGCAGCCTCGCCGACAAGCGTCTCCCGCAACGTCGAAACCTGATGATCCGTCTGCCTTTTAGTAGATAGGGTAAACCACTCCAGCGCTTTGTCTAAACGCACATTGCGCTCTGGTCCCTGCGCCTGAAGAGAGAGAGGTTCTGCGAATGAATAGAGGCCAACGGTAATGCTCATACTTTCTTTCGAGAGGCGCATGCAACTACCCTGGCTGAGGGTCAGCTTGTTCTTCTCGCTTGCGAGAGACTGGGACTTGGGATCGTAGTTTGTGTACCAGACAGGCGTTTCCAGATTGCCTTCGCAGGGAAGAGCGACCTCGTCTCCAGACGGTCCCAAACGTACGTACCGCTTGTCCAGCCGGGCCCGATATAGTTCCGGCGTGACAACAAGAGATCTCACGCTCCATCCCGACAGCTCCGCAGCGTTGAGCTTCACGCTCGATGCTCGCGAATCGACTGAATTATCGAGAGCCTGCAACCGGCCCCGGAAATCCGCGGAACGTTGAATATCGCCGGGCTTGGGAACAGCGCTCTGTTGAGGTAGAGCGCCGCACCCCGCCACGCAGCACAAAAGCAGGAAGGCAGATCGCAGCGTTTTGATATTTTGTCCTAAAAGTTTATTCCGGCTTTTCCAACACTTGGCGCTCTGCCTTGGCAGCATCTTCGGGACTGGCCGCGTTCTGGCGCAGCTTGTCCGAGAACGGACCATATACTTTGTCGAAATCATTTTGGATCGCCTGCTGTGTTTTTGCTCCAGTGACCTTGTCCGGGTCGAAATCCGGAGTAGTACCGGTGAAAAGTTCTACCACCCATGAAGCCGCCGAAAGAACCATATGCTTAAAGATGTTGATGCCTTTGTGGAACGGCTGATCCTCAGCGGTGTGGGTTGCTTTCCCTAATAGTTTACGCGCGTCGCCAGGGCGGCCCGCAAGAGCTGCGCTAACTGCTTGATCCACGAGCCCGTCGATATGTTCGGTCGACTTCTTCATGTCTATCGTATCCGACGTGGCATGCACGTCGTTGGTGAAGAAACTCTTCCAGAAGCTGAACGTCACTGCTGCACGACCCTCATGCGGCGTCGGCTCACCGGCTTCCCATGTGACTTTGCCGGGAAGATCAGTATCCATGTTCCAATAGGCAATTTCGCGCGCGGCGGTTGGGGAAAAGCCATACAGTCCCGCCGATGTAGTTGCCAGCTCGCCGTGCGTCTTGGTCGGCGCCAGCCCGTCGGGGTCACTTAGGACAATCGGATTGGCGCCGGCGTAGGTGTAAAGGCCGAGGTTCTTACTGCCGTAAACGCCGCGATTTATTAGCATCCCCATATTGCTGTCGATGACCGGCAGATATTTTCCAAGCATCGGATCCGCGCTCTGCCACACACTCGTTCTCGGATCGTAGTACCTCGCGCCGTAGTAGTAGAGTCCCGTCTCTTCATCGAACTCCTTCGCCGTAAAGAGATACGGCGTTCTCTGGACGTTCGTGTTCTCCTCGATCCAGCTCTCGCCGAACGGGAAGTACTCCAGATGTTCGTAGAGCTTCCCGTTCAGGTCGGTGACGTAGTTGGAGCTTCCGAGATGATCCGGATGATAGAAGTAAAGATCCTTCTCGAAGGGCGTCTTGCCATTCGGATTGGCGCCGGGGGTGTCCTGACGCATGAGCTTCGAGGCGATGCGGATCGTGCCGGCATAAACGTGCTTCGTGCCGTTCGCACCAGGGCGGTCGGTGAAGAACTGATTCACATAGACCGTTTCTCCCTGCGGGCCGCGCTTGATCATGCGTTGCCCTTTGTCGTCGTACTTGTAGGTCTTCTCGTGGCCGTTGTCGAAGACGGACTGGATGCGGTTTTCGTCGTCCCAGACGATGTCGCGGCGCGTGCCGTTGGTGTCGTGCGTCCAGCCGAGCTGGTTGCCGTTGGCGTCGTAGGTGTAGGTCCGGACGTCGATGTGGTTCGGCGCATGCGGACGGATCGAGCCCGGGCCTGAGGCGTTGTACGCGTAGGGGAAGTTATACGTGGTCTTCTTCTGCACGATCGCCGTCCCGCTCGGCGGGTAGCGCGTGTCCAACTGGTTCTTGCGCTGCATGTTGTGGATCGTGTCGTAGGTGAGATCCAGAGAGTAGACGCGGCAGTGGCTCGTCGGCACGCCGTTGCAGGCGCCGACGTCCGCGTTGGCGGCTGACACGTTGGCCGGAAAGACGCCCTGGCCCTTGGTGAGGCGATAGAGATCGTCGTACTCGAAGCGCTGGATGCTCGGGCCGCCGTAATCGTTCGCGTGCGGGAGCGCTACGTCATTTTTCAGACCCAGAATATTGCCTACCTTATCGTAGCTGTAGGAGAGGTTCTGGAACAGCGTGTTGCCCTGGCCCTGGCTGCCCGCAGCGAGGCCGGCAAGGCGCCGGGTCTGGGCGTTATAGGTATAGGACGTCTTCACGCCGTTGCCCTGCTCGACGAAGGCGCGCTGCTCGAACTTGTCGTAATAGAGGTTCTGCAAGTACCGGTATTGATACTTCGGGCCGGTGGCGGACCCCTTCACGCCTTCGGCGTGGGTGAGATTGCCGCCCGAGTCATAGGTATTGGTGACGATCTCGCCGTCCGGGTAGGTGATGCGTAGCAATCTGCCGAAGGTCTCGAAGTTGAAGCGCGTCTCGTAGACCGACGGGTGCAGCGGATCGGTGAAGGTTGTGACGGTCTTCTTCTCGTACACCGTCTCGCCGAGCTTTCCGTACTGGCGCTCCTCGACGCCCATCTGGGAGGTAATGCGGGTGAGGCGACCAGCAGTGTTCGCTGGGGCGCCCGGCGCCCCGTAAGCGTAACTGACGTTGTTGCCTGCGAAGTTCGGATACGTAATAGCGGCGAGACGATTGAAGTCGTAGCTGTAATCGATGCTCTTCGACTGCGCCCTCAGGTTGGCCGTGACCTTCTTCGTAACGTTGCTAGCCAGGTCATACTGGATCTCGGTCCTTCCCGTGTCAGGGTTGTCGATGACGGTGCGCCGACCGAAGTTGTCGTAGCTCACAGTGGTGACGTTGTTCTTGTCATCCGTCACTTGCCTGATCTGCTTAAGCGCGTCATAGGCATATGACGTCCATACCGGCTGCGGCGCGCCGCTCGCATCCCTCACGAATTCCTTCAGAGAACTAATGAGCTCACGCACATCGCGGTAGGTGCGCGTTACCGCCCCGCGCAGGCCGGCGTTGACGTTCGCATCCGTCACCGTTGTCTCGAATTGCATCAGACCCTGGCGGTCTAGGCCAAAGCCATAGCCGATGGTCGTAAACGTCCCGTCCGGGATCGTGGTTCGAGTGTTGCGATCGAGGACGTCGTAGACCATCGCGGTCGGAGCGATCGTATCCGCCACGCCGTTGAACTGGGCGTTCACCTGCTCCGACGCCTTCTGTTCGGTCGTCGGATAGCGGTGCGTAACCGTGCGCCCGAAGGCGTCGAAGGTGGCCTGCCCCGAGACGATCATCTTGTCCTGCGCTGTATTGGCGTTGCCCTCCAGCACTGTTGCGTCCTTCTTCGTCTGGATGACCCGTTTCAGGCCGTCGATGAAGAGGATGGTGTCGATCGTGCCGGTGTTCTTGTAGCCCCCATCGGCGTCCTTGTCGACGTGGCGCGTGATGGCGTACGGCACCGTCGCTTCCGGGTGGAATTCGAAGCTGAGCGTCGCTATCGTCTGCCCCTGCTCGTACGGCCCAAAGATCGTCTGCAGCCTTCCAACGCTGTCGTAGGCGTTGGTGACCTGGTTGTTGTTGGTGTCGGTGGCGGTTACCACTTTGCCGAAGAGCAGGTTGTGCGTCGCGCTCGATGAGAGCCCGAAGCTATCGGTAGCCCGCGTGACATGTGTCGCGACCGTCGGATCGTACTGGTAGGTAACCACGTAGCGCTGGCCGGTTTTGTTCGCCGGCCCGGTCACGCTCTGCAGGTTCCCGTTCGGGAAGTACGTAAGATCGGTGGCGGCCGCGGTGAGGTCTGCCAGGGACTGCCTTACCTGCGTCAGATTGCCTGTAGTGCAGTCGATATTCGCGTCACGAAGGCGCATGAGCGCCCCGTTGCCGCGCACATCGATGTGGTTAGGCTTGATGATGTAGGCCGGCTGGCAGTTGGTATACGTAACGTTCGCGAGCACATCGTCCTGTGCCCCGATTTCCCCCGCGTCCGTGAACGTGGCAATGTTTCCGAAGCTGTCGTAGGTGTGCGTCGTGAAGGTCGTCTTCGTCGGCGAGAGCAGGCCTTCATAGAAGCGCCTGTCGGTTCTCGTGAGCTGCGGGAAGCCGGTCGCGACCGTGTTCTGAAGGTCGGACAGCGGCTGCCCGGTGCCCTCGTCGCGCACCACGTAGGTGTTCTCGGTCTCGGTGAACGGGCGGCCCGCAGCGTCCTGCAGGACCTCGCGCGCCATTAGACCCTTCGTGTAGTACGAGTCGTTACGGAACTCGCGCGCGATGCTCCGGTAGAGGGCATTGGACGCGAGCATGTCGCGATGCTCTTCGACGACGCTGCCGTAGCCGTAGAAATCCCGCTCCAGGCGGTTGTATTTCGGCGACAGGTAGCGGTAGGTCGTGAGCTGCGTGTCAACGCCCTCGCCCACGTGGCCGTCGAACATCATCACTTTGGTCATCAGCCAGCGCGATTGCGGCAAGTCGTAGGTGTTGCCGTCGCGGATGTACTCGAGGTCGAAAGTCGCGCCGAGCGGCCGCAGCACCCGCTTCAGCAGGTTGGTGCGGCCGATCGGGTTGAGCGCGACGCTGAGCTGGCTGTCGATCGTGGAGCGCACGTGGTCGGCGAAGCCGTCGCCGTCCATGTCGCGGAAGGCGACTTCCGGCCGGCCCAAGCTGGCGTCGAGATGGAGGCCGGGGTTGAAGACGATCTTGATGTCGAAGTAACTGAAGCCGAATGTGATGAATACACCGCCGCCGAGCGAGATGTGCTTGTCGACCGCGATGTCGCCCTGGCCGCCGGGCCACGGGATCTGCCCGGTGAACCCGTTGCCCGTGTTCAGCCGCACCGAGCCCGCGACGACCTTGTCGGGCAGCCCGTCGCCGTTGATGTCGGTGTAGACCTCGTCCGAATGCGAGGTGCCGACGCCCAGGTTCAGGCCGCCCGCCAGGCTGTAGAAACCCGTGTTGTAGCCGATGTTCACTCCGACGTTGTCGGTCTTGCCGAAGCTGAGCACGCCGCCGCCCCAGGGCTCGGCGGGGGCGAAGCTGTAGCCGAGGTTGAGCGCCACGCTGCCGTCCTTGGAGACCTTGTCGGGCAACCCGTCGCCGTTGATGTCGAGCAGGTCGAAGTCGCTTTCCGAGGTGCCGTGGCTAATGTCGCCGCCGAAGCCGATCGGCGACATGTCCGCGCCTTGCTTGCCGGTCTGGGCGGATTTCTGTCCGTCGGTCACGACCAGACCGCGCGCCGCGCCGATCGCCCTCGAGATGTTGCCGGCCGATTCAGTGCTGGCGTTGAAGCTCTCGTTGTTCGCCTTGCGCGCCGAGCCCGGGCCCGATCCGCGCCGGCCGCTTTCCAGCCCGCCGGCCGCGCGCGTGAACTGCACCCCGCCGTTGCTGATGACGTCGGGGAAACGATCGCCGTTCAAATCCTGGAACTCGAGCTTGCTCTCGCTCGAGCCCTTGCTCCCGCCGACGGCGAGCGACCCGGACGTGTTGGTCGAGCGCGAGATCCGCGCCGGTGCCGACTGCCCCGCGAACTGCTCGGAGCGCGGCATACGAATATCGTCCAGCCCGAGGCGCGAGGAGCTGGCCGAACCGGCCTTGACCCACGCCAGGTCGTCGACGCCGCCCCACAGCGCGTCCGCTGCGCGCGGGGAGTACGGGTAGGCGCGCGCGGTGTTCGGATCGAACGATCCGTTCAGCAGCAGCAAAGACTGGTCGATGGGCAGCGCGTCGCGCGGCGCGTTGCCGTTGTAGCCGGCCGCGCCCCAGCCGCGGTAAGGCTGCGGGAAGAGCGCGCCGTTAGCCTCGCGGGTATGCGTGGCCGAAGGTACGAGCGCGAGGTCGGCACCGACCTTCACCTCCAGCGTCGTCGGCCGGGAACCGTAGAGCGGGTCGCGCGAGCTCAGATCGAAGAAGAGCTCGTCGCCCGCGGCGACATCCACGCTGGTCGTGACGGTGACCTCGACGGTCGGATCGCCGGTGCCGGTGACCGTGACAGGCTGCTTCGCGAGCAACGCGCCGCGCCGTTTCACCGTGAACACGGCGCTGGAGATCTGTCCGGAAGCGAGCCCGCTCACCTGCACCCGCGCCTGCACCGGCAGCGTACCGGTCGTCGGGACGGTATAGACGCCCTGCGGTGCCGTCGCCGAGCTGATCGGATAGAGATCCATGTCGTAGGGCGGGTTCACCTGCACGACGAAATTGCCCTGCTCGTCCGTCAAGGTGGTCAGGTCCTGCGCCGCGGTGTAGTACGCGCCCGGCGCGAATTTCACCTGGGCGGCGTCGATCGGCGAGTCGACGAAGATCTGCCACTTCAGGACATCGAGCTTCGTGACCGCAAGATCCTGCGAGAGATCGACCACCGTCGATTCGGCGAAGCCGAAGCTGCGGCGATAGACGTCGAAGCCGTTGCGCGTGATCAAGAGCGTGACATCGTCGGTAGTCGCGCCCTTCTCGAACCGGCCGGCAAGATGCAGCGTCCCGGTGAGCGGCAGCTTCACCGCGGCCGTGCCACGGCCGGCGAGAGTGAAGTCCGTCGACGCCTGATAGCGGTATTCGGGCAGGCTGTTGACGTCGGTGCGCGCCGCGTCGACGCCGACATAAGCGATGTACGGATCCCAGGCCACCTGGTCGAAGGCGCCGTCGAACTTCGATTGGACGCGGAAGTAGAGCCGCTGCCCTCTGGTTACGGGAACGGCGCTGACGCCGGTCGGAATGCGCGGATCGTAGCTGTCGGCCGGAATATCGGCGGACCAGAGCTCCGAGCCTTCGAGCTGGATCGCGACTCGCACGCCGTCGGCGCCCGTATAGGCCGCGCGCTCGGGACTCGTGTCCTGGATCAGCCGCACCGGCGCATTGATCGTGATGGTGCCGTCGTAAGGCGCGATCCAGCGGCGCAGCGTGTCGAGCAGAGGGAAGTTGGCGGCGCGCTCGGCCTCGATCGCGGCCGCGTCCTCCAGGAGGTTCGCCGTCTCGATGGCGCCGGCGCCGATCGCGACCGGCGTATCGGCGCTGTTGGCGCTGAAGGTCGGCACGCCGGCGGCGTTGATGTACCCGAAGAGAACGCTGCCGCCGCTCACGAGGTCGGTGATGCCGTCGCCGTTGACGTCGGTGAAGTAGGTGTCAGCCTGCGTCGTCGCGACGTTGAAATCGATCATCACCGGCACGACGAAATAGGACTCGATGCCGAAGGTAGTGGAGGTGACACGCTCCTTCGAGATCGCCGGCAGCGTCGGCAGCGGCACCGGGCTGCCGAAGCTCGTAGCGCCGTTCGGCCCCGATTGATTGGGCCGGTAGGAGAAGCCGCCGCCGCCTTTGAACACCTTGTCCGGCAGGCCGTCGCCGTTCATGTCGGCCATCGCGATCAGCGTCTCGCTCCGGGATTGGCTGAAACCGATCTTGATGCCCGCGGATTCTTCTTTGCTGTCCTCGTCGCCGACGCCCACGCCGATATACAAGTGCCCGCCCGCGCTGGTGCTCTGGCTGCCGCCGAGCGCGCTCGCGGTGCCCTGCCCCATGAGCCCGACGCCGATGTTGTCGTTGCCGACGTTCCAGTTGGTGGCGCCGGCGAAGCCGCGATAGTTGCTACCCGGGTCGCGCGCCTCGTCGTAGTAGGTGAGCGTGTGCCTGTTGAAGAGCGCGCCATCGGCGGCGAACTGGTTGATGGCAGTAAGCAGGGTCTTGTTGAACGCAACGTCCGCGCGTTTGTCGCCGTACGGATTGTCGTTGTAGACGAACTCGTAGCGGCGGATGAGCGCGCCGGCGAAGCTGACCTCGACCTTGCGCAGGAGGTCGGCGGTGACACGCTTGAAGCCGCCGCGCGCGTCGATCTGCACATCGGAGCGCTTGGGCTCGTTCAGGTCGCGATCGCGAATGAAGTTGACCGCGTACAGACCCTCGACGCCGCCGCTCCCCGTGTAGGTGATCCTCTGCACGTAGAGGTTGCTTCCCGGCACCGTCCAGTCCGGACGGCCGGGGTCGCTCACCTTGGCGTAGTGGTAGCGCACGAAGTTGCCGTTGGGGTCGCGGATCTCGCACAGCGCCCACGTGAAGATGTTGCCGGAGGCGTCGGTGAGCGTCTCGGTCGCCGGGTCGGTGGCGCCGTAGAGGTACTTCACGCCGTTCTTGTCGGTGACTTCCCAGGTGTAGTTCGACGGCGCCGTGCCTTTGCGGATGATGCGGCGGAACTGGCCTTCGACGCGCGTGTGGAACACCTTGTCGGTAGTGCGCGCTACCAGATCGCCGCGGTGCGCGACCGGCGTGAGCATCTCGCCCGAGAGCATGTAGGTCTCGGTCTCGAGGCCGGCGTCGTAGCGCGGCACGCCGAAGCGCGTGTCGATCGTGACGGCCTGCATCGGCATATCCCAGCCGATACCCATCCAGCCGTTGCCGCCGGAGGAGCTGTAGCTCACCGCGAGCTGCGGCTGCAGGCCAAGACGGCCCGGCGGCACTTCGATCGGGTACGAGAGGCGAGCGTCGCCCTGGTTGTTCGCCTTGGGCGGCTCGATGAGGTTCACCTGCGCGCCCGGGTCGGCGGCCTTGATGTCCTTCATGCTGGTCGGGTTGAACGACACCGTCTGCGGGTGATCGGGCACCGTCACCACCGCGTTGATCATGTCGGTGAAGTGGTCGGTGGTGGAGTTCACCACCTTATTCGTCTTGTCGACGCTCACGAACGGCAGGTCGACCCAGCGCCCCGCCTGGTCGTCGAAGTAGAACGTCTTTACGTCGTCCTCGGTGTGCCCCGGCGGGATCAGCGCCTTGTCGTAGGGCATCGCCATGGCGACCGGCTTCAGGAACTTCGAGCCGTGCGGCAGGTAGCGATAGCCGCGCCGCGGGCCCTTGGTGACGTTCACCATGCCGACATCGAGCGCCGGCACGTCGGTCTCGGCGAGCGGGTTGATGGTGACGGTGGTGTCGGTGGCGACCGTGCCGGCGTCGAAGACGAGCGTCGTGCCGTCGTTGGCTACCGTCTTCTTCGCCTTGTTGGTGACCAGCGACGACAGGCCCGCGGCCAGCGCTCCGGTCGCCGGCGAGGCGGCCGACATCTGCTTGTTGAGCTGGATGGTCGTCGTGACCGATTCGCCGTTAGGCCAGGTCGCCTTGATGTCGAAGAACCACGGATCGCTGTCGGCCTGGGTCGCGAAGCCGGCGTCATCCTTGGACTTGACCGTATTGATGGTGCCGCCAGCCACGGCGATCCCCGCACCGGCGACGCTGATCGAGGCGTTGCCCGAGCCGTTATTCCAGGGCTCGACAAACCCCTGCACCGTAGCCGCGCGCGCGTAGAACTGGCCGGCGTCCGGGTAAGGCATGAAGATCTTGGGCGGCGTGGTGCGCCCGCCGACACCGGAGCCCACGAACAGGAATTCGCGGATTTCGGCGACGCTCGTGCCCGAGACGCCCGAGAACGTGAGCCGGACCGCCTCATAGGTGCGTTGCTCCGGTGCGATGGTGGCCGGCAGGTACATCGTGTTCCAGCCTGTGTCGAACGACGTCGCGGCTTCCGCCGGCAAATCGCTCCATAGGCCGCCCTGCTTCACCGAGAGCTGCACCTGGCCCGGCAGCGGCGCCGAGAGGTACAGCGAGACCGCGTCCATCTGCGTGGGGCGTCTGAACACGAAATCGATCGACGGCGCGACCGCTTCGATCGGCTGGTCGGTCGGATAGGGCCGCCACCCGGTCGCGAGGTCTCCGTCGTACAAGGCCTCTACCGCGTTCGTGCCGAGCGCGTCGGGCTGATTGGCGGTGATCGTCTCGATCGCATTGGCGCCGCTGTCGAGCTCCGCCACCACCCGGACGTTGCGCACCGTGAAGCCCGAGTCCTTGTTCGATGTATTGAGGACCTTGAACTGGAGCGTATTGACGCCGCGGACGAGCCCGGCAGGATTGATCCGCTCGACCTGCGTGCTCCAGAGCGCGTTGGGCAGCACCGGTGTGCCGCCCGCCTGCGACGTGATCGCGAGCTGCGACTGGTTGATCAGGCGCCGCGCCGAAATGTAATGCTCCTGCCCGAACAGCTCGTAAGTCAGATAAGCCCGCACGTAGTGCGCCGGATCCCGATCGAGCGTGAACCTGAAGGTGTTGGTGTTGAGCGTCGTGTTGTTGTCCCCCGGCGTGACCACCGCCTGGGTCGGCGTCGTGCTCGAGTTGAGGCCGTTGTACAGGCGTCCCTGCGTCGGTGGGGTGGGACCGAGCAGTTGCGTCAGCAGCGCCGCGCCGTTCTTCGCGGTCGCAGGCGCCGCGGTGCTCCACACTTCCAGCTCGCCCAGACCCGTGGCGGTGCCGCCCGTGGCGGGGGTCAGAACGAACATCAGCTTCGTCGTCGTCGCAGGGACCGTCGCGTTGAAGCTGTTCCAGGCGATCGGAAGCAGCGTGAGGTTCAGGTTCTCCAGGCCGGAGATCGTCTGGAAGCTTCCGCCGTTGTCGGCCTTGACGGTAAGCGTGTAGGGCGCCGCGCCGAATACCTTGATCCCGCGCACCACCTGAGCGGCCTCGAACGTCGCCTGCACCGACGACTGCGCAAAGGCGACGTGCTGCGTTGTCGTGTCGCGATCGAAAAGAAGCGGCGCGCTCGCCGCCTCCTGCGCCTGGACTTCCGGCGGCAGGCTCGACGAGGAAAATACCGTGAGGGAAAACGGAGTGGCTTTGGAGCCTAAGGCGAACGTCTGTCCGTTGGGGACGACTGCTGCGTAGACGAGGGCGGCAACTGCACAAGCGCCCGCCAATACCAGTACGACACCGCGCGATGCGCGGACCATCACGTAAGGAAACCTCACCGTCCCTCCCCTTTTCACTGGCCGGCTACCTTCCTGTGCTGCTCCCCTTCGGCGCTCCCTATACCTGGGTATTTGCGCGCGAGCAGCAGGAAAATATCACGGCTGGGAAGTGGGTTGATTCCTTTTTCTTATCGTCCTGTCCTGCCGGGACTAAAGTCCCGCCAGAACAGGACTATTGTCTGTACCGGCGAACTATTTTTTCGCCTTGCCGGGAGGTTCCGGACGCTCGACGCGGACGACCCGCTCGGGGCGCTCGGGCTTTTCCGGCCGCTCGACGCGTTCCACACGTTCCGGACGCTCGACGCGTTCCACTTTCTCGACGCGTTCCACGCGATCGACGCTTTGCCCGCGTTCTGCGCCCGCAGCGCCTCGACCGTGATCTTCCGCGTGCTTTATAGCATTCTCGAGGAGGCGCTGACCCGCTTTCGGCAATCCCGGTGCCTGGGGATTCTTGGCCGCGTTTTCGGTCACCCTCTGCTCAGCGCGTTCCATCGAGCCGCCCTTCGATGAGGTATGCGTGTCGTCGGCGAAAACCGGCGCCGAGCAGACCAGGATTGCGCCACCCACCAAACCAATTGTCTTCTTCTTCATACAGCCCCCCGTTTGAAGTTCTTGGTAGTGCGGAGGTAATGCTAGATGGAGAAGAGCGCTCTAAACCATTGGCAGAACGTCATCAATTGAAAGGGCGTGCACTAGTGCGGGCTGGGACTCCCGCAGCGGGAAGGCCTTACAGTTTTTTACTTTCGAGCGGCTTCGCCGGCAGCGGAGTGAACTCGAACACCCAGTCCGAATAGGACCGGGCGCCGGCGAAGCTTTCGAAGCCGACAGGAAAGTTGGCTCGCTTGACCGGCTCGTCGCTGCTCGAGCTCGCGACGCCGGAGATGCCGCCGCCGGCGCGCACGAGACGCCACTCCTGCTTGGGATCCTTGCTCATCGGATCGCGGTAGAGGGCGCGGATGTGGCGTTTGCTCGCCGAGCGCGGGTCCTGGAGGAGGTCCTCGAGCGAGCGCGGGAAGGCGCCGTTCGACTGGTAGAAGCTCGCGATGGCGTTGCGGTAGGCCTGGCCGCGGAAGAGCAGCTCCGCCTCGCGATCGATGCGCACCACGCGCCAGGTGCTGACCTGCGCCGCCTCGAGCACGATGGCGATGACGACCAGCGCGGCGAGCACGATCACATAAGTGAAGCCGCGCGATCTATTTACGCGATTCCCAGCTCTGGATGTCGGCATTCTCGCCTTCCCCGCCCTCGCGCCCGTCGGCGCCGTAGGAAACGATCTCGTAGCCGCCGTTGCGCCCCGGCGCGCGGTAGACGTACGGGTTGCCCCAGGGATCGTTGGGGATTTCCTTCTTGAGGTAGGGCCCGTTCCATTTGTCCACGCTCTCCGGCTTCGCGCGTAGCGCCTTGAGGCCGTCCTGCGTGCTCGGATAACGGCCGAGGTCGACGAAATAGCTGTCGAGCGCGGTGGCGAAGTTCTCGATCTGCGCGCGCGCGGTGGATTCGCGCGCCGGCGCGATGCGCTGGTACAGCGTCGGGCCGACCAGCGCGGCGAGCAGGCCGATGATCACCAGCACGATGAGAAGCTCCATCAGCGTGAAGCCGCGAAGCGGTTGCATAGTCTTTTTCATTTGGGTTCCGTTGCGTTACCAATCCTGCCGTTACCAGTCCCTGAAATACGAGCCGTCGGCCGCCTTGTCCGGCGAGCCGCTGCGGATGTCGAGAATTCCCTTGCCGGCCTGCTCGTCCTCCGCGCGCACCAGCACCCAGGTGTCGCGCTTCTCGGTCACCGGGTCGGGCGGGATGCGGCGCAGGTAGCGCTTCTTCACGAGATCGTCGAGCTCCGCCGGATAGGCGCCGTTGTCGACGTTGTAGTCGTCGATCGCCTTGCGCAGCGCGTAGAGATCGGACTTGAGCGTCGATTCGCGCGCGCGCTGGATGCCGGTGACGACCACCGGCGCGACCAGGCTCGCGAGGAGCGAGACGACCAGCATCACGAGCAGGAGCTCGAAGAGGGTGAAGCCCCGCGCCTGCATGTCGCCCCGCCGCATGTCACCAGTCCCTGTGGCGCGTGCCGTCGAGCGCCGCGCCCTCGGACGCCGAGCGGATGTCGTACACATCGCGGCCGCCCCAGGTGAGCGAGTCCGCCGTGTCCTGGTAGCTGCGCAGCACCCACTGCTCGGCGGGGGCGCGCGCCGGATCGGCGAACGGATCGCGCGGGATGCGCCGCAGGTAGCGCCGCTTGCTGCCCTTCGCGTCGCCGGTGTCGGCGCCGTCCACGAGCGTCTGCAGCGTGCGCGGATAGCCGTCCTCGCTCGCCGCCGTGGCGGCGCGCGAGATCTTGCCGCCTTTCCAGTCCTCGTAGAAGGCGTCGATCGCCGAGCGCACGTCGCGCAGCGCCTTGCGCAGCTCGAGCTCCTTCTCGCGCCGCACCGTGATCTCGGCGTAGGGCAGCGCCGCCGCCGCGAGGATGGAAAGGATGGCGAGCGTGACGAGCAGCTCGACCAGCGTGAAGCCGCGGCGGGATCGGAGGCCGCTAGCGGATGACGACGCGCGCGGCGCGGACTTGTGCATTGAGCGTCTCCCCGGTCGCGTTCTTGATCACCGGCGCGCGATAGACGAGATAGGAAATTCCCGGCTTGTCGCCGCGCAGCACGAGGCGCGCCAGCACCGCGTTCCCCGCGACCGCGGTGCTCGCCGGCAGGCCGAGCGCCACGTTCAGCACGCCGCGCGGCGCGTCCGCCGAGGAGCTGAACGAATCGGCCGGGACGTCGCCCTTCGCGCCGCTCACGTAGCTGAGGAGCTGCGGGTTGTAGAGGATCTCGAGCGGCACGCTCGCCGCGCCGGTGAAGTTGGAGCCCATCAGCCGGATCTCGAAATCCTGCCCGACCGCGACCTCGTACACCGGCTCGGAGAAGGCGAGCACGAGCGCGGCGGCCGCCGCGGCGGCCGGCGCCTGGAGCGCCGCGGCGCCCGCCGGCTGCGCGAGGGCGAGCGGCGGCTCACCGGTCGGCGGCGCGTCGGTTCCCTGCGCAGGCGGCTGGGATGCGGACGCGAGCGGCTGGGTTGCGGGCGGCGGCGTAATCGGCGAGACGACCGGGCCCGGGACCGACGTGATCGTCGGCGCGGCGGGCGCGTTGGTGGGCGGCTCGGTGCGGATCTGCGCGCCGGCGGCGCCTTCGAGGGCCGCGAAGAGCGCCTTGTCGCTATAGACGTTCTCGCTGCCGGAATAGAACTCGCGCCCGGCGCGCGTGGGCACGTCCCAGCCGCGCACGACCCGCGGCGTGATGGTCAGCAGCACGTCGGTGCGGTTCGCGGAGGTGTCGTACGAGGTGAAGAGCGCGCCGACGGCCGGGATGTCGCCGATGCCCGGGACCCTCACCTTGTTGTTGCGCTCCTCCTCCTGGATCAGGCCGCCGAGGATCGCGGTCTCGCCGTCGCGCAGCAGCATGACGCTCTCAGCGTTGCGCGTGCCGATGCGGAACGCCGGCTCGTTCGCGGTGCCGAGGTTCTCGCCGAGCGAGCTCACCTCGAGGCCGATCTTCAGCAGCGACGAGTTGTCGAGGTAGATCATCGGCTCGACGTTGAGCCGGATGCCGATGTCCTTGTAGTCGAAGGTGGTGCGCGTCTGGCCGGTGGCGTCGACGATGGTCGCGGCGCGCAGCGGCACGCGGTCGCCGATGTGGATCTTCGCCAGGCGGCCGTTGATCACGCGGATCTTCGGGTTGGCGAGGACTTTCGCGTCGACGTCCTGCTTGAAGAAGCGGAAGGTCACCGGCGGCACGGTGAGCAGCGCCGAGGCGCGGATCGCCGCGCGCACCGAGCCGCCGAGAGGCACCGGCTGGGGCACCGAGGCGGTGACCGAGTACGTGCCGAAATCGAGCCCCAGCCGCTCGCTCTTGCTGCGGTTCACCTCGAGGATCTCGACGTCGAGGATCAGCTCCGCGGGCTTGCGGTCGTTGGTGTCGATGATGCGCTCGGAGAGCTTGATCACGTCCTCGGTGTCGCGGATGGCGATGGTGTTCAGCTGCTCGTTGACGATGAGCTTCTTGATCGTCACCAGGCCCTTCAGGATGTCGGCCATCTCCTTCGCGCGCACGGTGTTCATGTGGAAGGTGCGCACGAGGTGGTCCTCGTACTGCCCGCGCTTCTCCTTGGAGTCGGGCGCCACCAGCATGGTGTTGGGGCCGATCTTCTTGTAGAACGTGCGCGAGGTGGCGAGCAGCAGGTTCAGGCCCTGCTCGAAGGTCACCTCCTTCGCGAACAGCGTGACCGGCACCGCCTTCACCGATTCGTCGAAGATCACGTTGACGCCGAAGGCCTTGGCGAGGAACTCGAACGCCTGCTTGAGGTCGGTCTGGCGGAAGTTGAGCGTGACCGGCGCCTTCGAGGTGAGCGCGAAGCCCTCGGAGAACTTCTCCTGGTCCTCCTTCTTCAGCTCGGCGAGCGCGGTGGTCGCCTCCTTGTGGTCCGGGTAGGCCTCGAGCGCCTTCTGGAACTGGCGGCGCGCGTCGTCCAGCTTGCCCGCCTGGCGCAGGCTCACGCCTTCCTGGTAGAGGTTGCCGGCCTCGTTGCGCGCGATGGTGTCGCCCATCGCCTGCTGCAGCTTCGGGTGCGAGGGCAGCGCGGCGAGGCCCTGCTGGAACTGCACCACCGCCTCGTCGAGCCGGCCCTGCTCGAGCAGCGCCTGGCCGCGCTGGTAGTAGAAGTCGGCCGCGCGCAGCTCGGTGCGCCGCAGCCGCGATTTGTATTCGACATCGTTGGGATGCGCGCCGGCGGCCTTGCGGTACTCGACGACCGCCTTCAGCCACTCGTCCTGCTGCGCCAGCTCCTCCGCGCGCTCGATGGGAGACAGGGCGCACGCCGCCAGCGCCGCGGCGAGCGCGAGGACCACCCAACCCCTGATCGACAACGACAAGATCGGCCTCCCCGCCCGCCGCTTTTCCACGCGGTCTATTTCCCCGACACCGGAATCTGCCCGGTGACGCGCGTCGCCGGGTCCTTCAATTGTATGCCGTCGGAGCGGATCGCCTCGACTACAAAGCGGTCGCCGACCTTGCCGCCGGCATTCACCATGAATACCTGCTCGCCCTTCACCAGGAACGCCTGGCCTTTGTCGCCCCGGAACACCACCCCGACCAGCTTGATCTGCCCGATCTCGGCGCGCGCCGCCTCCTCGGCGATCTCCTCGGCGCTCTTCGGCGGCGGGCCGGGCGGCGGCGGCGGCGGCGCTTCGACGACTTTCAGCGGCGCCGGCGGCGGCGCGGGCGGCAGCTTCGGCTGGAACAGATTCCTCGCGGCGCGCGCCGGCTCGGCGCTCGCGAGGCCGACCTTCAGCTGGAAATCCTCGGCGCGGAAGCTGCCGGCCGCGGCGGCGCTTCGCGTGCGCGCGCCGGCCGGCGGCGCCTTCCACTGCCAAAGGTTGAGCACCAGCAGCACCGCCACCGCGGCGACCAGGAAGCCGTAGCGGCGCTTCATGAAGCTCTGCGCTCCGGCCCGGGGCGATAGGTCATGATGCGAATGCGGCCCTTCTGCACGCCGGATTCCCGCGCCGTCTCGAGCCTGACTTCCTGCACCTCGCTCCAGGTCGGCAGCGCCGACAGGTCGCGCAGGAACTCGCGCAGCGCCGGATAGGGGCCCTGCACCGAGAGCTCCGCGCTGAGCCCCGCCTGCGGCGCCGCCCCGCGGCCCTCGTCGTAGGTTTCGCCGACGATCTTCACGCCGTGCCTGGCCGCGAGGCGCGCGAAGCTCTCGACGAGCTGCGCCTGCGTGGCGGCGTGCTCGAGCTTGCGCTCGAGAACCGCCACCTCGTTCGCCGCCTTCGCGTAGGCGCCCACCAGCTCGTGCGCCTGGCGTGTCTGCGAGAGCGCACGCCGCTTGGCCGCGATCTCGCCTTCCAGCGCCGCGCTGCTGCGCTGCGCCGGCCACCACGCCGCGAGCGAGGCCGCGAGGAGCACGCCGCCGAGGGCGCAGGCGCGAAAGCCGCCGCGCGCCCAGGGATGGCGCGCGCTGTGGCGCAGGTCCGCGCGCCAGCGCAGGGCGCTCATGCGCATGTCGCTCATGCGCATCTCATTCATGGCTTCCACCGCACGCGGATCTCGAACTGCACCGCGGGGGCGCCCGGACCGCCGCGCGCGCCCTGCTTGCTCAGCAGCACCTCGGCGAAGCCCGGCTCCTTCTCGAGGCGCAGGAGGAACCGGGTGAGCGCTTCCACGCTCGGCGATTCGGCGACCAGCAGCGCTTCGCCGTCGCGCGGCTTGTGCGCGAGGCTCACGAGGTACACGTTGTCGGGAAGCTGGTTGCCGAGCCAGCCCAGGAGCTGCGGCGCGCCCCAGCCGCGCACGCCCGAAACCTTGTTGAGCGCCTGCACGCGCCGACGCAGCGCTTCCATCTCCGCCGCCGCGGGCAGCGGCTCGCCGGCCGCCGCGGCCGAAAGCTGCTCCTGCACGCGCGCGAGGCGCGCCTCCAGCCTCGGACGCTCGGCACGCTGGTCGAGGGCATCGCTCGCGAGCCATGCCGCCAGCCCCACGAAGCCAAGCGCCGCGGCCCACAGCAGCGCCACCAGCGGCAGCGCGAGCCGTGGCCGATCGCAGGGCAGGTGCGCGCTGATCCTCATCGCCCGAGCGCCGCGGCGAGGGACAGCGAGGCCGTGGCCGCGCCCTGCCCCGGCGGAATTTCCTTCAGATCCCGGACCGAGAGCCGCGCGCACGGCTCGCGCAGGCGGGCGTTCAGCGCGCGCTCCAGCGCCTCGCTCTCATCGCCTGCCGCGGCGAAGACCTTCGCCACCGTGCGGGACGGATCGCCATGGACGTAAGCGAGGATCGCGCGCTCGACGTCGAGCGCGATCTCGTCGTGATCGGCGGCGCCGGTGCGCCAGCGGCCGCGCACGTAGCGCGTGCGGCCCGCCTCGTCCCAGAGCCACAGCGACCAGGCGTCCGGGGCGAGCGCGACGAGCGAGCCGCTGCCGGCGGTGAGCCGGTCGTGGAAGAGATTGAACTGGCGGCAGGCGTTGCCGTCGAGCGTCCAGGCGACGAGGCCCGCCTGCTCCAGCGCCTCGCTCACCAGCCGGTGCCAGCCGGCGTCGGCGGCGACGCCGAGCAGCAGGTGCTTGCCGCGCTCGCGCCCGAGCGGCTGGCAGGCATGCACGTACTGCCCGGCGAGGCCCTGGCGCGCGAAGCGGAACGCGACCAGCTCGAGCTGCGCGGCGCGCTTGTCCGGAAGCTGGTCGAGCTCGAGGACCGTCCAGCGCAGCAGCGCATCCGGGAGCGACACGTGGATCGGCAGGTATTTTTTCGCGAGGAACCCGGCCGCCTTGCGCAGCGCCTTCGCGAGCGCCTCCGCGGCCTGCGGTGTGGGGGCGCCGCTGAACATCGGCGCGTCGAGCTTTTCTTCGGCGATGCGGACCTGGCCGCGGCGCTTTCCCGCCTCGACATAAGCGAGGCCGACGTAATCGCGCCCGATCGCAAGGCCCGCCGTGGCGGCCGGCGAGAACCTTGCCCGCTCAGTCCACGAACGTGACACGGTTGATCTCCTTGAGCGTGGTTTCTCCCGCGAGCGCCTGGGCGAGCGCCGACTGGCGCAGCGTGACCATGCCTTCCGCCATCGCGGCGGCCTGCAGGTCCGCCGCCGGCTTGCGGTCGATGATCATCTGGCGCACCCGCGACGAGAGCGCGAGGAATTCGGTGATCGCCGCGCGGCCGCGATAGCCGGTGCCGTTGCAATGCTCGCAGCCCGCGCCCTCGGTCCATTCGTGCCCGGCGTAGCGCTCCGGGTCGAGCCCCGAGGCCTCGAGCAGCTCCAGGTCGACGCCCGCCGGGCGGCGGCAGCGCGCGCACACCAGGCGCACCAGGCGCTGCGCCATGACGCAGTTGAGCGACGAGACGAAGCCGTAGACGTCCACGCCCATGTGGGCGAAGCGGCCGATCACGTCGAAAGCGTTGTTCGCGTGCACGGTGGTAAACACGAGGTGGCCGGTGAGCGCCGATTGCACCGCGATCTGCGCCGTCTCGGTGTCGCGGATCTCGCCCACCATGATCTTGTCCGGGTCGTGGCGCAGCACCGAGCGCAGGCCGCGCGCGAAGGTCAGGCCCTTCTTCTCGTTCACCGGGATCTGCACGATGCCCTCGAGGCGGTACTCGACCGGGTCCTCGATGGTGACGATCTTCTCCTCGCCGGCGTCGAGCTCGGAGAGCGCGGCGTAGAGGGTCGTGGTCTTGCCGCTGCCGGTCGGCCCGGTGATGAGCACCATGCCGTAGGGCTCGCGCACGGCGCGGCGGAATTTCTTCAGCACCTCGGGCGCCATGCCGAGGCTGTCCAGGCGCAGCGAGCGCGTGCCGCGGGTGATGGAGGACTTGTCGAGGATCCGGATCACCACGTCCTCGCCGAACACCGCCGGGATGATGGAGATGCGAAAGTCGATGTCGCGCTCGCCCAGGCGCAGCTTGAAGCGGCCGTCCTGCGGCACGCGCTTCTCGGCGATGTCGAGCTCGGCCATCACCTTCAGGCGCGAGACGAACGCGCCGTGGTGGCGCGCGTCGAGCGTCTCCATCGCCGGGTAGAGCACGCCGTCGACGCGGTACTTCATCGTGATGCCGCTTTCGTAGGTCTCGATGTGGATGTCGCTCGCGCGCCGCGCGAGGGCATCGAGCAGCAGCGTGTTGATGAGGCGCACCACCGGGCTCGAGACATCGCCCAGCGTCTCGAGCGACACCGTCTGCTCGCGCCCCTCGGCGGTCTCCTTGACGATCACCAGCCGGAATTCCTCGGACACGCCCTTCAGCACCTGCCCGCTGCCCTGCGAGCGCTTGAGCGCGGCCTGGATCGCCGCCGCGCTCGCCACGACGAGCTGCACGCGCATCCCGGTAAGGTTCTCGAGCCGCTCGGGCAGCGCGAGGTCCGCCGGGTCGAGCACCGCCACCTCGAGCGTGCCGCCGTCCAGGCGATAAGGCACCGCGGAGAGCGCGTAGGCCTGCGCCGCCGGCAGGCGCTCGAAGAGCGCCTGCGTGATGGTGAAGCCGTTCAGGTCCACGTACGGCAGCGAGAACTGCGCGGCGCTCGCGCGCGCGGCCTGCTCCGGCGAGCCGCCCGGCTCGGCGAGCGGACGCTCCTGGAACGGATGCCGCATGGGCTCGTTTGACGCCTTCATTTCACTATATCCGCCATGTGGAACACCGGCAGATACATGACGATGATGATGCCGCCGATGAGCAGGCCCATCAGCAGCATGAGCAGCGGCTCGATCAGCGCCATGACGCGCGCGAGGCGCCGGTCGAGCGCTTCCTCGTAGAACTGCGCGACTTCGGCGAGCATCGCGTCGAGGCCGCCCGAGGCCTCGCCCACTTCGATCATGCGCGCGGCCATCGGCGGCAGGAGAGCGCTCGCGCGCACCGCTTCGGCGAGGCTCGCGCCTTCGGTCACGCGCTGCGTGGCGCGCTCGAGGCGATCGAGGTAGAGCTGGTTGGTGAGAGCGCTCGCCGCGGTGCGCAAGGCCTCGACGAGCGGCGTGCCGCCGGCGAGGAGCGTCGACACGGAGCGCGTGAGCTGCGCCGCCACCACGACGTGCCCGAGCGGGCCGAAATACGGCAGCCGCTCCAGGATCTGCGCCGCCTGGCGCCGTCCCGACTCCACCGCGAGCCATCGCCGCCAGCCCCAGACCGCGAGCGCCGCGGCGGCGAGCACCGCCGGCAACGTGACGTAAATGTGCTCCACGATCGCAAGCAGCACGCGCGTCGGGTACGGCAGCGCCGCGCCGAGGTCGGCGTACATCGCGACGAAGCGCGGCATCACGAAAGCGAACAGCACCGCGAGGATCACGACCAGGACCCCGAGCAGCACCGCGGGATAGGCGAGCGCCTGGCCCACCTTCTTCCGCAGGGCGACGCGATGCTTCAGGTAATCCTGGTAGCGGGCGAGGACCGCGGCGAGGTCGCCGGTTTTCTCTCCGGTGCGCGCCGCCGCGAGGAACAGGCGATCGAAGGCTTCGGGGTGGCGCGCACAGGCGTCGGAGAACGCCATGCCACCGTGCACGTCCTCGTGCACGCGGGCGAGGATCCGGCCAAGCGCCGGGCAATCCGGACGCTCGCGGGCGAGCGCCAGGGCGTCGGGCACGGTGAGCCCCGCCCTCGAGAGCGCCATGAATTCCTGGTTGAAAAGCGCGAAATCCTCGGGAGAAATGCGCCGCGCACGCAGGCCCCAGGCGGCGTTCTTCGCCTGGACCTTCTGAATCAGCAGACCGCGGCCCGACAGCTCGCTGCGCAGCGCCTGCTCCGACGCCGCAACGCTTTCACCCGACAGATAAGCGCCGTTCTCCGCCAGAGCTACGTACGCGTACAGCGGCATGCTCTCCCCGTCCCCGGGTATCAGAATGCCATAGCGCCGCCGCCAGAGCCACAGAGATCTGGCGAAGCGGGGTTCTTTTATTCTGCGGCGACGGATGGAAAAATTTGCACTGCATTTTCGCGGAGAGCGAGACGCCGCGGTCTAAGTGCTTGAAGTCACGATAACAGCGGTCCTCTCGCAGTCATAGCTTCACATCCAGGTCCCCCTCGACCCGGAAGCGGTGCGCGCTGCCGAGCGGATTGATCGATTCGGCGCGGTAGAAGCGGAACGCCACGTATTGCGCGGCGGGGACCTTCCAGTTCCGCTTCTGGGCATCGAGCAGGCGCCAGGCGCCGTCGATATGGACCTCGGCCCAGTTGTGGTATTCCTCGGGCCGCGGCGCGCTGTTGCGGTCGGTGACATAGCCGCCCACCATCCTGGCTGGAATTCCGCAAGCGCGCGCGAGCGCGGCCGCGAGGTACGCGTACTCGGTGCAGTCGCCTTTGCGCTCGATCAGCGCCTGCAGCGCTCCGCGGTCGTCCGCGACGTAGCCTGCGTCCGCAATGTTTCGCGCGGTCCAGTCATACACGGCCTTCGCCGTCTCCCATTCGCCGGGACGCCGCAGCTCGCGGGCAAGCGCGCGGATGCGCGGCTCGTCGGTCTCGATGAAGCGCTCCGACGCGAGCCAGGCGCCGCGGTCCGGAAGGGGCGATTCCCTGGGCGCGTCGCGCAGGACCACGTCGGCGGCGATGTCGACGGTCTTCTGTGCGAGCGGCGCGAACTGCGCGAATTTCAGCTCGAGCACGCTGTGCCCGAGCGCGTCGGTGCGCAGCTCGTGCGCCGTGGTCACGGCGACGTCCAGCAGCCGCTGAGTTCCGGTCTCGCGCGCCGGCAGATAGAGCCAGAGCGCCTGCGGGCCGAGCTCCTTCGCATGCGGATTGGCGAGGGTGAGCCTGAAGCGCAGCTGCCGCCGGGTTTCCGCGGCAGCGGTTTGCGCCGGCGCGGCGCGCGGCGCCAGCGAGCCCGCCGCCGCGAGCGCGAGCGCCCCGCGCAGCCAGGCTCTTCGACGCATCCGGCGCTTCCCGCTACGAGCCGCAGTTCGGCTGCTTGGGCCCGCGCGCCTGCGCGGCCCAGACGGCCTTCTGCGTGGCCACGTATCTGTTGAGCGCCTGCCGGGTCTCGACGTACACCAGCAGCGGCACGGGCTTGAGCCCCTGCTGCAGGCGCTCCATCCGCTCGGCGGAGAGCTCGGCGTCGGCGACCAGCACCACCGAGGCGAGCGGCGCGTTCTTCATCTGCTTGCGCCGCTCCTCGAGCGCGGCCTGGATGGTTTCGAGGCTCGGGTAGCCGAGCGCGGCCGAGTACGGCAGGTCGGGCAACATCGTGAACTGGTTGTCGGCGAGCAGCACCGCGTTGCGGTCGAACTGGCTCTCCAGCCAGAGCTGCGCCGCGCTCAAGCGGATCATCCGATCGGGCGCGGGCGCCCGCCCCAGCACCGGCTGGCCGTGCGCGAGCCAGCCCGGCATGCCTCCGCGCAGCACGCGGACCTGCTTGAAGCCCTGCTGCTTGAGCTCGGCGCAGGCGACGTACAGCTCGCGCTCCGCCTTGCCGTCGCCGACCAGGACGAGCTTCCTGCTGCGCAGATATGCTTTGGCGCGCAGCTCGGCCGCGCTCAGGCGCAGCGCGCCGTCGATCCGGAACTGGTCGTGCTCGGACGCGGGCCGGGTATCGACGAAGAGCGCATCGGCTCGCCTGGCGGCGGGGGACAGCTCCGCCGCCGCGACGGCGCACGAGAGATCCGGCGCAATCCCCTTGCGCGCGATTCCGCGCAGGATCGAGTCGAGCGGCTCGACCTTGTCGGGGCGGCACATTGCCGCCGCCGGCGGGATGTCTTTCAGCGCCTTCGGCAGCTCGCTGGTCGGCGCGTTTTGCGCCGACGCCAGGCCGCACGCCGCCGCAAGCAGCGCCGCGCAGCAGCAGCGCGCGCGCAGGGAAATGTCGGCGGCGCTCGCCATCGGGCTACGGGACGATGCGCACGGCCTGCTCGACCGGAACCTTGACCGGCGACGCGCTCGCCGGCTCCGGCGAAGCCGACAGGAGCTGCATTTTCGCGGACGCCGCCGGCTTCAGGGCCTTGAACGTGACCGTGACGACACTGCCGGCGCCATTGACGCTGGGATCTCTGCCGCCGGCCGACTGGCGCACGACGGCGATCACGATCTTGCCTTTCGCCGGATCGGTACGGTGGGTGAACGCGGTCTGGCCGTTCGCCTGCTTGAAGAACTCGCCCTCCTGCACGCTGACCACCTGCAGCTGCTGCGGGTCGAAACCGAGCAGCAGAGGGAGGCTGCGCAGGGGCCGGTGGCTGCTGACGCGCAGCACTGCGTTGAACTGCTCCCCGGCCTTCACCTGGGCCGGTGCCTGCCAGGACAACGCCGGCTCTGCGGCGAGCGACGCCACAGGGGGGTTGGCCGCTTGCGCGAGCACCAGGGTATTCGCCAGGAGCATCGACGCAAGCGCCACGAGCTTCACGGCTGGACCGTCACGTTCCATTTGAAGAGCACAGCCTGCTTGAACAGGGTCGGCGGAAACTGGGAGGTCGTGCGCACCGTCACAGTATCGCCGGTTTTCGCCGTCTCGCCCGAATTCACCGCGCCGAACACCGAGGTATTGTCGACGATCGTCATGCCGGTCGGCACCTGGATCAGCGTTCCGATCACGCCCGACACGTTCGGGCCGATGTTGGTCAGCTCCACGTTGAGCTTGTACTCCCAGGTCGTGGCGTTCACCCGGCGCTCGCTCGCCATGGTCATGCCGCAGATCTTGATATTGGCGTTGTTCGTCGAGGTGCCCTGGTCGACGTTCTCGACGTTGGTGATGCTCACCGGCGCGCCGCTCAGGCCGATGTAGTTCGGATCCAGCGAGACCGCCGCGCCGGAAAGCACCTGGTAAGGCTTGTCGCCGTCGGGCAGGCAATCGTTCTGGCCCTTCACCGTGACGGTCTGGTTCGCCGCCCAGTTCTGCGCGGTGAAGACCAGGCTCGCCGGCGTGGCGGCGCCTTCGGTCGGCGCGGTGGACACGACAGGAACCGTGACGTCCGCGACCGGCGCCTTGCTCAAGCGCACGCTGAAGGTGATCTGGGCGCCGTCTTCCGACGTGGCCAGGTTGCTGCCGGCGGTCACGACGATCTGTCCGGCGTCGGCGGCGTTCGGAACGACCACCGCTCCCGCCGCATAGGCCCGGCCCGCGGCCTTGGCGTCGTAGATCACCCCGTACACATAGTAGGTGCCGGGCGCCAGATCCGTGACGTCCCACACGTAGCTGCCCGACTGCGTGCCCGCGGCGGCCTGGCGCAGATTGTCGACGATGAGAGTGCCGGCAAAGCCCGCCTTCGTGGTGTCGTAGTAGAGCGCGACGGTCGGCTCGATGTTGATGTCGGTGCCCGTCCAGCGCAGCGTCACCTGCTTGCGCGGCCCGCCCGGGGTGGCGACCGTTTCCGGCAGCAACGGCGTCGCGGGCGCGGTGACCTGGATCGTCGGATCCTGGTAAGGCCCGGTGCTGATGAACAGCGCCACCGGCACGGTCCATGCGCTCGCCGCATCGAACGAATCCAGCGCGCGCGCGCGCCACCAGTGCGTGGTCCGGTCCGCCAGCGGCGCCGGCACGGTGAAGCTGGTGGTGGGCGAGATGCCGTTCGCGACCCGGTGGGTCAGCGCCGCATCGGTGTACACCTCGAACTCGTAGCGCACCGCATCGCCTTCCGGATCCAGCACCGGATTCACCTCGAGGAGCGGCTGCTGCGTCGCCGACCAGGCGTTGGCGCCCGGGTTCTTGATCGTGGGCACGGGCGGCGCGTCGTTCGCCGCGTTCATCAGGAAGTTGCCGACCACCCACGCCGACTCGGCGCGGCCGTCCTGCGACTTGACGCGCCAGAAGTAGCGCACGTTCTCGACCAGGCCGGCTGCGATCCAGCTCGTCGTCGCGCCGCCGCCCTGGACGACCGGACCCGAGGCGCGCTTGTTGCCCGAATCGAAGGTGTTGACGGTGTCGATCTCGAACACGTAGGTGATCGGATCGTCGTCGGCGTCGGTGCTGTTCTGGATCGTCAGCGCCGTATTGGCGGTGGTGCTCTGGCCGCCGACGGCGGGGCTGACGATGACCGGCGCGGACGGCGCGGCGTTGGTCGTGTTCACCACGAAGGGCCGCGCGATGCCCGGGGTCATCGCGCCCAGCGCGTCCTTGGCGACCACCTTCCAGTAGTAAGTCCTGTGGTTCACGAGCGGCACGGTCACGGTCCAGCTCGTCGAGCCGTTCGCGCCGGGCGGCAGATCGGCCGCGGAAGCGACCACGTCGGTGAGCGCCGCGTCCCGGTACAGCGTCACTGTGTAGGTGATGGCATCGCCATCCTTGTCCGCGCTGTTGGTCCACGTGAGCACCGGCTGCAGCGTCGCGACCTCGGCGTTCGGCGCGGGGCTGGTGAGGTTGAAATTGTCCGGCGCGTCGTTGAACAGATTGACGAAGAAGCTCGCGTTCACCCACAGGCTGTAGATCTGGCCGCCGTCGAAGGCGCGCGCGCGCCACCAGTAGCGGGTGTTGTCGTTGAGATCGGCCGCCAGCTCCCAGGCGGTGGGCTGCGCGCCGGCCTTGTCCAGCAGCGCGCTCGCCACGAGCTGCGTCATCGCCTCGTCGCTATAGAGCTCGAACTGCACCTTCACCGTCGGGTCCAGCGCGACCGGGGACGTCTGCACCTTGAGGATGGGCCGCAGCGTGGCCACCTGTGCGCCGGCCGCAGGGCTGTCGATCATCGGCGTGCCCGGCATCAGGGGCGCCGCCGGGTCGACGCGGATGCTTGCCGAGCGGGTCGAGCTCAGCGTGCCGTCGGTGGCGCGGTACACGATCAGATAGTTGCCGGTGCTGCCCGCGGCCGGGGTCCAGTCGAACACCGCGCGCGCGAAGTTCGGCGTCAGCGGGTTCGGCGGATCCTGCACGAACGTCGCGCCCGAAGGCAGCGGCGCGGCGCTGAGCGTCACCGGCTTGCCGTCGGGGCTGCTCGCCTCGACGAGGAAGGACACTTGCCTCCCGACGTTCGCCACCCGGTCGGGGACGAACTGGATGAGAGGTGCCTGCGCGACGGCGGGCGGCGCCTGGAATGCGGTGTCGTAGATTCCCGTGGTGTTGGCGTCGAAGAAGTTGACCCAGTACTCCCACTGATGGCTTTGCTCGTTGCGCGTCTTCGACAGCCAGACGTTCTCCGCCAGCATCGCCTTCGCGTCGGAGCGCACGATCGGGCCGAGCACTTTCTGCCCGAGAAAGGGATCGGGCAGCTTGACGTAGACGAACCCGTCGGTCGGCGGCATCGTCAGGCGATAGCTGCCGTTCGTGCCCGCAGTCAGCGTCGCCAACGTGCTGCGATCGGTGACGATCGTGTCCAGGCCGCTCGATTCGTACACGCGGATCACGCTGCCATCCACCGCGAGAAAGTCGCGCACCAGATCCCGCCCGGGCAGATCCACGCGCACGTCGCGGAGCAGCAGATGCGCGGTGGTCGCCTGCAGGATCGACGTCAGCGTGCCGCCCAGCTCGTCGGAGTGGCTGAACTTGGCGCTGAACTCCGTGAACTTGCCCGCGAGCGTCGTCTCCATTGTCCAGCGCCCGGTCTTGCTCGTGGCCGCCGCGATGTCGCCGAAATTCACCAGCAGCGAGTTCTGCGCCGCCGGCGCGTCGTCCACGAAGCTCGAAGTGAGCTTGAAATTGATCACCAGGCCCTGGTTGTTCTCGATGATCTTCGGCTGCGCCGAGTCGATCTTCATCGACTTCGCCGTCGCGAAGCCCGTGTTCTTGACGCGCACGCCCAACGTGAACGGCTCGATCGGCTCGATCTCCGGCGTAAGCGGATCGTCCGCGTACACGTCGCGCGTGAGGAAGTAATCCAGCGTCAGCAGCGGCAGCGG
>Ga0209131_1000180_pt1 | contig 45862 bp, 42 predicted proteins | sample GraSoi_2013_40cm_FD_185826 | JGI IMG/M metagenome (GOLD analysis project Ga0209131, IMG submission 185826) | Grasslands soil microbial communities from the Angelo Coastal Reserve, California, USA - Sample 9_17_2013_40cm (SPAdes) (version 2) | ecosystem: Environmental > Terrestrial > Soil >...
AGCATCGACGTGCGTCTTTGGGTACCCGTAGCCAGCCCGGCCCCCAATGACATTAGAATGCCCGAAGCAGCACCCCCACCCGCCGTTTCGAGGGAGCCGAGAGTTGAGAGCGCGTCTTGCCCGCCGGGAAGACCTGGGCCTTACCCCCGCCGAGTTCTCGGTGCTGGCCCGGCTTTCCACTCCGGCGAAAATCCAGAGCTTTGTGGACGCCGTGCCCGCAAATTTCGAAATCGGCGGCCAGACCTGCCTGCCTGTGCGCGAAGTCCTGCGCCAGCGCCGGGCTCACTGCATCGAAGGCGCCATGCTCGCAGCCTGCGCGCTGTGGGTACACGGCGAGCCGCCGCTGCTCATGGATCTCCAGGCCGAGCGCGACTACGACCACGTGGTGGCCCTCTTCCGCCGCGGCAGTTGCTGGGGCGCGATCTCGAAAACCAATCCGCCCTTGCTGCGCTGGCGCGATCCGGTCTACCGAACCCTGCGCGAGCTCGCGATGTCCTATCTGCACGAGTACGCGAACGATCGCAGCCAGAAGACGCTGCGCACCTACTCCCGTCCCTTCGATCTGCGCGGGTTCGACCCGAAGCTATGGGTCACCGGCCGGAAAAACTGCTGGGAGGTGGGCGAAGCGGTCGATGAGATACGCCACTATCGGCTGGTGACCAAGAAGCAGGCGCGGACGCTGCGCCTGCGCGACACAATGGAGCGCAAGGCCGGCGCGCTGCTCCAGCACCGGCCGCCGCGAAAACGTTAGATTCGGTAGTTCAGGTGATCTCCCGCGCCCGGCGCACGCTCTCGATGAGCGAGGTGCGCATCAGGAACCGCTTGTGCAACGCCGGGTCGGCGACGGTGCGCCGCAGCTCGTCGAAATGGGCCTGACGTACTTTTGGGTCGCGTTCCTCGAGGCTTTTCTTGTTCGCAACGGTCTGCTGCTGCACGAACTCGATATTGATCGCCCGGCGGCGACGCTCGTAGCGATCGAGTAATTCCTCGCCCGCCTCGCCGATGGCGACCCGATGCAGCGTGTCGGCGAGCTCGATCGCGTCGTGGATGCCGCAGTTCAGGCCTAGGCCCCCGACCGGATTGTTGACGTGGGCTGCGTCGCCCGCGAGGAACACTCTGCCCTTGCGGAAGGATTTCGCCACGCGCTGGTGCACGCGATAGATGTTCCGGTGCGCGACGAGCTCCATCGGATGATCCACGTGCAATTTCCGCAACCGCCGGAGTACCGAGCTCTCGGAAAACGCCTCCTCGTCCGTCTCGTTTTCCCGGGCCGGAAACACCGCGCGCCAGCGCCCCTTCAAATCGTCGCCCATGACCTTGAAGAGGTTGGTCCACTCCTCCGGATCGGAGATGTAGCTGCGCGGGCAGCAACCCAGCACCGACTGGAAGTCGAACAAGGTCGTGAGCACCAGGAAGCGCTCGGGCCAGGTGTAGCCTTCGAATTCGATGTCGAGGCATTTGCGCACGGTGCTGCGCCCGCCGTCGCAGCCGATCACGTAGTCGAAGATGTGCCGTTCCGCGCCCTCGGTCGTGACGCGGGCGCTTTTCGCGTCCTGGGCGAGGTCGGTCACGCCCGTTCCGAGCCGAAGCTCGACGTGCGGCATCGCGGAAAGCCTTCGCAGGCCCAGCTCGCACAGTTTGTGCTGCTCGGTCTGCACGACGAACGGGTACGGAGTTTCGTCGCGCAGCACCTGGTGATCGAACTCCGCGACGAGCGCCTTCGTCGCGCCGTCCCAGAACTGGAAGTGCCGCGCGACAAGGCCCAGCGACTGGAATTCCTCGAAAAGCCCGAGCTCGGCGAGCATCTCGAGGGTGGAAGGGTGCGTGGTCGCGGCTCGCGGGCTGTGGTCGATTTCGCGCTCCGCCTCGAAGAGCGCAACCTGCATGCCCTTCGCGGCGCAGGCGATCGCCGCGACGACGCCCACCGGGCCCGCGCCGACGATGCCGACCCGCACCGTCATGCGACCCGCGGTCAGCGCGTACCGGCGTGCCCGCCCGGCGCGGGCAGCGCGTCGACGGCCGCCCCCTTCGAGTGGTCCTCGGCGAGCAGCACATACATCGCCGGAACGACGAAGAGCGTGAACAGTGTTCCGATGGCGACGCCGGTCGCGATCACCAGCCCCATGTTGAAGCGGCTCACTGCTCCTGCTCCGCTCGCGATAAGGAGGGGAACGACGCCGAGCACCATCGCACCGGTGGTCATCAGGATCGGGCGGAGCCGGATCCCAGCCGCCTTTTCGACCGCTTCGCGCTTGGCGAGGCCCTGCCTCTGCAGATTGTTGGCGAACTCCACGATCAGGATCCCGTGCTTGCTGATGAGTCCGATGAGCGTCACGAGCCCTACCTTGGTGTAGATGTTAAGGCTCACCGCGCCGATGCCGAGCGTGCCGAAAAGGTTTACGAAGATAAGCGCTCCACAAATCGACATCGGTACTGAGACGAGAATGATGATCGGGTCTCGGAAGCTCTCGAACTGCGCAGAGAGCGCGAGAAAAATGATGATGCAGGCGAACCCCAGCGTGAAGAGCAGCGCGCTCGATTCCTGGACGTACTGCCGCGACGGTCCGGCGTAATCCACCGAATAGCCCTGCGGCAGCGTGCGCGCCCCGAGCTTTTGCATATACTCGATTGCGTCGCCCTGGGTCACGCCGATGAAGGGCACGCCGGAGATCGTGGCCGCGTTCTGCTGCTGGAATCGGTTGAGCGATTGCGGGATCGTCTTCGTCGTGATGTGCACCAACGTCGAGAGCGGGATCGAGTCGCCGCTCGCGGTGCGGATATAGGTGCTGTTCAGCTGATCCGCGTTGAGGCGGTCGGTCTGCTGCACCTGCGGAATCACCTTATACGCCCGGTCATAGAAGCTGAAGTAGTTGACGTAGCCGCCCCCCAGGAGCGAGGACAGCGCGCCGCCCACGTCCTTCATGGTCAGACCGAGCTGCGCGCTCAGCTCCCGGTCGATCACCACCGTAGACTGTGGAAGGTCGTAGCGAAGATCGTTGTCGATGAAGAAGAACATGCCGCTTCTTTGCGCTTCCTGCGCAAGCGCCGAGGCAACCACGTTCAGCTTCTCGAAGGGCTCAGTGGTCTGGATGACGAACTGCACCGGAAACCCGAAGGCCCCGGGCAGCGGCGGAGGCTGGAAGAGCGCGGCGCGCAATCCCGCGATATGTCCGAGCTCCTGCGTGACACCGGGCAGCAGTTGCGCGGCGGTCGCCTTGCGCTCGTTCCAGGGCTTGAGCACCATCCCGGCGAGCGTCTGTCCCGGAACGTCGATCTGGAACACGTGATCCGTCTCGGGATGTTTCACGAAAGTCTCGTACACCGCGCGCGTATAGAGCTGGCGTTGCTGCAGCGTCGAATTCGGCGCGCCTTGCGCGGACATGATGAGAACGCCCTGGTCTTCCGGAGGAGCGAGCTCCTCCTTCGCTGTCGCCCACAGAAAGTAGATAGTGCTCAGGACGATGAGCGAGAACACGGCGGTCACCGGCACCCAGTTGAGCGTGCCGTGGAGAAAATTCCCGTAGCGCCGGTGCAGCGCGTCGAAGGCGCGATCGAGCAGCACGACGAGCTTCGCGTCCCAGCTGGTCGCATTGGGGTCGTGCGGTTTCAGCAGCTTTGCACACATCATGGGCGACAGGGTCAGCGCGACCACCGCCGATACGGTGACCGCACCGACGAGCGTGACGGCGAATTCCGTGAAAAGAGCCCCGGTGAGCCCGGTCAGGAATATGATCGGAAGGTACACGGCGACCAGCACGATCGTCATCGCGATGATGGGATTGGCGAGCTCGCGCGCCGCGAGGATCGCCGCCTGCCCGGGCTTCATGCCCTCTTCCAGATGGCGGTTGACGTTCTCTACGACGATGATGGCGTCGTCGACGACCAGGCCGATCGCGAGGACGAGGGCAAGCAGCGTCAGCAGGTTGATCGAGTAGCCGAGCGCGAACATGATCGTAAACGTGCCCACGAGTGAAAGCGGTATCGCCACCGTGGGAATGAGCACCGAGCGCACCGATCCGAGAAAGGCGAAGACGACCAGCGTGACGATGATGAGCGCTTCGGCGAGCGTCCAGATGACCTCCTCGATCGCGCTGTTCACGAACTTGGTCGAATCGTAGACGATCTCGCCCTGCAACCCCTGGGGCAGCTGCGCGTGGATGTCGGGGAACACGTTGCGCACGCGCGCGATGACGTCGAGCAGGTTCGCCGCGGGTGCGACATTGATGCCGATGTAGACCGCCTTCTTGCCGTCGAAGCCGACCTCGGAATCGTAGTCCTCGGAGCCGAGCGTCACGTTGGCGACGTCGCTCAGCCGAATGACCGCGCCGCCCTGCTGCTTGATGACGAGGTTCTTGAACTGCTCGACGGTGCGGACGTCGGTCGACGCCGTGAGGTTCACCTGGACCATCTGGCCCTTGGTCGTGCCTACCGCCGACAGGAAGTTGTTGGCCGCGAGGGCTGCGCTGACGTCGGCCGCCGTGAGGTTGTAGGCCGCGAGCTTGTCCGGGTCGATCCAGGCGCGCAGCGCGAAAAGCTTTCCTCCCAGGATCTCGGCGGTCTGCACGCCCTCGACCGCCTGCAGCTTCGGCTGAACGACGCGAATCAGGTAATCGGTAATCTTGTTGGGCGTGAGCACGTCGCTCGCGAAGCCGATGTACATGGCGGCGAACGTCTGGCCCACTTTCACCGTCAGAACCGGCTGCTGCGAGCCCGGCGGCAACTGGTTTAAAACCGCGTTGACCTTGGTGTTGATCTCCGTGAGGGCCTTGTCGACGTCGTAGTTCAGGCGCAAGGCGGCCGTGATCGTGCTCACGCTTTGGCGGCTCGCCGAGCTCATGAAGTCGATGCCGTTCGCCTGGGCGATGGAGTTTTCGAGCGGCGTCGTGATGAATCCGGCGACCAGCGACGGGTCGGCCCCGAAGTAGGTCGTGGTCACGGTCACCACCGCGTTCTGTGTTTGCGGGTATTGCAGAACCGGAAGAAGACCGATCGATCGCAAGCCCAGAACTAGCAGCGTGAGACTCACGACCGTCGCCAGAACCGGCCGCTCGATGAAAATGTCGGTGAATTTTCTCATCCCGACCCCCTTATTGGTCTTTGGGTTGTGGCGCCGGCTCGTTCGTCGGCTGGATGGAGTTGTTGATGATCACCGGAAATCCCGAACGCAGCTTGATCTGCCCTGCGGTGACGACGGTGTCGCCTTCCTTGATCCCGGAAAGGATTGCGACCTGGTCGCCGCGGGTCTCGCCGGTCGTCACGAACTTCTGTTGCGCAACGAGCGCGACTTTCTCGTCCTTCCCCTTGCTCTCTTCCACGACGAACACGGTGTCTCCGTAGGGATTGTAGGAGACAGCGGTTTGCGGCAGCGTGAGGAAACGCTGCGGTCCGCCCGAGGCGAGCACCACCGTGGCGAACATTCCTGGAAGGAGGGTCCGCTTCGGATTGCGCACCGTCGCGCGCACCTGTACGTTGCGAGTGGCCGGATCCACCTTGGGGTCGATCGAGCTCACCTCCCCGGGAAACTGCTGGCCCTGGAATGCGTCGGTTGTCAGGACGATTTTCTGCTTGAGCGCGATCTTGCCGAGCGATTTCTGCGGCGCATAGAAATCCACGTACACGGGGTCGAGCGCCTGCAGCGTCACCAGCTTCGCCCCGGCATTGACGTACTGTCCGACGTCCACCGCGCGGATTCCGAGCCGTCCCTCAAAGGGCGCGCGAACGAGTTTCTTGTTCAGAAGGGCCTGCTGCTCGGCGACCTGCGCTCTGGCGCTCTTCAGCGTCGCCGCATCGGTTTCCACCACCGCCTGGCTCACCGCCTGGAATTCCAGCTGCTTCTTGTCGCGCTCGTAATTGGCCTGCGCGAGATCGGCCGCCGCCGCAAGCGACTGCAGCCTTGCCAGGTCCGATTCGGCGTTGAGCTGAACCAGCGGTGCGCCCGCCGCGACCGCCTGGCCCGACTGGAAGTGGATGGCGGTGATCACGCCGGACAATTCCGGAGCGATGTCGGCGCCGCGCACCGCGCGAAGCGTTCCGACCGCCTGGAACTCGCCCTGCCATTCCGTGAACTGCGCCTTGGCCGTCGAGACGGTCTGGGCCGGAGCGCCCTGCGCGGAAATGCTCTTCTTTATCACGCCGCCCAGGAACGCCTTGAAACCGAACAGCCCGCCGAACAACACCCCGACGGCCACCAGCATGATGATCATGCGCTTGGTCATGTTGCGACTCCCAAAATTCGTCCTTCTCAGTTTGCGACTTTAGCGGGCAGCGCGTCCTGCCCCTCGCGCTGCCACCATCCGCCGCCGAGCGCCTGGAATAGCGCCGCGGTGTCCGCGTAGCGCGCCGCCTGTGCCTGAACAAGACCGATCTTTGCCTGCTCGTACTGGCGCTGCGCGTTGAAGAGAGCGAGATAGCTCGCCGAGCCGAACTGGAGCTGCTTGGTCGTCATGTCGAGGCTTTCACGCGCCGCCGCCTCGGCATCCGCCTGCGCCTTGAGCGCGACCGCGTCGAACTCCAGAGCAAACAGCACGTCGGCGACGTTCTGGAACGCCCCGAGCACGGTCTGCTGATACTGCGCGAAGGCCTGGTCGTAGGCGGCCTCTGCGCCGCGTTTCCTCGCCTGGAGCTGCCCCGCGTGAAAAATCGGTTGGAGCAGGCTCGCGCCGATGTTCCAGACCTGCGTGCCCGGATCGAAGAGACCACCCGTGCTCGTGGACGCAAAGCCGTAGCTTCCGCTCAAAGTCAGTTGCGGAAACATGAGCGCCTGGGCGACGCCGATCCTGGCGTTCGTCTGGTGGAGTATGGTTTCGGCGGCGCGGATGTCCGGCCGCTGGCGCACGAGGTCCGCGGGCAGGCTGACGGGAAGCGTCTGAGGCAACTGGAACGTGGAAAGATCGAGCTCGGGCAGCCTCGCTTCACCCGGAAACTTGCCGATGAGGACCGCGAGCTGATTGCGGGTCTGCGCGAGAGCCTTTTCCAGCGGCGGCAGGTTCGCGCGCGTCTGCGCGAGCTGCGCGCGCTGCGCGAGCACGTCCGAGCGCGAAATGGCGCCGAGGTCAAATTGCTTCTCGACCAGCTGGAGCTGGCGCTCCTGCGAATCGGCGATCCCGCGCGTCGCGCGGATCTGCTCGCGAAGCGAGGCCTCGCGGAACGCTGTCGTCGCGATGTTTCCCGCGAGCGAGAGATAGGCCGCTTCAAGCTGTAAGCGCTCGAACTCGACGCCCGCTCGCAGCGCTTCGAGCTCGCGGCGGGCGCCGCCTGCGACGTCGATGGCGTAGGACACGTTCACCGACGCGTTGTAGAGATTGAACACGTTTGAGGGAATCGTGGGTATCCCGAAGGAGGTGCCGGTCGTCCGCTGGCGCTTGGCTCCGAGCCCCACGTCGACGCTCGGGTAGAGCACGGCGTACTGCGCGTTCAGGTTTTCCTCGGCCTGGCGAAGCGCAGCCTGCGCCGCAGCGAGCGTCGGATGGCCGTTGAGGGCCGTCTTGATCAGCGCATCAAGCTCCGGCGAGCCGAAAAGCGTCCACCAGTCGGCGGAGATTTTTGCCCCCACCTCGAAGCGCTGCGCCTCGCCTCCGCGTACCGGCGCCGCTTCGGTCTGATGAGGCTGCGGCCTGTCAGTGTAGGTGCCTGTCGCTGGAGCCTCGGGCGGCCGGTAATCGGGACCGACCGCACAGGCAGCGAGAAAAGCGGCCGTCGCGGCGACTGCGGACCTTCGGAGCGTAACGGGCGCGGTCATCTCTTTTCCCTCGTGTGCTTGCCCCCGTCTTTCGGGCCGAGGCCGACGACGAGAGCACGGACCGCCTCCCGCAACTGGCGGTGCGCTTTGGCTTCCCCTCCGGAGCCTCCGTGGAAAAAATGGTCGCGCAAGGCCGTATTGAAGCTCACGGCGAGCATGAGGTCGGCGACCGTCTCGGGCACGGCGGCAGGCAGCACCCTCCCGAGTTGCTGCTCGGCGTGCAGATAGGCCGCGATCACCGAGGTCGTGCGCGCCGGACCCATGGAGCGCTCGTGCATCATGCTGCGAACGCGCCCAAGCAGCTCCTGGTCGGCGAAAAGCGAGCAAACGAGCGGCGCGATCCGGTGATGAAAGGCGAACGCGCTCTCCAGCACCCGGCCGAGATTCCTCTCTACCGTGTTCTGCCCGACCTGCAGGGGGAGGCTCTGCAGCACCTCGGGGAAATCGCCGAGCTGGTGCAGCACCACCGACAGCATCAGCTCGGCCTTGTCGTGGAAATGGTGGTAGAGCGCGCCTTCAGCGACGTTCGCCGCGCGCGCGATGTCGCGCGTCGTAACGCAACCGAGCCCCTGCGAGCACAGCAGCCGTTCGGTCGCGCCGATGAGCTTTTCCCTCTGGTCGATCGCCGGAGAGCGGGAGCTGACGCGGGCTGCAGCAGGCTTTGCCATCTGGATGGGGTGGGAGGAGAGTCTGGATTGAGCAAACGCTCAAGAATTATGAGCGATTGCTCAACGCCGTGTCAAGCGGCGGCGGCCGTTTCGGGCCGCGGTCTATTTCGGAGGCAGCGGAGCCTGGTTGTACGGCTGCCTGGGTTCCTTGTCCGGCGCCAGGTACGGTTGCGCGTCCTGGCCGGCGGGACCCAGACTCTTGATGTACTGGTACATGGCGCGAAGGTCCTGCTCCGTCGTCTCCTTCATGCTCCACCACGGCATGGGCGGTCGCGGCTTGAAGTTTTTCGTGTATATGACCCACGCGTCTTCGGTCATGGCGGGTACGGTCAGGCGAAGATTTGAGGCGTAGGTCGTTCCCCACGGTCCTCGCCAGCCCAGCGGCCCGCTGCCAAGCAGCCAGTCCTTCTCGGGGACATTGCCTTCTTTGGGCGCGTAGCCGACCGTGTGGCAGTTGTTGCAATGGCCAGTCAGAACCATGTAGCGGCCGCGCTCTATCTGAGGGGAGCCTTGGGCCTGCGCGCTCAAGGGCGCAAGAGTCAGCGCGAGCGCCGCGATCATTCCCGGAAGTACGCGATTCTTTTGCATGGACTCCCTCCTTGCTTAAGCGGCGACGCGGCTCTTCTGTTTCTGCTGCGCGGCCTTCGCGTGCATCGAGGCGTAGGCGCCGTGCGCCGCGGCCTCCGCGTCGCCGACGTGCACCGACATTCCCATGTCGGAGAGCACCGAGCCGAGGGCCGAGAGGCACAGCATCACGTTGTCGGGCCTACAGGAGTAACCCATGATGCCGATTCGCCAGATCTTGCCGGCAAGGGGTCCCAGCCCCGCGCCGATCTCGATGCTGAACTCGTTCAACAGAGTTTTCCTCACTTCGGCCTCGTTCACGCCCTCGGGACAGCGCACCGCGTTCATCTGCGGCAACTGGTGCTGCTCCCTCACCAGGAATTCGAGTCCCATCGCTTCGAGCCCCGCCTTCAGCGCGTTGTGATGGCGCTGGTGGCGCGCCCAGGCGTTCTCCATGCCTTCCTCGCGCAGCAGCAGCAGCGCCTCGTGCAAGCCGAAAAGCGAGTTGGTCGGCGCAGTATGATGATAGGTGCGGTTGCTCGCGCCCCAGTAGCCGAGCAGGAGATTCATGTCCATGAACCAGCTATGGATCTTGTCCTTGCGCGCTTTCACGTAGTCGACCACGCGCTCGGAGAAGGAAACCGGCGAAAGCCCCGGCGTGCAGGAGAGGCACTTCTGGCTCGCCGAATAGATCGCGTCGATCTCCCACTCGTCCGCGCGCACGGGCGACCCGCCGAGGGTGGTCACCGCGTCCACGATGGCGAGCGCATCGTATTTGTGCGCGATCTTGACCAGCGTCTTCGCATCGGACTGCACGCCGGTCGAGGTTTCGCCGTGCACGAAAGCGACCACGCGGACGTCGCTGTTTTTCTTGAGTGCGTCCTCGAGCTTCTGGGGATCGACGGGCATGCCCCACTCGTCCTCGACGACGATGGCCCTGCCCCCCGCGCGCTCGACGTTCTCGATCATGCGCCCGCCAAAGACGCCGTTTTTGCACACGATCACCTTGTCGCCGGGGCGAACGAGATTGACGAAGCAGTACTCCATTCCCACGGAGCCAGGGCCGGACACCGGGAAGGTGAGCGGGTTCTTCGTTTGATAGACATAGCACAAGAGTGCCTTCAGCTCTTCCATCATCTCGACGAAGACCGGATCGAGATAGCCGATCGCCGGCTGGCTCATGGTGGTCAGGACGCGGGGATGGATCTCGGTCGGACCGGGACCCATGAGCGTTCTCTGCGGCGGATGGAACGAGCTGATGCGTTTGGCGGGCGCGAAATCGTTCATGGCTTCCTTTCCCGAGAGAGGCGACCCGAACAGATGATCGTCGGGACGCGATTTGACCTTCACCGGCTTCTTGGCCTGAGCCTCGTTCAGCACTTCGACTGCGGCGATCCTGCCTTCGGTGACGTGCTCGACTTCGATCGCCCAGCGCGCCGGCACATAGCCGGACTTGACCCAGTTGTTGACGACCGCGCGGTCGAGCCGGAAGGCGCGCGCGACATCCGCTTGGCTGCCGAAGATCTCTACGAGGCGGGTGGCGCAGTTCATGTGGCTCGACAGTATGTCAATATTATTTTGACAAATCAAGAACTGCTTCTAGTCCAAACGCATTCCGATCCGGCTGATCAAGTTGCCAAAGCGCTCGTATTCCGCTCGAAGGAGTTTCTCGTACTCCACCGGCGTCGTGCCGATCGGCTCCATGCCAATCGCGGCCATGCGCTCGGTCACGTCGGGTGCCTTGACGGCGTTGTTCACCGCGCGATTCAGCCGCGTGACGATCTCGGGCGGCGTGCGCGCGGCCACGAAGACGCCGAGCGGCGCCGCCATGTCGAACCCAGGGTCCACGGTCTCGGCGACCGTCGGGACCTCGGGCGTAAGCATGGAGCGCCTGGCCATGCTGAACGCGAGCACGCGCAGGCGCCCGGTCTTGATCGCCCCCGCTGCAGCAGGGTAGCCGATGAAGCCGAGCTTGACGTCGCCGGCGATCATCGCCGGGACCGACTGTCCCGCGCCCTTGAAAGGCACATGCGTGAAATTCACGCCTGTATCGGCCTTGAACAATTCCATCGTGAGGTGGTGGATAGAACCGTTTCCCGAGGAGGCGTACGGCATCGGCTCCCTTGCCGATCTTGCAAGGGCGACCAGCTCGGCGACCGAATGGGCGGGCACCGATGGGTGCGCCACCAGCCACATCGGCACCACCACCGCGAGCGACACGGGTTGAAGATCGCGAAACGGATCGTAGGGCAGGGTTTTGTAGAGATGCGGCGCCGTGGTGACGACGCTCGAGTCGCTGACGAGGACGGTGTAGCCGTCGGGCGCGGACTTGGCTGCGACGTCCGCGGCGACCGTGCTTCCTGCTCCCGGGCGGTTCTCGACGACGAATTGCTGGCCGAAGGCGTCGCCCCACTTCGACGCCAACATGCGTGCAAGCGTGTCCGGATTGCCCCCGGGCGCGAGTCCCACGAGGACGCGCACGGGTTTTTGCGGCCAAGCCTGCGCGATCGCGACTCCGGGGAACGCTGTCACGACCAGCGAAAACAGAAACGCGAGGCGATTCATCTCAGCACCTCCCCTCACTGTCAAACCTCCGCATGTACGCGCAGCAGGTGCGGAATCGTTTCCGGCGGCCGGCGGCCGAAGCCGCACTCGGCGGCGATGCCGAAGTCGCGCGCGTATTTAACCGCGACGGCGATGCGGTTGCGCGTGCCCTCGACGCCGTCCGAATCGTGCACCAGCCCGAGGAAGAGCTTCGTCCGGCGCTGCAGTTTCAAATCCAGGAGCGGGGCGAAATAGGCTTCGTCGTTGCGGTCCACCGGCACCGGCATGTGAATGTAGGCCAGCGGCCGGTCGAGCGACTGGATGAGCCGGTTGTGGACCTCCACCATGTTCGCGGTGCTTTCCGGTTCCTTCCAGTGACGCCCGCCGTAGCTGCCGTAGCAGAGGTGCACTCCCAGCTCGACGTCCCGGGGAACGCGGTTGCAGTGCATGGCGAGGCGCTCGATGACGCCCGCCTTGACGTCGGGAAAATACGCGTGGCGCACGCCTTCCCATTGCCCCATCTCGGTCGAGACGTCCCACTGGATGGCGAGGTCCTCGTGGGGAATCGCCGCGCAGATGGCGTCCACCTCGCGGAAAAGCTGCCCGCGATAGACCGGCTCCACGATTTCGTGATGCTCGTAAACGAGGTGTGCGTTCAGAAACGCTGCGGTGGTCGGCAGCGACACCTGAAAGCGCAAGTGCTTCGGCACCACACCCTGATCGCGCAGCGCGCAAAGCCCCCTGTAGGAGTCGATCGCGGCTTCGTGATAACCGAGCCTGCCGATGCGGATCTGTTCCGGCCGCACGCCCGCTTTGAGGCGCATCCGCGGCGGGGGCGGCGCGCCGCGCGCGATGACAGCCGAGCCCTTCCAGGTGCGCGTGCCTTCGGTGGGGTGGGTGATGCGGCCCCCCGCGGCGACTTCCCGCGGGTCATCTTCGAACGAGGGATTGTCTTCGAGCGCGAAGCGCAGGCGTGACACCCACGATGTTCGCAGCCCGGTCTCGCCGTCCGGAATGCGTTTCATGCGACCGCCAAGGACCGGCCCCACGGTGCGGAACACTTCCCCGCTGTCTTTCAGACCGACGCTGCCGACGAGCAGCACTTCCCGGGCGGAGGGCGAATCGGGCTTCACGCCTCAATTGTAATGGGCGCGGATAATGCAGGTTGCTGAAAACGAGGAGACCGGACTAAAGAGCGTGTTTGTGTGCAGCGAGCTCCTCGGTTTTCGACGCAAAAGAGCGCGCCGGGCCGACGCGGCCTACAAGAGGCAGCTTGAGCGAAGGATCGAAAGGATTGACTCCGAAGCTGAGGCCGAGGAGGTTCACTTCGAAGCCCTCGACCGCGCTCGCGGTGAGGCCGGCGAGTCCGAACAGCGAGAACTGGAAGCCGCGTCCGCTCGGGGCGGAGCCGACGAGTTTCTTCCCGGAATAATCCTTGCCGATAGCTGTCGGGGGCAAATCGGCTTCGAGCTCGGGCACGGCGCGCAGCACCCACGCGGTGAAAGTGTTGGAGTTCGGCCCCGGCCACATGGTGTATTCGCCGGCCCAGGGATAGGAATGCGCAGCCTTGTCGATGCGCGCGATGAGCTCCTCGACGCCTGGACCGCGCTTTTCGGCGACGAGCTCGGGTGCCGATCCGAACCAGCGCATGTCGGGGGCGCGATGCCGCACCACGAGCGCCGTGTCCTGCGAGCGCAGGCGCCAGCCGATGATTTCGTACACCGTGTATTCCGCTGCCGCGGCCGGTTTAACCGCAATCCAGGTGTGGACGCCGAAAACGCCCCGCCATCCGATGACGCGGGCCGAGTAGACCTGGATGATCGCTTCCGCGGCGCTCGCAGGGTCGGGCGCGAGCCCTACCGGCTCCTGGCTCGCGGTACGCCAGTCCTGTGCGGTGACCCTGCCTACCATCGCGGCGGCGACCGCGCCTGCGACGAGGATAAAGCTGACGATGCCCACGCGACGCCTCATTGATATTTCATTGCCCGTTTTACAGATAGAGCGTGACGGCTTCATTTCGTTCAACGGGGCCGAAAGAGGGGGGTTGACGGCGCCGAGAGGCGACGGCCGGTAATAGTCCACGCTCGGCGTTCTAGTCGAACGCCTTGTCGCCTTCGCCCGACGTTTTTCCGGTCGCGCGCACCGCGGCGAAATCGAAGAGCTTGCGGTCCATGAGGTGCGAGGGCACGAGATCCGAAAGCGCGCGGAACATGGATTCCACCCGGCCTGGGTGGCGTTTTTCCCACTCGCGCAACATCTCCTTGACCTGCTTTCGCTGCAGCGTCGGCTGCGATCCGCACAGGTCGCAGGGAATGATGGGGAAGCTCCTGACCTCGGCGTAGGCTTCGAGGTCGGCCTCCGTCACGTAGGCGAGCGGGCGGATGACGACGTGCTTGCCGTCGTCGGACTGCAGCTTCGGCGACATGGCCTTCATCTTGCCGCCGAAGAACAGGTTGAGGAAGAAGGTCTCCAGGATGTCGTCGCGGTGGTGGCCGAGCGCGATCTTGGTCGCGCCCAGCTCGCGCGCGACGCGATAGAGGACGCCGCGACGCAACCGCGAGCACAGCCCGCACATCGTCTCACCTTCGGGGACGACGCGCTTCACGACGGAATAGGTGTCCTGCACTTCGATGCGGTAGGGAATGCCGATCGAGTCGAGGTAGTCGGGCAAAACGCGCCCGGGATACCCGGGGTGGCGTTGATCGAGGTTGACAGCGATGAGGTCGAAGGAAACCGGGGAGCGCTCGCGCAGCTTCGAGAGCACGTCGAGCAACCCGTAGCTGTCCTTGCCGCCGGAGAGGCACACCATGACACGGTCGCCTGCCCTGATCATGTCGTAGTCGCCGATCGCCTCGCCGGCCAGCCGGCACAGGCGTTTTTCGAGCTTCCCCGCCTCGAATCGCTCCTTGCGGGTGAAGTGGACTTTTTCTGGTGCGTTCATAAATTGATACTCCTGCCTCCATCTACGGCAATTATCTGCCCGGTGACGTAAGGCGCTTCCGCAACCAAATAGTACACGGCGCGGGCGACGTCGTCGGGGTCGCCGGTGCGCCGGAGCAGCGTGTGCGAGACGATGCGCTGACGCGCCAGGTCGTCCCATGATCCGTCTTCGGGCCAGAGTATGGCGCCCGGCGCCACGCCGTTCACGCGCACATCGGGCGCGAGCTCGCGCGCAAGCGAGCGCGTGAGACCCGCAAGGCCCGCTTTGGCGATGGAGTAGATCACGTAATTCTTGAGCGGTCGGTCGGCGTGGATGTCGGTTATGTTGACGATCGTCCCGCCGGTCTTCTTGAGGTGCGGAGCAGCGGCTTGCGAAAGAAAAAGCGGCGCCCGGAGATTCGCACCCATTAGGCTGTCCCAGGTCGCCTGAGTCATCTCGCCGACCGGTGTCGGAAAGAAGGTCGAAGCGTTGTTGATCAGCACGTCGAGCCTCTCGAAGCGGCCGATCGTGTTCCTTACGATTTCCGACAGACCCGCGATATCGAGCAAGTCGGCCTGCACCAGCGCGACGGAATCGGCGCGCGCGGCGTTCAATTCGGTGCGCACCGCTCTCGCCTCGTGCTCCGATCCCCGGTAGTGCAGCATCAGGTTTGCGCCCTCGCGATGCAGGCGGCGGGCGATCGCCGCGCCGACGCGTTTCGCACCGCCGGTGACGAGCACAACTTTCCCTGAAAGCGCTTCGCTCATGGCCTAGAATGATACCGGAATACTCTTTCCATTCCCGATATGCCACTCCCCGAGCCTACGCTTGACGCGCGCGAGCACAGCAATCGTGTCGCCGAGCACATTCGCGGCGAAATCGCAGCAAGCGGTGGTTGGATCAGTTTCGCGCGCTACATGGAGCTCGCGCTCTACGCGCCTGGGCTCGGCTACTACGGAGCGGGGGCGAGAAAGCTCGGCAAAGCCGGGGATTTCGTAACGGCGCCCGAGATCTCGCCGCTCTACGGGCAGACGCTCGCGCGCCAAGTGAAGCAAGTGCTGGAGGCGGGGTTCGACGAGGTGCTAGAAGTGGGTGCCGGGAGCGGCGCGCTCGCCGCGACGCTGCTCGAGGAGCTGGAGCGCTCGGGAAAAGCGCCGCGCAATTATCTCATCCTCGAGCTCTCGGCCGATCTTCGCGAGCGTAGCCGGGACACGCTCGCGGCGCGGGTGCCGCACCTGCTCGAGCGCGTGGCCTGGCTCAACCGGCTGCCTCCCGTGTTTTCCGGCGTAGTGCTCGGCAATGAAGTGCTCGATGCGATGCCCGTCCACGTGGTGCGCGTTCAGAGCGGAAAGGTGGAGGAAGGGGGCGTCGGTGTGCGAAACGATCGCCTCGACTGGTCCTGGCGGCTGGCTTCCGGCGGGCCGCTAGCTGCCGCGCGCGCGCTCAAGCTGCCCGAGGGCTTTCGCACCGAGATCCAGCTCGCCGCGCAGGGATTCATACGCTCGCTCGCAGGCGTGCTGGAAAAGGGCGCGGCTTTTTTCGTCGATTACGGCTTTCCGCAAAGGGAGTATTACCATCCGCAGCGCAAGGATGGGACGCTCATGTGCCATTACCGCCACCGCGCGCACGCCGATCCTTTCTTCCTCCCGGGACTGCAGGACATCACCAGCCACGTCGATTTCAGCGCCATTGCCGAGGCCGCGCGCGAGGGCGGGCTGGAAGTCGCCGGCTACACCAGCCAGGCGCAGTTCCTCGTCAATTGCGGCATTACCGAGGTGATGTCGCGCACCCCGGCGGAGGACGGTGCGAAGTTCCTTCCCCTCGCCAACCAGGCGAACCGCCTGATGAGCCCGGCGGAGATGGGGGAGCTCTTCAAGGTGATCGCGCTCGCGCGGGGGTTCTCCCGGCCTTTGCTCGGTTTCGGCGAAGGCGACAAGCGGGGCTCGTTGTAAGGTGTAACCTATCGCCTTCGACCAAGGCGGGTCAGGCGCTAGAGGAGACTCCGATGGAATCTGCGCAATGGGTCAAGATCCACCCGCTCATCGTGCGCATTACGCACTGGATCAACGCGCTTGCGATCCTCATCATGGTGACGAGCGGCTGGCGCATCTACAATGCGTCGCCTCTCTTTCCGTTCCGGATTCCGAGCGAGCTCACCCTCGGCGGCTGGCTTGCGGGCGCACTGCAATGGCATTTCGCCGCCATGTGGCTGCTGGTTCTGAACGGCATCGTCTACGTGACTTACGGTATCGTTTCCGGCCATTTCAGGAGGAAGCTCCTGCCGATCACGCCGCGCGCGATATTCCATGACGTGCTGGAGGCGCTGCGCGGAAAGCTGGCGCACGAGGACCTCTCCGTCTACAACGCCGCGCAGCGCTCCGCCTACCTCGCGATCATCCTGTGCGGCCTCGTGCTGGTTCTCTCGGGCCTCGCGATCTGGAAACCGGTTCAACTGCAGGAGATCACGGCCATTTTCGGCGGCTACGAAGGCGCGCGCGTGGTTCACTTTCTGGCGATGTCGCTGCTCGTGCTCATCGTGTTGATCCATATAGCCATGGTGATCCTCGTGCCGCGCACCTTGCCGACGATGTTCACCGGCCGCGCAAGGAGGCCTACATGAAAAAACGCACCATGGAAACGAGTCTGGCCTGGCATTCCGGAAAACTCATCCACAGCATCGAGCGGCGCCTCTTCCTCAGGCAGGGATTGTCGCTGGGAGCGCTCGCAATGCTCTCGGGCTGCGACCTCACCGACGACGAGAGCGTGCAGAGACTGCTCGCCGGGATGTCGCGCTGGAACGACCGCGCGCAGGGCTGGCTCTTCAACCCGAACAAGCTCGCGCCGGAATTTCCCGAGAGCGCGATCACCAAGCCCTTCCCCTTCAACGCCTTCTACAGCGTGGAAGAGGTCACGCTGGTGGACGGCAAGGACTACAAGCTGGAGCTCGAGGGCCTTATTCGCGACAAGAAGCCCTGGACGCTGCCCGAGCTCTACGCCTTGCCGCAGACTTCCCAGATTACGCGCCACATCTGCGTCGAGGGCTGGAGCGCGATCGGCAAGTGGAGTGGCGTGCGTTTCAGCGATTTCCTTGCGCGCATCGGCGCCGATACTTCGGCAAGGTACATAGGCTTTAAGTGCGCCGACGACTACTACTCGAGCGTCGACATGGCCACCGCGCTGCATCCGCAGACCCTGCTCACCTTCCGCTACGCCGACGAGATCCTGCCGCCCAAATACGGCTTCCCGATGAAACTGCGCATTCCGACCAAGCTCGGCTTCAAGAACCCGAAGCACATCATGTCGATGTTCGTCACCAACGAATATCCGGGCGGCTACTGGGAGGACCAGGGCTACAACTGGTTCAGCGGCAGCTGATGAAACCGCTCGAAATCGTCGCTCTGGCGGCGATCCTTGCCGCCGGCACCGGCGCCCGGGCCGCGGACGCGCCCGCGAAGCCGATGAAGATGGACGAGCCCATGCACGGCGAGATGAAGAAAAAGAGCATGAAAAAAGGCGACGTGAAGAAAGCCGCCGAAAGGAAAGACCGCGAGTTGAAGCCGATGATCGAGAAGGAAGCGGCCGGAGCGGCGAAGAAATAGGCGCCGCGCTCCTTCAGAGCGGGTCGAGCGCCATGAAAAGGTTGTTCAGCGACTCGGCGAGCGTCGGGTGCGCGAAAATTGCTTCCTTGATCATGGGGTAGGGAAGCTTCCCCATCATCGCGATCTGCAGCATCGACATGATCTCGCCGCCTTCCACGCCGAGGATGGTGCAGCCCAGGATCTGCTGCGTCTTCGCGTCCACGATCGCCTTCATGAAACCGCGCGTCTCGCTCATCTCCTGCGCGCGCGCCACACCCCTCATCGGCAGCCTCGCCACACGGTAGTCGATGCCGCGTTTCTGCGCCTCGGTTTCATTGATGCCGACGGTCGCGAGTTGAGGATCGATGTACATGCAGTTCGGCACCGGCCGCCCCTCGATAGTCGCATTGCCACGGTTCAGCCAGTTCTCGCGCAGGATACGGAAGTCGTCGTAAGAGATGTGCGTGAAGGCCGGGCCGCCCTTGACGTCGCCGATGGCGTACACATCGGGCACGTTCGTCTCCAGCTTCGAATTTACCTTGATGAAGCCCGAGGGGTCGGTCTCGACGCCCGCCGCGGAAAGGCTCAAGCGATCCGAGTTCGGCACGCGGCCGAGCGCAAGCAGCAGGTGGCTGCCGACAATTCTCTTCGCTTTTCCCGCCCAGGCAAGCTCCACGCGCAGGCCGCCGGCGTTTTTTTTCAGGCGCGTCACCTGCGCTGAATTCAGCACCTCGATGTCGTCCTCCTCGAGGATTTTCTCGACCTCGGCCGAGACGTCCGGATCCTCGCGCGCGATCAGCCGCGGATCGCGGTTCACCACGGTCACCCGCGCGCCGAACCTGCGGAACATCTGGCAGAACTCCAGGCCGACGTAGCCGCCGCCGAGCACGATGAGATGCTTGGGCAGCACGGTCAGCTCCATGATGCTCGATGAGTCGAGGAAGGGGATCTCGTCCAGGCCGGGAATCTGCGGTACCGCCGGCCGGCATCCGGCGTTGATGACGATTTTCCTCCCCTCGATCTCGCGCGTGCCGCCCGCCTTCAGCTCCACGACGACGCGCTTGGCGTCCCTGAATCGCGCCTCGCCGAAGATCAGTTCGATATTGGCGGTCTTCTCGAGCGTCTTCTGAACGTAATGGCGGAAGCTCTCGACCATGCGGCGCTTGCGCTCGTACACCCGACGCATGTCTACTTTAACGGGGCCGACTTTCACGCCGTAGTCCTTCGAGCGCCGAGCGAGATAAGCGACGCGGGCGCTCGCCACCAAGGTCTTGGTCGGCGTGCAGCCGACGTTGATGCAGGTCCCGCCGAGGTGCTCGCGCTCGATCACGGCGACCTTCCAGCCGGCGCGCCCGAGCGCGATGGCGAGCGGCTTGCCTGACTGGCCGGTGCCGATGACGATGGCGTCGTAGGCTGAGTTGTTCATCTTGCCTCCTCGGAAATGGAGAGACCCGCCTTACGCGGACACGGCGATTCGGCCAAGTATAATTCGGCGATGCACTACGCCGCCGCGTTTCCCGTCGCCGCCCTGTTCGTGGCGACGGCCGCCGCGCAGGACGCGCAGCTCGTCGAGCAGGCGAAGAAGCGCTGGGCCGAGAGCCCCCACGGGCCTATGCTCGAGCGCATCCTCCCGCCGACCTTCGAGCCGCGGCAGCTGCCCGAGCAGAAATCGCGCGGCGCGAGCCTCGTCGTCCAATACTGCGTACAGTGCCACAACTTGCCCAACCCGGCGATGCATCATGCGGCGAAATGGCCGGCCATTTTCGAGCGCATGGTGGTGCGCATGAGGGGCAGGGGCAATCTGGGCGAGCTGATGCACGAAATGATGGCAGGGGTGGAAGCGCCGAGCGTGGACGAGGCGGAAGCCCTGCTCGCCTATCTGCAGAAGCACGGCCAGAAGCCACTCGATCCGAAGAAATATCCGGCAGTGAACCTGCCCGAGGGGCAGTCGTTCAAGCTCGCCTGCCAGCAGTGCCATGTGCTGCCGGACCCGAGGCGTCACACTGCGTCGGAGTGGCCCGCGGTCGTCGCGCGCATGGAGAAGAACATGGAGTGGATGAACCGCGTCGTCGGCAACCGGCGCGAGCCCGACGAGCCTCAGCTGAGAATCGAGGAGATCAACGCGTTCCTCGCCAAGTACGCGAGGAAAGGCTGATTCAGGAAGGTACCGCCATTCCGCGCTTCACCCCCGGTCTCGCACCGATCGCGTCGAACCAGCGTTTCACGTTGGGAAAGGCATTCAAGTCCGTCTTGTGCCACTCGTAGCGCGCGACCCAGGGATAGGTGGCGATGTCGGCGATCGAGTATTCGCCGGCGAGGTATTCGGATTCGCCCAAGCGCTTATCGAGCACTCCGTAGAGGCGGTCCTTTTCCCTGGTGTAACGTTCGATCGCATAAGGCACCTGCTCTTTTGCGGAGCGCAGGAAATGGTGCACCTGGCCGAACATCGGCCCGACGTGGCCCATCTGGAACATCAGCCACTGCAGCGCCACATATTTGCCGCGATCCGGCTTCGGCAGGAATTTGCCGGTCTTCGCCGAAAGATAGATCAGGATCGCGCCAGATTCCATCATCCGGATGGGTTTCCCGTCTGGGCCTTCGGGATCGACGATCGAAGGGATCTTGCCGTTGGGATTGATCGCGACGTAATCCGGAGAGAATTGATCGCCCGCTCCGATGTTGATCTTATGGAGGTTGTACGCGAGACCGCATTCCTCCAGCATCACGGAAACCTTGCGGCCGTTGGGAGTGCTCCAGGTATAGAGCTCGATCATCGTTTCCTCGACGGGTTCGGAAGCCGCGCAGTTTATCCCGAAGCCCGGTAAAGTAAAGCCATGCTGAAATGGGTCTTGGCCCTCGTAATCGCCCTTGTAGTCCTCACGGTACTTTCGCCGTGGCTGTCTAGATACGGGCTCGGCCGGCTGCCGGGCGACCTCACGGTGCGCTACAAGGGGAGGCTCTATTACCTTCCCTTCGCCAGCACGATCGTGCTCTCGCTCGCCCTGACGCTGCTGGCGCGGCTCCTCTGAGGCGGCTCCGCCGCCTCCCTCGCGGCGAGGCGCTTCTCGAGCGCAGCGAGCTTCTTGCGTATCGCATTGCCCGCGAACATCTGCGGGTTGGAGGGTGGATAGCCCTCGGTCCGCTCCCGGTCGCCTACCGCTTCTTTCGCCGCCTCGAACGCATCGACAAGCGAAAAGGTGTCCCGCAGCGCCTCGTCGTAGAATTCCTGGCTGAACCAGGTGTAGTCGCTGTCGTAGTCGCATCCGAAAGAGGAGTGAAACGCGTCGGCGGCGGTGATGATGAGAGTGTTGTCGTCCTTGAGCGGCTCGATGAACCCCCCGGAGAAACAGGCCGAGATCACGATCACTTTCCACTTGATGCCGCTGTCGGCGAGCATGCGCGCGAGGGCGCTCGGCGTGAGCTGCGCGAGCTCAAGGGGCGGGAGATCCAGGACGAGCCTGTAGTCACTGTCCCCGTGAGTAGCGATGTGCAGGAGCACGATGTCCTCGTCGGTATTGATCGCGTTGCCGAGATGTGCAAGCGTAGCGCGCAGGTTGCTCGCCGTGGCGATCGGATAATTCTTCAGGGTCGCGGTATTGTTGATGAGCGCGATCGACCTGCCCGCGGCGTCGAAACGCTCCTCGAGCAGTTCCTTGACCGAAACCACCTCCGAGTAGAAGGTGTCCTGCCCGCTGTCTCCCGCAACTCCGACGAAATACAGATCGACGACACCGCGCCGCTCGGGGCTGAGCGCTGCAAGCTGCTCGTCGAGCAGGATTCCCTGCCGGTGGAACACTTCTTCCTGCGTCAATCGCGGACGCGCGGCTTCGGCCCGGTCATCCTGGGCCGCGATCCAGAGCTCCGTGCGCGGGAAAACGGCGACGAAAATGGCGAAGAGCCCCGCAAAGAGGCCGAACGCCAGGACCGAGGGACGGCCGCGCCACCCGGTGAGTACGTACAGGGTGCGCGGGAGCACGGCGAAGCCCCAGGCGACGAACGCCCAGTACACGGCATCCGCGTCGACGTCGACCGTTTCCAGGCGCATCGCCGCCTGGACCGCGACTCCCGCGACTTCGAAAACGGGATCCGTCGCGACGAGCAATACCGCGAACGCCACGGCGAGCTGCGCTTCCCGAAACAGTCTCGCGGCGATAAGACAGGCGCCGAGCACGAGGGGAATCTCGGCGAGCGCCACGGTAAGGGCGCCGAAATCGACGGTGCCAGGAAAACCCGCGCGCAGCATGCCGCCGGCGAGCCAGATACCGAGGCTCGCGAACACCAGCGCGACGTACTGTCCGATCGAGATGCGAAAATCGAGTGCGCGCACGGGCAGGAAAAGCGCAAGGCGCGTGCCGGCGAGGAGATTCTGCTTGAGATCGTTCCACAACATGGCGGTTTCGGATCGAGGTTCCATCAGCCGAGCGCCTCGATGGCGGCGATCCGCGCGCGGCGCAGTCTTGCGGCGATATCGGGTTTTGCGCCTTGCGCGGCGATTTTCGCGGCATCGACGCCGGTGGCGGCGCCCAGCGCCCGCCGAAGCACTACGCGGGGCACGTAGGGTATTTCCGCCCAGCCGCGCTCACCCCGTTCGACGCAGGCAATGACCGCGAGCAGCTCCTCGAAGCGCTCGGTCCGGCGCAGGGCGTCGCAATGCTCGAGCAGCTCAAGCAGCTCCGGTGCAGCGAGCGCCGGGGCGCGTCTTATCGTCTCGGCGTGCCGCCGGGCGAGCACCGCGAGATCGCGGCAATCGCCGGGCGCCTTGAGGCGCTCGCTCAGCGCGCGCGTCGCCTGAGCGTCGGGCGCGCCGAAAGCGACCAGGGCGAAACGCGGCGCGAGGCCCAGCCGCTCGGCGGCCGCGCACTCGAGCGCGCGGACGAGAACGCGCGCGGGGTCGTTCGCCGGCCGGCCGTGCTCGAAAGCGAGCTTCAACTCGGGCAGGAGCTTGTCAACTAGGCCCGCTTCGGCGAGCACGGGGAACATGAGAGCCGCGTCACCCTCCATCAGGCCCCTGGAAAATTCCTGCCACACGCGCTCGGGCACGAGGGCGTCGGCCTCGCCGTTTGCGACCATTGAGCGCATCAGCGCCATGGTCTCCGGCGCTACCGCAAAACCGAAGCGCGCCGCAAAGCGCGCGACCCTCAGAATGCGCACCGGGTCCTCGACGAAAGCCGGGCTCACGTGCCGGAGCAGCCCGCGTTCCAGATCGGCCGCGCCGCCGAAGGGGTCGACGAGCCGCCCGGCGTCGTCGCGTGCCATCGCGTTGATCGTCAGGTCGCGGCGTTCGAGGTCCTGCTCGAGCGTGACGTCGGGCGCTGCGTGGATCTGGAATCCCTTGTAGCCGCGCGCGACCTTGCGCTCGGTGCGCGCGAGCGCGTGCTCCTCGTGGGTCCGCGGATGCAGGAACACCGGGAAATCCTTGCCCACCGGTTTGTAGCCGAGTCGCACCATCTCCTCCGGCGTGCTCCCGACCACGACGTGGTCGCGGTCTGTCACCGGCAGGCCGAGGAGCTCGTCGCGCACCGCTCCGCCGACGGTGTAGATCTTCACTGTGACCTGCCCTCAGTTCGCCATGTCGAATGATCGAGGAGGAGACGCCTAGCGGCCGGCCTTGTAGCGAAACCAGCTGTAGCGCGAGCGCGGGAGCACGCCGCGGAGATAGACGGGCGCCACGGCCTCGAGCGGCGTGGGCTGGATGGAGAAGGGGAAAGCGCTGTTCGAAACGCTGTCCACTTTCATCGAATTGTAGTTGTCGCGCGACATGAGCTTTTTGCCCGGCTTCCATTCCATGGCCCAGGCGCTGAGGAAAGAAAGGCGGTCGGAAAGGCCGATGACGGGCCGTGGGTGGCCACTCGCGCTTCCGGCGTACTTCACGAGCTCGCGCAAGGTATAGACGCGCGGCCCGCACAGATCATAGCGTTTTCCGATGCTGTCGCGATCGGAGAGGCTCGCCCTGAAACAACGCGCCACGTCCTCGACGCATACGGGTTGGAAACGCGCCTGAGGACTGGGAAGGAGCACGAGCGGCAACCAGCGCTGGAGCTTGGCGAAAGTGTTGAGAAACTGGTCCTCCGGTCCGAATATCACCGAAGGCCGGAATACCGTCACCGCCAGCTCGTTCTGCGCCGCGAGCACCCAGGCCTCGCCTTCGCCCTTGGAACGCAGGTATTGGCTGGGGCCTTCGGCGTGCGCATGCAGCGCACTCATGTGCAGCAGGCGCGGCACGCGCCTTTTGTTGCACGCCTCCACGATTTTTTGCGGAAGCTCGACGTGGGCGCGCGCGAATTCCGGACCATAGGGACGGCCTGGGCGTCCATGCAGGATACCGACGAGATTCACCACCGCGTCGCAGCCGGCAGCGAGCTTGACGAGCGTCTCCGGATCGTGCACGTCGGCCTCGACCACGTCGACCGTCGGCAGAAGAATCAGGTGCTTGGCGCGCTCGCGCCTGCGCGTGGACACGATGACGAAGTGCTCGTCTTCGGCGAGCTGGCGCACGAGATGCCGGCCGACAAAGCCGCTGCCGCCGATGACCAGTATGCGACTCATGGTGCCGCCGCGGAAAGCCCTAGTTTAACCGCGAAGCTCGCCTCCCAGGGTGGCCCTGTCCCAGGAAGAGCGCCTATTGAACGACGGGCTCGTCCTGTAACTCCGCCACGCCTTCAGAGGGGCGGCGCGGCAGGACCATGCCCAGGCGCGTCTTCAGCGGCGTCGGCTCGGTCCCGAGGACGGCGGCGTAGTAGACGGTGTTCGTCATCACCTTCTTGACGTAGTCGCGGGTCTCGCCGAAAGGAATGGTCTCGGCAAAGATCGCGCCCTCGACCGGAACGGTACCGCGCCACAGGCGCGCGCGCGACGGCCCGGCGTTGTAGGCGGCCGCAGCGAGCACGGGGCTCCCGTCGAACTGATTGAGCACGTGCTTGAGGTAATACGTTCCGAGCGCCGCATTGAGATCCGGCTCGTGCAGCCGCGCCCAAGAGAAGTTCTTCATCCGCATTCTCTGCGCCACCCACTTCGCCGTCGGGCGCATCACCTGCATGAGACCGGTCGCGCCGGCGGAGGATTTCGCGCCCGTGATGAAACGGCTTTCCTGGCGCACCACACCCAGCACCCAGGGCTCCTCGAGATCGCGCGAGCGCGCTTTTTCGGCGAGCACTTCGCGATAAGGCGCAAGGTAGCGGACCGAAAAGTTGTGGACGAAGACCGTCCTGTCCGCGGTGCCGATGGCCCGGTCCCAGGCTTCGTTGCGCCGCGCGAGCTCCGCCGCCGCGAGCAGCTTCCGGTCCTCCATGCCGCGGATCGTCCAGAGCCACTCCTTCGTCGCCTCGGTCCGCATGTCCAGGCGATAGAGCGCGAGCGCCCGCGCGAGCCCGGGGGTCGCTGCGACCTCGGCGATCTCGCCTTCGGTGGGTAGAGGAGCCCGGGCTGGAATCCGCAAGCTCACGCCGAGCTCCTCGGCGGCCAGGCGCCCGTAAAAAGTGTGTTCTCCTGCGATGCGCTCGAAATAACCTTCGGCTTCCAGCGGGCTGCCGAGCTCGCGCTCGGCCCGGCCGTACCAGTAGATCCAGACCGGATCGTTCTTCGCGAGTGGAGACATCCGGTCGATCGAGCTTCGGACCTCGGCCCACTTGGCTGTCCTCATCGCGATTCGCGCACGCCAGCCGAGTTGCTCGTCGGTGAGCGCTCCCGCCTCGCCGAACCAGTCGAGCGCCTCGGGCACCTGCCGGAGCGCGCCGTTCATGGCCAGCATCAGCCAGACGTATCTGCGATCCCCGACGGGGAAGGCATCGCTCAAGCCGCCGCTCCAGAAGCCCGCGGCAGCCCGCACATCCGCGTCAGCAGCCAACGTGAGAGCGGCGATGACCAGCTCTCGATCGATCACCTTGGCCAGATCGACCTGCGAATTCCTTAGAAACTTGACCGGCGCGCGGATGACGGCGCTGAGCCGTCTCGCGTCGATGGCTTCGCCGCGCGGCAGAAACTCCATGGCGCGCTTGGCCGCAGCCATGAGCCCGGCGGCGACCAGCACCCGAAACCGCTCCCATGCTTCGCGCGAGCCGAATTGGCCTGCCTTGTGAATCGCCCGGGCCAGAGCGAGGCAGCCTTCGGGAAGCTCACGCGGCGCGTTCCAGAAGGGCCTGAAATCGCCGAGCACCGACACATCCTCGCGCTTCCAGCGCGCGAGCAGCATGTAGCACGTCACTTCGGGATCGTCGCCGGAGAGCGCTGGATATTCGGCCTGGAACAACTCCCATCGTCCGCTCTTGCCGAGCACCTTGAGCCAATCGGCGCGCAGCTGCTCGGCGAGCGCAGTACCCGGATATCGGGAAAGGAAGTCGCGAACTTCTTCGGCGGATGCGCCAGGAAGCTTGAAGAAGAGCTGCCAGTACTCGACATAAGGCTCGAGCAGATGGTCTTTGAGTTTTGGAGCGAGCGCTGCGAGCTTGGTCCGTTGATTCGCTTCGAACGCATCGCGGGCGGCAAGCAATGCCGCGTCCTGCGGATCGAGCTTCGCCGCGTAGCCGGGCGCGGCCGCGACGAGGACGACGGCAAGGCAACGGAGCAGCGCTCGTATCAAGGTTTACTTCCTCCTTTGATAGAATACATACTACAGGCATTTTTCGTGCCAGATGAAGGTCTCCGCACGTGAATTCTTCCGAGCTTTCCGCCTGGCGCAAGAACGAACGCACAAGGCTCCTGCGGGAACGCGAAGCGCTCGCCCAGGAGACCCTGGGCGAGTTGCGCTTGCGGATCGACCATCACCTTGAACGCGCGTTCCCGGATCTGGTGCACGGAATCCTGGCATTTTGTTGGCCGTACAGGAACGAATACGACTTTCGTCATCTGGGCGCTGCCCTGCGGCGACGCGGAGCGAGGACCGCGCTGCCGGTTGTCGTGGCTCCCAAGACTCCGCTCGTTTTTCGCGAATGGAAACCCGGCGTGGAACTGGCCGACGGGCCGCTTGGCATCCCGTACCCCGTCGGCTCGCCGGAAGTCAGCCCGGATCATGTGCTCCTGCCGATGGTGGGTTGGGACGCAGACGGATACCGTTTGGGGTACGGGGGCGCCTTTTTCGACCGCACCCTGGCGGCGCTTGCCAAGCGGCCGCGGGTCATCGGGATCGCTTACGAGCAGGCTTTCGTGCAGACGATACACCCGCAGCCGCACGACATTCCCGTGGATTTTGTCGCCACCGAACGCGGCGTGTACCGCCGCGAGCCGCAGGGGCTCAAGTTCCTGGACGACCCGCAAGCTTTCTCTTCGCCGCCCTGCTACGCGGGAGAGATCGCGCCCGGATATTTCGGAGAGGAACCGAAGGCCTAGCTCAACCGAGAAACAGCCGGTACGCCGGATTGCGGCTTTCGTCAACGTACGGATACGCGAGCAGGGTGAGAAAACGCTGGAATTCGCGCATCTCGTGGCGCGGTACCTGCATGCCGACCAGCACCCGGCCGTAGTCGCTCCCTTGATTGCGGTAGTGGAACAGGCTGATGTTCCAGTCGGTGCGCATGGCCGAAAGGAATTTCATCAGCGCCCCCGGGCGCTCCGGAAACTCGAACCGGTAGAGCAGCTCGTCGGGCGCCCCGCCCGCGCTCTTCCTGATCCCCTCGGGTGCGTGGCCCCCGACCATATGGCGCACGTGCAGCTTGGCCATCTCGTCATCCGAGAGGTCAAGGGTCTTCAGGCTCTGGCGCTCCAGCACCTTGACGATTCTCGCGGACTCGTCGCGGCTGTGCACCTCGACGCCGACGAATACGTGCGCTTCCTTGGGATCGGCGATGCGGTAGTTGAACTCGGTGATGTTGCGCGCCCCGAGCGTGGCGCAGAACTTCTTGAAGCTGCCGGGGCGCTCGGGGATGGTGACCGCGAGGATCGTCTCGCGCCGATCCCCTACTTCTGCCCGCTCGGCGATAAAGCGCAGCCGGTCGAAATTCGTGTTCGCGCCCGAGGCAACAGCGACGAGCTTCTTTCCGCGCACTCCGGATTTTTCAATGTAGGCCTTGGCGCCGGCGATCGCCAGCGCGCCGGCGGGCTCGAGAACCGTGCGCGTGTCCTCGAACACGTCCTTGATCGCCGCACAGATCTGGTCGGTGTCGACGAGGATCACGCCGTCGAGGAGCTCCTTGCACAGGCGGAACGTCTCTTCGCCGACCTGTCTCACGGCGACCCCATCGGCGAAAAGGCCCACGTGGTCGAGGACGACGCGCCTTCCGGCTTTCAGCGAGCGCGCCATGGCGTCGGCGTCCACCGGCTCGACGCCGACGACCTTGATCGCCGGGCGCAGCCGCTTGATGTAGGAAGCGATGCCGGAAGCGAGCCCTCCGCCCCCGATCGCGACGAACACGGCGTGGATCGGGTGCGCGGTCTGGCGCAGGATTTCCAATCCGATCGTGCCCTGGCCCGCGATCACGTCCGGATCGTCGTAGGGGTGAACAAAGCCGAGCCTGCGCGCCTTTCCGAGCCGTCTCGCCTCGACGTACGCCTCGTCGTAGGTATCGCCGTGCAGAATGACTTCCGCCCCGCGTGCCCTGACCGCGTCGACCTTGATCTTGGGAGTCGTCACCGGCATCAGGATCAGCGCACGGCAGCCGAGCTTCTGCGCCGCAAGCGCCACGCCCTGGGCGTGATTGCCGGCTGACGACGCGATGACGCCGCGCTTGAGCGCGGCGGAGTCCATGTTCGCCATCTTGTTGTACGCGCCGCGCAGCTTGAAGGAGAACACCGGCTGCATGTCCTCGCGCTTGAGCATGAGGCGGTTGCTGAGCCGCGCGGAGAGATTGGACGCGACCTCGAGCGGCGTCTCCACTGCCACGTCGTACACCCGCGCTCTCAGAATCCGTTCCAAATAGTCGTTTCGCATAAGAGCAAAACCCTTTCGAGGGGCGGTTTTTCATGACCCCCCTTTTGGGGGTAGGCCGATACTCTACACGAGACCGGTTTTTACCTCTATTTTTCGTGCGTGTAAACCCGGGTAGAATGCCGGCTCGGGAGGAGCCGATGCCGAAGCCCGGGAAAAAGGCAAGACAGGCGTTCTGGGAGCGCGGATACCTCGCGCACGGATACTGGCTCGGAAAAGAGCGCGTCGGGCAGGTCAAGCTCGGCCCGAAGAAGGAATGGGACGGGATCTACCGCTGGCAGGCGGGCAATCATTCCGGAGAAGCCGCCACCCTCGAGGAAGCCAAACTCGCCGTGGAACAGGTGGTGCTCGTCGGCGCGAGCCAGTTGGCGCTTTTCGACAAACCCTGAAGGCTGACCGCGGCTACGCGGCAGTCAGCTTCGCGTATTCCAGCGCGAGCCATTTCATCCCCTGCTTGCCGAAGTTGACCTGCAGGCGGGCGTCGGTGCCGGATCCTTCCGCGTTGACGATGACGCCCTGGCCGAATTTCGGGTGCAGCACCGACTGGCCGATGCGGAACCCGTGGCCGGGGGTTTTGGCTTTGTAGCTCTTTGCCGGCACGGGCGCCCAGGCCGCGTCGTCGAATTTGGCGCGCCCCAGGCGCGGCGTAAGTCGCTTAACGACTTCCTCGGGGAGCTCGTCGAGGAAGCGCGAGGAGACGTTGTAGCGCGTCTGGCCGTGCAGCATGCGTGTCTGGGCGTAGGAGAGGTAGAGCCGCGTCCTCGCCCGGGTGATCGCCACGTACATCAGCCTGCGCTCCTCTTCCAGGCCGTCGTCTTCCAGGACGCTCTGCTCGTGGGGAAAGAGGCCCTCTTCCAGCCCGGTGATGAACACCGCGTGAAACTCCAGGCCCTTGGCCGAGTGCACCGTCATCAGCTGCAGCGCATCCGTGCCTTCGGCCGCCTGGTTCTCCCCCGATTCCAGCGATGCGTGCGCGAGGAACGCCGAAAGATCGTGTTCCGCTTCCTCGTTAGTGAATGCTGCGGCCGCGTTCACCAGCTCGTTCAGGTTCTCGACCCGGTCGGCACCGTCTCTTTCGGCCTTGTAATGCGCGACGAGCCCGCTCCTCTCGAGCATCACCTCGACGACCTCGGGCAAAGGCAGCCCCTGCGTCTCCGCCTTGAGCGATTCGACCAGGCGCAGGAACGCGCCAACCGCCGCGCCGCTTTTCCCGGAAAGCCCGGAAGCCGCCTTGTAGAGGCTCGCATCGCCGGCCTTTGCCGCATCCTGCAGGGCTTCGAGTGAACGCGCGCCGATTCCGCGCGCAGGGAAATTGGCCACGCGCAGGAAGGCCCCGTCGTCGTCCGGATTCGCGGCAAGCCGCAGATACGCGAGCGCGTGCTTGATTTCCATGCGCTCGAAGAAGCGCAGGCCCCCGTACACGCGATACGGTATGCCGTTCGAGAAGAGCGCGTGCTCGATGATGCGCGACTGCGCGTTCGAACGGTACAACACCCCGATATCGGCGAGACGAAGCCCGCTGCGCTTAAGTGCCTGCACTTCCTCGGTGAGCCAGCTCGCCTCGTAGCCGTCGCTTTGCGCCTCGTACACGCGCACCGGCTCGCCGTGCCCGGCGGAGGTCCACAGGTTCTTGCCGAGGCGCTTCCTGTTGTGGGAGATGAGCGCGTTGGCCGCGGCGAGGATATGCCCGTGCGAGCGGTAGTTCCGCTCCAGGCGGATGACGTTCTCGACGTGGAAATCGCGCTCGAATTCGGCCATGTTGCCGACGTGCGCCCCGCGAAACCGGTAAATGGATTGATCGTCATCGCCGACTGCAAACATGATGTTTTTCGGCCCGGCGAGCAGCTTCAGCCAGCGGTACTGGAGCCGGTTGGTGTCCTGGAACTCGTCCACCAGGATGTGCCGGAAGCGGTTCCGGTAGTGCTCGCGCAGGATCTCGTTCCTGGAAAGGAGCTCGAAGGTGCGCAGCAGCAACTCAGCGAAGTCCACCGCGCCCTCGCGCTGGCATTGCTCGTCGTAGGCGGCGTAGATCTCGGCGTAACGGCGGGTGATTTCGTCCCTGATCTCGACGTCTCGCGCGCGCCTGCCCTCCTCTTTCTCTGCGTTGATGAAATACTGCGCTTCCCGCGCTGGGAATCTGTCCTCGTCGACGCCGAGCGCCTTCAGCACGCGCTTCACCGCGGCGTGCTGGTCCTGGGAATCGAGGATCTGAAAGAGCTGCGGCAGGCCGGCGTCGCGGTAGTGCGCGCGCAGCAAGCGGTTGCACAGGCCGTGAAAGGTGCCGACCCACATGCCGCGGGTGCTGATCGGCAGCATCGCCGAGATGCGCGTGAGCATCTCGCGTGCCGCCTTGTTGGTGAAGGTCACGGCGAGAACGCCGCTCGGGCTCACGTTCCCGGTCTGGATCAGCCAGGCGATGCGAGTAGTGAGAACGCGCGTCTTCCCCGAGCCGGCGCCAGCGAGGATCAGCGCCGACTGGTCGGGAAGGGTGACTGCGGCGAGCTGCTCGGGATTGAGGTTTTCGAGGAGCGACATCGGACCGGCGCGAAAGGCGTCATTTTACTTCAGCGCCTGCCCGCGGCCGGGCGTATCAGGGTTCAGGTGCCAACCTTGTACGTGTGCCCCCCGAGCCGGGCGTGCCCCTTGAGCACTTTAGCCACGGTCTCTGCGTCCTTCTTCGTCGCGAAACCGGACAGCCGCACGCCGTACACCCGCTTGTCCCCGACCTTTTCCGGAACGATCTCGGCCGGATATCCCGCGCTGCGCAGATTCCTGTAAAGATCGAATGCCCGCTGGGACGCGAGTCCCGAGGCGGACGTGATTTTCCATTTTCCGCCGCGCGTCGACACGCCCCGACCCTCCTGGGTTTCGGTCTCCGCCGCCCACTCCCTCAGCTGGTCCGGCATCACCGTCGCGACCGGCCGCGACAGCCCGCTTTCGTGGACGTAATAGGACAGCCGCTGATCCATGGTGAACGGGGTGTCGTTCGGCTGGGTGATCTCGATCCTGCCCTCGATCAGGCAGACGAGCTCGCGGTCCGGCGCCGACTTGCCCCACAGGTCGGTGCCGCGTATGCCGGCGTTCACGGTCTTGATGCTGATGTTCACGTCGCGCTTGCCGCGGAATTGCGCGAACAGCTCGGAGGTGAAGCGGAACGCTCCTTCGGCTACCTTCAGCGTCGCCTCAAAAACATTGTTGCCGCGCATCTGCATCCCGCCGAGGAAGAGCGAGCTTTTCTCGCCCAGTTTCACCGCGCTGCCGTCGGCGGTCTTGAGAAGCAGGCGCGAGCCGGCGCCGGTCCTCACCTGGTCGTTGTCCTTGAGCTCCATGCCCGGCATGAGCGGTTGGCTCGCTCCACCGCGGTCCACCCAAGCGGGCATCTGCACCGCTTCGACCATTGCAAGCGGCGCGGGCTGCGTCCGCTTCGACTTGGACTCGGACTGCGCCATCGCGGCGCCGCCTGCACCCAGCGCGAGCGCGCCGAGCAGCGCGACTATCGACCCTTGTCTCACCATGATTGACTCCAATCGCTTTGCCATGCGTGTTGATACGAACGCAAGGCGGATGCGGCGCGCCGCCGACCCGCGCGGCTATAATTCATGCTTTTCCCGAACCTGCTCATGCAGCCCCAGTACCACCCCGAGATCGTCGAGCGCGAAGCGCAGGAGCACTGGGAGCGGACCCGCGCGTTTCGCGCGATCGAGGAGCCGCCCGGAAAAGGCGGCCGCCCGAAGTTCTACTGCCTGTCCATGTTCCCCTACCCTTCGGGCAAGCTGCATATGGGGCACGTGCGCAACTATACCATCGGCGACGTGATGACCCGCTTCCGCCGGATGCGAGGCTTCAACGTGCTTCAGCCGATGGGCTGGGACGCTTTCGGTCTGCCCGCCGAAAACGCCGCGATGGCGAACGGCGTGCCGCCCGCGAAATGGACCTACGACAACATCGCCTACATGAAGAAGCAGCTTCAGTCGCTCGGCTTCGCGATCGACTGGGAGCGCGAGCTCGCCACGTGCTCGCCCCAGTACTATCGCTGGAACCAGTGGCTGTTTCTGCGCATGCTGGAGAAAGGTCTCGTCTACAAGAAGACCGGTACGGTGAACTGGGATCCGGTCGACCGGACGGTGCTCGCGAACGAGCAGGTGATCGACGGCCGCGGCTGGCGCACCGGGGCGCTCGTCGAGAAGCGCGAGATCCCGATGTACTACATGCGGATCACCGCTTACGCCGAGGAGCTGCTCACCGCGCTCGACGCGCTCACCGGCTGGCCCGAGCGCGTGAAGACGATGCAGGTCAACTGGATCGGCAAGAGTCACGGCGTCAACATCGGCTTCCCTTACGAGCTTGCCGGAGAAAAGAAAGTGCTGCGCGTCTTTACCACGCGAGCCGACACGCTGATGGGCGCCACTTTCTGCGCGGTCGCGGCGGAGCATCCGCTCGCCGCGCATGCATCCCGTTCGGACAAGAAGCTCGCGGCCTTCGTCGAGGAATGCAAGCGCGGTCCGGTGATGGAGGCCGACCTCGCCCAGCTCGACAAAAAAGGCATGCCCACGGGCCTTTTCGTCACGCATCCGATCAGCGGAGAGAAAATCGAAGTCTGGGTCGGCAACTACGTGCTCATGGCCTACGGCGAGGGCGCGGTGATGGGCGTGCCGGGGCATGACGAGCGCGATTTCGCGTTCGCGAAGAAATACGGGCTGCCGATCAAGCCCGTGATCGACGTCGGCGGCAAACCGTACGCGACCGACGCCTGGCAGCCCTGGTACGCGGACTACGGCCGCTGCGTCAACTCGGGCAAGTACGACGGTCTGGATTATCAAGGCGCGGTGGATGCGATCGCCGCGGACTTGAAGGCGAAAGGCCTCGGCGACAAGCAGGTCACCTGGCGCCTTCGCGACTGGGGCATCTCGCGGCAGCGCTACTGGGGCACGCCGATCCCGATTGTCCACTGCGATGCCTGCGGCGACGTCCCCGTCCCGGACAGGGATCTGCCCGTGGTGCTGCCGGAGAATCTCGTTCCGGACGGCACCGGCAATCCGCTTGCGAAAACGCCGTCGTTCGTGGATTGCAAATGCCCGAAGTGCGGCAAGGCGGCCAGGCGCGAAACCGACACCATGGACACCTTCGTCGACTCGTCCTGGTACTTCATGCGCTTCGCCTGCCCGGACCAGAAAAAAAGCATGGTGGACGCGCGCGCGAAGTACTGGATGGCGGTCGACCAGTACATCGGCGGCATCGAGCACGCAATCCTGCACCTGCTTTACTCGCGCTTCTGGACCAAGGTGATGCGCGACCTGGGACTCGTTCCGGGCACGGACGAGCCATTCATGCGCCTGCTCACGCAGGGAATGGTGCTCAACGAAATCTTCTACCGCAAGGAACCGAGCGGCCGCATCACCTACTACAACCCCGCCGATGTCGAGCTCAAGCACGACGACAAGGGCCAGCGCACCGGCGCCGTCTTGCGCTCCGACGGCAAGCCGGTCGAGTCCGACGGCCTGGGCACGATGTCGAAGTCGAAGAACAACGGCGTCGATCCGCAGGACTTGATCGAGAAGTACGGCGCCGACACGGCGCGGCTTTATATGATGTTCGAATCCTCGCCTGAAGATAGTCTGGTGTGGTCTGGCGAACGTATCAAAGGCGTCGGCGGGTTCTTGCACCGGTTGTGGCGTTTCGTATATGAACATGTATCCGGAGGTCTTGAATCCGGATACACCAATGGTGAGCTGAGCCCGGAACTACGCGAGGTACGTTTTGCGCTCCACAGCGCTATCGCGAAAGTCACAGACGACTACGACCGTCGGCTGAAGTACAACACCGCAATCGCTGCGGTTATGGAATTCATGAATTTACTTTCAAAGTGTTCCGACACGAGCTCGGTCGCCCGTGCAGTTCGCCAGGAAGCACTCGAAGCCGCGGTCTTGCTGCTCTCGCCGATCGTCCCGCACATCTGTCACACACTTTGGCGCGAGTTGAAGCCGACGGGGGATGTGATGCGCGAGCGCTGGCCCGAGCTCGACGAATCGGCACTGATTCAGGACGAAATCGAGCTCGTCCTTCAGGTCAACGGCAAGCTCCGCGGCCACATGCGCGCGCCTAAATCCGCCGGGCGCGAGCAGCTCGAGCAGCTCGCGCTCGCGCACGACGCGGTGACACGCTTCACGAACGGCCAGGCGGTGAAGAAAGTCGTCGTGGTTCCCGGACGGCTCGTCAATGTGGTCGTTTGAGCGTTCCTCTCGCGCTGCCCTCGCCGGCGTGATGGCCGCGCTCCTCGCGGCTTGCGGCTTCCATCTGCGCGGACAGGCGCAGCTCCCTTTCGAGACGCTCTACATCCCGGGCAACAACCCGCTCGTGGTCGAGCTGAAGCGCAACCTCGCCGCGGCGAGCAAGACGCGCCTTGTGGGGAGCGCGGGCGACGCGCAGGCCGTGCTCGGCTTCACCCAGGAGCTGCGGGACAAGCTCATTCTTTCCTTCAGCGCCGCAGGCAGGGTGAGCGAATATCAGTTGCGCTACCGCGTCGGATTCCGCGTCACCGATCCCAAGGGCGCACAGGTGTATCTGCCGACGAGCGAAATCCTTCTCACGCGCGACATGGCGTTCAGCGACGCGCAGGTGCTCGCCAAGGAGGCCGAGGAAGCGCTGCTCTACCGGGACATGCAAAGGGACATGGTGCAGCAGATCATCCGGCGCCTGGTCGCGGCGAAGCCGGCGCCGGTCCTCATGGAATAGGCATGGCCGCTCTCAGGCTCGAACAACTGGAAGCGCATCTCGCGCGCGAGCTCCGGCCGCTTTACGTGATCCACGGCGACGAGCCGCTGCTTGCGCTTGAGGCCGCCGGCGCGATCCGCGCGCGCGCACGCGCAAGCGGGTTTTCGGAGCGCGCGGTTCTCGCGGCGGAGCGCGGCTTCCACTGGGGCGAGCTCGCCGCGAGCGGCGCGAGCCGCTCGCTCTTCGGCGACAAGAAGCTGATCGAGCTGCGCCTTTCGGGCAAACCCGGCAACGACGGCGCTGAAGCGATCGAAGCCTTTTGCGGAGACCTCCCGCCCGACGCTCTCACCCTCGTGACGCTGCCGCGCCTTGACAAGGCCGCCCAGGCGTCCTCCTGGTTCCAGACGCTCGAGCGCCAGGGAACCGTCGTCAACGTCTATCCGGTCGAGCGCACGCGGCTTCCCGAATGGATCGCCGCTCGCCTCGCGCGGCAGAAGCAGCGCGCGACTCCCGAAACCCTGCAGTTTCTCGCCGACTGCGTCGAAGGCAACCTCCTCGCCGCGCACCAGGAGATCCAGAAACTCGCGCTGCTCCTGCCCGCCGGGGAGCTCGACTTCGACGCCGTGCGCGAGGCGGTGATGAACGTGGCGCGCTACGACGCGCAGAAGCTCAGCGAAGCGATGCTCTCGGGCGAGCGCCCGCGGCTTGCGCGCATGCTCGAAGGCCTGCGCGGCGAGGGCGAGGCGCCTCCGCGCGTGCTGTGGATCCTCGCCGAGGAAATCCGCGCCATCTGCCGCGTGCAAAACGGCATCGCCGCAGGCCGGCCGGTCGCCGAGGTCCTGCGCGAAGCGCGCGTGTGGGGCGATGCGCGGCAGACCCTCGTGGGCCGTGCCGCGAAAAAGCTCCCGCGCGCGTCATTGCTCGCGGCGCTCGAGCACGCAGCGAAGGTCGATCGCGTCCTCAAGGGCATCGTCAAGGGCGATGCCTGGGATGAGCTGCTGCAGCTTGGGCTGCGATTCGCGGGCTGATCAGACATCCGCCTGGTGATCAAGCGGGCCGGGATCAAGGCGGGCGAGTAGCCTGAGACCGTCACTCCTTCCCGAACACGCGCCGCCACAGCGCGCGCGTCGCGTCGATGTGGTTTTGTACCTCTCCCGCGGGCACGCGCGCGTACTTTGCGCCGTTCAGGCGCAGCCGGTGCTGCCGGCGGCGGAATTCGCGGTAGGCGTCGCGCACCGCGCCGGCTGAATCGCCGGGAATCAACTCCAGCTTCGCGGCGAGCTTCAGCAGGGCGATGTTGCCCGCGTTGGCGGTGAGCTCGGGACGGCGGTGCGCATGAGCGAGCACCAGCATCTGCACGATGAATTCGATGTCGATCATGCCGCCGCGGTCGTGCTTGACGTCGAACAGGTCGCTCTCGTTCGGGTGGCCCTGGAGGAGCCGCTCCCGCATCGACAGCACGTCGTCGCGCAGCTTCGCCTCGTCGCGCCGCAGCTGCAGAATCGCGCGCCGCTCCCCCTCGAACGCCGCACCGACCGTAGCCTCGCCCGCGCAGAAGCGCGCCCGCGTGAGCGCCTGGTGCTCCCAGGTCCAGGCCGACTCGCGCTGATAGCGGCGGAAGGCGTCGATCGAGCTGACGAGGAGCCCGCTCCCGCCCTCCGGGCGCAGGCGCAAGTCGATGTCGAACAGAACGCCCGCAGCGGTGCGGCTGGTGAGCCAGCGGCTCAGGCGCTGCGCGAGGCGCGCGTAGATTTCCGGCGCCCGGTCGTCCGGATCTTCGTAAAGGAAGATGAGATCGAGATCGGACGCGTAGCCCAGCTCCTTGCCGCCGAGCTTGCCGTAGCCGACGATCGCAAAACGCGGCTCGTCCCGATGGCGCTCGCGCAGCTGCGTCCAGCACAGCTCCAGCGTCACCTGCAGCATGCGGTCGGTGAGGTCCGAGAGATCGTCGGCCAGCCGCTCGACGGACAGCACGCCCGACAGATCCTGTGCGAGCAGGCGGAAGACCTGCGCGTGATGCGCCTCGCGCAGCCAGTCCATCTGCCGTTCCTCATCGCCCTGCCGGGCTGCGAGCTGATGCCGGAGTTCCCGGGCGAAAGCGTTCCAGTCCGGCCGCGCGAACAAGGCGCGCGCGTCGAGCAGCTCGTCGAGAACGATCGGATGCCGGTTGAGATATTCCGCCGCCCAGCTCGAGGCGCCGAGCAATTGCGCCAGGCGCGCGAGCGCCGCGGGGTACTCGTCGAGCAAGGCGAGATAGGCGGCGCGGCGGCTGACCGTCTCCATGAACTCCAGGCAGCGCGCGAGGGCCGCGTCCGGGTCTTCCCGCGCGGCGGATTCCTCGATGATTCTGGGAACCAGGGCGTCGAAACGGGCCCGGCTCGCCTGCGGCAGGTTGTCGTAGCGCGCGCCCGAGCGCACTGCCGCAAGCCGCGCCGCAGTCCCCGCGGCGTCGCGAAAGCCGAGCTGCGCCAGGTGCGTTTCGGTCTGCTCGGACCCGGCCCACAGCGCCGCGAGCGAATGCTTCGGCACTTCGTCGATCGAGAACACCTGCTCGAAATGCGAGGACACGCGCGCCCGGTGCGCCTCGAGCGCAGCGCGGAACGCATCCCAGGAATCGAAGCCCATCGCCCTGGCGACGAGCGGGCGGTCCTCCGTCCGCCCGGGCAGCTCGTGCGTCTGCGCATCGTCCAGGTACTGCAGCCGGTGCTCCAGGCGCCGCAGGAACACGTAGGCCTTGGAGAGCTCATCGAACGCGGCATCGGGGAGCAGTTTCTTTTGCGCGAGCAGCGCAAGGACTTTCAGCGTCGGGTGGATTTGCAGCGCCGGGTCACGGCCGCCGCGGACAAGCTGGAACGCCTGCGCGATGAACTCGATCTCGCGGATGCCTCCCGGCCCGAGCTTGATCTGATCGGAGAGCTCCCTGCGCGCCACTTCCTCGCGGATCTGCCCGTGCAGCTCGCGCATCGCCGCGAACGCGCCGTAGTCGAGGTACTTGCGGTACACGAACGGGCGCACGATCGCGGCGAGCGGGCCGTTCTCGCCGCCGGACCCGAGCGCACGCGCTTTGATCCAGGCGTAGCGCTCCCATTCCCTGCCCTGCGTGACGAAATATTCCTCGAGCGCATCGAAGCTCGTCGCGAGCGCCCCGGAATCGCCCCAGGGGCGAAGGCGCATGTCGACCCGGAAAACGAAGCCGTCCCCGGTGGATTCGCCCAGCGCGGCGATGAGGCGGCGCCCCAGGCGCGTGAAGAACTCGAGCTTGCCCGCCGCCCGCTCGCCCTCCTCGGGGTAAAGGAAGACGAGATCCACATCCGAGGATACGTTGAGCTCGCCGCCGCCGAGCTTCCCCATGCCGACCACGACAAGGTCTTGACCCCCAAAATGCGCGAGCGCCGTATCGATGGCGACTTCGGCGAGCGCGGACATCGTCCCGCACACTTCGTCGAGGTCGGCTGTGCCCGAAAGATCGCGGGCCATCGTACGCAGGAGCACGCGCTGGCGCAGCATCCGCAGCGCGGAATGCAGGACGCCTTCCTCCCCGCCGCCGCGCTCACGCAGGAACGCCTGCATCGCTTCGCGCGCCCAGCGGCCCTCCCCCGCGCGCTCCAGCTCCTCGCGCAGCTCGGGCCTTGCGGCGACGAGCCGGCGGGCGTAGCGTGAGTATTCGAGCGGGTCCATGTGCAATCAGCCAGGTACGGGCGACGATGACGTTTGCATCGGCCTAAATATGGTTTTAGCATGGCCCGCCGGACGACTACGTGTCCGCTGTGCAAAGGAGGCTCCCGTGATCACAGGCCGGACGATCAACACGAGGCTTATCGCAGTGGCTGGCTGCGTCGGCTGGTTCATGTTCGCCTGGGCGATCGACAAGCTCTGGCTGACCGTCCAATGCGACCAGTGCGTTGCCCTGTTCGCGTTCGACTTCGAGCTGAGCAGCAAGGACATCCTGCACCTCAAGACCGACAGGGTCAGCACGATTTTCCTGTTCATCGTCCCGCTCGTCCTGTATTTTTTCGCCGTTGTTCCGTATAGGGATCCGATCTCGCCACGGGCCTGGCTCGAGACGCTCTACAAATGGAGTCGCCCGGTCGTTTGGCTGCTGGCTGTACTTGTCTGGGTATGGGCGCTCGAAACCACCTTCAGCCTAGTGTCGGCCCATCTGCCGGATTTTTTCTCGTCCTACGTGGACAACTATCTGGTGAAGATCTCCGGAACCGCGCTCGGCGTCAAGGACATCGCGCTCACGGGCAAACTGGGTGCTTTCATCGGATTGATCGTCGGTTTGTATTTCTTCGTCGTACGCGGAGTCGCAGAGAGCCTTTGATCCCTCAAGCGTCGCCTGCACAGCGCCGCTCACCGGCGTAAGATTCCCCGGATGAACGCTCCTCTGGACATCAAGTCCTATATGCTCGAGGTGGGCCGCCGGGCGCGAGTCGCGGCGCGCGAGCTCGCGCGCGCGGACACGGACGCCAAGAACCGCGCCCTCACCGCCGCGGCCAAGGCGCTCAGGCGCGACGCTAAGAAGCTCATCGCCGCCAACGCAGACGATCTCAAATCGGCCCGCGCAGGGGGCAAGGACGCGGCGTTCATCGACCGCCTGACGCTTGCTGAAAAAACCATCGAGGCGATGGCCGAGGGCCTCGAGGAGGTTGCGAAGCTTCCCGATCCGGTGGGCGAGGTGAGCGAGCTGCGCGAGCAGCCTTCCGGGATCAAGGTCGGCAGGATGCGCGTGCCCCTGGGCGTGATCGGCATCATCTACGAATCGCGCCCCAACGTCACCGCCGACGCCGCGGCGCTGTGCTTGAAGGCGGGCAACGCGTGCATTCTTCGCGGAGGGTCGGAAGCGATCCGCTCCAACCAGGCGATCACGGACTGCGTCCACGAAGGTCTTTCCGCAGCGGGCCTGCCTGAGGCCGCGGTGCAGATCATCGAAACCGCGGACCGCACGGCGGTCGGGATCCTCCTCTCGATGAACGAATACGTGGACATCATCGTGCCGCGCGGCGGCAAGGACCTGATCGAGCGGGTGATGCGCGAATCGCGCATTCCGATGATCAAGCATCTGGACGGGGTGTGCCACGTCTACATCGACGAGCGCGCCGACGTCGAAAAGGCGATCCGTATCGCCGACAACGCGAAGACTCAGCGCTACGGCGTGTGCAACGCTATGGAAACGCTGCTCGTGAACGAGAAGATCGCGCCGAAGATTCTACCCAGGCTGGCGAAGATCTATATGGACAAGGGCGTCGAGCTGCGCGGCGACGACGAGGCGCGCAAGCTCGTCGCCGCGATGAAGCCCGCGACCGAGGAAGACTGGTACGCCGAATACCTCGCGCCCATCCTCGCCGTGCGCGTGGTGAAGGACCTCGACGCGGCGATCGAGCACATCGGCAAGTACGGCTCGCAGCATACCGACGCGATCGTCACCGAAGACCAAGCGAGCGCCCGTCGTTTCCTGCGCGAGGTCGATTCGAGCTCCGTGTTAGTGAACGCTTCGACGCGGTTCGCCGACGGTTTCGAATACGGCCTGGGCGCGGAGATCGGCATTTCGACCGACAAGCTGCACGCGCGCGGTCCGGTGGGCCTGGAGGGCCTGACCTCGCAGAAGTACGTGGTTTTCGGGAACGGCCAGATCCGCAGCTGAGAGCTTTCTGAAAAAAACTCCTGACCGCCGCCGGGCCGCTGCAGCGCCAAAGGGCGCCCCGATCGGCATCATGGGCGGCACCTTCGACCCGGTTCACTTCGGGCACCTGCGCCTTGCGCAGGAGGCGTTGGAGATCCTGGGCCTCGCGCGGGTGCGCTGGGTGCCCGCCGGGCGGCCCTGGCACCGCGGCGCGCCGCTCGCGCCGGCCGCGCACCGTCTCGAGATGGTGCGCCTCGCGATCCAGAAGAACGACCTGTTCGAGCTGGACGACGCCGAGATCCGCCAGACCGCGCCCGGATACACCGTCGAGACACTGGAACGGCTGCGAAGGGAATTCGGCCCGCAGCGTTCTCTCGTGCTGCTCTTGGGGACGGACGCCTTCCGCAATCTCACTTCCTGGGAGCGCTGGCACGACCTGTTTCCCCTCGCGCACGTCTTCGTCGCGCAGCGTCCCGGGCATTCGCTCACCCCCGGTGGTATGCCGGCGGCGCTCGCCGCGGAGTGGCGCAAGCGTGCCGGCACCCCCGATGTCCTGCGCGAGCGGCCGGGGGGAAGCGTCGTCACCTACGGCACCACGGCGCTCGACATTTCCGCGAGCGCCATCCGCGCTCACTTCGCCCAGGCGCGCAGCCCGCGTTACCTGCTGCCGTCGGCGGTCCTCGATTACATCGGGGCGCACGGACTGTACGCCAAGGAGAACGGCGCTCCCTGATGACGGACGTTCGCAAGCTCCAGAAGGCCGCGCTCGCGGCGCTCGAGGACATCAAGGCGCGCGAGGTCGAGGTCTTCGACGTGACCCATCTCACCTCGATGTTCGACCGCGTGATCATCGCGAGCGCGGACTCTGCCCGCCAGTTGAAGGCGCTGGCGAGTCACGTCCAGGAAAGGGCGAAAGCGGCGGGCGGCCGCGTCTACGGCGTGGAGGGGGAGGAAGGCGGCGACTGGGTGCTGCTTGATCTGGGCGACATCGTCGTGCACATCATGCAGCCGGCGGTGCGCTCGCACTACAATCTCGAAGAGCTGTGGGGCCAGCCGAAGCCGCGCAAGGCGCGCCCCCGGCGGAAGGCGGTTTCGGCGCGCGGCAAATGAAACTGTTCATGGTCGCGGTGGGTACCCGGATGCCCGGCTGGGTGAACGAGGCTTTTGACGAATATGCGAAGCGCATGCCACGCGACCTGAGGATCGAGCTGATCGAAGTCCGGCCCGCACCCCGAGCGGGCGGCAAGACGACCGAGCAGATGCTCGAGGCTGAGGCCGAGCGCATCGGGCGCGCTGTGCCGCGCGGGTGTCTGCGCGTCGCGCTCGACGAACGGGCGCGCGAATTCACCACGGCCGAGCTTGCGCGCTGGCTGGCAGCGCAACGCCAGGGAGGACGCGATATCGCATTTCTCATCGGCGGCGCGGACGGTCTCGCGCCCGCGGCGAAAAGCGGCGCGGAACTCGTGCTGCGCTTGTCCGCGATGACGCTGCCGCACGCTCTGGCGCGGGTGCTCCTCGCCGAGCAGCTCTATCGCGCAAGCTCCATTCTGCACAACCATCCCTACCACCGCGAATGATCAAAAACCCGGCAAGGACCTTGATCTATCTCGCTTCGCGCAGCCCGCGCCGGCGCGAGCTGCTGAAACAGATCGGCGTTTCGTTCGAAGTGCTGGTGCTGCGCGAGCACCCGGCGCGCGGTGCCCCCGACGTGGACGAGTCGCTGCTGGCGGGAGAGCTGCCCGACGATTACGCCCGCCGAATCTGCCGCGTCAAGGCGGAAGTGGGCTGGGACCGGGTCGTGCAGCGACGGCTGCGCAGGTTTCCGGTGCTCGCCGCGGACACCGTCGTCTGCATCGACGAGAAAATTCTCGGCAAGCCCGCCGATCCTGCCGATGCGGTGCGGATGCTGCGGCTGCTCTCCGGACGCGAGCACCGCGTCCTCACTGCGGTCGCGCTCAAGTTCGAGGCGCGCACCGAGCTCGTCGTGAGCGAGAGCCGGGTGCGCTTCTGCGAGCTCACCGAGCCCGAGCTCGAAACCTACGTCGAGAGCGGCGAGCCGACCGACAAGGCGGGCGCCTATGCGATCCAGGGCCGAGCTGCGGCTTTCGTCACCGAGCTGCACGGCAGCTATTCCGGGATCATGGGGCTGCCGCTGTATGAGACCGCGCAATTGATCGGGAAATTCGGCCCGTGACCGAGGACATCCTGATCAACTGCACGCCGCAGGAAACCCGCGTGGGCGTGATGCAGGCGGGCGTGCCGCAGGAGCTGCACATCGAGCGCGCGGCGAGCCGAGGTCTGGTAGGTAATATCTACGTCGGGCGCGTGGCACGGGTGCTGCCCGGCATGCAATCGGCGTTCATCCAGATCGGTCTGGAGCGCGCCGCGTTCCTGCACGTCGCCGACATCTGGGAGGAGCGGCACAAAACGCAACCGAGTGACGCGCCGGCGAAGCCGATAGAGCGCATCCTTTCGGAGGGCCAGTCGCGCCTCGTGCAGGTGATCAAGGACCCCATCGGCACCAAGGGAGCGCGCCTTTCGACCCAGATCTCGATCGCGGGGCGGCTGGTCGTCTATCTTCCACAGGATCCGCACATCGGCATTTCGCAGCGGATCGAGGACGAGACCGAGCGGCAGCTGCTGCGCGAGAAGCTCGCACAGCTGCTGCCCGCCGACGAGACCGGGGGATTCATCATCCGCACCGTCGCGGAGACCGCCACCGAGGCCGAGCTGCGCGGGGACATCGAGTACCTGAAAAAACTCTGGCACGGCATCCGCGGCCGCGCTTTCACCTCGCCCGCGCCGACGTTGCTCTACCAGGACCTTTCGCTCGCGCAGAGGGTGCTGCGCGACATCGCGGGCGAAAGCACGGGCCGAATCATCATCGACTCGCGCGAGAACTTCCAGAAGCTCCAAGAGTTCGCCGCCGAGTACACGCCCAAGGTGCTCGCGAAGCTCGAGCACTATACCGGCGAGCGGCCGCTTTTCGATCTTCACAACGTCGAGGACGAGATCGAACGGGCGCTGGCGCGGCGAGTGGAATTGAAGAGCGGCGGCTACCTCATTCTCGACCAGACCGAGGCCATGACCACGGTCGACGTCAACACCGGCGGCTACGTGGGGACCCGCAGCTTCGACGATACGATCTTCAAGACCAATCTGGAGGCGGCGCACGTCATCGCGCGCCAGCTGCGTCTGAGGAATCTCGGCGGCATCATCATCATCGACTTTATCGACATGGAAAGCATAGAACACCGTGCCGCAGTCCTGGCGGAATTGAACAAGGCGCTCGCGCGCGACCGGACCCGCATCACGGTGAACGGGTTTACGGGACTGGGACTCGTCGAGATGACGCGCAAGCGCACCCGGGAATCGCTCGAGCACGTCCTGTGCGAGCCCTGCGCGACCTGCGGCGGGCGCGGCGTGGTCAAGACCGCACAGACCGTTTGTTACGAGGTTCTGCGCGAGATCCTGCGCGAGGCGCGCCAGTTCAACGCGCGCGAGTTCCGCATCCTCGCCTCCCAGTCAGTGATCGACCTGTTCCTGGAGGAGGAATCGCAATCCCTGGCGATGCTCGGTGACTTCATCGGCAAGCCCGTGTCGATGCAGGTCGAGACGAGCTACGGGCAGGAGCAGTTCGACATCATCCTCATGTAGCCCATGGAAAAGGAAAAACTCTCGGCTCGGGAAGCCGCGCTCGTCGCAGCGGCGCGCCGCGAGGCCGAAGCGCGCAAGGAGGGCGCTGCGACAACCGGGGCCCCGCAGGCGGCTCCCGCCGCAACCGGGCAGCCGGAGGCGCCGGACGGGCCCAAGCCGAGTCCCGCCGAGAGGCTCGCGCAGCTGATGGCGGAAGAGCGTGCCGAAACCGAGCGCAGGAAGAAGAAAATGCGGCGTTACGGGATCGTCATCCCGGCCGCGATCCTCGCGGTCTTCGCCCTCTGGGTGGCGCGCGTGTTGACGCGCCGCCGGTGACGCGGCGCCTTCGCTGCGACGGCGCGCGGGGGCTAGCCACGGCGGAATGAACATCGGAGAATATCTGTTTACAGCCGCGCTTCCCAAACCCCCGCACGCTCCAAAAGGAGGAAGAATGAACGACCGAGCCAAGTTCGACGACCCGCACCTCGAGAGTCTCCTGCCGAAAGTGCCGTTCACGCGGCGCGGCTTCATCGCCTCGAGCCTCGCCTCGGGCTTCGCCCTCGCGGCCGGACCGGTCGTCGCGCAAACCGCGATCATCACGCCCCCCAACGGTCTGGACGTGGGCGCCGCCCAGGTCCCGGTTTCCGGCGGCAACCTGCCGGTCTATTTTGCGGCGCCGAAGAAGGCGGGCAAGTACGCCACCGTCGTCGTGATTCCGGAAGTCTTCGGCATGCACGAATACCAGAAGGACATCTGCCGGCGCCTCGCCAAGGCGGGCTACTACGCCGTCACGCTCGATCCGTTCTTCCGCATCGGCGATCTCTCCAAGATCGCCGATATCAAGGAAGTGATAGGCAAGGCGAACACCCTTGCCGACGAGCAGATGTTGTCGGACCTGGATGCGCTGGTGGCCTTCGTCGAGAATCAGCCCAAGGCCAACACGAAGAAACTCGGCATCACCGGCATGTGCCGCGGCGGGCGTACCGTGTGGATGTACACCGCGCACAGCAACAAGATCAAGGCGG
>Ga0209131_1000181_pt1 | contig 45853 bp, 39 predicted proteins | sample GraSoi_2013_40cm_FD_185826 | JGI IMG/M metagenome (GOLD analysis project Ga0209131, IMG submission 185826) | Grasslands soil microbial communities from the Angelo Coastal Reserve, California, USA - Sample 9_17_2013_40cm (SPAdes) (version 2) | ecosystem: Environmental > Terrestrial > Soil >...
CCCGCCACTCACTGCGGCATCTTCGCGCTGAAGCCCTCGCTCGGCCGCATTCCGGTCTACCCGCCGTACATGGGCCGCGTCGCCGGGCCCATGACACGCACGGTGAGCGATGCCGCGCTCCTGACGAACGTCTTGTCGCGACCCGACCCGCGCGATTTCATGAGCCTGCCGGAAATCGATTTCGATTTCTCTTCCGGATTGGATGAGATAAAACCAAATCGTTTGAAAATCGGCTTCCTCCCGGACATGAACGCGGGCCTTCCCGTTCACCCCGAAGTGCGTGCGGCGGCGCAAGCCGCGGCGAAAGCGTTGTCGGATGCGGGGGCCGGAGTCGAGGAAATGCAATCCTTCCTTACGCCGGAGATGCTCGACGGCATGACGCGCTTCTTCGAAGCGCGCTCCTACAACGACTACATGCAGCTCCCGGCGCCGCGGCGGGGAAAAGTCCTGCCCTTCATCGCCGAATGGTGCACGTGGCGCGCAGAGCGGTTCAGCGGCCGCGACGTGATGCAGGCCTACACGCTGGTGATGGCGATGCGCGAAGCCGCGGTGGCCGCCTGCCAGCGCTTCGACTACGTCCTGTCGCCCACCTCGCCGATCCTCCCCTACGAGGCGGAAAGCGCGGCGCCGGGCGACGATCCGAGAAACGCTTTGCCGCACATCGCATTCACGGTCGCCTACAACATGTCGGAGCAGCCGGCCGCCTCGATCAACTGGAGCTGGAGCGCCGCCGGGCTGCCGATCGGAGTCCAGCTTATCGGGAAAAGATTCGACGACGCAGGCGTGCTGAAGCTCGCGCGCCTCGTGGAGAAGCTGAGGCCGCCGCAGCGCCCCTGGCCCGAATGACGGCGCTCAGGCGAAATACAGCAAACCCAGCGCCACCGCCGCCGGCACGGCCTGGACCCAAAGGATCTTGCGGCTCGCGGTGACGGCGCCGAAGACTCCGGCGACGATCACGCAGGCGAGGAAGAACCCCTTGATCGCGAGCCCCGCGGGCCCGAGCGCGAGCCCCCAGGCCAGCCCGGCGGCGAGAAAGCCGTTGTACAAGCCCTGATTCATCGCCAGCGACTTGGTCACTTCGGCCTTCGCGGCGGTCATGCCGAACGTGCGCAGCCCGAAAGGCTTGTCCCAGAGGAACATCTCCAGCACGAGAAAGTACACGTGGAGCAGCGCCACGGCGGCCACCGCGATGTCGGCGATCGTTTTCATTTTTGTCTCCCCTTTTAGGTGTGCACGGGTCAGGTATGCACGGGACCCAAGGGCCGCAGGCGCACGCCTTTGCGAAGCTTAGTCCACTTGAACTCCGCCGGGTCGGCGAGCGCGGGGCCGGGGGCCTTCACGACCAGCACCTCCCGCGCGATCGGCTCGAAGTCGGCGCGAAAGTGCACCGAGCTCTTCAGCGCGAGGATCCGCTCGGCGCGCGGCTCGACACCGAGGTGGCGGAACATCTCCTGGTCCGCGGCCTGGCATTTGCTCGAGGCGAGCGCCACGCGCACGCCCGGGGCGGTACGGCTGCGCAGGAGCGCCATCGGGCCGAGCTGCATGCGAAAGCCCTTGTACATCGGGCCGGTGCAGGTAAAGCGGCCGTCGCCGAGACGCTCCACCGTGAATTCGCCGGTGAAGGGCCCGTCGCCTTTCACCTTCGACATGCCCCCCAGCGAGAACGCGACCGTCGAGCCCTGCCCGGCCTCGTGCGCGCGCTGTGCCGACGCGGGGTCGATGAGCAGGCCGAGGACCGCGTCTTTCGGATTCTGGAAAATCAATTCGCCGAGCAGGCCCGTCGTGTCGCCGTTGCCGCCCGCGCCCGGGTTGTCCTGCGTGTCCGCGAGCACCACCGGCCGGCCCGGCTCGCCGCGCTCGCGTGCGCGGCGTACCGCCTCGCCGGGCGAATGCAGCTCCATGGCAAAGTCCTTTTCGGCGTCCGCGACGAGCCGCCGCAGCTCCTCGACGGCCTGCCGGGCGTTTTTTTCCTCGAACGAGAAGCCGAAAACCGACATGCCGCAGTCGGCGAAATCCGCCATCGCGAAGCCGGGAGCGAAGGACAGCGTCGCGTCATACCTTGCCTCTATTTTCGATAGTTCTTCATAAATGCTCTTGCAGGGCTCGATGGACGAGCACTGGGCGGGAAGCCCCGTCAGGTAGTCGAGCTGATGAAAGGCGCCCGCGACGCGCTTGCCCGCGCGCAGGATCCGGTCGAGCAGGCGCGCGGCGCGCGCGCCGGTGTCCGCCATGTCGACGTGCGGATAGGTGCGGTAGGCGACCATCGCGTCCGCGTGCTTCATCATCGCCGCGGTCACGTTGGCGTGCAGGTCGAGGCTCGCGACGACGGGCACGCCCTCGCCGACCGCCTCGCGCACGCGGCGCAGGATTTCGCCTTCGCCGTCGTCGAAGCGCTCGCTCACCATGGCGCCATGGAGATCGAGGTATACGCCGTCGAGCGGAAGGGCTTGCACTATCCTGAAGATCATTTCTTTCATCACGCGCTCGAACGCATCCGAAGTCACGTGCGCCGAAGGAGTGGCCGAGGCCCACGCCGTGCCGACGAGCTCGTGGCCCAGCGCACGCAGGGCCTGGATCGCGCCCTCGGCAGGAATGTTCGTGCCCCGCAGCGCCGGAAAGATCGACTCGCCGTACTGCGCGCCGGGCCAGCCGCCGCCGTCCTCGAAAGCCGCGTAGTCGGCCTTCGACGGCGCGAAGGTATTCGTTTCGTGCTGGAAGCCGCCGATTGCGATGCGAGCCATGCGCATAGGCGGGAGATTAAACCAGCACCGCGTAAACTATCGGCATGGACCGGCTGGATGCGGCGCAAATCAGGCTTCCCGGGGTGGAGGTTCGCGTGCTCGCGCGCTGCGATTCCACGAACACGGTGCTTTTCCAGGAAAAGACGCTCCGTTCCCCGGTCGTGCTCGCCGCCGAGGAGCAGACCGCGGGCCGCGGCCGGCGCGGCCGGCGCTGGCACGGCACCGCGGGCCGGGACATCAGCTTCTCCCTCGCGCGCCGCATCGCCCGGCCGGCGCGCGAGCTCGCCGCCTTGTCGCTCGTCGCCGGCGTCGCGACCGCAAAGGCGCTGCGCGCTCTCGGCGCGAGCCAGGCGGCGCTCAAATGGCCCAACGATCTCGTCGCCGACGGCGCGAAGCTCGGCGGCATCCTGGTCGAAACGCGCAGCCAGGGCGGCGCTTCGCTCGCCGTCATCGGGATCGGCATCAACTTCGAGTCGAACCCCGGGCTCCAGCGCCGCCTGCGGCGTCGCATTGCGAGCGTCGCCGATCTGATATCGTCGCCGCCGTCGCGCAATCAGATCATCGAAAAAACGGTCCTCGCATTGCTCGAGGCGCTGGACGCCTTCGAAGCGCGCGGCTTCGACGCCGCGCGCGAGGACTGGCTCGCGCTGCACGCGCACGCCGGCCAGCGGATCCGTGTGCGGCTCGCCGACGGCCGCAGGCTCACCGGCATCGCGGCCGGCCTCGCTGACGACGGCGGCCTGCGCTTGCAGACGCGCGGCGGCCTGCGCGAAGTACGCAGTGGCCAGGTGATGTCCGCGAGGGCGGCATGATCCTCGCCATCGACGCCGGCAACTCCCGCGTCAAATGGGGTTGGCTAGAAACCGCCAAGGACGGCAGGGGTTGGCTAGAAACCGCCAAGGACGGCAGGGACTGGCCGGAGACCGTCCGGGACGGCGCGGGCCGGCCCGAGCCGGAGCTGGATCCGGCCGGCGCCTTTCGCTGGTCGAGCATCGCCACCGTGTCGCTCATCGAGTTCGCCGCCTCGAGCGATCATCTCAACCCGTTCTCGGTGACCCACGAGGCGCCGGAGAGCATCGTGATCTCCAACGTCGCCGGCGAAGGCGCGCACCAGCTGCTCGTCAACTGGACCAGCATCTTCGACGCCGAGCCGCTGTGGCTGCGCGGCGAAGCGGAGCGCTGCGGGGTGCGCAACCGCTACGAGCGTCCCGAGCAGCTCGGGCCCGACCGCTGGGCGGCGCTCGTCGCCGCGCGCGGGCTGCACAGCGGCGCCTGCCTGGTGGTCAACGCCGGCACCGCCACCACCGTCGACATGCTCGCCGCCGACGGCACGTTCCTGGGCGGCGCGATCCTGCCCGGCATCGAGCTGATGCGCTTCGTGCTGCACGAGCACACCGGGCGGCTGCCGATCCAGCAGGGCAGCTTCCGCGAGACGCCGCGCAATACCGTGGATGCGATCGAGACCGGCTGCCGCCATGCCCAGGCCGGAGCGGTCGAGCGGATGTACCGGGCGTTCCGCGAGCTCGACGCCAATCCGCTGTGCGTGATCTCGGGCGGCGCCGGGCGCCCGCTGATGGACCAGCTCTCGGCCCCGCGGCGCTATGTCGAGAATCTGGTGCTCGACGGACTCGCGCGCATCGCGCTGAACGAGCTCGAGCCCGCGGAAAAAACTCCGGCCGGGGCGGCGCGATGAGGGCGCTGTTTCTCTTCCTGGTGCTCGGCAACATCGCGTTTTTCGCCTGGACACGATATATCGCGCCTGCGGAAGCGACCGTCGATGCGGCGCCTTTGGGGCGCCAGATCAATCCCGAGAAGCTGACCATCCTCGGCCCCGGCGAGCTTCCGGCCGCGCTGAAGCCGGTCCCGGTGCCGCCTGCCGCGCCGCCGCTTGCCGGCGCTCCGCTCGCCGCTTCCCCAGCCGCCGCCCCGGCCGCTGCCTCCGCGCCCCGGCCTGCCATGTGCATGGAATGGGGCAGCTTCACGCTCGCCGACGCGCCCAAGGCGGAGAAGGCGCTTGAACCGCTCCTGCTGAGCGGCAGGATCGAGCAGCGGCGCACCGAGGAGAAGGCGGGCTGGTGGGTGTTCATTCCTCCCCAGCCCAACCGGCCGGCCGCGCTGAAAAAAGCGGCCGAGCTGAAGAAGCTCGGCGTCGACGACTACTTCGTGGTACAGGACGAGGAATTCCGCTGGGCGCTTTCCCTGGGCGTATTCCGCACTGCGGAGGCCGCGCGGACCCGGCTTCTCGCGCTGCGCGCGCAAGGCGTGCGCAGCGCGCGGGTCGGACCACGCGAGATGATGGTGCCGAAGGTTTGGCTGCAGATGAAAGGCATCGACGCGGCGACGGAAGCACGGCTGAAGGAAATCGCCCGGCAGGTGGACGGCAGCGAGCTCAGGAACTGCCCGTCCTGAGCTAGCCGATCGGGTGGGCGCCGCCAGGCACGTGCTGCGCCACCAGCGCCAACAGCCGGTCGGCGCGCACGGGCTTGGTGATATAGCCCACCGCGCCGAGCTCCTTGCCGCGGTGGTCGCCTTCTTCCATCGAGGTCAGGAAGATCACCGGTATGTAGGGCAGCCCTTTGTCCGCCTTGAGCGCGGCGATGAACTCGAAGCCGTCCATGTGCGGCATGCTGACGTCGCAGAGGATCAGGTCGGGGGGGCTGCGCAGCACCATGTAGCCCGCGGCGATCCCGTCCGGGGCGACGTTCACCTCGTAGCCCGCCGCGCTCAGGTGCAGCCTGAGCAGCTCCCGGATGCTTTCGTCGTCGTCTACGATCAGGATGGAGGCAGACATGGGGAGGAGGACGGGTCGCGGGACCGGGCGGTTGGTGCTGGTGCCCCGACTCGAACGGGGGACCTACTGATTACGAATCAGTTGCTCTACCAACTGAGCTACACCAGCACTGACTGCAGCGGCGGCGATAATGGACAGCATCGGACTGCGCCACGTTTGGGACGCGCTATTCTATCGCGGGCTTGGTCTCCGTCGCCACAGTGAGCACTCTTCTCCAGGCATCGACCTTGCGGTGGCCCCGGCTGGCGGTCTGCCTGCTCGCCTCCGTGGCGCTGCATATCGCTGTTTTGGCGAAGGGACCGCGACCACCGCCGGGCAGGCCGAGCGAGCCCGTATTCGTGCGCCTCGTCCCGCTTCCGGAGCCCGAGCCGAAGTCCCGGGCACCTCGGTTCGCCCCAAAGCCGGAACCGTCCGCCGAGGACCGGCCGATGGCCGCGGCCAAGTCGCCGTGGGCACGCCGCGTCCCCGTCGCTCCAGCCGCACCGCCGCCGGCACCTCCGGGGACTCGAGCCGAGCCGCAGCGCGCGCCCTCGATCGCGGTGTACCCGGCTTACGCGGAGTTCGTCGAAGAGCGCCAGGCCGAGAAGCTCGCCGCGGATCAGCTCCGCGTGCCACGCGCGAACGCGCTCCTTCGGGCGCCCGAGGCGCTCGACCCGATCCGGCCTTCCTATCCGCGCGCGGCGCTCGAGCGGGGTCTCAAGGGCGATGTGCTGCTCGAAGTGTTTATAAGCGCCGGGGGCGCCGTCGACGATGTGGTGGTGGTCGATAACTACGGCAAACCCGAGCTCGCGGAAGCGGCGGCGCAGGCGCTGCGCCGCTCGGTGTTCCGTCCCGCCGAAGGCGCGGCCGGCGCAACGAGAAGCCGCATGACACTGCGCTTCGTCTTTACCTACGAATAGGCTTCGCAGTATCGGGCGTCAGCGCCGTTCCGGCGCCGTGAAATAATGCCCGCGCAAACCGCCGGGGCTGCCGTTCGCTTTTGCAGGATGGCCGTCTGTCGGGAAAGCCCCGCGGCCCTTGTCCGTTCAACTACGATCCATCCGTCAAAAGGGAGATTCGCATGTCGAGGCAACAAGGCTTCACCCTCATCGAGCTCATGATCGTCGTCGTGCTGATCGCGGTCCTCGCGTCGATCGCGCTGCCGCAGTACACGAACTATGTAAAGCGCGGGAAGGCGATGGAAGCCACCTCGCAGCTCGCCGACATGCGGGTCAAGCTCGAGCAGTGGTACCAGGACAACCGCACCTGGGCCGCCGTCGGCATCATCATTCCCATCGCGTGCACCGACAGTACTTCTACAGCGCTGCCCGGCAGGGCCGGCGGCGCCGCCGCCAGATACTTCTCGTACGCCTGCTCGGCCCAAACCGCGACCACTTATACGGTAACGGCCACGTCCCCCGGCCCCACGGGCGACGCAAGCATGGTCGGCTTCCAGTACACGATCGATCAGGCGAACGCCAAGACGACGACGCTCACCGCCTCGTCGGGGTGGGTCACGGCGACCACCACCTACAACTGCTGGATCACGCGAAAGGGCGATGCGTGCTGAACAGGCCGCGCGGCTATTCGCTCATCGAGGTCCTGATCGCGCTCGCCATCCTCGGCGTGCTCATGGGCCTCGGCATCCCCGCGTTCAATACCATGATGAAGAACTTCCAGATCCGCAGCGCCGCCGAATCGCTCGTCGCCGGGCTGCAAGCCGCGCGCAACGAGGCCGTGAACCGCAATACGTCGGTCCGCTTCCAGCTCGTCACTACGCTCACCAACCTGTGCGCCCTCGACGACAACGGCCCGCACTGGATGATCAGCCGCAACGTCCCGACCGGGAAGTGCGCTCAGACGGAGGTCGCCGACTTCCTGGAGCCGAACGACACCGCGATACCGCAGATACTGCAGAAGAGATTCGCGCAGGACGGTACGGCCTACATCGCGGCCACCGCGGCGGGCGTGCCCGTAAGCGCAGTCATCTTCAGCAGCCTCGGGCGGACGAACGGCGGCATCGACACCATCGATGTCACCAACCCCATGGGCGGCGCCTGCGAGGCCGCCGGGGGACCCTTGCGCTGCATGCGGATCCTGATCGGCGCCGGCGGCAAGGTGAAGATGTGCGATCCCAAGGTGGCTGTCACTACGGACTCGAGGTACTGCCAATGAGCTCCAGGCCTTTGAAGCGCCCCATGCGCGAGCGCGCGCGCGCCACCGGCATGCACGGGATGATGCTGATCGAAGCCCTGCTCGGGATCCTCATCTTCTCGGTGGGAATCCTCGGCCTGGTCGGGCTCCAGGCCGCGTCGATGAGAAATGCGACCGAGGCGCGCTACCGCACCGAAGCGGCCTATCTCGCCAACCAGATCGTGGGCCGGATGTGGATCGACCGAGGCATCGCGAATGCGAACCTCGCGAACTATGTCCTGACCACCGCCACGGTATGCACCGCGTCGACGGCTACCGCGCTTCAGCAGTGGCTTTGCGAGGTGGAACGCACGCTGCCCGGCATCACCGCGACCGTGGCGCGGCCCACCATCACGGTGGCCACGGATACCGTCACAGTGACGCTGCGCTGGAAGGCCGCGACCAACTCCACCATCACGGATGGTTCCGACATCCGCCGATACGTGCTCATCGCCAGGATCAACTAGGAAACGACGATGCGGCAGCGCTCTCAAGCTCAAGGCTTCTCACTGATCGAGATACTGGTCGCCGTTGCGATCGGCCTGATCGGCTGCGTGATCATCTTCCAGGTATTCGCGGTGAGCGAGAACAACAAGCGCTCCACCACGGGCGGGGCGGATGCCCAGGTCGCCGGCGCGCTCGCGCTCTTCACGCTCGAGCGCGATATCAAGATGGCCGGCTTCGGCGTCAACGAGCGGGTGGCGCTGGGCTGCAACATGCTCGGGTATACCAGCACGCGCACGCCGACGAACTACAACCTCAGTCTCGTGCCGGTGCAGATCCACGCGGGAGCGACTGCCGCGGCGTCCGACATCATCAGCGTGATGTCCGGCAACCCGCTCGACTTCGCCCCGGGGTACGGCCTGACCACGGCGAGCATGGCGCCCGGGGGCAACTTCCGCATGGAAAACCGCGGCGGAATGCATAAATACGATTTCCTGCTGGTGGAGCAGCCCAGCCAGGCGAACTGCAGCCTGGTGAATATCTCGAACCTTCCGCTCGACGGCTCGCCGCCGGCGGCGGTGGCCTGCGGCGGATCCAACACGACCGACTCGGTCGAGATCTGCAGCACCGCCAAGACCGATTCCGACGGCGTTTCGCGCACCTATAACCAGAGCGGAGGACTGACCGGCGCGCCGACTTATACGGTCGCGGCCGGCACCGCCAACACCCGCTATTTCAATCTCGGCGACGAGCCTGCGTTCAACGTCTACCGCGTCCTCAACGACGCGCTGCAGGTCTGCAACATGCGGCTGGCCAACTGCGCCAGCACGGCGGTGGCCAACTGGACGCCGATCGTGGAGAACGTCGTCTACATGAAGGCGTACTACGGCATGGATACGAACGACGACGGCAACGTCGACACGTTCGATCCGCGCATCTGCCGCGACACGACCGGCCCGGCCTACAGCTCCGGCCTCGGCGACAACTTCGGCGACCAGTGGACCACCAGCTCGGATACCAACGCGGACGGCCTGCACGACACCTGGACGCCGGGCGCGCCCACCGGCTATGACTGGTCGCGGGTCCTGGCGATCCGCATCGCGATAGTGGTGCGCAGCCAGCAGTACGAAAAGACCGACCTCACCGACGGCTTCAACATGGTGAGCGGCGTGATCAAGCTGTGGCCCGACGCGCCGGGCGCGGAGACGACCGGCTGCGTGAACAGCGCCGCGCTCACCGGCCCCGCCAGCACTGGGCCGACCTACACGGTCCCCGACACGAAATATCGCTACCGGGTCTTCGAAACCATCATTCCGCTACGGAACGTCCTATGGATGCCGGGTTGAAACTCGTCCGCTCCGGCCCTGGCCGGGCGCCGGCGCCTCGCGCGCGTCAGCGCGGCGTCGTACTTTTCATCGCGCTCATCGTGATGGTGGCGATGGCGCTCGCCGGCCTCGCGCTCGTGCGCGCAGTGGACACCAACGTGATCGTCGCGGGCAACATCGGCTTCAAGCAGGGGGCCACCGCCGCCGGCGACCAGGGACTCGAGGCGGGACGCACCTGGCTGCTCGCCAACGCCTCCACGCTCAGCGACGACCAGGTCGTCGCGAACACGTCGGCCTACTACTCGAACTGGCAGGACACCGTCGATCTCACGGGCAACGACCCGGCGAAGGCCGACTTCGACTGGACCAACAACTCGATCCAGGTCACGGCCGACGACGGCGCGGGCAACCGGGTGCGATATGTCATCCACCGGCTGTGCGCGGCCTCGAACACGACGCCGGCCTCGACCACCTGCGTCAAAGTCTCTTCGACCGGCGGAGCGCCGAATCCGTCCGGCGAGTACGGCGGACGGTTCGGCTATCAAGGCGGCGGCAGCAGCTCGTTCAACCTTACAAAAACAAACGTTTACTACCGCATCACTGTGCGCGTCGACGGCCCGAGGAAAACCTCGAGCTATGTCCAGGCGCTGATGTATTGAGAGGGAGGCAGTATGACTACAACTACAACTCGCGTTCTCGTAAAAAAGGCAATTGCCCAGGCGATCCTCGCCATCTATGGCGTCGCTCACCTTCCGTTCGCGCAGGCAACGCCGACGCAGATCGATTCCGAGCCGCTGGCGACTTCCGCGGGAGGCTCCGTCGCGCCGAACCTGATGTTCGTGCTGGACGATTCGGGCAGCATGTCGTCTCAATTCACGCCCGACTACGTCAACACCGGCCTGTGCCGGGACAGCGCCGACAACAGCTCGGCCCCCGATAACTGCATTCTCGGCAACCCGCCCTTCTCCAGCTCGAGCTTCAACTTCCAGTATTACAACCCGACGATCACCTACCTGCCGGGCTATGACCCTTCGCTCACGGCCCCGGCGGCCACGCCGGTCTACCTGGCCCGCTCGAACATGCCCAATTACAACACCGCGACGTTGTGGGCCGCGGTCGAGAACGATCCCTATTCGAGCAATAGCCCGAGCGGAACGTCCAACATCATTTTCGGCAACACCGACGTGGTGTACTGCAACAAGAGCAGTCCGAACACGGCCGAGCTGTTCAACTCGTCGATCTGCAAGGAGCCGGTGGATCATTCCGTGACGCCCACGGCGGAAGCCGCCGGCACGGGCGTCTGGCGCTATCCGAACTCGAACAGCTCGGGAACCCAGCAGAACTTCAACTTCGCGTTCCGCAGCACGCGCACCGGGACCAGCACAAACGTTATATCTCCGTACTTCTACACCATCAGCCAGGTGCAGTTCTGCGTGAACAAGTACGGCGCGGTGAGCTCGACCTCGCCGACCAACAGCAACGCTCCCAGCAAGCAGTCCTTCGGCAAGGGCTCGACGAGCGACGTCAGCTTCCCGTGCAACGCGCGCCGCTTCAATAACGGCACGAATAACTACCAATACCCGCGGTTCGGCCTGATTCCGCACGACGCAGCGGCTCCGAACCTTTTCGACACCCAGGCGCTCAACAAGCAGGAGGTGCTCAGCAACTCGGCCGGAAGCGCCACGGATAATGCCGCAGGCCGCTGGGCGGGCATGTCGGGGTTCAGGAAGTGGCAGATCGTCGAGACTTCGGCCGGCAGCAATACGCTTCCCGCCGGGTATCCGAGCCTCTCCGCGGCCGTGTACGCGAATCGCTCGGACTGCGGCTTTGCCGCCTGCAACTACACGCAGGAGATGACCAACTACGCCAACTGGTGGGCGTACTACCGCACGCGGATCCAGATGATGAAGACCGCGGCCGGCCTTGCGTTCTTCGACCTCGACGACAAGTTCCGCGTCGGCTTCATTACCATCAATCCGGGCTCTCCGGTCAGCACAAACAAGTATGTGCCGTTGAGGGTTTTCAACGCCAGCCAGAAAAGCAACTGGTACACCAGATTCTACGCGCAGGTTCCGGGCGGAGGCACGCCGCTGCGCGAGGCGCTGTCGCGCGTGGGCAGGCACTATGCGGGCAAGACCGACAGGATCAACAACGGCATGACGTTCGATGCCGCTTCGCTGAATCCGCAGGGCACCGCGGACTCGATGATCGCCTCCTGCCAGAAGAATTTCACGCTGCTCACGACCGACGGATACTGGACGGATGCCACCTCGGCTTACGACGGCGTCGCGAATTCCGGCTGGAAGATCGACGGCACGACGCGCATGGACAACCAGGACGTCGGACCGACGACCACCACTCCGCGGCCCTTCTACGAAGGCCCGACCGCTTCGACCGGAACGCTCGCGGACGTGGCGATGTACTACTACAAGAACGACCTGCGCCCGCCGGTCATGGTCGGATCGCCGGCCCAGGACATCTGGGAGGACAACGTCAAGCCCGTGGGCACGGACACGGCGCTCTGGCAGCATATGACGACCTACACGCTCGGCCTGGGTCTCGACGGCGTCCTGGACTATCAGTCGGACTACGACTCCACGCCGCCTCCGGCGGGCGACTACGCCGACATCGTCTCCGGCGCCAAGAACTGGACGCCGGTGACCACGACCGGCAACGACGAGTCGGCGCTCGACGACCTGTGGCATGCGGCGGTGAACGGCCGCGGCAAGTTCTTCAGCGCGCGCGACCCGAACGCGCTCACCGCGTCGCTCAGCGAAGCGCTCGGCAACATCAACGGCGCGAGCGGGGCCGGCGCCGCGGCGGCGACCTCGAACCTGCAGCCGGTCGCGGGCGACAACTGGGCGTTCACGCCCGAATACAAGTCGGAGCCGTTCCAGACCGACCGGCAGAGCCTGGCGTGGCACGGCGACGTCAAGGCGAAGACCATCGATCTCGTCGGCGGCATCGTGTCCTCCTTCGTCCTGTGGTCGGCGCAAAGCCTTCTGGATGGCAAGAGCGCCGCGTCGCGCTCGATCTATACCTTCACCAGCGACACGACGAATTTTCCGAGCAAGGTGAAAGCCTTCACCTGGACGAATGGGGCCGGAACCACGTACCCGACGGACACCAAGCTCACGACGGCCGAGCAGGCGTATTTCAATCCGATGCAGCTGTCGGCGTCGAACGGATGGACCTCCACCCAGACAGCGGCGAGCACCACCACCGCCAAGTCGCTGGTCGACTTCATTCGCGGGGACACGACGTACAAGGACACCGGCAACGCCGTGGCCACGGACCTTTACCGCGACCGCCTGCACATTCTGGGCGATGTCGTCTCGGCACAGCCGGTCTACATCAAGGCGCCGCCGTTCGACTATACCGACAACGGCTATACGAGCTTCAAGTCGACCCAGGCGGGGCGCATCGGCACGCTGTATGTCGCCGCGAACGACGGCATGCTGCATGCCTTCGAGACCGACCCGGACGGACGGCCCTACTTCCAGGTGAACGGCATCACCACGATAACGACCGCGGATGACACGTTCTCCACCGGCGCACCCACCAACGGCACCAACGACGGCGGCGGCGAGCGCTGGGCCTATATTCCGCAGCGCGTGCTGCCGAACCTGTACGCACTCGCGGCGAGCAACTATGCGCACCGCTGGTATGTCGACGGCACACCGGTGGTCGAGGACTACTGCGATACGACTGCAACCGGGCTCGGCTCGCTCACCGTGGCCGCGTACGCGTGCCCCGGCGCCACGTCCTGGAAGACGGTTCTGGTGGGTGGCCTGAACGGCGGCGGCCGCAGTTATTACGCCATCGACGTTACCGATCCGCTGAATCCGAAAGGCATGTGGGAATTCAGCGCCCGCGATCCGTCGCTGACGGCCTGCGCGGCCACGACCGCCGCGGCGGTCGGCCAGACCGGCGACTGCGACCTGGGCCTCACCTACGGCAACCCCATCATCACCAAGCTGCCGCTGGGCAATGCCAACTCGGGCAAATGGGTGGTGATCTTCGCCTCGGGCTACGACAACTTCAAGACCGTGGACGGCCCGGCCGCCAACACCGCCGGCGACGGCAACGGCTATCTCTACATCCTCGACGTCATGACCGGCAGGATTCTGGAGAAGATCCAGACCTGCACCGGCGCGGCCGGCACCGCCGGCGCCACGCCGACGGCCTACTCCGACGCGGACCCGTGCGGCTTCACGAAGATCAACACCTATCACCCGCTGTCGGATGACCGGACCGACAACTCGGCGGTGCGCGCATATGGCACCACGATCAAGGGCGAAGTCTGGCGCGTCGATCTGACGCAGCAGCTCTCGCCGCGCGCCTATCTCGTCGCGACGCTGAAGGACGCCGGCGGCACCGTGCAGCCCATCACCACGCCGCCGGAGCTCTTCCTGCCGAACGGACTGGATACGATCACCTACTCCAACCCGTGGTTTGCGCCGGCCGCTCTGTATCTCGGCACGGGACGCTATCTCGGGCTTTCGGATCGCACCACCACGCAAAGGCAGTCGATCTACGCGATCAAGGACATCCCGGGGACCACGACCACTCTGGCGAACGCGCGCACCTCGCTTCTGAGCCGGACCTTTACCACCGAGTTCACGCTCAACGGGCAAAACGTCCGCAATCTGACGGCTGCCTCCACGGCCAACCCGTTCACCACTTCGAGCGGCTGGTACGCGGACTTCCCGAACGATGCTTCGAACGCCCTCACCGGCGAGCGCGTGAACGTCGACTTCCGGATCATCGCCACGACGCTGGTGATCGCGTCCAACGTGCCGAAGGTGAATTCCTGCACCGCGGGCGGCCCGAGCTGGCTGAACTTCATCGACGTCAACACGGGAATCGCGATTGCCGGCCTGACGACCCCCTTCACGAGCGTGAAGCTCGGCTCTTCGCTCGTGGTCGGGATCAGCCCGATCCAGCTCGGCGACAAGATCAAGACCATCGTCACCACCGCCGACAACCAGCAGCTGACCTTCGATACGCCGATCACCGACATCGACTTCCAGGGCCAGCGCGTGCAGTGGCGGGAGCGCCCGCCGCCGGCGGCGGGCGCCAGCCGCCTCGCTAGCGCCGCGCGAGCTCGCGCGGCAAGGTGAAGACCACGCTCTCGGTGATCCCGTCGAGCGGCCGCACGCTCTCGGCGCCCATTGCCTTCAGCCGCGCGATCAGCTCCTCCACCAGGATCTCCGGCGCCGACGCGCCGGCCGTGACGCCGATGCGCCGCTTGCCGGCGATCCACTCGGGGCGCAGGTCGGCGGCGCTGTCGACCATGTAGGCCTGGGCGCCGATGTTCTCGGCGACCTCGCGCAGCCGATTCGAGTTGGAGCTGTTGGGCGAGCCCACGACGATGACCACGTCGCACTGCGGCGCCATGAACTTGACCGCGTCCTGGCGGTTCTGGGTCGCGTAGCAGATGTCGTTCTTCTTCGGCCCCTGGATCGACGGGAAGCGCGCCTTGAGCGCCTTCACCATGACCGCGGCATCGTCGACCGACAGCGTCGTCTGCGTGACGTAGGCGAGCTTGTCGGGCGAGGTCACTGCCAGCGCCGCGACGTCTTCCAGCGTCTCGACCAGATGGATTCCGTGCCCGGCCTGGCCGACGGTGCCCTCGGCCTCGGGGTGGCCGCGATGGCCGATCATCACGATCTCGTGGCCGCTCTTCAGCATCTTCGCCACCTCGACGTGCACCTTGGTCACCAGCGGGCAGGTCGCGTCGAACACCTTGAGGCCGCGCCGCTCGGCGTCCGCCTGCACCACCTTGGACACCCCGTGCGCGCTGAAGATCACGGTCCCGCCGGGAGGCACCTCGTCCAGCTCCTCGACGAACACCGCGCCCTTTGAGCGCAGGTTCTCCACCACGTACTTGTTGTGCACGATCTCGTGGCGCACGTAGATCGGCGCGCCGAACTGCTCGAGCGCGCGCTCGACGATCTCGATCGCGCGCTCGACGCCGGCGCAGAAACCGCGGGGATTGGCTAGCAGGACGTCCACAGGTAGGCCGATTTTCGCAGAAAAGCCCTCGGGTGACTCAGGCCAATCGACTCAAGTAAGCCGCTTCTCGTAGGCCGCATCGAACGCCGCCTCCAGGCGCGGGTGGATACCGCGCAGCCGGTCGACGACGCTTTTCGCCCATTCGAAGTACTCGCGCCGGCGCTCCAGGCTCCATTGCGCGGGCGGATGCACCGCGACATCGCGCAGATTGCAGATCTTGTCGGCGAGCTTGACGAGCTTCGCCTCGGGGCTGATCGACGCCGCGTGCTCCACCTGCAGGCGCTTGCGCTCGGCCTTGGGCAGGGCCTTGTCGTCGGTGACCTCGGCGACGATCCGCGCCACGCGCGCGCCGAACGCGCGCTCCAGCTCCTCGGGCGTGGTCGCCGTGTCCTCCACCGTGTCGTGCAGCAGCGCCGCCGCGAGCACCTCGACGTCGGTGACGCCGCCCTCGTTCACCAGCACGTCGGCGAGGGCGATCGGATGGTTGATGTAGGGCGAAGCCTCGGCGTCCTTGCGCCGCTGGTCGCGGTGCTTGCGCGCCGCGAACGACAGCGCCTTAAGAAGAAGCGCCAGCTCGCTTTTCATGGAAAACGAACCCGTCCAGGATGAGCAGCGCCGCGCCGATCGTGATCGCGGAGTCGGCGACGTTGAACGCCGGGAAGTGCCAGCCGGCGGCATGGAAGTCGAGAAAGTCGACCACGTGGCCGAAGCGCAGCCGGTCGATGACGTTGCCGAGCGCGCCGCCGAGGATCAGCGCGAGCGCCGCGCGCAGCAGGTCTTTTTCCGGGCTGCGCACGATAAGGACGCTGACGATGCCCGCGGCCACGAGCGCGAAGCCGACCAGCAGCGGCGTCTGCCAGCCCGCCTCGCGGGCGAGAAAGCTGAACGCCGCGCCCTTGTTGAACACGAGGACCAGGTTGAAGAACGACGTCACCTCGAGCCCTTCACCGGGCGCGAAGCGCGCGAGGACGATCCACTTCACGAGCTGGTCCGCGGCGATGACCGCCGCGGCGAGGCCGAACCACGGCAGCGGCTTACGCATGCTCGCGCGGCTCGCCGGGGCCGTTCAGGTTGCTCACGCAGCGGGCGCAGAGCCCGTCGCCGTTCACGTCGCGGCGATAGTGCCAGCAGCGCTCGCACTTGGGATGCGCGCTGGGCGCGACCTTCACCTGGAATTCGCCCCCGCGTTGCAGCCTGACCGCGGAGGTCAGCATCACGTACCGCAACTCGTCGCCGATGCTGGCGAGCGCTTCGTAGTCGCCGGGGGCCGCGTGCAGGTCTATCTCCGCCTGGAGCGACGAGCCCACCTTGCCGGCGGCGCGCAGGTCCTCGATCTCCTTCCTTACGGGAACGCGCAGCTCGCGCAGCCGGGACCATTTCGCGAGCAGGGCTTCGCCGTCGGCGGGAACCGGCAGCTCATACATCGTCTGGAAGAACACGCTGTCTTCGCCATCGCCGGTAAAGACCTGCCAGAGCTCCTCGGCGGTGAAGGACAGGATCGGCGCCATCAGCCGCACAAGGCTGTGCGTGATGTGGAAAAGCGCGGTCTGCGCGGAGCGACGCGCCCGCGAATCGGCGCCGCAGGTATAGAGCCGGTCCTTGAGAATGTCGAGGTAGAAGCCGCCCAGGTCCTCCGAGCAGAAATTCTGCAGCTTCTGTACCACAAGGTGGAACTGGTAGCCCGCGTAGTCCGCGGCGATTTCCTTCTGCAGGCGCGCAGTCAGCGCGAGCGCGTAGCGGTCGATCTCCACCATCTCCGGCACCGCGACCGCGTTCTTCGACGCGTCGAAGTCCGAGGTGTTCGCGAGCAGGAAGCGCAGCGTGTTGCGGATGCGGCGATAGCTCTCGACGACGCGCTTCAGGATCTCGTTCGAGATCGTCAGCTCGCCGCTATAGTCGCTCGCCGCCACCCAGAGGCGCAGGATCTCCGCGCCGAGCGCGCCCGACACCTGCTGCGGCGCCATGCCGGTGCCCTTCGACTTCGACATCTTGCGGCCTTCCATGTCGATGACGAAGCCGTGGGTCAGCAGGCTTTTGTACGGCGGGATACCGTCCATCATGCAGGCGGTGAGGAGCGAGGAATGGAACCAGCCGCGGTGCTGGTCCGAGCCTTCCAGGTACATGTCGGCCGGGAAGCTCGACTCCTCGCGGTGCGAGCCGCGCAGCACGGTGAAGTGCGTGGTGCCGGAGTCGAACCAAACATCCAGCGTCTCGCGCGCCTTCTCGTAGTGCGCGCTTTCGGCGCCGAGCAGCTCCTCGGGCGTCACGCGCTGCCACGCCTCGATGCCGCCTTTCTCGATCCTGCGCGCCGCCTCCTCGAGCAGCTCGGGCGTGCGCGGATGCAGCGCGCCCGTCTCCTTATGCAGGAAGAACGGGATCGGCTCGCCCCACTGGCGCGCGCGCGACAGCGTCCAGTCCGGGCGGTTGGCGATCATGCCGTGCAGGCGCGCCTTGCCCCAGCCCGGGAAGAACTGCGTCTGCTCGATGCCGCGCAGCGCCCGCTCGCGCAGGCTCTCGCCGCCCACCTTCTTGTCCATCGACGCGAACCACTGCACCGTGGCGCGCAGGATCACCGGCGTCTTGTGGCGCCAGCAGTGCATATAGCTGTGCACGTGCTTCCAGTCGACGGCGAGCAGCGCGCCCTTCTCCTCGAGGAGCTTCACGATCTTTGGATTGGCGTCCCAGATCGACAGCCCGCCGAATAGCGGCAGCGAAGGCCCGTACTTTCCGTCCCCCATCACCGGGGTGAGGATCTCGTCATCCTTCATCCCGTAGCGGCGGCAGGAGTCGAAGTCCTCCACGCCGTAGGCGGGCGACGAATGCACGATGCCCGTGCCGCTTTCGGTTGTGACGTATTCGCCCAGGTAGACCGGCGACGTACGATCGTAGAGAGGATGCTTGAAACGGATGTTTTCCAGCACCTTACCCTTGCATTGGGCAAGGACCTTTCCCTCGAGCCCGTAGCGCTTCAGGCAGGCCTCCCGCAACTCATCCGCCAGGATGAGGAGGCCTTTTCCGGTTTCGACGAGATCGTAGGTGAATTCGGGATGAACGTTCAGCGCCTGGTTTGCCGGCAGCGTCCACGGGGTGGTGGTCCAAATGACGGCGAAAACCGGTTTCGTTACTCTTGTCTTGAACGCCGCTTCCAGTTTTGGAAGATCGTCTTCGAGAAGCTGAAAAGCGACATCCACGGCGGGGTCCTTGCGATCCTCGTATTCGACCTCGGCCTCGGCGAGCGCGGAGCCGCAGTCGAAGCACCAGTTCACCGGCTTCAGGCCGCGGTACAGGTAGCCCTTCTTGAGCACGATCGCCAGGGCGCGGAGCTCGTCGGCCTCGTTGCGATACGCCATCGTCAGGTACGGGTTGCCCCAGTCGCCGAGCACGCCCAGGCGCTCGAAATCCTTTTTCTGGCTCTCGATCTGCTCGGTCGCGTAGGCGCGGCACAGGCGCTGCGTCTCGTCGACGGGGAGGTTCTTGCCGTACTTCTTCTCGATCTGCACCTCGATCGGCATGCCGTGGCAGTCCCAGCCGGGCACGTACGGCGCGTCGAAGCCCGCGATGGTCTTCGACTTGACGATGACGTCCTTCAGGATCTTGTTCACCGCGTGGCCGATGTGAATGTCGCCGTTGGCGTACGGCGGGCCGTCGTGCAGCACGAAGCGCGGCCGGCCCTTCGCGAGCTGGCGCAGGCGGCGGTAGACGCCCTTCTCCTGCCATTGCTTCACCCACTGCGGCTCGCGCTTGGCGAGGTCGCCGCGCATCGGGAACGGCGTCTCGGGGAGGTTCAGCGTGTCTTTGTAGTCAGCCATGTCTCGCAAAGTATTCCCGCGCGCGGCGAACATCGTGCGCGATCGCTTCTTTCAGTTGAACCAGGTCGGCGTACTTCTCCTCGTCGCGCAGCTTCTCGAGGAAACATACGCGCAGGTGCTTGCCGTACAGATCGCCGTGCCAGTCGAGCAGGTGCACCTCGAGCAGCGGCACGGCGAGCGGATTGACCGTCGGGCGCCGGCCCACGCTCGCCACCCCCGGGCCGAAGTCCTGCACTTCGACGACGTAGATCCCCGAGACGGGCGGCGGGCGGCGCAGCGCGATGTTGGCCGTGGGAAATCCCAGGTCGCGGCCGAGCTTCTCGCCGTGCGCGACGCGTCCGCTGATGCTGTAAGTATGGCCGAGCAGGCGCTCGGCGCGCCGCAGGTCGCCCGCCTGCAGCGCCGCGCGCACCGCCGAGCTCGAGACGCGCTCGCCGTCGAGCGTCACGTCGGGCACGGACTCGAGCCTGAAATCGTGTCGGCCGGCGGCCGCCTCGAGCGCCGCATAGTCGCCGGCGCGTCCGTGGCCGAAGCGGAAGTCCCGGCCCACCGCGAGCGAGCGCGTGCCCAGGCCGCGAACCAGCACCTTCTCGATGAAGTCCACGGCCGAAAGCGAGGCGAAGCGCGCATCGAAGCGCGCGACATGAACCCGGTCGACGCCGGCGGCGGCCATCAGCTCGAGCTTGTCCCGCAGGCGCGTCAGGCGCGCGGGAGAAGCGCGCTTTCCGCCCGCCTGCCCGCCGGCGAAAAATTCCCTTGGATGCGGCTCGAAAGTGAGCACACAGGAGCCGATTTTCAATTCACGTGCCTTGCCGGTGACCCGCTCGAGCAGCGCGCGGTGGCCGCGGTGCATGCCGTCGAAGTTGCCGATCGTCACCGCCTGGCCGCGTCCAGTCTGACGCGCGGGCAGCGACCCGTGGGTGACGACCATGTAGTGTGGTTAAAATGCTGATTATAGTGACTTTCGTGGAGCTGTCATGAAAACGCTGGAAGACCAGATGGGAACGTACGCGGCGTACCACCAGGATGCCCGGAACAAGGCGACGCATTTTATCGGCGTCCCGATGATCGTCATCTCGCTGTTCATTCCGCTCGCCTGGCTCAAGTTCAGCCTCGGGCCGTTCGTGATCACCGGCGCGCTGCTGTTCGCTGCGGTGATCCTCATCTACTACGTGTTTCTCGATGCGCTGCTCGCGCTTGGCACGACCGTGTTCACGGTCCTCTTCGTGCTCGCCGCCCACTGGCTCGCGCGTCAGGGCGCCCTCGTCGGCTGGAGCGCGTTCGGCGTGCTGTTCGTGGGCGGCTGGATCCTCCAGCTCCTCGGCCACGTCTTCGAGGGGCGCAAGCCCGCGCTCGCGGACAACCTGTTCCAGATCTTCATCGCGCCGATCTTCCTCTGCGCGGAACTGTTCTTTGCGTTAGGCTACAAGCCGAAGCTGCATGCAGCCGTGCAGGAGCGCGCGCTGCAGATGCGCGCGGCGGCGACTTACAACAAGCTGACGCCGGCGAGCTGAACAGGCCGCGCGAGGTTCGCAGGATCTTCCTGAGGAGGAGGACAACATGAAGGGTCTGCTCGCGCTGTCGCGCGCGATCGACGCGGTGAACGAGCGTCTGAGCTACGTCGCCGATGCGCTGGTTCTGCTTTCGTGCCTGATCAGCGCCGGCAATGCGTTCTCGCGCTACGCCTTCAGCATCAGCTCCAACGCCTGGCTCGAGATCCAGTGGTACATGTTCGGCACGCTGGTGATGCTCGGCGCGTCCTACACCCTGAAGAGAAACGAGCACGTGCGCGTCGACATCGTCTACACCAACATACCGACGCGCTGGCAGATCGCGGTGGACATCTTCGGCGGCATCCTGTTCCTGCTGCCGGCGACGCTGATCATGGCTTACCTCTCCTGGCCGGTGTTCCACAATTCCTGGGTCGAGCACGAGATGAGCGGCAACGCCGGCGGCCTGGTCCGCTGGCCGATCAAGATCTTCCTGCCGATCGGCTTCGCGCTGCTCAGCCTGCAGGGCTTTTCCGAGCTGATCAAGCGGATCGCGATGCTGACCGGCCACATGAAGGCCGATCTGCATTACGAAAGGCCGCTGCAATAATGATTCCGCACGACTGGATGGCGCCCCTGATGTTCGGGGGCCTGGTCGTGTTCATGCTGATCGGCTATCCGGTCTCCTTCTCGCTCGCCGCGGTCGGCCTTTTCTTCGGCTTCATCGCGATCAACGCCGGTTTCTTCGATTTCAGCCTGATGCAGGCGCTGCCCGAGCGCGTGTTCGGCATCCTGGCGAACGACACGCTGCTCGCCATCCCGTTCTTCACGCTGATGGGCGCGATCCTGGAGCGCTGCGGGCTGGCCGAAGACCTGCTGGACGGCCTGGGCCAGCTGTTCGGCCCGATCCGCGGCGGCCTGGGCTACGCGGTGATCGTGGTGGGCGCCATTCTGGGCGCGATCACCGGGACGGTCGCGGCGTCGGTGATCGCCATGGGACTGATCTCATTGCCGGTCATGATGCGCTACGGCTACGACATGAAGTTCGCCACGGGGGTGATCGCCGCCTCCGGCACCATCACGCAGCTCATCCCGCCCTCGCTGGTCCTCATCGTGCTCGCCGACCAGCTCGGCCGTTCCGTCGGCGACATGTACGCGGGCGCCTGGGGTCCCAGCATCATCCAGGTGCTGCTGTTCTCCCTCTACGTGCTCGGCGTAAGCATCGTGAAGCCGCAGTGGGTGCCGGGCATCCCGCCGGAATCGCGCACCATCACGGGCTGGCCGCTGGTCAAGCGCTGCCTCTGGGGCATCATCCCGTCGCTGGTCCTGATTTTCCTCGTGCTCGGCACCATCTTCCTCGGCCTGGCGACGCCCACCGAGGGCGGCGCCATGGGCATGGTCGGGGCGGTCGTGCTGGCGGTCCTGCACCGCAAGGAGTTCTCCAGGCGCGGCAAGATCGCCGCCTGGGTCGCGCTGGTCGCCATCACGGTGATCAGCGTGGCCGCGTCCATCGGCCTGGCGGACGAGTCGCTGCCGGCGGGCCTCGTCGCCGCCGCGAACGGGTTCTTCGCGGCGACCCGCATCCCCCTGTTCATCGTTTTCTACGCCGGGCTCGCGCTGCTGATGTGGGAAGCGGTGGCGATCGCGGAGCTGCGCAACCTGATCAGGCAGGCCTCGCAATCGACCATGCGGATCACCGCGATGGTGATCTTCATCCTGATCGGCTCGACCATCTTCACGCTGGTGTTCCGCGGCGTGGACGGCGACCTGTGGATCGAGAACATGCTGCTGCACCTGCCGGGCGGCAAGGTCGGCTTCCTGGTGTTCGTGAACGTCTTCGTCTTCTTCCTCGCGTTCTTCCTCGACTTCTTCGAGATCGCCTTCATCATCATTCCGCTCCTCGCCCCGGTGGCCGCCAAGCTCGGAATCGACCTGATCTGGTTCGGGGTGCTGCTGTGCGTGAACATGCAGACCTCTTTCATGCACCCGCCGTTCGGCTTCGCGCTGTTCTACCTGAGAAGCATCGCGCCGAAGGAAGTGAAGAGCTCGGCGATCTACTGGGGCGCGATTCCCTGGGTGGTGCTGCAGCTCATCATGGTCGGCATCGTGATCGCCTGGCCGGGGCTGGTGACCGCGTTTCTCGACAAGGCTTCGGACGTCGATCCCAGCAAGGTGGAGGTCATCGTCCCGGCCGAAGAACCCAGCGCGCCGGTGCCCGGCGCCGCTCCGGAGAAACCCGCTGAGCCGGAAGCCGACGACGACCTGGAGAAGCGCTTCCGCAAATAAAAAACCCCGCCGGGGCGGGGTTTATCGAGACAGGCGCTTTTCAGCTTTTCTTCGCGGCAGTCTTCTCTCCCGGCTGCCCGACCTTGCTGTTCATCATGTAGTTATCGTAGGTGGATTCCGCGACCCGGAACCACTGGTACTGCTCGTCGCGGAATTTCTTCCATCCCGGATAGATCCGCTTCCAGTGCGCGCTCTTGGCGTCCATGTCCGCGTAAACCTCGTACGCCGCCTTTTCCGCGGCCTCCAGCACCGCATTCGGAAAGCGGCGCAGCTTGGTGCCGCCCGCGACCAGCCGGCGCATGGCGTCCGGGTTCTGGGCATCGTACTTCGCCATCATCCAGGTCGTCGCCTCGCCGCTTGCCGCCTGCAGCGCTGCCTGATAGTGCTTCGGCAGCTCGGCAAATTTCTTCTCGTTGACGAGCACGTGCAGCATCGGTCCGCCTTCCCAGTAACCCGGGGTGTAATAGTACGGCGCGACCTTGTTGAAGCCGAGCTTCTCGTCGTCGTAGGGCCCGACCCATTCCGCCGCATCCACCGTGCCCTTCTCGAGCGCGGGATAGATATCGGGCGCGGCCAGCTGCTGCGGGACGACGCCGAGCTTCGCCAGGATGACGCCGGCAAAGCCGCCGATGCGCATCTTCAGGCCCTTCAGATCGGCGAGCGATTTGATTTCCTTCCGGTACCAGCCGCCCATCTGGCAACCGGTATTGCCGGCCAGCATGGAAATGCAGCCATAGTCCTTGTACAGCGGGGCCATCGCTTCCGCGCCGCCGCCGAACAGCCACCAGGCCGCCTGCTGGCGCGCGTTGCCGCCGAAGCAGATGGAGGTACCAAACGCGAACGCCGGGTCCTTGCCGAAGTAGTAATACGGCGCGGTATGGCCGCACTCCACGGTACCCGCCTGCACTGCGTCGAGCACCGCCAATCCGGGGACGATCTCGCCGGCGGCAAACGGGCGGATGGTGAACTTTCCGTCGGTGATCTCGCCCACGCGCTTCGCCACCAGCTCCGCGCCTCCATACAGGGTGTCCAGGCTCTTGGGCCAGCTCGTCGCCATGCGCCAGGTGATGGTTGGCTGCGATTGAGCGATCGCGGGCGCGGCGACGGCTCCGGCCGCGACGCCTGCGGCCGCCTTCTTAAGAAATGATCTGCGTTCCATGCTCTCCCCCTCTCAAAAGGAATTTACTTAGACCATTGTAGTAGGCTAGTTCAATCTTGCGCAACGCACGGTCAGCTCGACCAGGGCGGTGCGCACGACGTCGACATCGGCCGCCTCGGGCTCGCGATCCAGATAGTCGCTGAGGTCCTTCAGCGCCGGGCGCCAGCATTCGAGCCGCTGGTAGGCGAAACCGCGGTCGCGCAGCTCAGCGGCAGCATCCGGCGTGATCACCAGCATCCGGTTCAGCACGTCGAGCAGGCGCTCCGGCTTGTTGGCCTCGCGATAGATGCCCTTCAGGTTGCGCAGCACGCGCGCGAGGATCTGGCGGTTGGACGCCGGCTCGAGGAACTGGTCGAGCGGCAGCTCCGCCACCGAGACGTCGGCCGCCGCGCCTTCGGGGATCACGCGCTGCAGGCGCTGGCGCAGCTCCGGCTCGGACTGCGGCGCGCCGCCCGAGAACGGATCGAGGATCAGCACGCCGCCGCGCAGGCGCAGGCGCACGAGGAAATGGCCCGGAAAGGACACGCCCTCGAGCGGCAGGCCGATGCGCCGGCCGATCTCCATGTACAGGATCGCGAGCGTGATCGGGATCCCGGTCTTGCGGTCGATGACCTCGTTCAGATAGCTGTTGCGCGGATCGTAGTAGTCGTCGGTGTTGCCCCAGTAGCCAAGCTCCTCGTACAGGAACTCGTTCAGGCCGATCACCCGCTCCTCGACGCCGCTCGTGTCCTTCAGGCGCGTGCGCAGGCGCAGCGCGAGGCTCTCGATCTCGCCCATGTAGCGCTCGACGTCGAGCCCGGGATAGGCGTCCTGCGCGATCATCAGGCAGGCGCGCGCGAGCTCGATGTGCAGGTCGTCCTTGCGCACGACGGCGGCGAAAGCCTCGAGCGCGGCGTCCATCACGCGGCCCCTCTTCTGGAGAAATCGCGCGGCCGGAAACCGAACGCGGCGAGGCTGGCGGCGTAGATCGCCGCGCCGAGCACCACCAGCCCGAGCACCGCGGGCAGCTTGAGCTGCCACGAGGCCCGCAGCCACCAGCTCGCCTCGCCCATCGCGGTAAACAGCACGACCGCCATGAAGCCGACGGACGCGGCGACCTTCAGCACGAACAGCGGCCAGCCCGCCTGCGGCGTGTAGATGCCGTCCCTCCTCAAATAGAAGTACAGCAAGCCTGCGTTGAGGCAGGCCCCCAGTCCGATCGCGAGCGCAAGGCCCGCATGCTGGAACAGCCGGACGAACACGAGGTTCATCGCCTGGGTGGCGAGCAGCGTGAGGATGCCGATCTTCACCGGGGTCTTGACGTTCTGCCGCGCGTAGAAGCCGGGGGCGAGGATTTTCACCAGGATCATCCCGATCAGACCGATGCTGTAGGCCTCCAGGGCGCGGCAGGTCATCCAGGCGTCGTCGACGCCGAAGCGGCCGTACTGGAACAGGGTCGACACCAGCGGCAACGCGATCACCGCCAGCGCGACCGCGCTCGGCACGGCGAGGAGCACCGTGACCCGCAGGCCCCAGTCGAGCAGGCGGGCGTACTCCCCGCGGTTGGCGTCGGCATGATATTTCGACAGGCTCGGCAGGAGAATGGTGCCGAGCGCGACGCCGAGCATCCCCGCGGGCAGCTCCATCAGCCGGTCGGCGTAGTACAGCCACGAGACGCTGCCGGTGGGCAGATAGGACGCGAAGATGGTGTTGATCAGCAGCGAAATCTGCGCGACCGACACGCCGAAGGTGGCGGGCGCCATGATCTTCAGGACCCGCCGCACGCCCGGATGCGACCAGTCAAAGCGCCAGCGCGGCAGCAGGCCCATCTTCACGAGAAACGGGATCTGGAACGCGAGTTGCAGGACGCCGCCGAAGAACACCGCCCAGGCGAGCGCGAGCACCGGCGGATTGAACCGGTCCGCGAAGAAAAGCGCGGCAACGATGAACGAAACGTTGAGCAGCACCGGCGTGATCGCCGGGATCGCGAAGCGGTTCCAGGTGTTGAAGATGCCCGCCGCCAGCGCGGTAAGCGAGATGAAGGCGATGTACGGGAAGCAGATGCGCAGCATCGTCACCGTCAGCTCGAACTTGGCGGGATCGGCGGCGAAGCCGGGCGCCGATATGTAGACGATGAACGGGGAAAACGCGACGCCCAGGACCGCCGCCAGGGCGAGCGCCAGGAACAGAACCGTCGCCACGCCGTCGATCAGGACCCGGGTCTCCTCTGGCGAGGTGCGGTTCTTGTGCTCCGCGAGCACCGGGACGAAGGCCTGGGAAAAGGCCCCCTCGGCGAACAGCCGCCGCAGCAGGTTCGGGATGCGGAAGGCGACGAAGAAGGCGTCGGTGAAAAGCCCCGCGCCGAAGGCCCGGGCGATGACGAAATCGCGGGCATAGCCGAGGATCCGGCTGATGAGCGTGAAGCCGCTCACCGTGACCAAGGCCCTGAGGAGATTCATCCTTTCGGAGCGCCGTTCATGCGTGAACCGGGCCGTCCATGCTAAGATTCGCCCCCTTTTCAGGACTCGAACTGTTCATGGCCAACATCAAATCCGCCAAGAAGCGCGCCCACCAGGCCATCGGCCTGCGCGCGCACAACATGCGCCTTCGCACCGAAGTGCGCACCGCGATGAAGAGCGTCGTCAAGGCCGTCGCCGCCGGCAACAAGGACGGCGCCGCCAAAGCGCTGACCGCGTCGCAGAGCGTGATCGACCGCGTGGTCGCCAAGGGCGTCATGCACCGCAATGCCGGCGACCGCCACAAGAGCCGGCTCGCGCACGCCCTGAAGGGCATGAAGTAGTAACACCTAGGCTGTATCGCCAAGACGTTGCAGCTGCGCGAGCTTGCTGCGCTCCGCGATGCGGCCGTCGCGAACCTGCAGCTCATTGTCTTTCGCGAAGCTCAGGAGAAACCGGTAGGCCATCGGCTCGACCTCTTCGAGCCGCACATCGACGACCACGCAGCGCACGCCGTTCGCCGTGACCGGATGGACGAACGGCGAGTATTGCATGCGGTGATCGCCGCCGAACGCCGACATCACGCCGCACAGCCGCTCGGCCCAGTCGCTGGGCCGGAACGGCTGGCCGTCGGCCGTGATGCCCTGGATGACGAATTCGACGACCTCGCTTTGAGCCACGTCGTGCCTTTACGCCACATCTTGTGGCATCCCTCATTATAGTAATAAGTACAAATGGCCAAGCCCGTCAGCCGGATCCTGGTAATCAACGACGAGCACCTCGTGCTGCGGGAATTCGTGAAGGGGCTGAACGCGGCGGCGCGCAGCCTCGACAACCCGCTCGGTATCGGCTTCATCGGCGTCGCCACGGCAAAGGAGGCGCTCGCCCTGATCGAGTCCGAGCGCGACCTGCAGGCCGTGCTGGTGGACGACACGCTGTACACGCTGTCCGGGAAGAACGGTCACAACGGCAAGAGCGGCAAGCACGGCGCGGAGGGCCGCCGGCTGCAGATGTCCGCGCTGGAGCTCGTGCAGCGCATCACGCGCTTTCGGCCCGAGCTCGACGTCTACATCCTGATCGCGCAGGAGAAGGAGGACGACGTCGTCGACAAGCTGTTCACCGAATCGGTCGACGGCTATTTCTACCGCGAGGAGCGCGACTACCGCGGCATCTACCGGATCCTGAACGCGCAGATCCAGGAGCGCGCGCGCACGCCCTTCTACGACCAGCTCAAGAACTACGTGTGGATGGCGAAGGACCAGTGGCACACCCCCGGGCATTCCTCGGGCGAGTCGCTGCGCGGCAGCCCGTGGGTGAACGACTTCTACGAGTTCATGGGCGAGCACGTGTTCGACGCCGATCTGTCGGTGTCGGTGCCGATGCTCGATTCGCTGATGGAGCCGCGCGGGGTGATCGCGGAGGCGCAGGCGAAGGCGGCGAAGGCATTCGGCGCGCGCCGCACCTACTTCGCCACCAACGGCACCTCGACCGCGAACAAGGTCATCTTCCAGACCCTGCTCGCGCCCGGCGAGAAGCTGCTCCTCGACCGCAACTGCCACAAGAGCGTGCATCACGGCGTGGTGCTTTCCGGGGCGAACCCGGTTTACCTCGACTCCGCCCTGAACAGGAAATATGGTCTTTATGGTCCTGTTCCGAAAAAAACCCTGTTGAGCGCGATCAAAAAGCATCCGGACGCGCAGGCGCTCATCCTCACCTCCTGCACCTACGACGGCCTGCGCTACGACCTCGCGCCCATCGTCAAGGCGGCGCACGAGAAGGGCATCAAGGTGATCATCGACGAGGCCTGGTACGGCTTCGCGCGTTTTCATCCGGAGTTCCGCCCCACCGCGCTCGAGGCGGGCGCCGACTACGCCACGCAGTCGACGCACAAGGTGCTCTCGGCGTTCTCGCAGGCCTCGATGATCCACATCAACGACCCGGCCTTCCGCGAGCACCTGTTCCGCGAGAACTTCAACATGCACACCTCGACGAGCCCGCAATACGGCCTCATCGCGAGCCTCGACGTCGGCCGCAAGCAGGCGGTGATGGAAGGCTACAAGCTGCTCTCCCGGACACTCGAGCTCGCCAAGGAAGTCCGCGAGCTCGTGAACTCGACCAAGGTGTTCCGGGTGCTGGATCTGGAAGACCTGCTGCCGGACGCCGTGCGCCACGACGGCATCCGCCTCGACCCGACCAAGGTGACCATCGACATCTCGGGTTGCGGCTACACGGTGGACGATCTGCAGAAGCAGCTCTTCGAGCGCTACAACATCCAGGTCGAAAAATCGACCTTCAATACGCTGACGCTGCTGCTGACCATCGGAACCACGCGATCCAAGGTCAGCCGGCTCTACGATGCGCTGATGCGCATCGCACGCGAGAATCGCGCGCCGCGCAGGCTGGTGCAGACGCCCGAAATTCCCGCCTTCACGAAGCTGCGCTATCTGCCGAGGGACGCCTACTACTGCGGCGGCGAGCTGGTGCCGGTGTTCGACGACCGCGAGCGCGTCAACAAGGAGCTTGCCGGCCGCGTCTGCGCCGACCAGATCGTGCCCTATCCGCCCGGCATCCCGGTGCTCGTGCCCGGGCAGCTCATCACCTCGAAGATCATCGGCTATCTCGGCGACCTGCTGCACTCGCACAAGCGCATGGAGATGCACGGCGTGGTGTACGAGGGCTACCTGCCGTGCATCCGCGTTCTCAAGCCGGGAGAAGAAAAAGGGTTGCAGAGACTCGCTTGAATAAGACCGGCGCACTCCTTCAGAGGGCGTCTATCTGAAAGACGCTTGAGCGCCGAGATCCGGAGCCGTCGCTACCCTTTGAGTGTCCTCGCGCTCCTTGGCATAAATCCGGCAGCCCTCGCTGAAGGCCTCCGAATAGCCGGCGCAATCTTCGGCATCCTCGATCTCCCGCGCGGCCGCCCATCGATAGCCCACTTCGAAACCGGAGCAGTCGATCGTGCAGTCGTGCTGGATCGTCATCAATGGCGCCGCATCGGGGATGACCTCGGACACAGCCACTTCATGTGAAATCGACTGGAACAGCACGGTCCCTTGGGAAGGCGGTACCGGCTCGGCAGACCCTTCCGGGCCCGCGTCAGGAGACAGCTGAATCGCAAGGGCGACCGCGGCAAGCGTCGCCATCAAGCTAAACAGAATCCAGGGCTTCATGTTGCGGATCTCGACTCGCTTGCGCAGACGAAACGTGAAGTCGCACAAAGCGTGCCATTCGTCTTCTCTGGTCGCGGAGCCATGCCTCGCAGATTACCGCACGCGCGCGGTGCGACGGCCATGCCTGGTGCACCAAAATACGGCTATCAGCCGAACCGGCCGGTGATGTAGTCCTCGGTCTCCTTGCGCTGCGGCTTGATGAACAGCGTATCGGTGGGCCCGTACTCGATCAGCTCCCCGAGGTACATGTAGGCGGTGAAGTCGGACACGCGCGCCGCCTGCTGCATGTTGTGCGTCACGATCACCACCGTGTAGTCGCTCTTGAGCTCGTGGATCAGCTCCTCGACGCGCGCCGTGGAGATCGGGTCGAGCGCCGAGCACGGCTCGTCGAGCAGCAGCACCTCGGGCTGGATCGCGATGCAGCGCGCGATGCACAGGCGCTGCTGCTGGCCGCCGGAGAGGCTGTTGCCGTTCTGGTTCAGCTTGCCCTTCACCTCGTTCCAGAGCGCCGCGCGCGTCAGCGCCGACTCGACGCGATCGTCCATGTCGCGCTTGCTGAGCCTCTCGAACAGGCGCACGCCGAACGCGATGTTGTCGTAGATCGACATCGGAAACGGCGTCGGTTTCTGGAACACCATGCCGACCTTGGCGCGGATGAGCGAGACGTCCTGCTTCTGCGCGAGCACGTTCTCGCCGTCGAGGATTACCTCGCCTTCGGCGCGCTGCTCGGGGTAGAGCGAATACATGCGGTTGAACGTGCGCAGCAGCGTGGACTTGCCGCAGCCGGACGGGCCGATGAACGCGGTGACCTTGTTCTCCGGGATATCGAGGGAGATGCCGCGCAGCGCCTGGTAGGACCCGTAATAGAAATTCAGCCCGCGGATCCGCATTTTCGGCTTCAGGTCCGCCGCGGCGATGCCCGGCTGGCCGGCGCGGACCGCGTGGCGAAGCATGGGACGCTGCGTGCCGGACAGCGTGTTGGAGGCTTCCATGGTCAATCCCTTTTCCTGAATAGCGAGCGCGCGATTATGTTGAGAACGAGCACGGCGAAGGTTATGAGCGCCGCGCCGCCCCACGCGAGCCGCTGCCAGTCCTGGTACGGGCTCATGGCGAACTGGAAAATCACCGTCGGCAGGTTGGACATCGGCGCGTTGAGGTTGAGCGACCAGAACTGGTTGTTCAGCGCAGTGAACAGGAGCGGCGCCGTTTCCCCGCTGATCCGCGCGACCGCCAGCAGGATGCCGGTCAGGATGCCGGTGCTCGCCGCGCGGTAGCTGATGGACACGACCATCTTCCACATCGGGCAGCCGAGCGCGACCGCGGCCTCGCGCAGGCTGTTGGGCACCAGCTTCAGCATGTCGTCGGTGGTGCGCACCACCACGGGTATCACGATGAGCGCAAGCGCGAAGGCGCCCGCCCATCCGGAAAAGTGCCGCACCCGCGCCACGTAGACGGAGTAGACGAACAAGCCGATGACGATGGAGGGCGCCGAGAGCAGCACATCGTTGAGGAAGCGGGTCGCGGCCGCGAGCCAGCTGCGCTTGCCGTACTCCGCGAGATAGGTGCCGGCGAGGATTCCGACCGGCGTGCCGAGCAGCGTGCCGACGAAGATCAGCACCGCGCTGCCGGCGATCGCGTTCGCGAGGCCGCCGTCGGCCCCGGGCGGCGGCGTCATCTCGTAATAGAAGGTCGCCCGCGCGAGGGCGTGGCCGCCTTCGTAGAACAGCGTGCCGAGGATCCAGACCAGCCAGAACAGCCCGAACGCCAGCGCGAGCGCCGAGACGCACAGCAAGAGCACGTTGGTGCGCTTGCGCGCCCGGTAGAGGGCGTTGGAGCGGCTTATGGCCGCGGTCGTGGCGCTCACGTGCGCTCGCCCTCGTGCCTGGCGAGGCGCAGGAGCAGAAGCTTGGCGAGCGCCAGCACGATGGTGGTGATGAGGAACAGGATCAGCCCGAGCTCGATCAGCGCGGAGAAATACACGTCGCCGACCGCCTCGGTGAACTCGTTGGCGAGGGCCGAAGCGATGCTGTTGCCCGGCGCGTTGAGCGAAACCGCGAGGCGGTGCGCGTTGCCGATCACGAAGGTCACCGCCATGGTCTCGCCGAGCGCGCGCCCGAGGCCGAGCATGATGCCGCCGATGACGCCGACCTTCGTGTAAGGCAGCACCACGCGCCACACCACCTCCCAGGTCGTCGACCCGAGGCCGTAGGCGGATTCCTTGAGCAGCGGCGGCACCAGCTCGAACACGTCGCGCATCACCGCGGTGATGAAGGGAATCACCATGATCGACAGGATCAGCCCGGCGCTCAGCATGCCGATGCCCAGCGGCGGACCCTCGAACAGCGCTCCGAGGACCGGAATCGCGCCGAGCGTGCCGATCAGCTTGGGTTGGAGGTGCGTCTGGAACAGCGGCGCGAACACGAACAGGCCCCACATGCCGTAGATGATCGACGGGATGGCCGCCAGCAGCTCGATCGCCGTGCCGAGCGGCCGCTTGAGCCAGGCGGGCGAAAGCTCGGTGAGGAAGAGGGCGATGCCGAAGCTGACCGGCACGCCGATCAGCATGGCGATGAGGGACGTCATCAGCGTGCCATAGATCGGCACCAGGGCGCCGAAGTCCTCCTTCACCGGGTCCCATTCGGCGTTCCACAGGAAGCCGAGGCCGAATTTCTCGAGCGTCGGCGCGCTGCCGAGCACCAGCGAGACGAGGATCGCCGCAAGAATGCTGAACACCAGGAAGGCGAACAGCCGCGTCAGCTGCTCGAACGCGGCGTCCATCCAGCGCAGGCGCTTTACCCGCTGCGGGCCGGGCGGGGACTCGGTCGTCGACAAATCGGAATTCGCAGGGTCGCTGATGGGAAGGACGGCGCTCACTGGCGGTCCAGGGCGAATTCTAGAGTAGTCGGCGGCCGGTGCAGGAGAATCGGAATCGGCTTAGATGCGCGCCTCAGTACAGCACCTTGCCGGAAGCGTCCTTGACCTGCGCTTTCCATTGCGAGCGGATCAGCTTCACGACCGCCTCGGGCATCGGCACATAGTCCAGCTCCTCGGCCATCTTCGCGCCGTTCTTGAACGACCAGTCGAAGAACTTGAACACTTCCTTCGCGTTCTCGGGCTTGTCCTGCACCTTGTGCATGAGGATGAACGAGGCGCCGGTGATCGGCCAGCTGCCCTTGCCCGCCTGGTCGGTGAGGATGAGATACATCCCCGGCGCCTTCGCCCAGTCGGCGCCCGCGGCCGCGGCCTTGAACGCGTCGTCATCGGGCGCGACGAACTGCCCCTCGCGGTTGGCCATCACCGCATGCGAAAGCTTGTTCTGCTTGGCGAAGGCGTACTCGACGTAGCCGATCGCGCCGTCGATGCGGCTCACGTAGTTGGCGACGCCCTCGTTGCCCTTGCCGCCGACGCCCGTGGCCCACTTCACCGCGGTGCCCTCGCCGACGTCCGTTTTCCAGTCCGCGCTGACCTTGGAGAGGTAGTTGGTGAACAGGAACGTCGTGCCGGAGCCGTCCGAGCGATGCACCACGGAAATCGCCTGATCCGGCAGCGCGACGCCGGGATTGAGCTTGCCTAGCGCCGGGTCGTTCCACTTCTTGAGCTTGCCGAGATAGATGTCCGCGAGCAGCGTGCCGGTGAGCTTGATCTTGCCCGCCTCGATGCCCTTGACGTTATAGACCGGCACCACGCCGCCCATGATCGCGGGAAACTGGATGAGGCCGCTCTTCTCGAGCTCCTCGGGCTTGAGGGGCGCGTCGGAGGCGCCGAAATCGACGGTCTTGGCGGTGATCTGCTTGATGCCGCCGCCCGAGCCGATCGACTGATAGTTCAAGCCGACGCCGGTGTCCTTGCGGTAGGCGTCCGCCCATTTGGCGTAGATCGGGTACGGGAAGGTCGCGCCCGCGCCGGTAATGTCGACGGCGAGCGCCTGGCTGGCGGAAAATGCGGCGGCTGCCGCGAATGCGAGTACTCTGACCATGTGGATCACCCCTGGGAAGTTGTGCTGTTCCTGCTCTGTACCTGCTCTATATCGGCCAAGCCTATTTCCGCTTTATTGCCGTTTCGTGACGGCCGCCCGGCGCCGGTCACAGTCCGCGGCGAGCCGTCATAAAACCTTCATCGAGGGCCGCTAGCCTTCGCGGACTCTTGCTCTGAAACGAATTTGTCATAATCGGACCCCATGGGCGTGACCGAGCACCTTTCCAAGCAGTTCGATGCCGAGCTCGAGACGATCCGTTCCCGCGTCCTCGAGATGGGAGGCCTGGTCGAGTCGCAGATCCGGCGCGCGCTGGACGCCCTCGCCTCGGGCGACCGCGCCCTGAGCGACGAGGTGATCGCCAACGACCACCGGGTGAACGACATGGAGGTGGCGCTCGACAACGATTGCAGCCAGGTCATCGTCAAGCGCCAGCCGGCGGCGAACGATCTGCGCCTGATCCTCGCGATCATCAAGACCGTGACCGACCTCGAGCGCATGGGCGACGAGGCGCAGAAGATCGCCCGCATGGCGCGCAGCATCTACGAGCGCGGCAGCAGCCAGCCGCCGCACGCCGCGGACGTGCGCCACGCCGCCGAGGTGGCCCTGCTCATGCTGCGCCGCGCGCTCGACGCCTTCGCGCGCCTGGACGTCGCGGCGGCGGCCGAGGTGATCCGCGACGACGCCGCGATCGACAGCGAGTTCCGCTCGATGCTGCGCCAGCTCATCACCTACATGATGGAGGACCCGCGCACGATCACGACCGCGCTCGAGATCATCTGGATCGCCAAGGCGATCGAGCGCATCGGCGATCACGCCAAGAACATGGCGGAGTACGTGATCTACATCGTCAAGGGCACCGACATCCGCCACACTGACCCTAAAAAGCTCCTCGATTGAGCGCGACCATTCTGGTAGTCGAGGACGAGCCGCAGGTCCAGGAGCTGGTCGCCGTGAACCTGGAGCATGCGGGCCACCGCGTGCGGCGCGCGGCCAGCGCCGAAGAGGCCGAGAGCGCGATCCGGGAAGAGCTGCCGGACGTCCTCATCCTCGACTGGATGCTGCCCGGCGACTCGGGCGTGAGCCTCGCGCGGCGGCTGCGCGCCGACGAGCGCACCCGCGAGCTGCCGATCCTCATGCTCACCGCGCGGGCGATGGAGCACGACAAGATCTCCGGCCTGGAGGCCGGCGCGGACGACTATCTGACCAAGCCGTTCTCGCCGAAGGAGCTCGCGGCGAGGATCAAGGCGGTGCTGCGCCGGCGCGCGCCGCAGCTCGCCGACGACGTGGTCGAGTACTCGGGACTGCGGCTCGATCCCTCGGCGCGCCGGGTCACCGCGAACGGCGCGGTGGTCGAGCTCGCGCCCACCGAGTTCCGCCTTCTGCACTTCCTGATGACGCACCCCGAGCGCATCTATTCGCGCGCCCAGGTCCTCGACCACGTCTGGGGCGATCACGTCTTCATCGAGGAGCGCACGGTCGACGTGCACATCCGCCGGCTGCGCAAGGCGCTCGAGCCCGGCGGGCACGACCGCCTGATCGACACCGTGAGGGGATCGGGCTACGGCTTTCGCAAGACCTGATTGCCCTCGCGGGCGCGTGACACAATGCCCGCCGTCGTGAGCCGGATCTTCGCTCGCACCCTCGCCAGCCTGGCGGCCTCGGCCGTCGCCGGCGCCGTCGCGGGCCTGCTCGCCGGCGCCGCCGCCGGCTGGGGCGTCGCTGCAGCATGCATTTGCGCGATCCTCGTCTATCACTTGTGGCACCTGGCGGCGCTCGCCCGCTGGCTCGCCGACCCGGTCCCCGGGAAAGTTCCGGAAGGGATGGGCGCCTGGGACGACGTCCTCACGGCCCTGCACCGCCATGAGCGCGACGGCATGCGCCGCGAGCAGCTGCTCGCCGAATCGCTGCTGCGCTTTCGCCGCGCCGCCCAGGCGCTGCCCGACGGCGTCGTGATCCTGGACGCCGAGAACCGCATCGAATGGTGCAACGACACCGCGGCGGCGCAGCTGGGGCTCGATGCGCGCGCCGACACCGGCCAGGCGATCGCCAACCTCATTCGCGCCCCGGCGTTCGTGGAGTACCTCGCCGCCCCCGACCCGACAAAAGCGCCGGCGATCAAGGTGCAGCTCGGCGTCGGCGGCGTCCTCGCCTTGCAGCTGATTCCCTACGGCGATGCGCAGAAACTGCTGCTTTCGCGCGACGTGACGCAGGCGGAGCGCTTGGAAACCATGCGGCGCGACTTCGTCGCCAACGTGTCGCACGAGCTGCGCACGCCGCTGACGGTCCTCGTCGGCTTCCTCGAGACCGTGCGCGAGCTGAAGCTCGATCCGCAGCGCACCCGCGACTATCTCGGCATGATGCAGGAGCAGGCCGCGCGCATGCACCGGATCATCGAGGACCTGCTGACGCTTTCGGTGCTGGAATCGGCGCCGCCGCTGGCCGGCGAGCGGGTGCGCGTGAAGCCGCTGCTCGAGCGCCTGCGCTCCGACGCGCAAGCGCTCTCCGCCGGACGCCACGTGATCTCCCTGCACGCCGCGCCCGAAGTCGACATCCTCGGCTCGGAAGCCGAGCTCTCGAGCGCGTTCGGCAACCTCGTCACCAACGCCGTGCGCTATACGCCGCAGGGCGGCGAAGTGCGCCTCGTGTGGCGCGACGGGCCCGACGGCGCGTCCTTCGCGGTCGAGGACACCGGGATCGGCATCGCCCCCGACCATATCCCGCGGCTGACGGAGCGCTTCTATCGCGTCGACCGCAGCCGCTCGCGCGAGACCGGCGGCACCGGCCTCGGGCTCGCCATCGTGAAGCATGCGGTCGCGCGCCACCAGGCGAGCCTCGACGTGGACAGCAGGCAGGGCAGCGGCAGCCGCTTCGCGATCCGCTTCCCGGCGAGCCGGACCGTTCCGGTGGAGAACCTCATCCCCGACCGCGGCTGAGCTAGGTCCGCCCGACGGTCCGCGAACGGCTCGTGCGCATCGCGCGCCCGGCGGACTGGATCCGGTCCGCGAGATTGGTCGGCGTGCCATCGGCCGCGCTCAGCTCGCCGAGCTCGTCCAGGCGGCGCTGCAATACGCGCGGCTCGAGCTTGTCGAGCGGCAGGCTGATGAAAATCAGCAGCCGGCTCTGCAATGCGTTGAACGCCTCCGCAAATGCCTTGCGCCGCTCCGCATCGCTGCCCTGGACCGCCGCGGGATCGTCGATTCCCCAGTGCGCGCGCATCTGCCGGCCGGGCCAGGCCGGGCAGGCTTCGCCGGCCGCCTGGCCGCAGACCGTGAATACGAAATCCATCCGCGGCGCGCCGGGCCGCGTGAACTCATCCCAGCTTTTGCTGCGCAGCCCTTGCGCCGGCAGGCCGTTTTTTTCGATCAGCTCGAGCGCGAGGGGATTCACCTTCCCGGCGGGACGGCTGCCGGCGCTGTAGGCGCGGAACCGGCCGTGCCCGAGGCCGTTCAGCAGGGCCTCGGCAAGGATGCTGCGCGCCGAATTGCCGGTGCAGACGAAAAGGACATTGAAAGGACGGACGGACATTTCTGGTTCCCAGCCGTTCGGTTGCCGACACTGTGCTGATGGAATTGTCTTGCCCGGCGCGCCGCCTGTCCATGCCGTCGCGTGAAACTCGGGGCTGTAACAAAACTGCAATATTTCTGCCCCTCTTGCTTCGTCCCCTACGAATCCGCCTGGCGCCGCGGCGGGTACTTGCACACCTTGGCGTGGTACCCGCTCGCCACGTCGCCCGAGTGCGCGTGGAGCGCGGTAAAGAGCTCGTAGGCCTTCGTGCGCTCGCCTTCGCGCATCTCCTTGTAGGCGGCGCGGTACTCGTCGAGCCAGTCGAGCGCCTTGTAGCGCTCCTCGCGCATCAGCTCGTAGAGGCCCACCGGCTGCGTGCGGCCGCGCACGCGGATGTTGTCGATCTCGCGCGCAAATGGGAATTCGTCCTTCACCACTTCATAGGTGTACTCGCTCACGAGGATATTGGTGCCGTAGGCCTTGTTGAGCGACTCGATGCGCGAGGCGAGATTCACCGAATCGCCCACCACCGTGTAGTTGAAGCGGTTCGCCGAGCCCATGTTGCCGACGATCATCGGGCCGGTGTTGATGCCCACGCCGATATCGATGACCGGCAGGCCGCGGGCCTTCCAGCCCGCCTTCAACTCGTCGAGCACGGTGAGCATCTCGAGGGCGGTGCGGCAGGCGAGCGCCGCGTGCCGGGGCTCGGCGACCGGCGCGCCGTATACCGCCATCACCGCGTCGCCGATGTACTTGTCGAGCGAGCCGCGATGCTCGAACACCTTGTCGGTCATCGCGGTGAAGTACTCGTTCATCAGCTTCACCAGGTCCTCCGGCGACATCGCCTCGGACATCGCGGTGAAGTTGCGGATATCCGAGAACAGCACCGTCAGCTCGCGCTTCTCCCCGCCCAGGCGCAGCGGCTCCGCCCCGGACACCAGGCCGTCGACGACCGCCGGTGGCACGTAGTGCTGGAAGGCGAGCTTGAGATAGCGCTTCTCGGAGAAGGCGAAGAAGTAGTACACGAGCGTGACTGAGGCGAACAGCAGCACGATCAGCAGCGTGGGATAGACGACGTTCAGCCACAGGCCTTCGGTGCGGAAGAGCATGGTCGAGAGAAAGAGGTACGCGGCAAGCAGCGCGGCGGCGAGGATCGCGGCCCACGAGACCCCGAGCCGCGGTAACAGCCCCAGCAAGATCAGCGCGACCGCCAGCATTCCCGCCACGTCCAGGAACGTGATCCAGCCGGGGCGTTGCAGCACGTTGCCTTCGAGCAGGTTTTCAATGATGTTGGCGCGAATCTCGACGCCGGGAAACGCGCTGCCGTAAGGGGTCACGCGGATATCGCCTATGCCCTGGGCGGTATTGCCGATCAGAACAACCCGGTCGCGCAGCATGCCGACGTCGGCCTTGCGCTCGATGATGTCGGCGATGGAGACCGCGCTGAAAGTGCGTTCCGGGCCTCGGTAGCGCACCAGCAGGCGCCCTTCTTCATCCAGGGCGATCTGTCGCTCACCCAGGCTGACTCCGACGATTCCGTAGTCGGCGAGCTCGAGCGTCAGGGCCGAGGCTCCGAGAAACGCACGCGCGACCTGGACATCGAACGCGGGAAAGTACTGGCCGTCGTGGCGCAGGATAAGCGGGCTGCGCCGCACTACGCCGTCGATGTCCGGCAGCACGTTGATATGGCCCGCGTAGAAGGCGCTCGCTTGCAGCTCGGCGATATTCGCGAGAACGCCGTAAGGCTGCTCGGTCTGGAACACGGGGCTGACGCCGCTCGCCACGTGTATGTCCGAGATCGCGTGCGGCGCGATGGCCTTGAAGGCTCTTTCCTGGCTGGCGGCGCCGAGATGCCGGGCTTCCTCCCTGTTGAGGAACACGGTGCCGAGCACGACTTTGCCCGACGACGCGATCGCGCCCGCGAACTGGGCGTCGGCTTTGCCTGACTCCCGTTCGGAGAAGAACATGTCGAAGGCGATGACCTTCGCCCCCGCCTCGTCCAGCCGCTGGATCAGCTGCGCGAACGTGGCGCGGCTCCACGGCCAGCGGCCGAGCTTGGCGACGCTTCGCTCGTCGATTGCCGCGATCGTCACGTGCTGCGGCGCGCTCCGCGGCAGCGACCGCAGCCGCATGTCGTAGGTCTTCAGCTCGAGCTGCTCGAGAAGCGGCAGATCGGCAATAAATACATCTGTCAGAAAAAGCAAAATCACGCCCAGCGTGATGAGTATTCCGACGGCTCGTGCCATGCGGGCCGGTGCTAGAATTCCCCACGCCTTTATTCCGCGTGCTTTCGTAGGTTTCAGTGCCATGCGAGTGGGGGCGTAAGGGGGGGTTGTGGTTGCTGGCTATTCTAGGCTCCGGTTCCTTGGCCCGCTTTTCTGCGCGCTGCTTTTCTGGGCACTGCTGTGCGCGCAGGCCCTGGCGCAGCAGCCGGAAGTCCAGTTCCTGCGCACCTGGCAGGCCGAGGAGCGGGGCGCGTTCGACGAGTTCAGCGGTTTTGCCCTCGCGCCGGACGGCAGCGTGGTCATCGCCGATCGCGAGCGCGGCGCGCTCTGGCGCATCCCCGCCAATCCAGGCAACGAGAAGCCCGCGGTCGTCCCGGTGGCCGGCACGAAAGAGCTCGTGTTCGAAGCGAAGAAGCTGGGCGGTATCGCCTGGCTCGGCGCCGGCCGCGTCGCCGTGGCGAACACGCGCAGCGATCTGCTGGCGGTCATCGACTCCCAGGGCAAGGCCGAGCGGGTGTTCGCGGCGAGCGGCAGCGGCGCGGGCGAGCTCGACGATCCGCAGGGCCTCGCGTTCTCCGTCAACCGCCGGCTCTACGTCGCCGACCAGGGCAACAACCGCGTCGGCGTCTATTCGGAGTCCGGCGTATTCCTGCATTCGATCGGCGCCGGCAAGGACGAGAAGACCGCGCTCGCGAAGCCGGTCCAGGTCGCGGTCGACGGCGCCGAGCGCGTCTACGTGCTCGAGCTGACCGGCGCGGGCCGCGTCTCGATCTACGACCGCATGGGCGGCTTTCTCAAGCGGCTGACCCCGGAGTCGGTTTCCGGCGCGAAGAACTCGCGCTGGCGCGCGCTCACCGTGGACCTCGCGGGCCGCGTGTTCGTCGCCGACAACGAGAACGGCAACATCGCCGAGCTCGACTGGGAAGCGGGCCAGGTGAAGCGGCGCTTCGGCAGCCCCGGCAAGGGCCGCGGCCAGTTCGCCGAGGTCGCCGCGCTGGCGATCTCCGGGCGCGACCTCGCGGTCGCCGACGTGGGCAACCGCAAGATCGAATTCTTCCGCATGCCGCCGCCCGCGACGGCGGCAGTGGAGCCGGACCGGCTGCCGAGCGTGCGCCGCGCGTCCGCCGCCGGCGTGGAATGCGAGCGCGTCTATGCCCTCGCGGACGGCGGCGAGCTGCTGTGCCTCGACGCCCGCAACCGCCGCGTGGCGCGCCTGGATGCGGCGGGCAAGCTGAAGTCCGTGTTCGCGGAGAAGATGGAGCGCCCGCAGCACGCGGCGATCGACGCGCGCGAGATCGCCGTCGCCGACGGCGGCAGCGTGAAGATCTTCTCGCTCGAGGGCGCCCTGCGCTTCACGGTCGGGCGCTCGGGCTCGCGCGACGGCGAGTTCTCCGACATCGGCGGGCTGCACCTCGCCGACTATCTGTATGTGGCCGACAGCGGCAACCGCCGCGTCCAGATGTTCACGCGCGACGGCATCCTGGTCGCCAAGCTCGCCGATCCCGAATCCTCCGGCGACAAGGTTCCGCGGCGCGTGGGCCGGCCGCTCGCCGTGGTCACCGACGCCGCGCGCAACATCTATGTCGCCGACGGCGAGAGCAAGCTGGTGCAGGTCTTCTCCGCGGCGCGCGAATGGCGCCACGCGCTGGGCGCCGGGCGCGGCTACGAGACCATCCACGGCCTGAGCATGGACGGCGACGGCCGCCTCTACGTGCTCGCCTCCACCGAGCGCGCGAAGCAGTTCGTCGACGTCTACCAGGGGACCGAGCTCGAGTTCTCGTTCGCCGCGTACCGCGCGCCGCAGATCGAAGCCACGCGAGAGGCCACGCTGTCGATCGCGGTCGCGGGCTACGACCTCGCCCTGTACGACGCCGGGCGCAAGAACATCGCGGTCTACCAGTATCTGCAATCGCCGCAGCGCGTCGGCGGCCTCGAGGTGCTCGGCGATCCGGCGAAGGTGAAGCTCTCGTGGCGCAAGTCGCCCGAGCGCTACGTCACCGCCTACCGCGTGTACGCCGCCGCCGAGCGCGACGGCGCCTACGAGCGGCTGCTCGAGACGAAGGACACCGAAGGCTCGTTCACGGTCGACCCGGCGAAGGCCTTCACGCACTTCAGGGTGAGCGCGGTCACACGCCTCCTCGTCGAGGGCGAGCCCTCCGCGGCGACCGAGGATCTGTTCCGCACCGCGCATCGCCAGTTCGAGGCGAAGCAGTACGAGGCGGCCCTCGCCGGCTTCGAGCGCGCCACGAAAGCGGCGCCCGGCCACCCGGCGTACATCGAGTACCTCGGCCGCAGCCTGCTCGCGCTCGGGCGCTACGATGCGGCGCTCGCGCAATTCCAGGACCTCGCCCGGCGTCCCGGCTTCGAGCTCTCGGGCCGCCAGCTCGAGGCGCGCGCGCTCGCGGCGAGCGGCGACCTGCTCGGCGCGCGCACCGCGATCGAGCGCGCGCTGGCGGCCGGCCAGGCCGACGCCGCCACCTACACTCTGTGCGCGGACCTAAGCCTGCAACTCGCCGATCCGGCGGGCGCGGTGCGCTGCGCCGACATCGCGCTCGGCAAAGACCCGGCGAACGCGCCCGCCCGCACGATGAGGGGCGAGGCGCTGGTGCGCCTCGGCGCCGTCGACAAGGGCCTGCAGGAGCTCGATGCGGCGACGACCGCCGCGCCCGCCGACGCGAGCCTCTGGCGCCGCAGCGCGCGCGTGCTTCAGACCCTCGGCAAGAACACCGACGCACTGGTGCGATATGCGCGCGTCCTCGAGCTGCTTCCGCGCGACCCCGATGCCCTGCTCGCGAGCGCGGAGATCCACCTCGCGCTGAGCGACATGGACCAGGCACGCACCATCGCGCTGTCGCTCGTCGGCAGCCCGGCGCAGGAGAGCCGCGGCCAGTACATCCTCGGGCGCATCGCGCTCAAGCAGGAAAAACCCGAGGAGGCGGTGATCGCCTTCGCGCGCGCCACCAAGCTCGACGCAAAGCAGGGCGCCGCCTGGAGCGGCCTCGCCGAGGCCTATCTCGCGCTGAAGAACGAGCCGAAAGCGCGCGAGGCGCTGGTCGCCGCGGCGGCGCTCCCGGATGCCGGCGCCGCCGTGTTCCGCCAGCTCGCCGAGCTCGAGATCCGCGCCGGACGCCAGGCGGCCGCGGTGGCGCCGCTCGAGCGCGCGGTCACCCTGGTGCCCGGCGACGCCGACCTGAGGCTCGTCCAGGCGAAGACCTTCGCCGCGCTGGAGCGCTGGCACGACGCCGGCAACTCGGCGCGCGAGGCGCAGCGCCTCGCGCCGAAGAGCTTCGATGCGCTGATGCTCGGCGCGGACGCCGCCTACCGCCAGGGCAAGAACGGCGAGGCGATCGAGACGCTGAAGCGCGCCTCCGCGCTCGAGCCGGATTCGTACGACCTGCACCTCAAGCTCGCCCGCAGTTATGCGGACAACAACCTGCCGGTCGAGGCGCAGTCCGCCCTCGAGCGCGCGGCGCGCCTGAACGAGCGCAGCGACGCGCCGCTCGTGATGCTCGCCCAGATCCAGATCAACCAGCGCTCGTACGACGCCGCGATCGCGACCATGACCAAGGCCGTCAAGCTCAACCCGAGCGACGCCAACAAGCGCGAGCTGGAAGGCGCCTACGAGAGGAAGAAGAAAGCCCAGTCCGGCAGCGGCGGGCGCATCGCCCTCGAAGGCCTGCGCCTCGAGCGCGTGTTCGTGTCCGCGCACAAGCAGTACGCCACCGAGCCGCTCGGCCGGATCAAGGTGCGCAACGACAGCGGCGAGGACTACAAGAACCTCAAGCTGTCGTTCTTCATCAAGGAGTACATGGATTTCCCGGTGACGCAGGAGATCGCCGCGCTCAAGTCGAAGAGCACGCTCGACCTCAAGCTGAACGCGACCTTCAACAACAAGGTGCTCGGCATCGACGAGGACACGCGCGTGCTGGTGGTGGTGACCCTCGCCCTCGCCGACGCGCGCGACGGCTCGCAGGAGATCACGCAGCCGATGACGCTCTACGGCAAGAACGCGCTCGTCTGGTCGAACAGCGACATGATCGGCTCCTTCGTCACGCCGCGGGACGACACGCTGCGCAACTTCGTGCGCGAGGCCGCGAACCGCTACAGCCCGCCGTCGCAGGGCGTGCTGAACCGGCCGCTCAGCCAGGCGGCGACGGTCTTCAACGTCCTGAGCGCGCTCGGGCTGCGCTACCAGCCCGACCCGAACACGCCCTACTCGCGCCTGAGCGCGGACCAGGTCGACTACGTCCAGTTCCCGCGCGAGACGCTCAAGCTGAAAAGCGGCGACTGCGACGATCTCTCGGTGCTGCTCGCCGCCTCGTACGAGAACCTCGGCATCGAGTCTGCGCTCGTGGAAGTGCCGGGCCACCTCTTCATGATGTTCCGCACCGGCGTGAAGGAAGCCGACCGCGGCCTAATCAGCCTGCAGGAGGAGCTCCTCGTGATCCGCGACGGCGAGGTCTGGATCCCGGTGGAAGCGACGCTGGTGGCGGCCTCGTTCTCGGAAGCCTGGGCCGAAGGCGCGCGCAAGTACCGCGAGGCGGCGGCGAAGAAGGAAGTGAAGGTGGTCTCGCTGCGGCAGGCCTGGGAGCGCTACCCGCCCGCCACGCTCGCTCCGGGCGCGCTCGCGCCCGAAGTGCCCTCCGGCGAGCGCGTGAGCCGCCTCGTCGAGCGCGAGCAGGGTCTGCTGCTCGCGCGCCGGCTCGAGCGCGAGGTGCTGCCGTACCGGCAGGCCCTCCTCGCCAACCCGAAGGACATCGACGCCCGGCTGCAGATCGGCACCATCTATGCGCGCAACGGCGTCCTCGACGTCGCGCAGCGCGAGTTCGACGCGATCCTCGAGATCGATCCGCGCCACGCCTCGGCGCTCAACAACCGCGGCAACCTGTACTTCGGCCGCGGCGATTTCGAGCGCGCGCTCGACGCGTACCGCACCGCCGAGGAGCTCGACCCGGCGGACGCGGGGATACGCCTGAACGCCGCGCTCGCGTTCTACCGCCTCGGCAAGCTTTCAGAGGCGCGTGACAAATTCCGCGAGGCTACGAAGCTCAAGTCGGATATAACAGCTCAGTACGGCGCCTTCGCCAAGCTGCTGGGCAACTGAAGCAAGGGGGTTCCACCGTGAAATTCACCGCAAGCACTCTCGCCGCCGCATCCGGACTGGCCGCCGCGCTGCTCCTCGTTGCGCCGGTCGATCCCGCCGCCGCGCAGGCGACGCAGCCCGCGCAGTCGTCCGCCGTGAAAGACATGCTGGGCAAGCTGTGGGGCCGCCTGCGGGCCGCGACGCCGCGCCCTCAGGCCGCCGCCGGCGGAGTGACGGTGACCGCCGGACTGCGCGGCGCCGAGGCGACCGAGTCGGAGCTCAAGCCCTACTGGCGCGGCGATCGCGAGCAGGCCGGCGAGCGCGAAGCGCTCGAGAAGGCGCAGGCGCTCGCGGATGCCGGCAACTTCGCCGACGCCGCCAAGGCGTTCGATGCGTTCCTCAAGGACAGCCCGCGCAGCCCGCTCGCCGCCAACGCCATGTTCGGCGCCGCGCTCGCGCGCGCGGCGATGGGAGACAAGGCACGCGCCACCGCCGGCTTCTCCGATTTCATCAAGCAGCAGCCCCAGCATCCGCTCGCGAAGGACGCCGAGCAGGCCCTCGCCGCGCTGAAGTAGTCGGCCGCAGCATCGGTTCGAGCTCGCTGCAGCGAAGAGGGCAGCTGACAGGCGAAGGATTCTCCGCGGCTGTATCCTATTCAACAGCCTTGACCCCTGATAGCATTCACGAAACGGCGGCCTTTGCCGCCGTTTTCCATTTAGGGGAGCAAAGATGTCCCACGTCATGAACACCTACGCCCGGCAGCCGGTCGCCTTCGTGCGCGGCGAAGGCGTGTGGCTCTGGGACGAGACCGGGAAGAAGTATCTCGATGCGCTCGCCGGCATCGCCGTGAACACGCTCGGCTACAAGCACCCGAAGCTCACCAGGGCTCTCACGGACCGGATCAACAGCGGCGTCATCCACACCTCGAATCTCTGGCGCATCCCCGACCAGGAAGCGGCCGCCGACCGCATCGCCGAGATCACCGGCCTCGACGAGGTGTTCTTCGGCAATTCGGGGCTGGAGGCCACCGAGGCGTCGATCAAGGTGGCGCGCAAGTACGGTCACGACCGCGGCATCGCCGAGCCGGCGATCATCGTGATGGAGAAGGCCTTCCATGGCCGCTCGCTCGCCACGCTCTCCGCCACCGGCAGCCGCAAGGTGCAGGCGGGGTTCGAGCCGCTGGTGCAGGGCTTCGTGCGCGTGCCGCTCAACGACCTCGAGGCGG